>Ga0181352_1000010_pt1 | contig 71678 bp, 84 predicted proteins | sample Fa13VDMLBSN_FD_130103 | JGI IMG/M metagenome (GOLD analysis project Ga0181352, IMG submission 130103) | Freshwater viral communities from Lake Michigan, USA - Fa13.VD.MLB.S.N | ecosystem: Environmental > Aquatic > Freshwater > Lake | place: USA: Michigan | collected 2013-09-23 | reverse complement strand
GGAAAGTAGATTCATGTTGGACAATTTTGGTGCTCAATATGAATGGAGGTATCATCAGCTGCAAAACAAAGGCAATGCCAATCCGGAGGCAGTTGCTATGCAGGAGATTGAGTTTTCGGAAAAACTTAAAAAGGCCGGAGCAATGAGCGGTCGCGTTATTAGTTCCGATCAAGATTACGCAAGAGAATTTCCATTGGTAACCGGGTTTAACTCACAAGACTTTAATCGGGCGTTCAATGATATTTTTGATTATTCAACAAACATTTTTCCTGGGCTCAGAGATGCGGCCAGTGAGGTGTTTATGAATTACAACTATACCACAAAGTTGTTTGAAGCACTTAAAACAAGTGCGGCTATACCACGCATAAAAGATCACTTAGATCTGGGAAGGAAAGTGGTCGTCTTTCACCGAAGAAAGCAGTCTGGCGTTGTTCCCCCATTTGAGAATTTGCTCAATGTGGCAGAGATGAATGCCAAGGCAATTCTTTCGGATGAAAGTGCGGGTCCGAATGAAAAAGACAAGGCGGCATCAACATTGGATCAGGTTGAAATGTTTCGATCCAAATACAAGGGTTTGCTTGCCTACGAGCAAACCTTAAATTATAACTCGACAATTGATCAAATTCAGGAAGCGTTTCCAGATAAGTTTGCTTTGATCAACGGAGACATTTCGGTAAAAGACAAAAACAAGGCAATCAAAGATTTTAATACAGACGGAAGTGGTGTTGATATTATAGTTGTGCAAGAAGAGGCTGGCAAAGAGGGAATATCTCTTCACGACAGAAGCGGAAAGCACCAGCGGGTTTTGATAAGCATGAGCATGCCGATTTCAACAACCACGGCTTTACAGGTTGAGGGCCGCATCTACCGGATAGGCCAGGAGTCGGATGCTATTTTTGAATACCCGCTACTGGGGCTTGATCTGGAAACCGCATACTTTGGACAAAACATCAACAAAAGGCTTTCAACCACAGAAAACCTTGCCGTTGGCGCGGACTCCAGGGATTTAATCCGGTCTTATTCGGAAGGGGTTTTATTCAACGCAACCGGAGACAAGCCGTCCAAAACACAGGGGAAAGGTGGCAAGGCGTTTGATAAGCGCATGCAAGACAATACCAGTCCATACAAAAAGGCAAGATTAATTTACTCAACCAATCAAAAATTAAGAGGCAAAAGAGATGAGCGGCAGGGAGTAGATTTCTTCCCAACACCAGAACCGTTGGGTCAGAAAATGGTAGATTGGGCCAGGCTAAACGAATTTGATTCAATGCTTGAGCCGTCTGCCGGGCTGGGAGCAATTGCCATGTGGGCGCCATCAAACACATCACTGACGGCAATAGAGCCTAGTTTTGAGTTGTATTCTAAATTAGGAGCACGCGCTGGCGGCGGATCTAAAAGAGTATTGAATCAAAATTTTGAAGACCTGGCGCTACAAAACAAATACGATGCTGTTGTTATGAACCCTCCGTTTGGAACCGGCGGTAAACTGGCAATGGATCATTTGGCAAAAGCATTCAGGCACGTCGTTAATGGTGGTCGGGTGGTAGCTTTAATTCCCGCCGGCGGATCAATGGATAAGCGACTAGACGATTTTCTCAATGGAACAGATGAAAAGGGTAAGCTGAAAAATCCGTCTGCACATTTAGTTGCCGACATTAAACTTCCATCCGTAACATTTGAGCAAGCGGGCACGTCGGTTTCAAGTCGGGTTGTGATTATCGATCGCATAGACAATGTTGACGAAAGTGGAATGCCAGCAAAAAAGGTAACTCTGGATTTGTCTGATGCCAAAAATATTGAGGACTTCTTTGATCAACTGGAAAACGTATCGGGACCGGAAAGAAAGGTTTTAAAAACAGAAGCGGAAAAAACCACTGAAGAAGAATCCAGAAAGGAAAAGCCTAAAAAAGAAAAAGCACAAAGAGAAGAGCGCGACCTACTGGATCCACAGCCATACATAAACACCAAGACTGGTGAGATGTTGACATTGGTGAAGCCGGGTTATTTTTATGGTTCCGATAAATACAAGCAGGTTGCAGATCAGGCAAAGGAAAATAATGGATACTATTCCAAGTATGCAAAAGGATTTCTGTTTAAGAACGACGAGAACGCCAAAAAGTTCTTTGACAAAGTAAATGGAGTTGAGCAAGCTGCACCAACATCTTTGGCAGACCGTGCCATCAACGCCATCGACAATGCAATTAGGGAGATTGATGAAATGGGTCCACAGGCCACATTTTTGCCATACGCTCCAGAGTTGGTTAAGGCGGCTCTCAAGATCTTCCGGGCTGCCATCAAAGCCGCAAAAGAAGCGGGCACCTTTAATGCAGACAGTGTTCGGGCAGCAAAGAAAAAAGCCATTGATTGGATCAAATCACAAACTGTAAATGCCAAGGGTGATGCTTTTGATAAAGAGGTGATCACTGATTCGGCAAAGGAGTTTGAGCGCATCGTATCACCGGTGAACGAAAAAGATCTTGCATCTGGACTCACTGAGTCATACGAGCGGTATCGCAAAGAATTGATTGAGGGATTGGCTCCGGTTCTTGAATCTGGGCTGGCCATCAAAACAACACGCGAGGCAATCCAGGCCGGAAGGAATCAAATCAAGAAGGTTCTTAAAGCAACGCTTTCTGGCATGAAAGCCAGCTTGACTCCAGCCCAGGTGGAGGCAATTCTGAAAAGAGTTCCAAAGTCCAACTCGGTAAAAGCACTGGCCAACTTTGTGGAAAACACTTTGTCCATTGCTATGGAGGCTGATCAGTTCTATGCTTTGACAAAAGGCAGAAAAGCGGCAATCAAGCTTTTGAACTCTATATCCGCCACCTATCCGGACAGAAATGCGATTGTGCCTTTGCTTTCAAAAGTAAACCTTGCAACGCTGTCCGATAAGGATGCACGCATTATGTCGGCATATCTGGCCGAAATATTGACAACCAGAACCGGTGAGCAGCTTCGCTTGGCAACACGGGCCGACATGGTTGCATTCCTGGCTTCCGTTGCCGAGAAAGACAAGTCTCGCAAAGAAGCTACCAAGCAGGAATTGTTGGAGAAGTCTTTTGATAAAGCGATTGAGAACGGAGATATTGATGCCGATACTACGCTGGACGAGTACGAGGAAATACTGGCCGGTAAAGCCGAGGAAAAATCTCAAAACCGTAAAGCAAAAAACAAAAAGGACAAAGCGGATGATCAGCAGCAGATTATTGACAACATCCGGGCACTGACCGATTTTGCAAATCAAGCAATAGCAGACAACGATAATGGAGTTTCTCCACAAGGTTTGGCAATTGCAAGAGAGGCCGTTGGATTAATTCGGGACATGGATTTTGCCGACATGGACACTCCACAGCTTCGGTATGTTTTAAATGCCATGGGCGACTTTGTGGACGCTGGCGACTATGCGGCATTTGGTCCGATCATTGTTCGACAGACTGCAATTAACCGGCAGAATAAGTACATGGCCAACCCGGCAAAAGGGCGTGCAATTGATGCTAATAACGCTACTTTGGGAAGTCTGCAGAACCTGTATCAGAATGCTACATTCTCAAGAGATCAGGCAAACCGGATAAAGGTTTTGCTGACCAATGGATTGCAAAAAGGATTTACCGGTATCGGAACAAAAGCAATTCAAGAGTCTGGGGAGTTGGCGGACTTTATGCTTAAAAACAAAGTCAATGAGGAAGCCAATCACAAACTTGGAATCCTGGCCATTGCACAACAAACCTCTGAGCAGGGCGGAACCTTTGAAGAACGAATAGCACGCATCCGGGAAATGGCAGAAAAGCAACTTGCCTGGGCAAACAAATATCTTGAAAATGCTTCTTCTTCGGCCAGAAATAAAGGTCAATACTTTAAGGATGATGCCGAGATGAAATTAAAGGTCTTGGATAAATACTTCTCAGAAGCAAATTCATTGGCCCTTAATAGCATCACTCTTACTCCAATAGAGCAGGAAATCATGGACAGGGCTCTTGCAATGTTTGCGGCCCGGAAAGCGGAACTTGAGGCAACCACGGCAACATATTTCAACCGAACTCTTGGTGATGAAGGCCCGCTGTATTTTCCGTTGATGACCATGAAATCATTTGACGAGGTAGAAAACGAACCAGAAATTGATTTGGCCAGCAACTTGTTTGAGGGAGATGCAATCAACCGCAGAGAGGCTGGAACCACTATTGATCGAAAGCCATTCCTGACAACTCCGGTAAGTTATTCCACCGACTTTATCCAGACGCTTACAAAGAAATTGTTTGAGACAGACTATCAGATTCATACCGCCAAAGAGCGTATGGTCACCGCGGCTATCTTGAACAACAAAAACTTTGTTAAGCAGGTAGAGGCGCTGGCTGACGACAACCTGAAAATCATTCGGGAAAAAATTAAAGAAATGGTTCAGGACCAGGTGGCCTTTGCAAACCTGTATCGTCAGGATGATAGCATCATGGGGTACATGTATGGCAAGCTGATCCCATTGGCCTTGAATAGTGTTGATCAAATACCAAAGCAAGCAACTGGTGCGTTTAACGTAATGACAAACACTTCTCCGGAGTCATTCAAAAAAGCCATGGCCATAGTTTCTATGGCGTACTACAAGCCAGAACTTCGAGAAGCAATCGATAAGATGAGGGCACAGTCCTCAGTAATCCTTCGTGGTCACCGGGGAGAGGTAGATAACCGGCAGCGGTATCAAAAGCGACAAGGTCTTTTCAGTCCAAACAGGTATAAGCGCACATGGACCAACATTGAGAAGTTTGGCGATGACATTTCAACATGGCTTGGTGATCATACAATTGCTGTTGGTGATGACTTTGTGACCAACCTGGCTTTGATAGCTGGCTATTTGGATAATGTGAAAAATCAGGGAAGAAGCATCCGGAATTTTGACATTGTTAATGAGGTCGACGATTTGAATGCAGAGGCTGTTTCGTACGCTGAACTTTTGATCGACGAAGTAAACGCTCCGTCTGATCCAACAACAAAAGCCAGAATTTTGAGAACAGATCCAAAGGCGGTAAAAGAAATCGGGATGACTCCCAAGCAAATGCTTTACACATTGAAGGCATTTACACTGGCTGCCCATCGTAATCTAAAAATTAACTATGGGGCTGCAGTTAATGTAAGGTCGTCTGATGAAGAGAAAGAAGAGGCCAAAAGAAGAATAGCTGGGTGGGTTTTGGCACAGGTAATGTTTATGGCCACCGCTTCATTAATACGGCTTGGACGAGGCGAGATGACAGATCTTATTGCCGAAGCAATTACCGGGTCAGAGCCGCCTGAAGATGACGAAGAAAAGAAAAAGGATAAGTTTATTGCGGAGGTCGCCCGCAATACTTCAAACCTGGCATTTCAAACTGCCTTTGGCAGCTACAATGCACTGGTAGAGCAAGCGATACAAACAGGCGTTAACATAGGCGTTAAAGAAATTATTTCTAAAACCAGCGAAGCACCGTACTCTAAAGCAAACAAAGGAACTTTGGCCGATGCTCGGTTTAATATGTTCCCATACGCAGAAGGTGTTGTGGGAGGACTTGGCATGCCAATCCGGTTTGGTGAGCAGATGTATGAAAATGTTGCTACCGACAAAGAATCTGACAACCCGCGACGGGACAAGGCTCTTGGGTTTGTTATCCCATTGATTGCTCTTTATGTTGGTGGCGGAGATCTTTCAAAATGGTCCCAGGAAATTGGCCGCAAGGTTGGTCCACGGGCACAGGAAGAAGCTGAAAATCTATTGCAAAAGCAGATCAGGGAATCTCAAAGTCTGGAAGACAAGCCAGAGGAAAGGGAGGCGGCCTTAAAGAAATTGTGGGCCAATCTCAAGAAGGGTAATACGGATGCAGCGGAAAACTTCTTTAATCAGGTACAGGGCAAAGACAACAATGCAACTATTGCCTACGTTTACAAATCAATTATAAACGACAAAGTAAAAGAACGCCTTGACTTGGTGGATCCAGTTCCATATTTGAACCTGGCTTTTGGTAACGCAAAAGAAGTGTACCTAAAAATCCGAAATCCAGCTAGTAAAGACGGATACTCGTATGTGTCTTCAAAGTATTGGGAAAAACAAGGGAAGCTTTCTCCTGCAAAATTGGAAGAAATCAAAAAGGAATACATTGAACAGGCTGAAGAGCAGATGGCCAAAGTAGAATTTTTGAAAAAGAAGTTTCCAAAAGCAGCCAAAAGTATTGAAGCACTACTTGGCCCAGGAGGAATCAATGAGCCGTTGGCAATTCGGGCTAAACGAGGAATTATTCGAAGTAAATAAGAATAGCGTTATTTGTTCCTATGAGAAGTCCATCAGTAGAGTTTCGTACCGGGGCAATCGTCCCTGATCTCAGCAGAGAAGAGATGCAACCATCTATGGGTAGAGATGCCCTCAATGTTCACATTGGCCGAAACTCAGCCACTGGAGATATTGCAAGGCGTAAAACATACGGCAACGTCCGGATACCAAACAATCTTCGACCGCCTGGCACCAACCGGACGGTCGGACGCGTTATGGATCACATTGGATACCGGATCATCTTTTTGAATTACAATAGCCAAGGCCGGCATCAGATGTGGTGTTACACAGCAACCACAAAAACCTACGAACTGGTGATGGAGTGGTCTGGGTTGGATCTGCAGATTGATGACAAAATCCGGATGGACTACAACAAAGGACTGGTCATCTGGTTTTGTCCGCGTACCTGTCCTATGGTATTGAACCTGGAAAGGGGCATTCGAACTGAGGCGGGAGGAACAGTCGACGTATATCCCAGGCCGTATGAGTATTGGGTATTTGATCAGCTTCACCGTCCGCCAGCGTTTTCGCCGGTAATCTTACCAAATCCAACAGACGCAACCAGTACATCAAACACTACCGTTGTTGGTTATGTGGCTGGCACCGTTCCCAAGCCAATTGACAATGTAACCGAAACTGGAGTACAGGTGTGTTTTAACTATGAATACATGGATGGAGTTGAAAGCCGGTATTCAGAACCATCGGTAATGTTTTGGAATAATGGGGTGTATGTGTTGGTGCCACAATCAGAGTTTGATGACTACATGAGAATTGGCACGGCAGCCAATCCATACATTGTGGCAACAAAATGGTATTACCGGGAAGGCAATACGCAACCATGGAATCTTTTCAAACGAGTGCTGAACACTCCAAGCGAATGGATTGCACCAGTGAACTATGGCAGTCAGATTGCGGGAATACTTTTGACGGATCTTTCCGAATTGACTCCAATCGGCTCTGTAAGTGCTGCCGCTGCATTAGGTGTTGATGGCAGTGCTCGTTTTGCAAGGACTGGAGGGTTCTTCAACAACCGCATTTTGCAAGGCGGGTTAACTTTAGGGTATGACGTAGATCTGCCTGGCGGTGAAGCATCGTTTATGATCCTGACCGAAACCAATATGACCGTAAGAAATTGGAGAATTTTTGCACCAATTTTTGCTCAACAACACGACTTTATGTTTGTTTATTATGATGACAGAGGTCGAACTATCGGGACAAGAACTATCAACTCAATGTCATTTCGAAACCTGTTTTTTAGCGGATGGTCAGTTGACTTGTTTGATGTATATGTTGCAGGGGGGCTTGGATCGTTTGCAATTAAAGACTTGCTATGGAATCAGGTTGTTGATTATTTTAACTTTCTTGATCCAAACGTACAGGCGAATTCCAGAAGAGACATAAACTTTCCACCAACAATAGAAATTACTCCGGGAGCAACAGACTTGTCGACGCAGGTGGCAAGTGTTGGATTGGCAACCAAATCACACAGAGATTATTCTTTTTTTATCCGTACACAGATTCGTCCTTTTTTTATCTATCGGGATGCGTCTGGTAATTTTTATGTTTTTCTGGACAATAGAGGAGGGGAACAGGTTGAGAGAAGTAGTATTAAAATGTCTTTTTATGGTATTGGTTTTGAATTTGCGTCTGGAGAGCCAATAAACTTTTCAACTGAGCAAAACTATTACGTCAAGCAAGTTGGCCGTCTTTTTGCAAGAGCGACAACGGGGTTTAATTATCAAGCAAGCCTTGCTTTTGATGTTGAATTTAAAATAACAGATCAACTCGGCAACATCTTAATATCGAAACAAAGCTTTACATCTACTGGCAATCAATATTATAATGCTGGGTTTTGGTCTGGCGTGGATGTTGACAATCAAGTTCCAAACTTAGGCCAGTATCTCCATCAAATTTGCGACGTAGCACTGTACTCAAAAAACAAGGTTAAATCATCCGACTGGAATATTATCCCTCAAATTACATGGACTCCTGTGGAATGGAATGCAAGAGTAGTAAAAAGATATTATGGAGATTGCTATGGCTGCGGGGATGATAAAACAATGTCTGGAGAAAATAGACAAGTTTATGGCAATCGCTTTAATGGCTTATACACTCAAATTGGACAAGTAAGCTGGCAGGGCTTTTGGGCGTCTATGAATTTGAATGGAATTTTCAATGAAAACTGGAATTCAGATATCGGATCAGCAACTGCAATTAACGATCAGCCACAACTACTTCTTCAGTCCAGGACTTATCAGCACGGTGAGCAATATCTGGAAGGAACAAAAATCAACAACTTGTTTGCTTTTAATGTTGACAACCGGAAGCTGGTCGACGGTACCATCGGCAACATTGTGGATATCATCAATCAGTCTATATCTGCAAACCTGGGAGAAAATCTTTACATCCATTGCGAACAGGGTGTCGAGGGCGTAATGATTGGAAAGGTTCAGCAAACCGGTACTGATGGTATTGGTATTCTGGCTGTATCGACTAAAGTGTTTGGAACAACCAATACACAAAACCTTCCGTATGGACCACAGACTATTGGCCAGGTCATCATTACCACAAAAGGCGTTTCCTATTACATCGATCCAGTAAATAGGGTTTTGGTGCAGGTTTCACGCAACGGCCAGGACGCGGTTTCTGAGCAAAAAGATTTCATTTCTCACATGGATAACGTCCCGGATGATGCAGTGATTGGTTTTGATCCTCTTCGCATGGAGATATTGGTTTCCGGAAAAGGTTATGGTCTTGCATACAAGATTGATGACAACGGCATCTATCAGGGCAGAAGAACGTATGGAATCAATAACCAAACAGAAATGTTTGCGTTCTTGTCATCACCTGCCGGAGCAAAGAAAACATACGCCTTTTTTGATGGAGAACTCTATGAGTTTGATCCGAATTCTACAACAATTAACGGTGAAGACTTCAACAGCAGTCTGACCGTAGTTTGTAATCCAGCAGTGAAGACATTGAAAAACTATTCAGCAGTCCGGTATTATTCAACTCAAGGGAAAGTCTGGGGCGTTAAAGTCACCAACCCAAATGGCCGACAAGCGGTAATGCAACCGACAGATTTTGTGAATCGTATGGAGTATTCAGAATCGGCAATCACACGCGATGTTAATTCTGCCGGCGGATCTGAAAGCGGAGATATAATTAATGGGGCCTGGGCAATCGTTGAGATCTTTGATGTCGACTCAAATCCAAAAGACTTAGTATCTTTGGAAGTAGGATTCAATCCGGGACTAGCAAAATAAAAGCAAAAAAATATTCACATTTGCAAAAAGTATCACTATGGCATTAATAGATAATACCGAAGATCCGCCAGCAGGGCAAATGGGCTTTATGGTAGACGGAAAGTTTGTGCCGATGCCTATGGGTGGCGGCATGGGTGGTTACGGAAACATGTTTGGTAGCGGCCAGTTTGGTTCATACTTTGGCGGAGGAGTTCCTCCGGCATCTTCCGGGTTTCGCTATCGAAACAAAAGGAATCAATTAACCAGCGCACTTAGCGCTTTGAAAGCAGATCCAAATGCTGATCCGGCAAAAGAACTTGATTTAAAAAATGAACTTAGCAATTTAAAGGCGGCAAGAAATTCATATAAAGTTGCTGGAATTGTATCTGCTGCTCCGGCTGTTATTGGTAATACGGCTGCCTTAATTAACAACGTCAGAACACTAAATAGTCTTAATCGTGCAAATCCGGATGAATACGTCTCGCAAGAATTAAGAGACGCAGCGGGTACAGCAGGACAGGCGGCCGCATCAGCCAGTGTATCCGATCGTGGTCAAAGAATAAGCGACATCAATGCAGCCGGTAACACGGCTTTTCAAGATGCTTCTGTGGCAGCAACGTCTCCCGATCAGGTTATTAAGACAGCAATGAATGTTCAGCGCAATAAAAACAATGCGTTTAATCAGATGGGCGCCGAAGGTCAGAGAACGCAATCAGAAAGAAAGCGATACCGGGATTCACTGAACATGAAAATCGGAGATATTCGTCAAAACGTAAAGAACGAGATTGAAAAACAGAAATCAACAGTCCGTGGCGATATGATTCGACAAGGAACTGGAGTTTTGGAGGCTGGAGCAACAGGAGCATTAACCGCTGGAATATAATATGGAAAACAACCCAAACCTCGAACTGGAAGTCTTGAGCCCAGACAGCAAAAGCGTTGACAAGGCTGCAATGGAAATCCGCAAGACGGCAGTCGATAAGCGGAAAGCAAAGCTTCTTGCAGATGCTCAACTGGTCTATCAGAGGTACCGGTTGTTTTACCAGAATGGCCAGTGGGATTATCTCAAAATGAACCGGGCCGTTATTTACTTTTTGGCCCAGCAGGATCCACAGCAATACCTTACCAAATGGGAGCGCACTGTTACAAACAAGGCAAAAGACCCATTTGATACAGACTCTCTTGAGGTCGATAACATTAAGGTTCTCAACCACGTCATTGTAACCATGCTTGGTAACATGGCCGAGCAGGATTTTGATGTTGATATTTACCGGCTTGACGACAAAGCCAACAACATGCGGAACCAGCTTCGGGAAAACCTGGAGATTGCCATGATCACAAAAAAGTTTGGGATACTTTACCAAACACTGTTGGATCAGAATGGCATCACTGAAGATGAACTTCCAATCGATGATTTTGAACTGGAAAAGTATTTGATTGACCGGCCAATGGCAGAAGAAGCCAATATGCAACGGTATGTCAAAGACTATTTGCTTCGAATAAATTTTAAAGAAAGCATGCTGCCAATGTTGAGGCTTAACATGCTTCTTTTTGGATATGGCAACATGTGGTTTGACTCGATGGCAAAAACCAATCAGGTGCGAGTAAGCAACCCATACTTTCGAATCAGTTCGTATAATCGTCAGCAGGACGGTTCTGATTCAACCATGGAGGCTGAAATATTGATGGTGCCTTTGCCTCAGTTAAAAATTGAAGCGCAGGATCAGATTGAGGACTGGAACTCCGTAGAGGGAGTTGCTACCAGCTACATCGATTTTTTCAATAAATACAACAACCTGGTACTGGCAAAAGGAACCAGCAATGGCGTTTTCCGGGCGGGTATGTATCCGTTACTGGAGGCTGAAAGAGTTGTCGCCGTTCTTCACTTGGTGGAGAAAAAGACCGACATGATCACTTTTGAGAGAAGGGTTTGTAAAGATGGTCGCATTAGAACATTCATCGGTAAAAACAAAACCGGCAGTTCTGTAATCAAAGAAATTGCCATCACCAGGTGGGAAACAACCAAGTGGATTATTGGTACCAAAGAAATGTATCAATGGGATTCGGATGGTTCCCGGTTATCCATGGGCGGCCCGATTGATGAGGCAGATCCAAATGCCGATCACGAAAACGCCGAGAGCGGTGTAATAGGAATGCGTCCGGCGGCATTTGATGGAAAAAACGTAGCACCAGTTGACAAGGCGATTGATTTTATCAATGAGATACAGCAGCTGTGGGTTAAGGCTCACCGAATGACAAAGCGAATTTTAATGCCGATCGTCAAAGTGGATAAGCAGGGATTTGCTGGAATGGTTATCGGTGCAGGTAGTAACGTGGTTACCGGGTTTGATGTTGCCAAAAACTTCATTGTGGACGGCATGGCTGTTTACGACAGTAAGAACTATGCTGGGATGCACAACACAAACAAGGACGCACCCATCACCGTTGAGAATACAGAGGAACTTCGGAAGATTAGAGAAACCTTTGATCAGATTGCTTTGCTGATCAACATGCTCCGGGAGTTTATGGCTGTTCCTCCACAGATGAATGGAGTTTTGCCGGGCACCCGGACTGGCAAAGGCGTTTCTGATTTGGTTATCGATCAGGCCAGAGTATCAATGAAACCGTTCTACGACGGCATTCAGAATATCTACGAAAGACTTGTTCGGGTGATTGTTATCCACGGAAAATACAATGGCAAGAAGGGATCTTATAAGGGTAAGAACTATGAGATCAATCCTGCTGAAACCTGGGAACACATTTATGGCATTCACGTCCGGGCAATGGCAACCAAAGAAAGATGGGAGCGATTGTATCAGTTTATCGATCGGGCCCTTGATGGTGGCTGGTTGAAAATGAGTACGGCACTTGATGTAGAAAACGCTGAAGACGTTAAGGATGCAACGCTTATGTTTAAGATTGCTGAAAGCAGAGCAACGGCACAAGCGCAAAAGGAGGCTGACTACAACATGGAGAAAAACATGGAACAGGCTCAAGCTTCTATTGAGGCAACAACTCAAAGCAAAATAGCGGTTGATCAAAGCAAAGAAACCATTAAAGGCCAGGCAGCACTGGCGGTGCAAACCAAAAAGAACGAAGCAGTTGCTATGGGTAAGGAGATGGATTTGGAGAACCAAATTACCATAATGCGCCTTGAAGACGACCAGATGGATACAATTGCCAAAAAAGTAGTTTCTTTGCTACAACCAAAACAAGAAACAGCCAAAAACAAAAAATAATAAGACCATGGGAATGCAGGATTATTTGAAAGGAGTTCAGGAAGAAGTTGCTGCAAAAACAGCGGAAGAACAGGCTATGGCAGAGCAAGCCGCCGCAGACCCGGAGGCGGCAGCCGCTATGGCTGCCCAACAAGCGGGAGGGCAACAGGCTGCAGCTGATCCGGAAGCCGCAGCTATGGCTGAACAAGCAGCTATGGCCGAACAGGCCGCAGCAGACCCGGAGGCCGCAGCAATGGCCGAACAGCAAGCTGCAGCAGCGCAACAACAACCACCAGAGCCCAATGCAGTTGAGGCGGCTACAAATGGCAAGTTTAAAAGCATTGAAGAAATCGATCAGCTTTTGGCCCAGGTTGATGAATACAACCAAAAACAATCCATGTTCAAAGAGGCTGAACAGATTCATGGGTTGTACAAAATGTATGGACCAGACGCATTCCATATTGCAAGCCTGGCAAACGTAGATGTAGATGCGCTTCCTATTCAGGATTTGCTCTACCAGGCTTTTGTAAAAAACAACCCGGACATGAGCGCACAGGCTCAAAGGGAAGGGTTTCTTATTGAATTGAAACAACAATTGGGAGATCCCAATTTAGTATTAGATCTTGACGACGAGGAAGGACTTGGACATGAGCCAGAGAGTTACTACGGACAAAAGATTCAGAGTATTGCCGGGAGCAAGAGGGCTGAATTGTCTGAGTATTTCAAAAGCCTGGCCCCTTCATTGTTGGAGGCAAGTGGAGAAGCAGACCCAGGGGGTATTCAATCCTATGCACTTTCAGACGAGGAAAAGACCAATTTGGCACAGGCGGCCAAATCTTTTGATCGGTTTGGGGTGAAGTTAGGTGACGGGGAAAACGCGGAACTTGTGGAAATTCTGGTGAATGAAGTACCGGGATTTGCTCAAATTGCTGAACAGATAGCTGAAGATCCAAAGAAGTATCTTGAATCGAAATATTTGGTCGCCGGGAGCGATAACAAGACTAGATTCAATATGGATGCCGCTTTGCGACTTGAGTTATTGGAGCACGCTCTTCCCTTGTTGCTTCAGAAGCATGCTGGCAAGGTAGGTGAAAGCCGCTACACAGATGGATTGGCGGAAGGATCCGGTAAAAGTCTTGATGACCTAAAGGCCGCTTTGGGCATCTCCGGGAAAAGAACTGACGCTGCCAATCGTCAACTTACTCCGGAAGAGCAACGACAAGCAGAAATTGAAGCTGGCAAGAACAATTTTTACAGTGCGCTCAAAAAAGGATAACGGCAAAAGAATCCATCGTCCATACAAATTACTACTCACTCTTTAAAAAAAGACAATCATGTCAGCAGGAACAGATCAGCAGATTTACGGCACCAAGGGGCCCTGGGCATTCACCAGTGGGAACCAGACCGAAGTCTTCCAGCAAATCATTGACGACTTCGTTACAAGACGAGACGTTGCAATGGAGGCAGTACAGGAAATTGAAGACGGCAATTACTTTGCACAGTCTCTTTCCACGTTTTATATGCAAACCGGTCGTACTCGTAATACGAATACCGTTAAGCATACATTCTTCCAGAGACATTCCCGTTTCCGGAAAGCAGCCATGTCCAACATTGGTTCTCCAACAGATGGCCTGGTAACTTTGACAATTGATCCTGCCTATGTGCAGAACATTGGAACTACGGCATCACCAACATGGGTTTCTCCAGGTCTGGAAAAGCAGTATGTTTTCTGCGGTCGTAACGCGGTATCTGGCCAAATCATTTCGGTGAGCAAGCCATCAACCGGTGGATCAAAGCCGGCACACACTTTGTCTGTTCAGTTTGAAAGCAGTGCTGTTGTAGCAACTTTGGTAAACGGAGACTTCTTTGCATTCCACGCAAACGTGTCGAAAGAAAAAGATACGTTTCCTGAAGGCGAGAGCCAGACAGATGCTCGTTACGACATGTTCTTCCAGTACATGATGACTTCTCGTCCTGAGATCTCAATGCTGGCCAACTCCGTAATTAAGCAGTATGCGGTTCAGGGTAAATTCTTCGAAGATCTGATTGCCAAATTGGATACTTACGTTCGTCACGAAATTCAGAAATCTATCCAGATTATGATTGCTGACGGATCCAGCTACAATGGTCGTCAAAGAACTGTTGGTGGTATTGCTCAGACAGCTGCCTTTGGATATAACAACCTTCTTTTGGATCTGTCTACCACTGAAAAAGTGAAGGACTGGTTGAACGAAGTTGCTCGTTATGCCAGAAGTGTTGGTATGGGTAATGAACTTACTCACTTTGTGGGTATGGAATTTAAGATTGCCACTGGCAAGCTTTTGGATTACCAAGGTACCGCAACATTGACCAACGCTCGTTATGATACGTTTGGAGGTGATGGTGGAGCCGATGCTTCAAAGCGTGCTGTAAAACTTGGATTTGGTACTATCGTTGATGGCCAGATTGGTTTTACTCACCACATGAAACCGGTTCTTGAGTACGGTCACCCAGAGTTGATGAACACAGTTGCCAACGGTTCCGGATTGAATGCGTCTTACTACGAGAAAACTTGTTGGACAACCAACATGGGTCGTGGTGGAGATAAGGCCAACATGGAAACCTTTGGTGTTGATTCAGACAAACCTCAAATTGGTATCTTCCAGTTGATCCAGAGAAACGGTGACGGATCTCAGGCAACAAGGAACGAGATCTTCCGGGGTTCTGACATCATCGGATACGAGGCTTCAAAAGAGACGATCACTGAAACATTCGGATTTCAGATGACCAACCCTCAGAAGTCAATGTTCTTCAAATGGGCTGCTTAATCGGTCTATTGTAGAATCTTATCGAACAAGGGCGGTTCTTCGGAGCCGCTTTTGTTGTTTTGAATTAAACTTAAATTTTATGACAGCAACTACTAAACCAGAAACAAAAATTGTAGGACTGAAGCCCTACAAAGTGAAAGATCAGGAACCGTATAATGATTGCGATCATTTGTTTGCCAGGGTTCCGGAAATGAAGGACCAGGAAATATTTGAGTTGTGCCCTCACATGTGGGTAAACCAAAGAGCCCGGTCTGGAAGTGATCAGAAAGCAGAAGGCGAACAGGTCCGATTTGTGCAAACCGTTGGGATATTCCCGTTTTCGGCCAGCTATACCATTCAGGATCCGGAAACAGGGCACCCGTATAAAATATGTGCCTTCACCAGTTCGGATGGCAATGGACCAATTCCAATACGTGCTACGTTTGACGGCAACAGCGGAGCCCAGGTGGTTCTTCACAAAAAGAATACCGAGCACAAGCTTTTGTTCATCGCCATGATGATGAACCCATACAATGAAAACAACTGTTTGGGGTTAAAGCCTCCACACGGAGAAACATTCATGTTCCGTCGCCGGGATGACGATGCTGCAATTTTGGCTCAGTACGAAAAGATTCAGAAAAGAGAAAGAGTTCTGGATGCGTACAAAGCAATCAAAGAGGTACCAGAACTTCTCTACGATCTGGCCCGTTCATTGGATGCCAACGCACCATACTCCGGAAACAAGGCTACGCCATATCTGGTTGCCTACATCCAGCCGTTCCTTGAAAACAATGCAGATCGGGTAATGAAATGTATTGACCAGCTTGATGTAAACCGGTTGAAGCTGGCTATTGCAGACGCTCAAAATCTTGGGTTGTTGGAAAACAGTCCTGGGGAAAGAGGCTGGATCTTCCCGAAAAAAGACAAGAACAAAGGGATTGTCAACTACAAGGAAGGTGATACGGCAGAGCGCCAGCACCGGATTTTGGAAGAATTCCTTGCTTCAGAAGCAGGTAATCTATCCAAGCAGTATCTCCTGAAAATAATCGAGACGGAGAAAAAGAAGATTGCCGGTGATGTGGAAGCTATTTAATTGGTGATCACCTGATATTAAGAGCCTCACAGAAATGTGGGGCTTTTTTGTTTTCTTTGCTTCATGGATACTTTAAGCGAAGCACAGAAACGATTGCAGACGATAACAGATCGGGCACTGCAAAGTGATGTCTCTAAAGCGAACTCCCGCTTGATGGGCAACGAGCAATTTCGTAGAAGGTTTTTTATTGTCCAGGAAGCAAACTACTGTCAAAATATTTCATTGGACACCGTAAGGTTAGAAACACTTCTCGCATGGACATCCAGCAATTTGTAGGGAACGGATGCCACATTTACGGCTTTCGTAAGCCGGGGCAATCCTTGTTTGATTTTGAGATCATAACACTACGACTTTCAGTATTGGAGTGGCGAAAGCATAACGCCAAAATGTTTCTGGTCTGCAACCGGTATTTTCTGGATTACGCGATTGAAACCGGTTTGATCGAACTTTATGATGAATACAAAATAGTAGAAGTTCCGGAATCGGTCAACCAAATAGTGTTTTGGGCTGCCATCAAAATTTACGCATACAACCAATATCCATGCGGCACCACATTTATTGACATCGATGCTTCGCTAAACGATGCGGTAGCCAACTACATTAAGCCAAACACCCGGATCTTAACGGCTCACTTTGATGACGCCAAAGGAGAATTGGAGAACCTGGTTTATCCAGAAGGATACACTCGGCAACCGTGGATGCGTGAGCGGAATACTTTTGAAGGGCTGAATATGTGCTTGGTTTGTTTTTTGGATGAAAGCATCCGGGACGAATATCTGCAGGAAGCCAAATTTTTTATGGAGCACAATCCGGCACAGCCATCTGACAATTATTCGAATTACGGCATGATGGTTTTTGCCGAACAGTCGCTGATAATGGACATCTGCAAAAACAGAGGGATACATCCGGACTTTGTTATGCCGGAATTTCCAATTGAAAACCCACCAATGCGGCACACATGGCAACTGAAGTCTATGCTTAAACAGATTCAGTCACTGAGAAATAACTATATTTCTAAAGTCGAAAAACTTATAGATTTGCACAACAACTAATAACGCTTATAACAATGGCATCTGATACTTTTGAAATTACCTTTTGGCAACCAACAGAAGCAGTTGCCGCAATCGCCAGGGCTACCGGAAACCTGACAAACAACACCGAGCCCGCTCAGTCCGACATTATCGGATCATACGTTGAAGTGGCAGGTACTGCAACGGCAACATCTGGGAATGACACGGTCACAAAAGATTCGGGACCAGACTTTACAGCCAATGCACAGGTTGGAGATGTTATGGCAGCGTATGATGGCGTTGAGTGGATTCTTGTTGGAACGGTAGAAGCTGTCGCTGCAAGTACAATTACTTTGGTTGCTGGTGCAGCAAACACAGTAACGGCATTGGCTTATGCTTTCTCACGCGGCAAAATCCGGCAGAATCAAAACATTTATGTTCGAATTAAAACATTGATTGGGGCTGGATCAAATTCAAATACTCGCAAGCTTCCTTATTTGCGGGCATTCAGAACTCCAAACAGTGGAGATCCTACTATTTATTGCGACACGTCAATCATCAATCTGACTCAGTTTTCGGAAACAAACGATCCAAACTCAAACCCTGGATCTGCAAATGTTATTCAGTGCCAGGTCACAAGAACAACAACTTTTGCTCCCGGAACCGCAGGTACGGCATTTGCCAATACAAATCAGTTTCCACTGTATGTTTGGTACCTGTTGAATCCATTTGGGAGCCAGGACACGCTTTTGACTTCCAACACAAGATTCAATATCTTGTTTTCCGATACGCTTGAGTATTACGAGGTGTATCAGAACATTCCATCAATTTATTACAGCCAGGTCGCTTCTTACGGATATTTTTAATCATGGCAATAGCAGGTCTTCTTACCGGTGCGTCGGCAACAGCGGGAGCAAGCACACTGCCGCTGATAAATGTTGTTTCCGTTGGCTCAAATATAACCGGAGGGGCTCAGACGCTTCCTCCGTTGAATGTTTTTACTTCCGGCAAAAACACTACGACTGGCATAATTAATCCACCACCCCTTAACGGGCTTCTTGTTTTAAAGCCAACCATCTCAACTGTTGATACGGCATGTAGTTCAGTGGTAGTAGTCGATAGTACCGGCGATTACAATGGCACAACAAACACCTGGGGATATAATCCAGAAAGCGCCGGGTTTGACCCAAACAGACCAAAAAGGTCGGAGGTCGATTTGTATGTAGGCTGGATTAATTATGATGCTACCGGATCATTCTGGACATTTGCTTTTGAGCAGGATCCTCAATTAATTCCTTATGAGATTACTGTTACTGGGATACCGGAAGGAGTAAATGAAATTTATTTGATAGCGGTTCCGGAAAATACGGTTCTCACAAATTATGAGGAACAAAATCTGCCATACATCTATGCATCAACGGCAGGATGGTATGGTGGAAGTTGTCCTGGTATTGGGATCTATTGCATTGCGCTTTCCAGAATGGTTTCGTTGCTTCGGAAATACAATGACGACACCATTCACGAGAAGTGTGAGTTTTTGCCGTTTCTCAAGGCTCAAATGTTGGAGGTTTCGTTTGTATCTAACCTGCGGGATTTTGCGTTCATTAATGCAGTGGTATCATATACTACCTGGGTGACCTATTTGGAACAAGTTAAAAAAGATTGCGGCTGTTAAATTCAAAAACTCCATGGCATACATTGATAATAAAATTGAGTTTCTGAGCAAATCAATTTCAGCAATGTCGTCTTTGGCGGACGATTTTGTTTTTGATGTTGATTCTCAAACCACCGATTTAGATATTGGATTTGAATTGCTGACTTGCAATTACATGCAACAGCAATCTTCGGATTCAGCTTTATCTGAGGAGCAACAGGCAAACGCATTGACGGTTCTGGTGAACAACCTGGATCTTAATAACGTGCCGGCTTCGTTGACGTATGCCCTGCCAGTTTCTTATGTTGCCGCATCTACGGTAGTAGTATCACACAATGACCAGACCACTGGAAAACAGGGTGGCAGTTCAATTCTTGATGAGTTTTTCCACCTGACACTGGCGCAAGTTCAAAAGCTTAATCAGCTGAGTATAACCCAGGACTTTTCTGACATTGGTGGAGATCCATTAGCAAACGCTTCTTTAAACTCTTTGTTTTCCGGAAAGCAAGCATCCATAAATACTGGTAGTTCCGGACAATTCTACGCTTGGGATAAAACCATGCGCCAAGTGTTGTTCTCTAATTTAGGATCCGTTCCGACAACATTGGCTGGGTATGGAGTTTCTGCCGGAGATACTTTATTTGACAATCGATACATCCAGGCAGCAAACCCAATTACCGGGTACACAATTGGAGCAAATGCCATACTTGCCAATACTGATACATGGATTGGTGCGCTCGGTAAGCTGCAAGCACAAATCAGCAACAGGGAAAACTATCTTGGACTCCCAGCTGTTAATGGCTATGTTTTGTCAAGCACAACGGCAGGAGTAAGATCCTGGGTGCCTTTTGCTGGTGGAGGTACGGTTAATTCGGTTGCAATTGCTTCTGCAAATGGCTTTGCTGGATCTTCTGTAACTTCTGCAGGAGTTTCGACAGTAACACTGAGAACTTCTGTTACCGGGATTCTAAAAGGAAATGGTACTGCAATCAGTGCAGCCGTTCCAATGACAGACTATTTGGATACTACCGGGGCAACCAATGGTGACACAATTCTATACACTGGAGGAGTTGCTACTTGGAGCCCAGGGCTTGTAAACCCAATGGATGGGCCAGGTCAGATGATTTATGGTGGAGTGGCAGGAGTTACAACAAAACTGGCACCGAACGCAACAGCAACAAACAGATTCCTTCGGTCGGTATCGTCCGGCAATCCTTCGTGGGAACTGCTTTCGGCTGGAGATATTCCGGCCATAGATATTGCCCAGGTGACGGGCCTTACGGCGGCCCTTGCCAATAAACTAGGGACAGGATTAACCGATACATACATTTACGTGGGTAACGCCGCCAACGCTGCGGTGGGTGTGGCTATGTACGGTGACGCTACAATTGACAACACGGGGTCTTTATTGATTTCTGATGAGGCCGTAACCTTCGCTAAGATGCAGAACATTACTGCCACCACACTTGTGGGGCGGTGGTCTGCCGGTGACGGGCCGATGCAGGAAATTATTATTGGAACCGGACTTAATCTTTCTATTACAGGGGAACTCACTGCTACCGGAGCCGGTGGTTCTCCGGGCGGGTCAGATACGCAGCTACAATACAACAACGCGGGGGCTTTCGGTGGTATTACTGGGGCTACGACCAACGGAACTTTCGTTACGCTAACCACGCCTGTTCTTGGGGTGGCATCAGCTACCTCGATCAACAAAGTGGCTTTTACGGCTCCGGCAACAGGAAGTACCCTCACTATTGCTGACGGTAAAACGCTGACAGCATCCAACACTCTAACCTTTACTGGCACAGACGCTAGTTCTATTGCCTTCGGTAGTGGTGGAACAGTGGCATATGTTGGACTGGCAAATAGTTGGACGGCAGGTGTTAAACAAACTTTTGCGCCTAACGCTACCAATGCAGGTATAAATGTCGGAACACTAGCTGGGCAGCCTTCTTCTCCAGCAAACGGTGATTTGGTTTATAATTCAAGCGCAAACGCATTACAGGCATACATCAACGGTGCATGGGTTAGCCTTGGTGCTGGCGGTGGTGGTGGCGGCGGAGTGACAACGGTAGGGACATTCTCTGGATCGGCCCAGACAAACGGTGCGAACATTACAGGAACCACTATAACATTTGGTCCTGCGGATGCCACAACTCCCGGCATGGTCAGTACGGGAACACAAACTTGGGCAGGAGCAAAAACCTTTTCAGGGTCTACAACTTTTAGTTTAGCATCTGGTGGGGCTATTATTCTGTCGGGGGCAGGAAGTACCGCTTCCGCTGCTATTAGCTTTACGGGAGCCACAATGCGATGGATAAATTTTGGGGCCGCAGGTGCTGCTGCTCCAACAATAACTGGTGCTAGGTCGCTCGGAACAAAAATTGTATTATCTAATACATTCGCATCGGGAAGTGCCAATGATTTTGCAATAGGCTTAGATACGTTTAGCTTTTGGTTTACCCTACAAAATAACTCTGCGGCTTATAGCTTTCAATGGTATGGTGGGGCGAGTTCGGTGATGCAATTAGTGGGTAATGGACAACTAACGCTTACGCCTGTTGTTCAAGCGTCAGGAGCCATAAAAGGGTTTGCTTTTACAGGACCATTAAATACTGGTCAAAGTTCAACCACAGAGATTTCATCATTTAGTTGGACTAGCACTGGTAGGCAATGGTCTACGGGGGCAATCGGTACGCAAAGAGAGTTCCTTATAACCGCCCCTACCTATTCATTTGTTGGTGCATCTACGATTACCAATGCCGCTACGTTCGCAATATCCGGTGCGCCAGTCGCAGGGACTAACGCTACCCTTACTAATTCATATGCTTTATGGGTTCAAGGTGGAGTTTCTCAATTTGATGGTAATATTAGGTTGACCCAAACAGTAACCACGGAAACGGTTATAAGCGATACAACGGTAACAATGGTAATTAATGGAACAACCTACAAGCTTCTGGCTAGGGCATAGGAAAGCAATTATTCTCGCCTAATCGCCTTCCAGAAGCGACATCCACCAATGTTGAACTCTTGATAGTGTTGAATCGGTCCGGCAGGTACTTTGATGAAGTCGTTATCCCGTCCTTGTGTCCACCATTGAATAAAGGCATTTGCCATGTATCGGTATCCCTGATCGTTTGGGTGCAGTCGGTCTATGCTTAGAATGAAAGGCGGCAGTTGTGCGAAATTGCAGATTAGATTCCCTTCCCGATTGGCTATGACCATTGGAGTTATGAGGGTATCAAGGGTTATCTGCGGAACAATTGGATGACGGCTTGGAATGGGTGTCATGTGAATAATGGTTGCATTGGGCCACCATAGATTGACAGAATCCAAAACTCTCTTATATGCCCTTCTAACTTTGTTCCCTCCCTTGTAGGGCGGTTGTGCATCGTTTGTCGGACCACCAAGAATGATAATGTCAAAATGCTGACCTTTCTGGCTTCGCAATTGTGGAATTAGCTTGTAGTTCGTGCTATCCAGATATGTGGCGTTCGGAAGCGCCTTGTTTACTACCTGCCAACCAAGTGCCAATGCAACCCTTGGGACCCATCCAGAATCGGGGTGTGTGGCTTTTAGGCCATAGTCAATAGATGTTCCGGCAACCAGAACCCGTTGCGCCTCTACCGACCCCGTCAGCAAGAAGGCAATTACAATAAGAATTTTTTTCATATTGCAAAGAAAACGGATTTGGGAACCCCATTTGCCTAGTTTAGATAGATGTGTGTATATTTCGGCTTTAAAGACTGTTTATGAAGACAGATAAAACCTACAAACAACTTTTGGAGTTCCAGGGACAGATCGGTGTCCTGCAGAAACTTTACGATGCAGCCATTAATCCAGTGCCAGTAGTTATGCAAAACAGGTTGCTAAAAAAAATACTTACCAGTGCTTTTGAAGACTACAACGAAAAACTGGAAGATCTTCGATTAAAGTATTGCATCCGGGACGAAAAGACAAGGGCAAAGATTTTAACTGCTGATGGTGGCTACCAGTTCAATGAAGAAAACGAAAGAGCATTCCGCAAAGCGGTAAAAGAATTGAACAATGAAGTGGTGGAGGTCGATTACAACCAATCTCTGTCCTACCAGGAACTTTTAAAGATTATTGACGAAAAATCTCACCCATTTATTGCGTGGGAGGACGTAAAAGAACATCTGGAACCATTTTACCACAACGATCCGTCATGAGCACAATCCAACAAACATTTGCCATGCTGACGGTGTACTACGTCCCGGAAACCAATTGGTTTTGGAAGCGTTTTCGATCACCAATGAAATCTGTAGCCATCAAATGTCACATGGCGTCGCCTGTTCCCAACCTGATTCGTCCTGTTGCATGTGTAATGCAGCGAGATCCATGGACCGGTAAGTGGTCGGTGACAATGGAATTGCACCAGTGGCGTTCCGAGAATATTGGGGAGAAAGCCGATATCCGTCCGGTTAACCATACGGATGAAGAGTACATAAAGATCTGGGAACGGATACGTGGCAACTCTGAATTCCGTGGCACCAAATTGACAGAAGAACGAGTGATCGGCTGGCTGTTAGGAATTGAGCCTTGGACTAAAACAACTTGGAAGGCTTTAAATTTTGAGTAAACCAAATGGGCATCAGAACATTTCTTCACCACATCTCTGTGGCTCCGTCCTATTACCACAATCATTTCTTTTGTCCCGTAAAAAGAGATACCTTGTTGGTTGGATGGTCTTGTGCCTTTCTTTGGCTTAGTTCTATTTTACACGACCTGGGAGTCTGGCTTACTTTCTTTTCGCAATCCTGGTCGGTGGTGGCCAAAGTATTATCCGGGTCGATACTGGTAATGAACTTTGTCATGGTGTCAATGACACTTGTTAAACGCGCCCGTGACTGGAGAAAGAAAGAGCCAGAGGAGGGGACTGAAGAATACAAAAAACGGAATGGTATTAAATAAAAATTCACTTATATGAAAACGTACATTTTTTTTCTATTTCTGGTTTTGTTTTCCTGTGGACCGGACGAGCCCAACAATGTCGACCTGCAATTGCAAATTCAGATCAGCGATTCCATTCACCGGCAATCCATCTCCCTGTTGGAACAGAAAATTATGGACGGGGACCGGAAAAGGGATTCGCTTGAAACAGTGGTAATGCACATGAAGGACAAAACGGCTGTTCTTGACAGTCTGGTTCAGCGTCGTGCTTTTAAACGGGATTTCTGGGGCAAAGCAGGTGCGTTCGGGAAGGGGCTTTTGGGTATTCCGACGTTTAAGCAATGATCCTAACCCTGGAATCCCTGCAAGCGGCATACAAAGCCCTTGAATATCCGTGGAACCCGGTATTTAACGTCGGTGCCGTTCGTGCGTCTGAACAATTCACAAATGAATGGGACGACCTTGTGTTCTGGGCATTGAAGAAGCCGGAAGGCGGATGGGAATTTGCAGCTTACAATGGTACGACGGATCCCGGCTTTCAAAAACACGGAAGTGCTATCCCAGAAGGGACGGCAACCATGAAAGCCGGATTCTACAAAGGACTATACGCTTTCGGGTTTCACAAGGGGAAAAAGGATCATCCATGCTTGAAGCAGATTAAACCGGCTCAGTATTACCGCATGAAGGACGGGAAGCAATTCGACCCGACCACAATCTTTTCCGGAATAATTGGAACCAACCTTCACTCAACCCGTGATGGATTTACTCCAGCCGACGTGGACAACTGGAGTAAGGGCTGTATAGTGATTCAACGGTGGGCATCAATGGAAAAACTATTGGCAGCTGCCGACAAATCCATGCTGAAATCATTTGACTTTGCCCTGATAACGGAACGACAACTGGTGTAGGTCATGCGTCCTTGGTGGCTACCCAAATACAACCACAAGAACTTCATGGAGTTTCTGGCGCTGATCATAATAACAGTGTTGGCTGCCGGAGCGATGATAGGAATTGGGTATCTTAAAAAGGCAGGATATATTTCAGCAGACGACAACGCTCCAGGATTGGTTGTCGGAGGATTGACCGCCACATTGCAAACGATTCTTTTAAAGATCTTCCGGATTAAACCCGGTCAGCCAGGTGAATAAAAAAAGCCCAGGACAAAACCCTGGGCCTTTCGATTTTTATACACCAAATTTAAAAGTTGTTCAAATAGTATTAAGCTGCTTTTCTTGGTCTTCCTCTTCGCCTTTTATCGGAAACTTGTATTGCCGTAGTTGAGAACTGCATGACAATCTCCTCTTTTATTTCTTTGTTAAAAGCACCTACTTCTGCGGCAGCCTCATCCGGCACGAGTACAAACTTATCTTTTTTGGGCTTGTGCGTCAATTGAAATGATTTTTTGACTTCATCGACCATATCGGTAATGGCTGCAAAGATCTGCTCCACCTCTACTTCTGTGTAATGGTAGTTTGCTGCATTTGAGCAGTTCTCCAACTTTCTAAGTGCGTCGAGCACTAACTGAGTTCTGGCAGGTCCTATCCGTAAAAACCTGTCCCTACTTATTAAATTGTTTTCCATTGCTATTATTTTACTTTTACTTTCCATTTGCAGTCAGGACAGGATTCGAACCTGTACATACTCTATCCCGTCATCAGCGGGAGGCAACCTTATTCCGATTCAGCCACCTGACCATTTGCCCGTCTTTCCGAGCCGTCAATGCTTTCATTCTATTGGGGTAGTCTTAGTCATCCACTCCCTGAAATGTATCTTCGTAGTATTGCTCTGCGTCTTCATTTGAACACGGATACTTATCTGATTTATAAGCCTCAACTATCTGTTCCTTCTCCATTGCGAGGGCTTTGTCTCTTTTTTTTAAAAGCCCATTCCTAAATTCTTCATTGCTAATGTAATTGGATTTCATTAATTCAATTTGATTAAATACTTCTATTGAAAACCATTCTACTGCGGTCTGTTTCTGTGTCATTTTTCTTCCCCTTTCGAGGCGTTTAAGGTTTCGAACTGAATTCTAGCTTGTGCGGCAACATTGGCATATGTAAATAAAGTGTCAAACTTAAAAGCTAAATATTCAATTTTAAGCCCAATTTTACCAATCACCCTACTGTATTTAATGTTGTATTCAGCTTTGCTGACTGTTAACTTCCGGACCAACAATACCATTTCCCCATTCTCATGTTCTTCGGCCCAAACATAATGCTTTGCCATTCCAGACCGTTCACCGGTGCGAATATCAATTACCGGAGTTTTGAATATTGTTGCGTTTTCTGTTCGTTTCATTTCTAATACTTCTTATATTCCCTGACAATTTCTTTGACTTCAATGCCCGTCAATTCAGCAACAAACTCCGTTAGGACCATTCGCTCTGGATTGCTTGTGTAATTAATGATTGCTTCAAGGCGGCCTTGTTCGTGTTTGAATTCCTCCTCCCTCTTGTCCAGACAGAAGGCGGCGAATTCAAACAACATTGGGCTGCATCCTTTTTCAGCAATAAATTGCTGATATAACGCTATTGCTTTTTCTTCATTTGGTGTCATTGGTCTATTGTTAAAAGTCTTACCTTTTGCAATCTTTCAATTACTTCAGCACCATCCCAAAGATCGTATTTTCGTAGCCATCGTTTGTATGCCCGTTTTTCACATCTAGTCATATTGTTCCAATGCTTATGCGCTTTTTGTTTGTTCGTCATTTCCATGCTTTTAAATTGAATGATGCTATTTCCTTGCCGTTGGAGTTGGAATAAAACGTATTAAAACACAGATTAGCTTGTCTGACTCCATTAGGCCATCTTGTTTCTTCCCTATATTTGTCAAACTCCGTCTTAGCCTCTATCTCATACCGGAAGCGTTCGGTGTCGGGGTGTGGATTAATTACTCGGAATGGCCTCAAACATTTTGGACAAGTCATTCCATGATAAAAACTACCCGCCTGTATGTCTGAACAATTATTACAAATGTCGGTGTCGGGGTGTGGTGTCATGACCATGATACTGCGTGTCCTTCGATGTTGTAACTCATTCTGAATTGTTTCCCGCAATCACATTTGATAGTGGTGCAGAAGTCTTTGTTTTTATTGCAGCGATTCAAATATTTGTCATTGTGGTCGGAATACTTCTTACCACAATGAACACAGCTGAAATGAATCTTTGAAAGGTTTAAATAGACTCTCATTTCCCTTCAACTTTATAAACATACATAGTATCAACCCGCCCTGAGTCAATGATGAGTTCCAGACGGGGCGTGAGGCGATGGTGGGTGTTATCTAATGTCTGCATCTGATTCACTACAATGTAATTGATCTATGTTTACCCAAACAGTTTGAGTTCCTTTTACGGTCCTAATCAATGCTTGCTTTTTCACCATATTGAAATCTTCAATTTTGCATGAAACAGCAAAACCAACTTGACTTGTTACCCAATAAACATATTTTGAACAAGCTGCTATTAGCTGATTTTTTATAGCATCGTTTGGTGCAAATGGAAATGCCGTTTCAGACCAAAGCAAATAATGGATAGATGGTGCTGTTTTCATTTCACTCTCGCTTCAAAAATCCTGCTGATGTTCCCCGTTCCTGGCTGTATTTCATCAAACCTTTGTCGGTCTAATCTTTTGAGCAAACTTCCCAGGCGTTTCATTCGCCACTGCTTTTGGATGTTGTCCTCATTTGTATGCTTCAGCCTGGTTTGGCTGGTCATATATGCAAAATGCTCAACAGCTTCAGATTCTGTAAACTGCTCGGCAAATCGTAAATTCAAGATATTTTCTTTTTCCTTGTCTTTCATAGCTTAAAAATCGTCTGTACACCAAATAGGGGTTTGCTCTCCCATATACGAACCGGATACATTAAATTGGAAAAACTCAATGGCATCCTCTTCGCTCATATCCCTTGTAAGAATCTCAATGCATTTATCCACTGAATAGACCAATCTCATTGATTGTTCATCAACTCCAATAATTGCCTCATCAAAGCCATCTGCTTTAAGAAAAGTGCAATCTGGGTACCGTTCTATAATCTCGTCAATCATAAATTTTCGTCCAAAAGCTTCAAAATAGCCAGCCAATTCTCCTTTGTCTTAAAATAGATCTCCATTACCATCGGTCCGGCCTTTTCCCGGTTCAGGTAAATGTCGAGTCCGAATAAAAGATGATCGTCCTTGTAAGCGTAATATCCAGCAAAGTCGATCTGGTTGAACGAGAACATAACGTATCCATCTACGTAAACCTTCACCCGTCCGTTGTATATTTTTAATTCATATTGATGTGTCATAACCCAAAATTTGCTGCGGGGCCAGGATTCGAACCCGATACGCCTAACCGTACCCCGCATTCCCTTAAATCTCCTCGTCCTTATCCTCGTCTTCGTCGGTTTCTTCCTCCTCCAGATCATCGTCCGATCCATCAGAACTAAACAGATTTGGGTTCTCAACCTCTTCTTCCGTCATTGGCCGGCTGCCGCATGGAATGGTGCCTTCTGCATCCTCAAAGAATTTGACTTCTTCTTTGGACACATCAAACAGACAAAACACCTGACGATCCTCTTCAACAACTCCTTCTTTGGAAATACGAGAGTTTTGGTTCAACCTTTTCTGGATCGGAGTAATTTTTGCATCCCACTCTTTGGATGCCTCCTTTTTTGAAGCTTGCAACGACTGCACTTCCAGATAGTCTTTGGTCACCTGCTGATTCAAATCGTGACGCTCGCCTTCGGTAATGTTGCGACGAATCTTTTCTACTTGCGAAATTAAAACTGGCATAAAGTTTACAAATGCACCATAGGCCCGGTGCCGCCATAATTGAAAAAAAATTAAGCTGCTAACATTAAATCATCATACCAAGCAAGTGCATGAATTTCCTCCCAGGCTTTCTGGAACTCAACACTGTCTCTGGTCATGATGTGAACGAAAACATCGTTCCGTGTTTTTGGAAGTCCGATGAATACAAACGTATCCAGATCAGCAACCTCCATGTACAATGCGCCCTGACGATAGTAATTGAACCGATGGATGGCCGCAACAAAGTCTTTGTATGTTGTGGCCGCGGTGGTTTTCAAATCGCCTCCCAGGCGGTGTTTCTCAAGGCATACGTCCAACATTGATTTGAATCGGATGTCTTTGGGATAGTCATTCATGCGAATGGTGATCTCCCTTGTGAATATGGCCTGTCCATCTCCTTTTTCCAGCATGATTCGAACCAGTGGGTTTGTGGATGCCGTCTTTGCCATTTTCAATGCTCGGACAACTTCTTCCCGTGGTGCGCTGAAGTCAATTTGATCTGGTTGTGTGAGAATGGCATCGACCAAGTTTCCCATCCGGGCAGCATGTTCGGGAAACTGAAATTCAGTATTCCCGGCCAGCCACCGTTGGATTCCGGACAGGCGGGAATTACTGACTCCAACAACGTGGTTGAAGTAGTAATCCCTTATGCTGATCCCGTCCGGAACCACAACGCGAACTTTATTTGACATCATCAATAAAAGTCACTCCCTGAATCGTTTCTCCCTTCAGACCCATCCGGTTGGCAACCGTCATGGCCTTGGAAATCATCTTGAGAACATCATCCATCGACGGTGCTTCGACCGCCAGATAGTAGTTGAACAAAGCAATTGCTTCTTTGTAGTCCTTCGGCTTGCAGACTTTTACCTGCCGGATCTTCGGACTATTGTCCTGCACGATCTGGACCGCCTGGGCGACTTCGATCTCTGCTTGGATCTCAGCCTCCTCTTTCTGCTCGGCAATCGCCTCGGCGGCTTCCTGATAGGTAATACCCAAAGCACGGCCAATGTTCTTCAATGCTTCCGCATTGTCTTTGTTCTTCAAAACATTTGATCGGAAGTCAGCGACGTCCCGATCAAAGTCTTTTATCAACTGATCCTTTTTGTCACGGATCAAATCGGCCAATTCTTTGTTCTCGCCTGTCCATCCGATTTTGCGGGTGACCTTGATGCACACATTGCCGTATGCCGGACCAAACAAAGTGAATGGTTTTTCTTCCGGCTGATATGTTCCATCCTGCACAGACTTCAGGAAGCTGGCGTTCAGGTCATACTTCAGGTTCACCAGTTCATCTTCGACATTGGGAATGAACAAAGCCTTGATGCGGGTTGCTTCAGCTGCTGCTGCTGCTTCCTGCTGTTTTTTCATCTGCTCGGCAGCAACCTTTCGACGGTAATCCTTCCGCTTCTCATCCACGTTTTTGGCGATGGCATCCAAACTATTTTCCAGATCGGTGAATGCCTTTGTGATCTGAGCCAGACTCCGGGTGGTCGGTGATCGCTGCTCATTGATTTCCTTCTGAGCCACTTTGATCTTTGCTTGGTATGTATCCAGTGCGGCACCAGATTCATCGGTGTATTCCATAACAGAATACTTATCCTCCCAAAGCTTTTTGGCCTTACTGACACGCTCATCTGCGGCCAGATAAATAGACTTGACGGCTACCGCGTCAATGTCTACATTGATTTTCTGAATTTCTGTACTCATGGTTTACCAGACGTCGTTGTCGTTTGAATTTGAACTATTTTTTTGCTGCTGCCCTGAATCTGGGGCAGAATGGACATGTGACTGAGCCATCGCTGCGGCCCGTGTTTCGTCCGTATCATACCGACCTTTGATCTCGGCATTGTAGAACTTACCAATGGACTCCGCTGATTGGGCTTTCTCCCACAATTCGGCCGGAACATCGTAATAGTATGTGACCCTGCCGGATGCCTTCCATGTAACGGATAGGATGTTTTTCTCTGCGTTATAGCTAACGTCAGTGAACATGCTTGAATCTACTTGCATAAACTTGATTTGAAAATTGGTTGTTAAAAATTAAAAGTCTTCGTTATCAGCAACAACAGTTGGTATTGGCGATTCTGCCGTAGCCGGAGTGTTTGCATCAACCTCTTGAGCATATCCATCATTCTCTTCTTGATGGTAGACAGCTTGCTCAATCGGCTCATCCGGATCTGCCTGAATAGGCAATCCAAAAGTCTTACACTTAGGCAAACCAGCCCAGGCGTGCTTCACGCATTTGGCAGACGCAAAACCCGGATCAATTCCTCCGTTGTATGACCGATACAGATCATTGGCGTAATCTCTTCCTGCCTCTACCTTACTGGAGTCCTTTGGAGTGTTCTGCTTCCGGCTGAATCCGGCCCATCGGTCAAAGTTTGACTGATCAAAGAATCTGAGCAATTTCTCGCCAGTAGGCAGGATCACAAAGCAATACACCGCAATCACCTTTGCTTTCGGATTGGATGGAAATGCCTTTTCGTGATCAAGGGTATTCTTTGCCGGATTGAGTCCGGTAATGCGATCGCCTTCATAGACGCAATGCGGGCCATCTACCATTTTGATGATGCCCTGGCTCCGTCGAAGAGATAGTTCTCCGTTGTGGGAAATAGTCAGTTCCAGACGTTTCTCCCAATTCTGGCCAACCTTCACGTTTCTGGTGGTCAAATAGAAGTTGCGTTCTTCTGCTGCCCAGGACAACCCCGTAGCAAACGAACTGACTCCGACACGGAAAATCTCCTGTTGTGGAACTTGCGCCAAATCTTCTGGCTTAATCTGTTGCAGAGTCCGGTTGAACTCCATGACTTCAGCCATGACCCGCGTGGAGGCCACCTTTTCGTCTTTATACATTGGCATGATTGCCATGGTCAGTTTTGCAATAGCCTCCGGCCTTTGTAAAACGGGCAGCAACTTCTCTTCTGGAACTGCTGCCATTTGATTTTGATTACTCATAAATTCTTAGCGATACATTTGATCAAGTTTCTTCATTGCATTCTTGATATTTAAAGCTGCCACCGGGATGCAATTTGCCGGGACAACCAGTTTCTTCCGGACATTGCCTTGCATGTCCGCGGTTGTTGTTTCATATTCTGCTTCAGTAACAGTTTTGGTGTCCAGATTTATCATCCAGATTTTGTGCCCAGGCATCAGCCGGATTGAGTCTCTGTATTGATCTGGCGCTCGTACTTCTGCTACCACTGGAGCAGTTTCTTCTCCCTTCATTTCGTTGTAAATCTTCATTTCTTTACTTCAAGTTTTATTCGTGGATGCAATCTGGCATGGTTTGAGGATTTAACACGCGTATTCAATGCTCTAAATTCATAAAGAATCCTTCGCATTCTGTAAACTTCTTCGGCTCTGATTGTTAAATCAATCTCCCCTTTTACAAATTGATTCCATCGTCGTTTTCTCCATCCCATTTGTTGACGGATCACCTGTTGATCTATTCCAGAAACAGCCATACGCAATTCATCCATCGTTTTGATGTAGAACTCCCGCATTGTGCTCTCTGTATAAATCCGGATCATTCGTTACAATTGGAATAAAAGAATGTGAAAAAGAAAGAAAACAACCCAAGCATAATTGCCAAAATGAAACGATCCATAATGAATGCCTCGGTGGTCCATACTGGCTGCATTCCGGATTTTGGATCCAGAAACAGAAAGTACAACACGGCCAAAAGGCAAAGATTAAACAATAGTAAAAAGGACAAGTATCGGGCGACTCTGAAAACTTGCCTGAAATTAGGTATTGGCATGGTTAGTGGTATTTTATATTCGATGAATCATTGTGTTTGTCGGATTGTCTGAGCGCAAAAACCAGAGTAACTACAAACAGAACTGCTCCGGTTAAAAACATAGCCCAGGATTTAAAGTAGGCAGACCCTCCCAAAAATCCGATCATGAGAAGTATTGTCAGTCCGTAGACCGCCCCTTCAATTGTTGGTTTGTCCATAAAAAAAGTATTTGATGGTGAAAAAAATGATTATTACAAGAGCCAGACAGACCCACATAAGCCAGTCTGGTGGTTCGGATAATTTGGTGCTTGATTTCATGGCCTTCCGAAATATTGGTTGTCGATAATTGGCAATGTCGTTTCCGGTTCAAAAGAGGCAAACTCCGCGGCAAACACATCTCTTTGAAGCATGACGGTTTTCAGAGATGTTTTCATCACTCCGGTAATCCGGCAATTGCCAACGGTCTGGGAGTAAAATATCCAAGTCGCCTGGTCTTTTTCTTTGGATTCATGTGCGGTGATCATCCCGCCAAACAGATATACCAATTCCTGAATTACTTCCGGATTTTCAATTTTGATGGACACGCTGCATTCATGCGGACCTTGTGATAGCAACAAAATGCTGCTGATGTGATAGACTGATTCTTTTCTCATTTTATGTACTGGTTTAACTTTTCTAAATACTGCTCCCATCTCGCCCGACCTTCCCAAACAGGAGGCAGGGAACGCTCACAGATCGCTTGCAATCCGTTGAGGTGATCGTGGCACGGATGCCACTCATTGCGCCAGAGAACGCCCCGTTCCGGTTTCCATATGGTCACCGGTTTGTCTGGTGTGGGCCAGAGATTGACCCAATGCTTTATGTAACTCATGGCGTATAATCCGGATCAATGGTTTTCATGAATTTTATGGCATCGGCTACTTCATCTACTTGATACCATTCAGCACCAAGCATTCCCACAACTTCTTTGAGGTGGTGTATTGCCTCCAGCCCGGTGGACATCATCCTTTTCAACTCTGGATTTGGAGTGTCTATGGCAAATGCTGACGGTTCTGGCCATAATTCATGAATTATTTCATGAAACAATTCATGGGCAGAATTAATGGATGTAACCTGTGGAATGAGTGCATAGTGGTTTTTCTTGCCATTTGCATTGTAGGTCGCAAGTGTTGCGGCTACTGCTTCAGCCGGAGTTCCTATTACATCCTGAACCCAAGGACCAGAAACAACTCCACCGGAGTGTCTCTCAACCAAAATAATTGAATACTTCGCCATGGTTATGCAAAAACTAAACGGATATAGGCACAATCTTTTTTCCCCAGGAGCTTTACCAGACTCTGCAACTCCTCTATCACCTCGTCAGATACATTTTCAATGTATTGCGAATCCAGTTTTTCAAAGATGTCATTGACATCATACAAGTGTTCTCTAAGTTTATGATCTTCATAAACCAGACCTTCTTCTTTGATCAGTTTTACCAGTCCGGCAGAAACAGATTCCGGATCAAGGTCGGCGACCTTCATCACGTTGTGAATGTTAAATTTGAATTTTGACATATTGGTTTTACTTAAAAATTGATAATTGTTTTTCTGCTTCCAGTGCTGAAAATATTGGCGTATCAGCTACCAGTTTTTTCCCTTCGGTCATCTTGCCAACATTGCCAGACCAATGGCCAGACTTCAGCATTTCCTGAAGTATCTGGCCATTTTTATTTCTTGGATTTCCCCTCATTGGATTAAGCTGTTTCAAAAGCTTCTGTTGGGCCGCCAATCATTCGCATGTTCAATCTATGCGTTTGAGTGCGTGCGTTTCTCCTGGCCTCTTTCTGATCGCATGCCTGAACTTTTACAGTTACTCTGCTGCCGCGTTCGTCGATAAAATAAATTTCAAATGTTTTCATAGACTTGATTTTAAAAATTAATGAATCGCCAAGTATTCAGATTAGGTTAAAAATTTCATGGTCCGGTGTGTTTATTGGCCTGAGTGCGGAAAAGTAGTTTTCTCCTTTTCGAACAAAACAGCTGTACAGATTAGCCGTGTAACATTCTCCCATGAAGAAAAACTCTGAACCGCTGGATCTGGTCCATCTTTTTGGTGGCAAACATTCCAGTGCATCCCAAAAATCCTCCTTGGTTATTGGCCTGAACTCTTTGCACAAGTTTTTTAAGTGTGCCGAATAAAATTGAGTGTTGAACTCATCCCAAGTAAGGGCCAGTAATCGGCCCCCGTGTTGCTTGTTGTATTCTGCAAAACTCAATCCTTCATTGTAATGGACGTAAGTATGGTTTACAAGTTCCATTCCGTGTCTGGTGCCCTTTTCAACAAAAGGCATTGTATTCAGGACGTTTCCGGTAAAATTGGCCGGATCAACAATATACAGATATTCCATGTTTTAAAAATTGATAAGGTTATAGGTTCCCACGTTGTCGTCTTTCCGCATTTCTTCGGTTTCAATTCTCCAGTCATGTGCTGGTTCTTCGTACTGCTCCGGATTGTTTCCGTACCAGTAGCCCAGGTCTAAAATGTCAATGGATTTCGGCAGTTCTGATTTCTGATATTTGCCCTTCCATTCTTCAAGGTCAAACCTTGCAATGGATGCAAGGTCTTTTCCTTCTTCGCTTTCCGGTTCTTCCAGATTAATCGAAACAACTTCCCCAGTAATGGCATTGATTGTCAAAACGCCGTGTGAACTACAAACCGCACAAAGCGATGGTTCTGATTTTTCTAAAATTTCTGTTTTCATGCTGATAGCCATTTATTGTAAACTTCTGAATATTCCACCTGCTTTAACTCTGCAAGTTTTTCGAAAAGACGTTCTCTGATTATGCTATCAGATACGCCAATGATGCGATAAGGATTTTGCCCACTATTAAGGGCTGCATCCAAATTTTCAAACGTATAAACTTTGTGTATTTCACTACCTAAATCATCACTTGGATAATTTTCGGCATACCAGCTGAATAATGTCGTTTTCATAGAATTTCTTGTATTGGATTACTAATTAAGGCAAAGGGTTTCGGCTAATAATTTGGCCGCAAACCAACGGACTGGTTGCTGAGTGGCGAACTGGTTAATAGGTCGGTCCTTGTGGCGTGCCCCGATTAACTGAATCAGGTTCCCCGCGGAAATGGTCAACCTTGCTTCCTGCAAATGTCTGACTTTGATATGTGGCAGGATGTAGTCCGGTAATGGTTCGAAATGTATTGGTAACATGATGGTATTGGTTAAAAGTCAAGGCTAAAAACGGATGCTTTGTAAGGTTTTCCTCTTTCGTCAATCGCGTAAAGAGTCTTGCTGTTCAAAGTGCTGGTACGGTATTGGTAATGTTTGTCAAAAAGTTTGATAGTAGCAACACGGCATTTTGCAGCCGTGTTTGTCCATACAGTTACTTCATTTTCCTGAAGCTTAACTACTCCACTGTCCAGGCGTTCCACTGGTCGTTCTGGATTCAAATATTCTGATAATGTCATAATCAATAGAGTTCTTGAAATTGTCTTTCTGCATTGAATACTGCCCAAACTTCTTTTGGCTTGAAGTCTTTTCCAAGTGCTACCAATGTATCTGCAATGCAGCAGGTATAATAAGCTTCATGGTTTGCCAATTCTTTAACTATCAAAGCTCGTCGTGCTTCCTTGTTTTCTTTAATGGTTTTTTTATACCATGCTTTCATGTCTTTGAATCCTTTTTCAAATTCAGCTAGTTTAGATTTTGGCATGTATCCACCAGCACCGATTGAAATGTATTTGTCACCTTCTTCCAGTGGAGTTTCTTTTTTTCCTTCCTCAAATTGAGAATTTGAGAACGCGAAAAATACGCGGCAGTCCGTCAGGATTTTGTCCACCATTTTCTGCTTTTCCTTTTTAATGTCAATCATAAATTACACTTGATAAAAATTAATCTGCATCATCGCATTGTCCTGTTTCCGGTTCTGAGCCGGATTAACCAATTTCGGAAACAGGAGCCGTTTTTAGTTACCTTCCCAATCGTGAAGATCTGTATTTGGTTTCAGGTAAAACTTGTAGGGGTTACCCGTTTTTCTGGAAATTCGAATGGCAAATAGCTTTCCATTTCCGGATCTCCAAACAGGGCATAACTGCCCCTTTGAGTCAATGAAAAATCTATCAGTCTGTATCGCCGTATCGCGTTTGGCAATTGCGCGAAAGTTTCCCTTCGCGTCAATTGTTACATTTGGTTTTTGTTGTGCCTGGGCTGAAAATCCTATCAGCAAAAGGCAAGTGAATAGCATTTTTTTCATCTTAATATCTTTTTCCGTCTTCAGTAAATTCGTAGTTATTAATTTCTAAGTGTTCGTCAATGTAAGAGTCTGACAGCTGGCCTTTGCAGTCTGCATTAGCGGACTTAATCCATGCCTGAATACAGTCTTCAAGCAAATCGCCAAAAGTTCCAACGTATCCTTTTCTAACCGCGTTTTGGAAAGGTTGCAGCAAATCATCATCAAAACAAACTCCGGTAAATGGACATTCCGCGGGCTGCCATTGGCATTTCGAAACGTACTTACCAGAATTTTGGCCTATTGCATTCATGTATCTGGTCCCGTCTGGCTTTCGGACAAACCAGTAGGTTTTTCTCTGAATGATCAAATCGTCATAATTCCATAAATAGGAAATAAGCTTTTTTCCGGATAGGTCCAAAATTGTATCGTCAATATCAGAAAGGGAGTAATTCACTTCAGAGTATTGCGAAAAGCATGCACTCCGGTATTTAATATTAAACCTTTTGCAAAAGGCTTTCAGGCTGTCATAGGCTTCGCCGGACCATGCAAAGCCATTTTCGAAACTTGTGTTTCTGTACCATTCTCTTGCCACTTCTTTGGCTTCGTCTGACAATTCACTGAACTGATAGACATTAATTTCAATTGTTTTCATATACTTGATAAAATGATGTTGATTAATCTAAAAATTTGGCCGCGTCGAATTTGTCAATAACAGCCCAAAATTCTTCTTCAATTTCATTATCCCGATAAACCAGTCCAATGCCCGCAAGTAATTGCTTCGCGCTAATATTGGATTTTTGCCCCAGTAATGTGCAAAGTTCAACCTTTGCGTTTCTCCAGTTTGGTGCAGTATGATGCCCAAATTTCAGGAAAGTAATGGTATCCAGTAAAAGTGCTTTTAATGTTAGTCTGTTCATATAACTTGAATTTTATAAATCTGGCAATATTGCCATTGAACCCGTTTCCGGAATCGAACCGGAAACAAAGAACCATTCGGGTTTTTAGTAATCGACGCGGGCTTTAATGAATTCAACCATATAGTCCTCAAAGGATCTATCTTCCCACCCGTCGTTTATGTCGTAGGTTTCCACAAATTCCTCAGCCATTTTGTAAACGTCGTCAAACGTCTGCCAAAGGGTAGCGTTTGGATGCCCTACTTCAAAGTAGTAAAATGCCACAAACAGGGCTTTGTCTTTCTCTTTACTTGCCATATTGGTTTTTTGTTAGATTTTAATAATTACGACCGTGGTATACAAATACCGTTGTTTGCTTGGATATGCCTTTTCGTGCCGCGGCATTTGATTGTATTGAATGCGAATAGTATCGCCTACTTTGTACAGGTTTTTGTGCAGGATTTCCGCGTAGTAAATTGGACTTGTTGCGACCTCCCTGACCAGTACACTAGGAGTGATAATATCATCCTGCTTTGTGCAGGATGATAGACCGATAAGTGCCGCGATAACCAGTAGCTTTTTCATGTTGTTAATTTTTTGAAGGTGGAAGAATAGAAAGCATTTCGATACAGTCATTTTTAGCCGCATTCATCATGCCGGGCTTAAACATCCAAACTTTATCACATTTGGCAATGTTTGTGCACATGGTCCGCAAATGCCACGTAATGATCTGGTCCCGGTGTGTATTGTGAAAACTTGCGGGCTCCAGGTCAATGCGTCCGGACCATGTAAAGCTTCCGTCCTGGACATGGTAAGAAACATCGCTGAATCTTCCGGTTTTGAAAATCGTTTCAGCCATTTCGTTGGCCTGTTCAAATCCATTGCACAAACGTGCAATGGAGTCAATTTGTAGCGTTATCTTGATCATGATATTTTTCTTAAATGTATTGCTCCAATTCCTGACAAAGTCCCGATTCCGTTTCCTCTGAATGCAATGCCAATGCAATGCGGACAGCATCCAAATAGGCAAAATCTTTATCCATTAACTGTAAAACCATGCTGCAAGCATCCGATTTTGGCATTTTAAAAATCCGCATCCAGCCACCTAATTTTTGGCCGTAATACCTATTTCCGTCAACCTGAAAAACCCCGTCTGAAACACTTTGTACGTGGTTAGCAGTGCCTTTTGTGTAGCCGTATGGCTTACCCGTTTCTTCTGCAAACACGCAAAACCCCGCGGCTTCAATTGAACGCAATATTTTAACATCCGTCACTTGTGAACCCCTTTCTGCCCGCTTTGCAGCATCCAAGGCCAATTCTAATTTCTGTACTTTGGTCAACATACTATTTCAGGATTTGCGCACACTCCAACAAATGAACCAATTTCGCAGCCCATTCCGCCGCTTCTTTATCCTTTCCGCATTGCTTAAATGCAATCGCCTTTGCAAGTGCTTGAGCGGTCTCTGCCCTGTTGATTTGCTTTGCCATTTCCGTATCTGGTTTAGTTGGATGAATAAAAATACTCCCAATCCTGTTCGCTAGAGTCCTGCACAGACTCCCATGCAATAACCCGCAACACTCCACCAACGCAAACAAATAACCCGCCTGAAGCAAGCACGAACATGTTCTCAGCGAAGCCCGCGAAGAACATTAATAGGGCACCAAAGCCCATGTAAGACAGCCCTAAATTTGATAGATTTTTCATAAAACACTTGATAATTAGATTGTTAACGCTACTCCCGCAAATCCCTTCGCGCTTTCGACCTGACAAACATACATAAACTTTTGATAATTCCTATAATGTTAGAAAATATTCTTTCTTACGCGCACATACGCACCCGCGATTAATAAGTTGATCAAGTTGAGAATGTGGTTTGTTTTGGTTTGGTTGACTGGCCTTCGAAAAAAATCCAAACAGACAGAAAGCAGAAAAAACCAACCAGATTTTGAGATCCAGATTTTGAAGAAGATCAATTCGCCTGGTCGATGTCGGTTTGAATTTGTCCGTAAGTTTCCGGCTACCTTTCGCACACCGGCTCCGCTCTTTTGTCCTGCCCTCTTCATTTTTTCCCCAGTGATCAAGACTTTGCACCAGTTTCCCCGATTTCTACGCGTCGACATTCGAATGTGTCCGACCTGATGACCATCTGCCCGCACAAATCAGAACGTCGCGGGCTAACGACTGCCCTTTCCTCGGTGGTTTCAGGATGTGATCGCATGTTCGAGTCAATCCGACCTGCCCTTTCCGCGTCGACGACAGTCAGACCGACCGAACGACCATGCTTTCGCCCGCACACCGCAAAACCGACCCCCCACTCGCCACTTTTCGCTTGCCCACCCGCCCGCGGCTCCGGGGGCCGTGCCGTGCCCGGTAGCAGAATCGTCCATTGCTTTCAAATCAACATCAAAATCGTCCGTATCCTTTCATGCAATCAAACCCATATGTAGTCTTGTTGTCCTTTACTTTTCGATTACTTTCCAGGTCTTTTATTTTGATGATGATCTGGGTCTTTTTTGAGTCAAAAACCAGGGTTAAATCCAGGTCAATATTGGTGTTGGTACCTAAGTGAAAAAGATATACAATCAGATAAGAAGGGCCTATTTTGTAAGTATGTGATTTACATTAATTTAAGTGTTTACAAAAATCAATGAACTTGACACATACGTCAATGGGTTTGACATATACGTCAATGGTATTGATTTCTCTTGTCAATTTCGTTCAGATTCTGTAATTTTGTTGACGTTAAAAATCAATAATTTATGGGTAGTAAAAATATTCGTTTAAAGCATGAAACGACTGTGCAGGGAGTTGACTCCAATACGGGTGAGGTGATTCACCAGGTGATTGACAAACGGTTTGCGATTAAGGTTGAAACGACCGATCAGTTTTTCATGACGTTCATTCAGTTTATGGGTCCGTACTATGAAATTAAGTATGCGGACGATTACAAGGTGCTTGGCAAGTTGAATGCGATGGCGGCTTTGAATACGGGTGAAATTGAGTTGACTGCCAGAAGAAGGAAGGAAATATCGGAGGAGCTAAAATTATCTCAGCCACAGATTTCAAGAAGCATTGCCCGGTTAAAGGAATTGAAGTTGTTGTTTGGCGACGGTGGATCTTATACTATTGCTTCAGAAATCTTTTGGAGGGGTGGTACCAATGAGCGGGTACCGATGGCAAAAAAGCAAAGGAGTTTAATAATTGAATTTGAAGAAAAATGAAAATAGTAGTAGCGTTTAGTGGAGGCAAAGACAGCCAGGCATCATTGATCTGGGTTGTGAAGGAAATGGGTGTGGCGTTGAATAAGATCGAGGCTGTGTTCTGTGATACGGGCTGGGAGAATCCGGTTACCTACAAACACATCACGGATGTTTGCGGTGAGATGGGCGTGAAGGTAACGCATGCAAAAAGTCAGCTGGATGAAAATGGCATGGTTGATCTGGTTAAAAGAAAGAAAAGGTTCCCAAGTCGGATGGCCCGGTTTTGTACGGAGGAGTTAAAATCAAAGCCGATGGTTGATTTTATTCTTGATCAGAAGGAATCGCTGATTATTATTCAGGGGATTCGGAATGATGAGAGTTTTGATCGTGCCAGTGCAAACCGGGAGTGTACTTTCTTCAAATACTACTTTGAGCCATACAAATCCAATTCAATGACATTGGCAAGATTGGAATCGATTGAGGCAAAGAGGGCGTTGAGTGATACAGAAAGGGCTCAGATGGCTCAAGTAAAAGCACGTCTGGCATTAGGGAAAGAGGACAAGAAGTTTTACACGTATCGGAAGGCGGAAGTGCTGGAATGGAGAAAGCAATATGCAGATGATATTTTGCGACCGGTAATTTCCTGGACTGGGGCGGAAGTGTTGAATTACATACTGGCCAATGGTCAAAAACCAAACCCGTTGTATTACCTGGGGTTTTCCAGGGTGGGTTGTTTTCCGTGTGTGTTGTGCAATCATGGTGAAATTAAGCTGATACGTGAGCATTTTCCGGAACGGATCAAGGAGATTATTGCGTTGGAGAATGAAGTGAAGAGTACGTTTTTTCGTCCGGACTATCTGAAGAAAGGCGTTGGAAATACCCGATCGCATAAGGGTGACCGGATTATTACTATGCAGGACGTGGATAATTACTTTGCTGAACTGGATCGTCAGGGAGTAATTTTTGAGGAGAAGATTGCGGACGAAGATTCAAGATGCATGAGCGCTTACAATATTTGTGAATAAAAATGCCACTATCGAGAGAGGAACTGATAAAATTTGATTTGCTGGATAAGAATGAGGATTCCAGGGAATTGCTGAAGTATTGCCAAAGACTTTGGAAGGCGCCAAAGGACTGTGATGTGGACCAGCGGGAGTATGAGTTTGTGAAACACCTGGTGTTGGAGGCTGTTGACCGGGGGTTAAATGGGGATCTTATCGAGAAAATGTGTGTTTCTCACGTTGGTAAGTGGGTGCATCGACGAAAGCCGGGGTACATCCGGATAGCAATACCGGTAAAAGAGTTGTAGATTTGTATTGTGATCAGGGAACTGTAACGGTTTCTACAAATTCATACACTTGATATTTCATCCGTGAAAGCGACTTGGTACTGCCAGGTCGCTTTTTTTATTACATTTGCTTTGGCTAGTAACCAGTTAATATCATGAAAAAATACGAATCTCAACTGCTTTCATCTGACGAGGATTTTCTTAACGACCGAGGAAAGGACGAGTTGTTTGCTTCCAATGCGTATCGTTATGCAGCCACATGTTCTTTGCGTATGGGTCTGGCTGGGTTTGTAAAATTCTTTCGCCAGGAGTCAAAGGAGGAATTGAAGCACCGGACTCTTTTGGAGGAGTATGCTGACAACTTCAATTTTGAACTGGATGTGCCAATGGTCCCGGCTGTGGATTTTAATTTGAAAGAGGGCAAAGAGCCAAAGGCATATGTGATGGGAGTTTTGGAATATTTGCTGGAGATGGAAATGGATTTGCTGCAAGCCTACGAAACCGGGACTCAGAAATGTGCTCGTGCTGCGACCAGGAAGTTGTGCTTTGACATGGTCGGTGTGCAGACGGAGGGCGTTGGGGCGATCAATAGTCTGATTGCCGAATTGAGTTCTACTGGAGTTGATGTAATGAATCTGCGGTTGTTATCGGCGTAATAAAGATGTTCCCAAAACTTTACATGAAATAGTTTCGGTTTTTATACCTTTGGATCCTAATCTTTTACAAACATGTCACAAACAATCGCATTGCAGTCAATGACCGTTGATCAGGAACAAACGGTTGATCTTTCATTCACAACCAAATCTGGTGCTCCGGCCACTGTTGATGGTGCTCCACAATGGTCTGTTGTTTCCGGTGATGTATCAATCACTCCGGATGAAACTGGCTTGAGTTGCAAAATTACTCCAAACACAGCCGGATCTTACGAGGTAAAGGTAACTGCTGACGCAGATCTTGATGCTGGTGAAGAGCGCTTCCTGGAGGCTTCTCTGATCGGTGTTGTTGGTGTTGCAGAAGCCCAGAGCATTGGAGTGAACTCAGTGGTAACCGATAAAGCATAATCGACACCATGCTGGCAGAAATCAATTTAGGGAATGGGCTCCGATTGGTCGGGGCTCAATTCAACCAGCTTGATATTCCGGCTGGCAAAACCATTGAGTTGGTGACGGACTACCAGGACAAACGGCTTGATTGGTTTTCCAACAATGACGATGTATCGCGGATAGTTCCGTCTTCAGACAAAAAGAGTGCAAAGATTACCGGGTTAAAGCCGGGTAGTGTTGTTCTTCAAATTCAAAACGAAAAGGGTATAAAATTGACGTTGAACCTGGTGGTGATTGAGCCAATTGGGTTAGCAGAAAGCATATCGGCGACCAGCCGTGTGTCCGACAAAGAGTCTTTGTAATTACTTTTTTTGTATTTTGGTTTTACGTAATGTGTTGAAACGCCTCAGAATTATCTGGGGCTTTTTTGTTTTTAATTGAACTGTACGGAAATCTTGAAGAGTTGTCGAATAAAATACCACAAACAAGTAGATTCTGATTTAATTTAGGGTATGAAACAGAATGTAAAAATTGACACTGCTCTTCTGGATCGAATCAGGGAGAACAAAAAGGCAACCGGCATAAACGCTACCCGGTTTATTGAGCAAGCATGCGAAGAGAAGCTGTCTGGCAAAAGCATGAAAGACAAGCTGGTAAAGTTTCATTATAGCGATCACACAAAAGATCTTGATGGTGCCGAGAAGTTTTTAAAAGAGAATTGAAATGAGCGAAATAACCACACTGGCAGACGCATTGCCAAAGGAAATCGAAAGAGTACGGGAGATCATCAAAGAGTATGAGGATCCTATGCTGGAGGGTGCTGGTACATTTGCAGCAGCTATGATGAAGGGAAGTATAAGTCTTGCCGAAAAAGCGATTATGCAGGGGGATGTAGTTTCTATGCTTCAATGCTACAACGAACTAAAGGGCTACGAACTATGAAATACCTACGATTTACACGCTGCTTTTTCATGCTTTGCTTTGCCAGATGGGAGTATCGCAAGAACGACCCGTTTATGTTCAGGATTGACCCCGTGACGGCATACAAGGTCGCTAAAAAAATATGGATACAATGAAAACCAACCATCCATCGGGGTCTGGGACGCAGACGAGCCGAAACCAACAAAGACTATGACAGCAGAACAAATTAATCAGCAGATTAAAGATTCCGGAGTGGAGACGAATCTGATCAGCGATGGCTACCATACTTTCGGTGAATTGTATGAAGCCAGAAAGTGCCTTAATGCAGCGTTGTTTAACGAGTGGGCAAAAGATTATGCCATGGGATCTCACCTAATGCAAGGAGCCAGGCACGACGTTCACAAATCCTGGAGACATAATAATGGGGAATTTTGCTTTGGTGGTGGGTGGTTTATTGTGGTAGCCATTCTTCCGTCTGGGCAGATCAGCTACCACTACGAAGCAAAGGATTGGGATTTGTTCCGCATTCCGGAAGTTCAGAAAGCAAAGTATAAATTTGACGGGCATACTTCAGCCGATGTACTTGAACGATTGAAAACAATATAAAGCGGGAGCCTACGTTACGGGCAAAAATGATATGTCAGAATTAATAGCAAAACAACAACCAATCGACGCCCTTACTTTCGGACAAGCAATTGAGGCCGCAAAACAGGGTAACCGTGTGGCACGGACTGGATGGAATGGCAAAAACATGTTTGTCTTTCAAAGACCTGCCGACGAAATCCCGGCACAAGTTGTTATTGAAAATGTAAAATCTTTGCCAGATTCAGTGAAATTGTTTTTGAATTCAAAGTACAAAAGCGATTATGTAGGAGCTTCCGGAGAAGTTTTTAAAATTAAATTTGGAGCATATTTGTGCATGTACACAGCTGATGGTTCAATTGTCAATGGCTGGTTGGCATCACAAACAGATATTCTTGCAGAAGACTGGATGATCTTGGATTAGATTTTTGAGAACTTATATTGGGTTGAAAAATGAAATAAAGGCCGGGGATTTTATCTCCGGTTTTTTTATGCCCAATCCTGCCAAATAGCCAGTATATCGAATAAAAGTGGTATTTCTCGTTAACTCGTGTTTATTTACGGCATGAGTTTTCAGTTACGACCAAACCAAATCCCAGCGGTAAAGGCCGGCATGGGATTTTTCCGGATGCAAAATCCAAAGCCATCCATCATTGTGGCGCCAACTGCTTTTGGTAAATCAATTGCCATCGCCGAAATAGTCCGGAATACTCCCGGTAAGTTTTTGGTACTTCAGCCATCAAAAGAACTTTTGGCCCAGAACTACCAGAAGTATGTTTCACAGGGCGGCCAGGCCAAAATCTATTCCGCATCATTTGGATCAAAAGAAATTGGCCACGTCACCTTTGCCACAATCGGATCCATCAAAAACATTGGTGAAATTTTTAAATTTCGTGGGGTCACAAACATCATTATGGATGAGTGCGACCGGTATCCGCGTGGTGGCGACAGCATGCTTGGTAAATTTCTCCAGGAATCCGGCATTACTCATATTCTCGGATTGACTGCTACTCCGCTCAAGCTTCAAAGTTTTGGGATGCAAGGCGACAATTATTCGAAGCTGGTGATGTTGACTTCCAAAAGCAAGCACGGCAATTTGTTTCAAAAAGTCATTCACGTTTGTCAGGTCAAAGAAATGGTTGACAACAAATGGTGGAGCACGCTTCACTACGAGCAGCATAGAATCGATCAAAGCCGGCTAAAGTTCAATTCCACAAAAGCGGATTACACGGAAGAGTCCATGAAAGCCGTGTATGCCATAAACCGGATTGGTGAAAAGATTGTAAACCGGTTGCACACGCTGACCGATCGCAAAAGCATTTTGGTGTTTGTACCTTCTGTTGCAGAGGCCAGAGATCTTTCTGCAAAGGTTCCGGGATCCGCTGCAGTCTGGGGCGACATGGATGTCTCGGATCGCGACACAACGATTGCCCGCTTTAAAAGCGGCAGAATCCGCATCGTGTTTAACGTAAATGTTCTTTCCGTAGGATTTGATCATCCGGATGTCGATTGCATCGTGATGGGCCGCAACACTGCGTCATTCACCTGGTTCTATCAGGCGCTTGGTCGTGGAACTCGTATTTCTCCGAGAAAAAAAGATTGTCTGGTTGTAGATTTCTCCGGAAACGTCGATCGATTTGGCAAACTGGAGCACATCCAATTTAAAATGGAGGGCATAACCTGGAAACTCTATGGTGAAAACAACATGCTTTTATCCGGCGTTCGCATGGATGAAATCGGTAAACACACCATGGCCACGGAGGCTGGCAAGAAAGATGCACGGAAGTTAAGAAAGGTGGTGATACCAAAATCGGGAGAACCGGTGCGATGGAATTTTGGCAAATACAACGGGAAGTTGATTTCCCAGGCGCCGCCATATTATTGGGACTGGTGCCTGGAGAACATTTCCTGGGGCCGGGTTAATCAATACATCAAAGACGAAATCCTGCGACTCAAAGGAGTAGTGGCACCAGTCAACGAAGATTTCTGAAACCTGTTACACAAAAATTCAAACTTGTTATACATTTGCCCCTGTCGATAGACAATCGGGGTAGGAGCCGATCAAAAGAAACTGGTTTACCAAAACCATTAAAAGCCTGACTGATGGAAACTCCTACTTCCTGACGTCGGGCTTTTTCGTTTTTACCATGGACATAATTTCTCTTTCCAATCACATTATCAGGAAGGCACTTTGTTTGAGCCTGAATGAAATGGCGGTTCTTTGCGACATAAAGCAAATGAGCCAAAACCCAAAGTATGGGTATCAGTGCGTGAAGTCAAAAGATCGGATTGCAGAGTGGCTGGATCTTTCCAGGGCAACGGTTTTTAACGCGATCAACACTTTGATCACAAAAGGATTTTTAGAACGTACCGCCATCGGACTTAAGCCAACTCAGTTCATTTTTGACCTTGATTCTTGCCAAGAAGAAATTGGCATTTACATCAAAAATAATGACGTGGAAATGATCTCAAAAAAGGTACTTGAAGTGTTAGACGGACCGTCTAAAATTTATACTACGACAGTCCAAAATTTAGACGGTGACAGTCTAAAATTTAGACTAGGACAGTCTAAAATTTATACTCAAGATATACATATAGATATACAAGAGAAAGTAAGAAAGAATAATAAAGAAATTTTGGACAAACAGCCGCTTAATTTCATGGGTTTGCAAGAGCAAATAGAGATGTGGTTGAAGTACAAAAAAGACAAAGGAAAACCTTACAAAAATGATGACAGCATTCAGATGATGATTAAGAAGCTACATCGGTTTTCTTCCGGCAACAAAGAAGTAGCAGCCCAGATTATCGAGGATGCCATGTCAAACAACTATGATGGATTCTTTGCACCAAAATTAACTCCGTTGTTTCCATCAAACGATAAGAGCACCTATACACAAACACCAAATCCAAGAAGCAGACCATGAACAACGATCCACTAGAAATTGAAAGAGCAGTTTTGGGCGCAATGATTCTTGACAACCACGCCAGGATTGTAGTAATGGACATTCTTCCCACAGCAGAATGCTTTGCAGATAATGCTCACCGAATTGTCTATTCGACAATTGTCAAAATGAGCACATCAATGGTACAGGTTGATTTAATCTCCATAGTACAAACCTTGAAAAAGGATGGCACCATTGAAAAAGTAGGAGGAGCAAAAGCGGTTGCTCAACTGGCCACAAAGATTGCATCAACCGCTCACGTAGAAATGCATTCCCGGTATCTTCTGGAAAAGTACATCCGCATACAGGTAAACCAGGTTTTGTCAGATTCAATTCAAAAAAGCATAAATGATCAGGACGACATTTTTGAAGTGACGGAATACATCCAAAAAGAGATTTCCGGGATTTTGACGAACTCTATGAAATCTACGGATATCAACATGGAGCAAAGAATCCAAATAGAGCGTCAGAATCGAGCGCTGGCGAAAGAGTCCGGCATGAATGGTATATCGACAGGTTCAAAAGTTTTGGATGAGTTTACGGGCGGTTTTGTGCCATCCGATCTTTGGATTGTTGGTGGTCGGCCAGGATCCGGAAAAACCAGCTGGATGGTTTCGACTTTAATGGACCTGGCATTACGAGGAGTATCGGTGGGAGTTATATCGATTGAAATGAGCGGAGCCCAATTAACGCAACGAATGATTTCAAATTTTTCAGGAGTAGAGGCAATAAAACTTCGAAAAAGCAATTCGCTAACTCCAGATGATATTAAAAGATTGCCGCACTTTGAGTCGCAAATTGCCAGGCTGCCAATATACATTGATGATCCAGCGTCAGTACGAAGCCAATCGATTCGAACAAAGGCCCACATCTGGAAGCGAAAGTATGGGATTCAAATCCTGTTTGTTGACTTTCTGCAGAAAATAACAGGGACTCCAATAAATGGAAAGTTTGGCAGCAGGGATCAGGAAATGGGAGAGGTGTCGGCAACGCTCAAAACAATTGCCAAAGAACTCAACATACCCGTTGTGTGTTTGGCATCTCTTAACCGGGATGTTGAAAAACGTGGAGATAAAATTCCCCAGCTGTCTGACTTGAGGGAGTCCGGCAATATTGAATCGGATGCTGATCAGGTTTTGTTTCTGATGCGTCCGGAATATTATGGCTTGACAGGAAAGTTTTTGGTGGAAAACGATGAGTATCCTGTTGATGGGTTGGCGGTTGGCAGCCTTGCCAAAAACCGGCATGGATCAGTAGGAGAAATTGCCTTTAAGTTTCAAAAGCAAATTATGCGTTTTTCGGACTATTACGGAGAAACAATAGAAATTCAAGCAACACCGACAGAAGATGTTTTTTAATTTAAATCAAAATAGACAATGCAAATAACCGGAAACGTAGGTAAGGATGGTGTCCTAAAATCAATAGGCACCGATGGAAAACAAGTTCTTGAATTTTCCGTGGCCGAATGGTCTGGAAAGAAAGATTCAAATGGCAATGCCATCACAACTTGGATCAACTGCAAACAATGGTACAACACTGGCCAGCAGATCAGCGATTACATGCACCCAAGAAAAGGAGACATGGTAACCGTTATGGGTGATCCGGAGATCCGGACTTACACAACCAACGATGGCGAAACACGGGCTATTTTAGATGTAACGGTTCGGTACCTGAAGATTTTGAGCAAATCAAAGAATGCCGATTCTGGAAGTGCTGCCCCGCAAACCAGCTATGCCAGTGACAACCGGCCAGAAATGGCGGCATTTCACAATCCTGGCGGGACTCTTTCTGGAAAGAATCCATTAACAGAGGACGAAGACTTGCCTTTTTGATGTATGGAAAACAAAGCAAAATTTATGATGCACGACAAAGTTCGTGTTCGAATAGCATCAGACAACGAAGAGTGGATTGACGGAAAGGTAAAAGAGATCACAGACCATTCAGTCATTGTTCAAACAGATGGTGCTGTTTACAGCTTTAGTTTTGAAAACTGCACTCGGAATAGAATCAGATCAAGAAAATAGCAAACCATGAATACAATCAATGTTACGGTTCTTGGAGAACCAAAAGCACAGAAGCGACACCGGCATGCAAAACGCGGTAATTTTATTGCCACGTATGATCCGCAAAAAGCCGACAAACAGGACTTCCTTTCCATTGTTCAAAAGAACGCGCCACTGGAACCGCTGGACCGTCCGCTTAAAGTCGAAATCAATTTCTTTTTTTCTCGGCCAACCAATCACTATGGCACCGGGAAAAACGCCGGCGTATTAAAACCCACTGCGCCAACTTTTCACACAGTAAAACCAGATACCGACAACCTGGCCAAATTTATCTTGGATGCCATGAACAAAGTGTATTGGATTGACGACAGCAGAATTTGCAACCTGGTGGTAACCAAAAAGTACGACAACAAACCAAGAACAGATATCACCGTTTCAGCAGCAGAAGATGAGGAAATCTGGTAACAACAAAAAGGTTTCAAAAGATGTACTGATCCCTAAAATGGATTTGGTTGAAAAATGGTTGACAGAAGGCGCCAAAATTGACTACGAAACATTTTTGATTGAGCACCCAAAAGAGCCGGGCATCAAACGGGCTGGGTACAAAGACGCAATTCAAAAGCTAATGTTTTTTGGAGTTATCCAATATCCCAATACATTTGCCCCACGCTTGGTTACGACAAGCACCGACATTGAGGGTCAAACCTCGATAGAGCCCCTTCTCCAGAGCGTCGTAACCGTTCCGGAACAAGGGGCTTCTTCATTTACAGAAATACCAATGCTGAAAGTATTTTTAACCACACTTGACGGACATGATATAATTGGCCGCAACCATTTTTTCTTGGAGCAGTACGAAAAATTCTTTGATCAGGTGTCTTTGGATGAATGCGATATCATTTTCATTGTGCCAGTATTTCATAGCAAAGAATACTTTCTAAACACTGAACTTGCAGCTAGAATAGACAGGTCAAAAAAGCCAATCGCATTCTTCGATTACAACGAACTTGGCTGGTGGGTGAATGACTTGTACGATCACATTTTTGGTATTAACACAATTCAAGGAACTCAATTTGGAGAAAACGAACTTTTGGTTCCATACGAATATTTGTCGGAGTGGATGCGCTCTATGTTTTTGGCAAAGCGGGTTGTGGCATACTTTAAACGTGAACTTCACAAAACCACTCGTGAAAAATACCCGGACAAAAACATTTATCCAATTGATTGGGTGAATCACATTGTCTGGGATACGATTGATACGGAACAAGAGTACAATGCCAGGCCGATCGAGATCCTGTTTATTTTTGGTCAAAGCCATCCTCAACGAATGAGTTTTGTTTCGTCGGTCATCAGCTTTGCACAAGTCTATGAGTGGGGAATATGTACTGATCCTTCCGATATCGAGCACATCCCAGGCAAAAAAGTAGCGATGTTCCACAGAGGACACTGGAATAGGCTGTCTCAGCAGGAAATGTACAATTTGCAATCGCAAGCAAAAATTACGGTATCGATGCCGGGATATGGAGTGAAGTGCTTTCGCGACGCCGAAGCGCCGGTCAACTCTTTATTGGCAATAATGAAAACGGATATAGTCCGCATGATTGACTGGTCCGTTGCCGGGGCTGTAATGATGGTCCAAGGCAAAATGTTTTCTCAATTAGAAAACGCCCTATCAAATTCTGCAGAACTGTATTCACGGTATCTATCATGCGTTAAGCAAAGTGAAAATTCAAAACCAAACAAAATATGGTACGACTACATATTGCCGAAATTGAGCAAGCAATAGCAAATGCTCACAATGAGCAATCAAAATTGACTCCGGAAATCCTGGCTTTGGAAGGCATGAGCAGCCCCAAGGTTAGGCACCTGTACAACAACCTGGGAAATTTATCTACAAGATATTTTGAGGTTGGAAGCTGGAAAGGCGCGTCGCTGATAAGCACTTGTTTTGGCAATGAAATAAAACATTTTGCATGCGACAATTTTTCAGAGTTTAATCCGGATGGATTGGTAAAAGATGAATTTGAAAAAAACTGCCTCAATCATCTTGACTACTATTCATACGCAAACAAAGACTGTTTTGCAATTGAAAAGTACGAGATTCCATTGTGGCCAGACTTGTTTCTTTTTGATGGTGGCCACAGCTTCGAAGACCACAAACGGGCAGTCACTCACTTTTTCCCAATGATGGCAGACCAGTTCATTTTTGTTGTTGACGACTTCTCTCATCCGGATTTCCATGCTGTAAAAGAGGGCACGTTTGCTGGATTGGAAGAAGTAAAAGATCAGTATGAAATTGTAAAGTCCTGGGAAATATTTGAAGAGGGCGAAGGCAGTGTTCGGTGGTGGAATGGTATTGGGATTTTTTTAATTCACACAAAGTAATGGGCGAAACCAGAAAAACAAAACAGAGGTGGATCCGGGAGGGATTATACTTAAAATGGATTGAAGGCAAAACAGGTATTGATATTGGCGTTGGTCGGTTTGATACAGCTGACGGAGCCGATACCATTAACCCGCACTTTTTCCAACACGACAAAAACGATTGCGATGCAACAACATTGGAAATATTCCCAGACAACTCCCAAGAGGTTGTTTGGTCCTCGCATTGCCTGGAGCATTTGGATGACCCATTGACAGCTATTGCAAACATGCTTCGTATCTGCAAACCACGCGGTATTGTAGCAATATTTGTTCCGCACCGGGAACTGTATGAAGACAGCAACAAGCTTCCTTCTCGATGGAATCTTGATCATCGGACCATGTGGTTGCCAGATTCATATGAGCCACCAAATACCTTCAGCCTAAAACACACGGTTGAGGACGCGATCAAAAGGTCTGGGATAAACGCCATTATTCTTTGGACCAAAGTTTGCGATGAGGGCCATCATAAGCCAGATGTTGAAACTCACGCAATCGGAGAGTATCAAATTGAATGTGTTATACAAAAATTGTAAGCCAATGGAAGCAAAACCAATCATAATCATTCGGATGCCGAAAAGCATCTATGGGACCAAAGAGTTTAACTATGGCAAAACACTGGAGAACTTTGAAACCAAACTTTCCGACTACCATGTTTTGTTGATCCCTCTTTCAGAAAGACATCTGGATCCAGTGTTTGAAATGCTTTGTGTTCAGCAGGTGACCGAATCTGATTTGGATTTATTGAGACTTAAAGTTGAAGAAGCAATTGAGTCGATGCACACAAAAAAGCCGGAAGGAATTGTAAAAGGGATTGAGCGACCTGGGATTATCACATAACCATCACATAAAAAAACCCGACCTTTTGAGCCGGGCTTTTTGAAAAACCAACATGATACGATTAAGCCAAAGCGGAAACCACCGAAGCAACCGAAAGATTGGTAATGTAACCAACACGTCCAGGGACGTTGGTCAACAGAATGCGGCATCCGTCAGTACAATTGTATCCTCCGGCATAACCGGTGAATTTCTCAAGAGCAGCGACATTACCGGCCTCAACATAGGCAGACAGGTTTACAGACTGAGGGGTAGCGACCGTACCCCCAGGAGCGGCGATCCCGTAGATCCCCGTAATTGCTTTTAAAGCCATAATCGTAAAAAATTAAGTAGATAAGTTGATTCAAAATTATATGAATTTTTCAGAACAAAAGTCAAAACGTGAAAAGTACACTCCGATCGTACTTCACCAACCACGCAAAGAAAAGATTCAACCAGTGCAGGAATCGTCCAAAAACGTGTTTTTTCGTCATTCTGCAAACGCTGGCGATCTTATTTATTCTTTGCCGGCAATTCGCCAAGCAACACGCATAACCGGGAAAAGAGCCGTTGTGTATCAACTGCTCAACGAGCCATGCACTTATTGGGGTGCCGATCATCCAATTGGAAATGTCATGTTCAATGAGTACATGTTCAATCTGTGTAAGCCTCTTTTAGAGATGCAGGACTACATTGAGCGATTTGAAATCTGGGACTGCCATCAGGTGCAATACAATATCGATATGATCCGGGAGCCGGAAATCAGCAAAGAATTAGGAATGCCATATGGAGACATTCGTCAGTGGGTGATGATGTACTACCCGGAACTGCAAGCCTGTATTGGTGAACCATGGTTGGTAACAGGTAAAAACATGGATCCGATGGATTATGTGGTAGTAAACAGGACAGCCCGGTATAATAATCACAACATAAAATACACTAGTCTTCAGGACCATGATGTTCCGGTTGTATTCCTGGGCGTCCGGGATGAATACAAAGAATTTCAAAAGGCGGTGCCGCGTGCAGAATATGTTAAAACCAACGACTTTCTTGAGGCGGCAAAAATCATTCAGGGCTCAAAACTTTTCATCGGAAATCAGTCCAGCTGCTTTGCAATTGCGGAAGGGCTGGGATCGTCGCGAATCCTGGAAGTTTGTCCGGAAGCACCAAACGTAATACCAGCAACACCAAACGGCGGTCTTTTCCGGGACCAAAAAGGATTTAATAATTTACTTCAACTAAAACTTTCCAAATAACCAATGAGCGACTTCCGGTATTTGGCACCCAGATTTATTCAGCTGCGAAAGCAGAATAAAAAAATTGAGGTTTTTTCGTACAAATCACTTGAACTGGAGGCATCTATTCCGGAAGACGCATCTCTGGCCAATCAGTTTTGCCGCGTTGGCGTGGTAGAGGTAGAAAATCCTGCAGTAGACAAATACGGAAATATTTGTCCACTCGTCGCCGGTGATGTTGTCTACGGTGATATTTTGATGTACTCTCACGTATGGCAGGACGAGCGCAAAATCGGCAACGCCAGTCAGAAGCATGTCATCCTGAAAAACAATCTGGTGGCTTACGAGCACGACGGGAAAGTGTATGGATATCCAAAATGCGAAAACAAAGACAACGGCGACCATGTGTATAAGCCAGGGTTTGAGTTGACTATTCACCGGCCCGATCTTCACGAACAGTGGTTGTCTGGTGAAATGTTTTCCAACCTGTATCAAATCAACGATTGGGATCAACCACGAAACGACTATTCGGTTTATGAGGTAATCTCAGAAGGCGAGAACAAAGGCAAGTTTTTGGTATGCAATCTCCCGGTACCGGTAATGGTTGACCATGCAGATTTTAAGCGAAAAGGAATTGAATCCGTATTGCCACCAAACAACTATTGGGCGGTTGAACTGAGTTATGTAATTTTTGAATTGAAGCATGAGCCTAAACAGTGATTTCTATCAAGGGAAAACCATTTCCACCTATCAGGGATTTCGGAAGCATAAATCCTATTTGCAGTCTGCATTATCGGAACAAGAGCGAGAATTGTGGATTCAGGTTTTTGAGAAATTCTATTCCATGGGTGATCAGAAAATCCAAAGCGATTCGACAACGACGCTTTTCATGGGCATTTTACAAGATCTGAAACTCGGATTGATTGAGGTTAAGGTTGAGCAACCAACAAAGCCATCAAAAGAAGAGTCGTTTGATGAGGACGATAAGCCAGGCCCAATGAAGCTGGTTTCGTACAGATTGTGCGAAAGTCGGTATGATGGGGTAGAGTATTATCTGTGGGACGACGGCGTTAAAAACGAAAACTTTGGACTGATTCGAACTGACGATGTTTTGCGGTTTCAATACGAATATGCCATTTTTCATTTCGGGATAAAGACAGCCATGTATTTTGGAGCAATTGAAAACCTGAAACAAATTGTTATGGAATCCGGCCAAACCATTTGGGGCAACACTGAAAAAAGGGAAGCCAAATTAATGAGTCGACTTTCTATGACGCTCAAGGCTCCCGAACTTTTGGAACTGGTGGAAAAGCTTCGATGGGAATTGTTTGCAGCCAACGAAGAGCAGATGGTGAAAATTGCCAGCAAAGGACCGCAGGAAGATTTGGTTAAGCGCCGGCAAAGCGCAAAAGAAAAAGGCAAACTGTAATGGCAAGAACATTCATCCAGGAACTTGGCAAAGGAGGCATGGTCACTCGTGCATACCGCAGAGGAGTCAATGTGCCATGCGCCAAAGAAGATGTAATGGTTTCCTCAGTGATGGTCAACAAAGTGTTTGTGCATCCGGATCAGATATTTTGGAGCAGTATGATTGGGGATCCAACCAGTTGTTTCAAATACTGCAACTCCTTTGAGTCAATGCCAGAAAACACAGAATCAGAAACCGGATGTACTTTCCTGGGAAAAAGCGGAATGATTGTAGTTGAGTTGTCGCAACAGTGCTCAATCTCCAGAGTTAACTATGGTCTTTCTAAAAAACTTGGCTCAATACAGGTGTGGGTTGGAAACAATTTTTCCGATCTCCAGCACAAATTTACAATTGAGGAAGGCAAAAGCTTTTGTGATGCGTCCGGTCGATCAGAGAAAGCAACTGGCAAGCTGGTGGTGTTTTTGGCAGAAGATGGCACTGCTATGCCGCCAGTGGAATTACTGACTACCGGGAAAGGAGTTCAGTCAATGCCAAACAAAGAGTGGGTGCCAAAATATGTGGAACCCAAAACCATCTTTCAAATAACTGATGGACTTCGGCTCAACCGAAAAGATTTGGCAATTGTTCAAAAGAGTCTGTTTCCTGACAGACTTTTTTTCATTACGGATAGCTGGGTGCAAAGTCCGGATTCACCATCACTCATCCGACTGGCGCCAACAATAGTCAACGGTGAAGCATTTGATATTGACAGCGAACTCCGAATTATTCGGACACAACTTGACTCCAATTTGGACATTGCAGTAAAGGCTTCCAACAAAGAGTTTGGATTGAAGCTGATTCGGTATTTGGTAGCCAGGTATGGCAACAACAAAAAGTTCCGGTACAATCGGCAGGTCGACGGAATTGCAATAGATTCAGAGTGGGTTTTTCGAAACTCAGAAGGATACATCATGCGACAAAACAACCGGGCGGCACTGCAATATGCCAACCGGTTTATGTACTTTCCGGAAAAGGCAATTATAGACATGGATGAGTTTTGTGAACTGCAAGTGGAGATATTTAAAATCATCAAAGACGCCGACATCACCATGCCGGTTATGAGCATGCCAATGCCGATAGACAAAAACTTCTTCTACTTCGCATATCGGCATGGACTCAATGAAATTAAGTCGGTACCATGGGACTGTTGTGTTTTTCGGGTGTGCTCAGACGAAGATCTGGACAACCTTCCAAAAGTAATTGAGACGTTTCACCTGTATTTGCCGCATCAGGACTTTGTGGTAATAATCGATTACCCGGTATTTCCAGGACGGTGGCCAGCCATTTCCTATCAAATGATGATGCTGCGGTGCTCAAAATTAATCATTTCAAACATGATCGATCTGTACGACGCAAGGCCAGGTAAATGGGATGTGACATTTGAACCAACTGAAATTTACCATAGTTTTGTTGACTGGCTATCACAAACCAATGGGAAGAACACAACGCTTGTTCAAGAAATTGGAGATGTTACGCGTGTGGTTTCCTGCCAAAAAGGAAGCTACAACCGGGTTGAGCATTTTATGTTGTCGGCTAATACCAGGGCGGAGTTTTCGCCTTTGGTAAACGGGCTGCCGGTTGTGATGCCAATAGGAAAGACTTTTACCTACTGAGCAAACTATGCCAATTATAAAAACCGGTAAGACCAAAGCCGAAAAGCCCCAGGCGGTCAAAAAAGCTTCTGCAAAACCAAGAGCCAAAGAGCCGCTGCTCAGTTCACTTGAAATTCAAAGCCAGCCGGTATATGTGAACACATCACATCATTTGGCGGTCGAGAATCCGGACCCAACGATGTTTTATGACACGGGCCTGGGCTTTCTTCTTCTCAAAACACAAACGATAAAAAACGGGTGCATCTACGAATTGATTGATGCTGAAGATGGGGAAGCGGACTTTTTTGAAGTGTGCACTCCACCAATCCCAAAAGATATTACAAGAGTGCCCGGATATGGGAGGCCACTGGATGATCAGGTTTTTGAGAGGACCAAAGAACCGGCATACATGGATCCGGACTTTATCGATAAAAAACTTGTTGGCCCACAAAAGAGGATTTCCGATTATACCCTGGATGCGCGTCAGGAAGAATGGGTGAACCGGGAGTATGACCGAATCTGGATTGAAGGATATTGGTTTTTCAATCGCGGAGTTCTTACATGGACTACTCCGCACTATTACGGTGAACTCAATTATTGGGACATCGGTATTTCAAGCAACGACGGGTATAAGGACTACCGGGATGCCGACCGCCGGTTCTACATGATGTGGCGGGATGTGGAATTGTCGGCGCTGGAAATTGGAATTGTACAGCCAAAGTTTCGTCGTATGGGTGCATCCCAAAGAGGATTCTGGTTGAAGTTTTGGACCGCTCGTTCCGGAATGAAAAAGAATACCGGATACATGATGGATGCCGGGGACAAAGCCAGGGAAGAGTTTACGCAAAACTTTGTAGGCCCATATAACCGGTTGCCGCTTTGGCTACGAAATACGGACACAATTCCTGTTGATTCAAGCAAAGTGTTGCTGACATACAGAAGCACGCTTTCCGGAAAGATTCATGGTACCAACTCACTGATCAACTGGAAGTCAACCACCGAACAGGGATACAACGGAAAGGGATTGGGATATATGCTGCTTGATGAAGCGGGTAAACTTCCAATCGACCTTTCGTATGCCTGGAACAAAGTCCTCAGGTATTGCTTTACATTGGGCGGTGGGTCATCAAAATTAGGTCAGGCATATCTACCATCCACATTGGAGGATATGACGCAAGGGCGGCAGTTCAGGGATCTGGTAGAGCAGTCCAGAAGAAAGACCTACAACGCAACATTAAAGAGCACCACGTCCGGACTTCGGTTCTATTTCCAAAGTGCTCTTGATGGGCTGGAAAACTTTATCGACAAATGGGGATATTCAATCATTGAGGATCCGGCAGATGAAAAAGTTGTCGAGTGGAGGGTTTCTAAGGGCGACCTGTTTCCTACAATGGGAACTAAAACCTACATTCAAACCAGACTGGACGATCTTTCCAAAAAAGGAGAATGGGATAACTACACCAACTTTCTTCGGGCCCATCCTCGGCACATAGCCGACATGTTTGTTGAGCCAGCTGGGCAGAATGGTTTTAATGCCGACAAGGTTCAAAAACTGGTGGTTGCATTAGAGGGAAGTCAGCACAACACAAACATCATGCGTAAGGGCAGGTTCGCTTTGCTTGATGAACGAAACATGGCCAATCCAAAAATCATTTGGGAAGACGATCCAATATCTGGCGAATGGGAAACAAACCTGCTTTTCAAAGATTGGGATCGGGACGCCAACCGGGTTCGATTCAATGACGGAGTATTGGAGCCGCTCAATATAGATTGGGGCTGTATAACGTATGACCCATACCAAAAGGGGATTGTTATTGACAAAAAGAACGGATCCAAAGGAGCAGCCCACGTACTGAAGTTCTTTAATATTCGGGAAATGGAGAACATGTACAACTCCGGCATTCCTGGAGTAAAGCGACCGGATTTTTACCCATCACCATCACTGCCATGTGCGTATTGGGCCAGACCAATGGACATCGACGATTCATACAAACAGATGCTTTATGCCGCAATCTACTTTGGTGTTCGAATTGCTCACGAAAACAACCATGACGGATTAACCGAGTTCTGTCGTCGAAACAAAATGTTAAAGTTTTTGGTGCCGGCAAACGAGTTTTATATTCCGGAAGAAAGATCGGTATCCAGAGATGGGATGTATGGCTTCCGAATGGACGAGGACGCACCGGTTTATTTGCAAGCAGTATATGCTTTTGTCAACGGACGCGCCAGCTATTTAAGAGGATGGAATTATGAAATTCATCAGGAATGGGAGCGATGTCCACATAAAGAAACTGCAAAAGATTGGCTTGCTTTCAACATTGCTCACCGGAAAAAGTTTGATAGAACTATGAGTTGTGTGCCCGGTTTTAGGCTTATGGAGGTCGTTTTGTATCAACAAATGTATCAAGGAGAAAAAAGACCTGGAGAAGCTGAGTTTGAGGAGAGTTGGCATGCCGCATAATATTGTTCAAAATTGTATTTCTTTGCATTATTATGGCTGTCAACGGAACTGCAATTGTTTTGAATCGGGTGCAATCCCTTCTCAGAACCAACACGGATGAGTACGCAACTCCAGAAGAGTTGGCCACCAATTTTATTGTGGCATCAGAGGCGCTACTCAATCTTTTAAGTGGTGCAATTCACCAATATGTTCCAGGCCGACCAGTCCCGGCAACAGCCAGTCAAATCACTTCCGACATCCGGATGATGATTGACATGTTTCGTAGGCAAATTAATTTTACCTATGATCCTTTGACAGATTTAGCAATACCGGATTTGAGCGCTCTTAACACCGCTGGATATGAAGTTGTAAAGTGGGAAGCATGGTTTCGAAATGGAATTCAAATAACAGAGATTCCAATCGGCCAGGAAAGAGACTATCTTAATTCTGAAATTGTATATCCAAGCGATGGGTGTCCCATCGGAAGAAGTGCCGGGGAAATGAACATGCGGATATATCCACAATTGGACTCAAGCACTCCACTTACGGCCCAGGTTTTGATCGGTGACAAAGAAATTGCCGTAGCTTTTTTAAGTGGAAACAAAGGCAAAATCGATCCGGATCCATTAAAAACAACACCCACTCTTTGGGGAAAACGTGCTTATGATTCGCTGGTTTGGATGATCTTGAGTTACTTTGGGGTAACAACCAGCCAGCCATCGCTTGTTCAAATTGCAAATCAAATGAGCCAAACCAGCAGATAATACCATGGCATCAGTAGCATCCATAAAAATCAGCAAGGTAGCCGAATTGATTTGGAGAATCATTTCGGGAATTAGCGTTGATTCGATTCCCTCAAAACAGGAAATTGAAATAGCCGTTCAAAACGCAGCTACCTATTGGGGTAAACGGGAAATGTTTGATCAATACCGGCTGACTGCAGAATGGATTACGCCAAGCAAATACTTGGTTCCATTTTACAAACTACCATTGATTGTTTACGAACCAGATGCGTTTTCATTGAAAGCCATTCTTCCGGAAATGCCAATGGACATCCCCAAAAACCGCGGCATTGACCGGGTGACGTACACTGACGTAATGGGCAGAGAACAACGAATACCGGCATTATCAAAAGGCGGGAAGTACAGATCAAAAGGCAGTCTTTTTCGCAAAGTTGGTGCAGCATACTTTCACGATTGGATTGGAAAGGAACTTATTATTTGTGGCCAGTGCGACGACATAAAACCTGTAATCAAAGACATCAATGTCTATCTCGTTATTATCAACGGAGAAAATATTGACAAGGCTTTGGAGTATGTTGTAATTTCCGAAGTTTTGAAACAGTATCGCATGGAAGTTCCAAAAGACTACATCTCAGATCATAACACTACCACGTAATGCAGCAATTCGACGAAAAACTGAATCACAGCACATCCAGAACGCTTCAGCAAATTGTGGATGGCGTTATGCGGATGATGAAGCTATTTCCGGAAGACGACGAAGATCGGCTGTATCAATACGCCGAAAGCTTTCTTCGTGATCTCAAAATGGACACGTACCGAACTATTCGGGTGTTTCGTAATGACCTGGCAAACACTTCAAACAAAACAATTCCATTTCCACCAGACATGGCTGGCTGGCTGAAAATAGGATATGAGTCCGGCACTCAGGTTGTATCAAACGGATTAAACGAGAACCTGGCCATAAATCCACGGGTAAACACGCCGGCGGAGCAGCAGCGGGTTGACGAAGTAATTCTGGCAGACTCTTACCCATACAAAAATTTCTATGGCCGGTATTTGCGACCAAGCCCTCCGGTTCCTACTTTTCGAATTGATTTTGCCAACCGGGTTATTGTCTTGGATGCCAACATCAAATTACCAAACTTTTATATGGAATACATTTCGGATTGCTTGGATATTTCAAACGGTCTGATTGTGCATCCGTTTTTTCAAACTGCACTGGAAATGCACCTAATGTTTTGGGTATCCATGCACACGCCAAGTAGAAAATCAGATGCGTCTGGGTACAAAGGTCTTTTGGATGTTGAAATTGGGCGGATGCGAGACCGGGTTAGTCTTTCTGGCCAGGATATTTTTTCAATCTTTAAACAAGTGATGTACTAATGGAGGGTTCGGTTTTTAACACAAGAGGCGTTTCAAACACCGGTGATTCGGTAATTCTTGGGCCCAGCAATTCGGCAAGGCTTGCAGAAAGAGAAAGAAACCGGAACATTAATCTGGATGTCCAGGACATGCGGACACAGGCTGCAATGAAAGCCAAGGCGGCAGCCCAGGCGGAAAAAGAAGCCAACGATGCGCTCAAAATTGATGTTGCTGATACGGGTCGTTTTCAAAACCCATACAATACAAAATTTGTCGAACCACATTTAAAAGAAGTGGGAGATCTTTACCGGTCGGGTCAGCTGCGTAACAGTAAAGCAACTGTATATGAAAAGGCTGGAAGATTAAAAGGAGTTGGACAGTCTCTTGCAAATGCAAACAAAGCTGTTGAAGACTACCTGACACAAACAGAAGGAACCTATCCAAAAGCCTATGATAGAGCAGTATTGGATCAGCTAATTACTAAAAAGTCAATTGAAAAGATTGAAAAAGATGGACAGCTTGGTGCAGATGATATTCAATCTATTGGAGAAGCTGCAAGGCAGGAGTATCATGCGTTAAACAGGCCGGGAATATACGGCACATTTAAGGAAGGGACAAAAGGTAGAAGTCGTAAAATGTCTTTTACCGATGATCCAACTGGATTGTTTTCAAGTTCTCAATCAGTAGAAGTTGGTCCATACCAAGACATTACTCCAATCAAAGACAAAAATGGACGTGTTACCGGATATGACGTACGATTTGCTGGTGAACGTGTTTATCGCGATCAAATGACAGATCCAAGAACTGCTCAATTGTATAAAGTTCAAAAAGAAGAAAGGTTAAAAGATGCGGCAATTTTAAAAGCCTACGAAGCAGACCTGGCAAGTAATTTGCAAATAACAGATCCTGTGGCTAGACAAAATGCCAATGACGAACTTGAATACAAATACTTTATTGAGCCAGAGATGGGTCGCCCGGAATCCTGGGCTATGACCAATATGGATGAAAAGCAAATCAAGAAATTTGTACAGGCAAGAAGCTTAACCGACAAAGAGCGAGAAATACGTCAGGCTGCTAAAACTGCTTTTCAGGAACCAGAAAATCGAATAGGTGCAGACGGAAGAACAAAAAGCAAACAGAACTCTTTTGCTGGCACGTTTACCAAGGAAGACGCCGCTGGCATTGTTGTAGGATCTCCAGAGATCATGGTAATGGTAGATGGGAAACTTCAAAAAGTAAAAAACCCAGGCATTAAGCAAGGCGTTGGCCAAACCTACCGGGTTACCAGCGAAAACATTATTCGAGGAGGTGGTTTGATGGTGATGAAGCCTGGCGATAACAGACCACATTATATAGCCAAAGATTTTTTTTCAAAAGAAACAGGAATTAAAACAGATCCAACCGAATTCCAAGCCACTGGCTTCATGGAAGGCGGTCAGTTTGATGCTGATAAAATAAATAAAGCAATTGAAATTGCTAAGAAAAAAGGATATAAACCAGTTGTACTGGGGCCTAATGGAAAATATGTTCCAGTAAACGAAGCAGCAGATTTTGTTGTTGCAGGAAGGGTAAAACCAGAAGGATTTATGGAACTTGACGTTTCTGAACTTCAAGGAAAAACAGAAGATGGAATACCAGTTGTGCCATCCGAAGGAACCACTCCAGCAAGCCAGGCTCTCAATTTGTTTTTCAAAGGACCGGGGAAATCAGGCAAAATTTACGTTGCAATTCCACAGGCAGGGACGGCAAGAGCCGCTGCTATGAAATACAATCCTACATTTATGCAGACGGTTGAAGAACTCAACAAAAAACAAAGAGAACTTAATTTTGATCAATTTGTTGGAAGTGTGCCAAGCAATCCGACTCCAATGCCAACAAATACTACTCCTAAACGAAAAACTCGTTATTAAAAATACCTATGGCAGATTTCCTACCTGAAGCAGAACAACTGGAATTGTCACAAGACAAGGCTCCTGGCAACGACCGTCCAGCAAAACTTCTTGGTATTCTAAAAGAATATCAGCCAGATCGGTATGGATCTTGGACTCCTGAAAAGTTAAAAGAGTATGTTGGCCGCGGAAGGACGCAAGCCAGCGGAGTTTTATTTGAACTACGAGCATCTGAAATGGTTGATGGGCTTCCGGATGATGTTGAAACTTTTCAAAAAACCTTTTTGACTGGAGAGTCTATTCCACAAGCAGCTGTTCAAAAAGAAGAGCCGCAGCCAGTAGTAACAGATACCCCAGCGGCAACAGGACCAGAATTCGGACAGCCAAGTGTATTCAATCAGTTTGGCAAACGCAAAACTGTTCTTGATGCCATACAGGAGAAAACACGCGGACAGGTTCCGGCGCCAAAAGCAGATGCCGGCCCACAACGAATTGAACTCACCGGAGAGCCGCAGACCGGAGAGTTTAAAGCTGAAATGGTAAACGGCAAGCCATTTTACATGCCTCAAGGTATGACAGCCGGTGGAGAAGAATTTGAGGACAAGGGAAGAAATGTCAATGAAGATCCAACCGGACAGTATCAGTCGACCGGGGTAATGATGTCGGATAAGGGAACTGGATTAAATCAAGCAATGCGAGATTTGGTAACCGGTATTCCAAAAGAAAAGCAAGGTTTAGCTTACCAAAGCGCCCAACAAAAAAGAGACGAAGATCGACCTTGGTACAAAATGTTGTTTTCCGACCTACCTGCTGCCATCGGAAAATTAGCCAACAATGCGTATGATCAAATTTTACTAGGCGAAGCATACCTGGGGGCAAAACAACGAACACTGTTTTCTTTTGGCGACAGAAAAAAAGCAGCAGAAGAAAACGAGCAAAAAGTCAAAAAAAGAATTGGTGCTGAACTTGAGGTGATCAATAAAAAGTTCCAAAACGATCTAAAAGAATACAACATTCAGACAAGTCTTATCGATGCGTTTAAAAGCGGCGAATACAAACGACTTCCGGAAGCAACACTGTACAGTATTGGTCAGGCAGTAACATCAATGCTACCGGCTGCATTTACTGGCGGATACTCAATGTTTGCTCAGACTTTGGCAGATGGGTATGTAAATGGAGTAAAAGAAAAAGCAAAAGAAACAAACAGAACTCCAGAGCAGGTAATTGAAGCTGGTGATGACGCAGAATTTATTCCTATTGTTTCAGCAGGAATACAGGCGGTTCTGGAGAAGTTTGGATCCAAGGTCGTAGGAAACACTATTGCGTCAAAGGGCGGATACAGGGCCGTCCGGGATTGGGTTATAAAGCAAACAGGAAATAAAGCATGGAGTAGATTTATAGGCACCGTAACAGGACTTACCGCAAAAGGCGCTCATGAAGGTGCAATTGAAACGGCACAAGAACTTACAGCTATGGCCAGCGAACAGGCTTCGGGATCGGGATCTGTCGAAAGATTTGTGGAAAAACTTCCAGAAGCAGTGACATCAGATGAAGGTCAAAAAAGGCTGGCGGAAAGTTTTGTTGGTGGTTTTGTTGGCGCTGGCGGACTTATTGCCGCCGGCAAAATTGTAAGAACCGCAAAGAATCCGGTTGATGCTTATATACGGCTAACGGCAAGAGGTGGTGCCGGAGAAAAAGCTGCTGGAGACAAAGGGTTTAATGCGGTAGTAATTGCATCAGCATTGGATGCCAGGAATGATTTGCAAAGGCAAAAGATCGAAGCCATTGCCAAGAGCCCAGCAAAAGCAAACGACATTGCTGCACAGTTTGATGCCGAGATAAGCAAAATCAAACTACCGTCAACCAGTGTTTTGCAAGACGCATACTTGCATGTTCAAGAACAACCAGAGAGCGAGTTTCGGGATCAAACGCTTAAAACACTTGAGCAACACCTTGGCAACCGAGGTATGACAAACGCAACTCCAGATGTTGAAAATCCTATCAATCTTAGAGGAACAAGTACGGCGCCTCCGCCGAAACCAGAAGCTGCACCGGTGACAGAACCAGTGGCTCCGGTTAACCAGCCAGTATCTGAAGAGGTAGAGATATCGGATGACGAGATGCGGGACTTCATGAACAACAATCAGCAGTTGTCAGAAGAAAGGTTTGCCGGGATGGTGGAAGATGTTTTGGACGGAAAAGATCCAGCATCTTTTGGTCAGCGTTACAAACTGATGTTTGACTTGAACCGTGAGAAGATCATGGAAACGGTTAATGCACAAAGAGAGGCAATGGCCGACGATGCAGACATTGTGGAAGACAAAGAAGGCTGGGGCAGTTCATTTAGCGAAGGTGATGAAGAAGTTTCCCGGATGGAAAATGAGGGCGTTAAAATGGAAAGCCCGCGTGATGCCATCAAATTCTTTGATGATGGCTACCGGATATTTGTGGTTCAAGAGCAAGACGGATCGATTACTGAACTGACCAGTGCAGATGCAATTGGAAAAGCCGGATCATATGAGTTGATGGCTCTTCCGCCGGCCGCACCGGTTGCTCAACAAACAAATACAGCACAGCAAGCTTCGCAACAAACGCAAGAATCAGCACAAGAAAGGCTTAGTTTTTTCAACGAAAGAGGGCAAAAGGTAACGGGCCAAGAAGCATTTGAGTTTCTCGATTCATTGCCGGAAGGAACCATTATTCAGCACGAAGGAGCCGAAACCAGAACTATTATAGGGAAGAAAATAGTTTCAAGCCGTGGGTCTGAAACATTTGAATTAATCCCTCAAATATTAAATGAAGAAACAGGGGAGTGGGAGGACAATCCAAGTGCGCTTCAAATTATTCAGAAAAAGAAAAATGGAGAGTTTAATAGTAATGCAGAATTTACTGAAGACTTTAAGAAAAATGCTTACACCGATTCCAATGGAAACAGAGTAATTACAACGCCAACCATTACATTCCCGCAAACCAATGACAACACTAACGCAGGAACTGGCAGCCCTAATGTGGACGCAGGAGCGGTCAGTCCAACAGGATCAGAAAATGTTGTTACTGATGCCGGAGTGGTTCCCGCATCTACTGAAGGTGGGGCCGCTGCCACTAGCGAAGCACAATCCACTCCCGTTCCATTACCACAAGTGGAGCAAACTCAGCAAGCGGAGGTAGAGGAGATTGAGAAACGACGAAAACAAGAACTTGATAGTGTTGTAAGAAATGTCCCCATAGAAGAGGTTAGAAGACCGAATGGGTCAATAGGAACACAAGGGTTTACTTCAACCCAATTGAAAGACCTAGTAAATTTTATAAATACTAATTTAAATTTAGGAATTCCCGAAGATTTGTTTAATGGAGAAAAGGTTAAACCTTTAATTGATTACATAAAAAATAATCCAGATTTAGTTCAAAAAATACAAGACTATGTAAAAAAAGACCCAATAGAGATTAGCATAATGCCAGACGACACCATTATCATAAATGATGGGAATCATAGGGCAAATTTGTTAAATTTAATTGGATCAGATTTTTTGCCCACAATAGAAGCTGCTCAAAGAAATCAGGTTGATGAGATTAACGCTAAGTACGACGCACCAGCACAGCAAGGGGCTACCGAGGTAGTATCAAGCCCGCAAACTGAGGTCGGCAAAATAATAGGCAAGCAATTTAGGTTGCTGAACGAAGGCAAGATTCTGGATATGGATGGCAATCCTATTTACGATATGACCGGAGGCATTACGATGAATGGCCTTGACCGCCTTACTGATAAAAAATATGGTCACGGGTCTACAAGGCTGAATGAAGAGGGGTCGCTTGACGTTTTAAACAATATTTTGTCTACTGGCAAAATGGAGGGATGGTTTGGGGAGATAGGTGCTAAAGGTGGTGGCCCTTGGACAACTGGCAAATTCTTTATTGCTTCTAATAGTATAGATGGTGGTTCGAAAGGCAAAGTTGACCCATCCGAAATTGAGGTCATTCTCAATGTTGGGCTAACGCCATTTGCACAAGAATTGGCTGATAAGTACCCACAGACAACCATAAAGGATTACAACGGGAATGTGTACAAATCAACACAACAAGCCGCTCCCACCCCAGCTTCACTAGCCGATCAGATAACTGACCTACGAGCGAAAGAACAAGCGGAGTACGATGCAATGCCCGACATGAATGACAAGGCGAAGCGGAAGGAAATTTACGATAGGTACGACAAGCCGATAAGCGACCTGATTGCACAGCAAAAAAAACAGGGAGTATTAATGGATGACAAAAACAATCCAATTACTTTTTATCACGGATCTCCAACAAAAGGAATTACGAATTTTGGAGAAAAAGTTAAACATCGCGGAGCGGATTCGTTTGCAACTTGGTTTACAACTGACCCGGTTAGTGCGGATAAATTTTCTAGTTATTTAGAAAATTTAAACGAACCACCCAAAAAAGGCCAGGTGTATGCAGCTAACTTAACTGTAAAAAACCCGCTTAATATTGAATGGGATAATTTTGAAAAAGAGTATATGGGACTGTTTCAGGAAATTACCGGAGTCCCGTCATATAAAGCGACAAAAGAAGATTCGGAAAAGTTTAGAAAAGAGTTAAAGAAAAGAGGTTACGATGGCATTGTCTTTAAAAACGTAGATGAAAATGACATTAAAGACCAAACCTATGTTGCGGTTTTTGATAATTCTCAAATAGCGTTTACCCCCACTGATCTGCAAACACAGAAACCCATAGTCGCAGAAAACGCCGGAACTGAGAATAAGGATGCACACAACTCCCTTCTCAACAAGGTTCAGGACTACAATGCAGCGGCATCAAATCGCAAAGGAGATGCACTTTCCATCATTACCAAAGCAGCATCAAAGCTTGGGTATAGTGTTGGCCGAAAGGGTAAAGGTAAGATCCAGGTGTTTGATCAGAATAATAAACCGATCAGACGAATTGCAACACGACGGGAACCAGAAATTGTAGCGACCGACGATCAGATTACCAAAGCAAAAAAGCTGATTGATTCTGGGAATCTTGATTGGAATGGAGACATTTGGAGTCCACGTCCAAATGTCCAGATTGATAGAGCTACAATGACAAAAGGGCTGGCCGATATACGTGCCGGTAAAACCGATACGGAGTCGGCCAAAGCCGTAATTAAAGAAGCAAATCGATTATGGGATCTTGACGAACTTACTTTTTCAGTCGGGCCCGGCAAGGGGATTCCTGCAGGTGCTTTTTCAATTTCAGAAGCAATGAAGCTGGAAGCAGAATACGATGAAATCGATAACATGGAATTATCAGATGAAGAAATTGAAAAGGAGGCATCTGATTGGGATAATTGGTTTGAGTCTTTAAGTGAAACAGAAAAAAAAGAATACGAAAATGCAAAAGCAGAATTTGACAAAGGAACAGAAGGCCAGGGAGATGTTGAAAATCAAAGCAGCAAACCGGCTGATGGAGCAAAAGAAAAATCAGAAGAAAAGTCTGAAGTAAGCCCGGAGCAGAAAGCCGCTGAAGACATTGTTAAAAAAGCGAAGTCGGTGGTTGCCGATGCAGAAAAAAAGCTGGCTTCTGCAAAAGCAAATTTGGGGCAAACCATGAACATCCCTCTTGGCGAGGCAACTCCATTGGGGATTGTTGCTGAAAGGGGCAATCCGGATTTAACCCGGAAGGTAAAAGAAGCCGAAACAGCGGTTGAACTTGCAAAACGGGAGTTGGAGAAAGCTGAAAACCAACTGGAAAAACTGAAAGGTAAAAAGACCTCTCAGCTGGAGTTGGATACTGAAAAAAAGGAAGACTCAAGGAAGAAGGTTCTTGAGGATAATATTGCTGCTTCAAATTCAAAGATTCAGGATCTCCAGGACGAAATCAAAACCGAGGAAGGAAACCTAAAGGCTGAAAAGGATCGGATTAAAACCGAGATGGCTGCAGCACGGGACAATAAAAACCTTTCAAAAGAAGAAAGGCAACAAAAGATTGAAGATCTAAAAGGAGAATTGCAAGATGTTCAAGACGAACACGATTCATTAGTTGATCGATATAAAGAGGACATTGCGGCAGAAAAAGCTGATGTCAATCGAGATCAAAAAGAGTTGGACAAGCTGCTGAACAACAAAGCACAAAACTTGGCGGACAAATTAAAAAATTTGACTCCAGAACAAGAGGCGGCATTAAGGAAAGAGTTGGGCTTAAACAAAGCAGAAGCATCTGAGAAAGAGTCCCGCGGCGAAAAGCGCGATCGCAGAAAAGCAGATGTAAAAGACAAGCTTAAAAACCTGAATGCTGAACTGGATAAAGATTGGGCCGACCTAGATAAATTGATTGGCGGCAAAGCATTTTCAAATCCAGCAGATCCAGCCATCATTGCAGCGGTTGCCAAAACGGTTGCCAAGTACATTCAAAAGGGAGTGTATAAGCTGGAGGACATTGCGGCAGACGTTGAGTATCGGCTGGGCACGCTTTCCGACCAGATGTTAAACGCAATCAAAGAAGCATACCTGTCAAACATGCGAAGCGTTGAGGACAATGTTCTTGATGAAATGGATGACGTCAAAACAGTACGAAAGTTTCAATTACAAAAACAAGAAGAAGATGTATCTGATCGATCAGGAAACGGCGAACGCAATAGCAATGTCGCAGAAAATACTTCATCCGCTAATGAAGAAAATGTTCAAGGCCAACGAACAGGAAGCGGAAAAAATGGAAATGGATCTCAGGGAGGAGGTAACACAGAGAACCAGCAGTCCGAGAGTCGGGAGAGCAGTCTCAATATTTTTACCCCTGCTATTGGAGAACAAGGCAATCAGCAGCTTTCTGAATCAGAATCCGGACCCAGGAATGAGGGCTCAAATGCCGGAACTTTTGACGGCAGAGGAAACAGCGTTGATGGCACAAAGGGAAATACCGGCACTGACGCCAATGGAGGTAAAGACTTTGATGAATCAACTCAACAAGTATCAGGCAGCTTTGCAGACAAGCAAAAGCTAAAACTGGTTGAGCAGAAAAAAGCAGAGGGCATCCCGGTCAAACGAGGCGACCTGGCAAACATTCGGGCAACACTACCATATCTCCTTCCAGAGCAGCAGGAGGATGTGCTTAAAGCCGAACAAAGATTTTTTGATCCAGAGCACAAAACACCGGAAAGAGGGATGGGTAAGGGAATGCTGTTCACCAATGGAACGGGTACCGGCAAAACCTTTACCGGGCTTGGAATTATTAAGCGATTCGTCAAAGAGGGGAAAGACAATATTTTGATTGTGGTTCCATCACAACCAAAAGTAACCGATTGGGCAGAAGATGGTAAAGCACTTGGGTTAAACATAACTCCACTTTCTGACACAAAAACAGGCGGCAAAGGAGTGGTCATTACTACCTATGCCAACTTCCGGGCAAACGATGAACTTGCAAAAAGAGATTTTGATTTGGTCGTGTATGATGAGGCACACCGGCTTATGGAAAGTAAGGCTGGTGAAACATCTTCCACCACAAGTGCTCACTATGAGTTTTCAAATAAAAACGCAAGCACAGCACTATCCAGAATAACGTCCCGGCATCCATTGTGGATTAAAGCAAAGGCATTAAACGAAGAAATTCGATCCATTGATAAAATCAAAAATCTTGACGACACAACGGATATGAAGTATGCTCAACTTGATGAAGAGCAGAAAAAGCTGGAAAAAACCTTGATAGATGTAGAAGCTAAGAAAAAAGAAGCCCTTCCCGCTCTTGAGGAAAGAGCAAAGAGGGCAGCAGAAAACACCAAAGTTGTTTTTCTTTCAGCCACACCATTTAAGGCACACTTCAATCTGAGGTATGCCAATGGATTTTTGTTTGATTGGGGAACCAGAGAAACAACCCAGCAAGCCAGCAGGGGGCAAAGCAGAGTAGAT
>Ga0181352_1000009_pt1 | contig 72891 bp, 88 predicted proteins | sample Fa13VDMLBSN_FD_130103 | JGI IMG/M metagenome (GOLD analysis project Ga0181352, IMG submission 130103) | Freshwater viral communities from Lake Michigan, USA - Fa13.VD.MLB.S.N | ecosystem: Environmental > Aquatic > Freshwater > Lake | place: USA: Michigan | collected 2013-09-23 | reverse complement strand
CATGGTCATCTCCTTCTTACAGCGGGGCGGCTGGTGGGCCGCCCCTGTTTAGCCTTTACCGCGATTGCTTCACCGAACCACTCAGGCATGACGAATCCGGCGGTCGCGTGGGGCTAAAGTCAATTTGCTTCCCGGTCCTGCTCTCGGGCGTCGAACTCCTGGCGTGCCCACACCAGCGCGTCCGTCACGTCGCGCAGCCGTGTGGGCGACGGTTCCGGCAGGCTTTCGGCGGCGAACCGGAAGTTCCGGCTTCCCATGCGCTCGCACACTTCCAGGGCCGTCTCGATGGCCAGCAGTTTCCGGCGGGTCAGGCGGCGGGTCATTAGTCGGTGTACGGCGCAACGATGAACGCCGTAATCTGTCCGTTGGTAGCATCGATCCGAAGCCACTTGAGCGTCGGGTAGAAGTAGGCCGCCATTCCCGTCCGGCCGTCGGCGTCATCCTTCTCGCGGAACTCATGGAAAAGCGTGCGGACGATCGTTTTGGCCCAGTCAGCTTGGCGCTTGCGCATCGCATCGGGCATTTCGCCACCAATGAGCCGCTTCTGGGCGCGGTCCTGCTCTTCCTGCTTGATGCGGGCTTCGACATCCCCGTACAGCACCCAGGGCACCATCTGGCCTTTCTGTGGCCCCCATTCGGCCCGCTCCTTCACGGTGATTCGGCACTCGTATTCGCTGTCCGCGTAGGGGCGTGGTTGCCCTGACCTGATCGTCTCGACCGTATAAGTTCTCATTGCCAAACCTTTCTTGTGCCCGGCTTGCGGCGGGTCTTAAGCATTGCCATCCATCCATTCCGTGACGGGCCGGACGCCCCACCGGCGAAGCTCGAAAAGCCAGCGCCGGGCGTCATCGTGAGTCCTGATACTGCATTCCGACCAGCAGGGCGGCTGGAGCCGGTTCTGCCAGCAGAACGCCGATACGATGCCTTGCTCAAACGTCATTTCAGCCATTGGCCTTCCCGGTCTCCGCCGCGATCCGCTCATTCCAATGCGTCCGCACCGTCTTTTCGGCTTCCGCCTTGGCCCAAGCGTCCAGCCGCTCTTTCAGGCATTTCCGACTAAGCCGGAGCCAGACCAGAATCTCCTCAAGCGCTTCGGCGTCCCGGCCTTCGGCGGCCAACTTGGCTTGTTCCAAATCGCGAACGGCTTGTCCAACGTGATAGGCCGAAAGCGTCTCATGCGTTTGCCGGAACAACTGAGGCTCACCATACCGAACTGGCGGGATCGTCACAGCGACCTCCGGACCATCGCCAGCCCGAAAAGTAAGCAGCCACGTAGCGCCTGGGGGCCTGGGATCGTTCCGTTTCCCGCGTATATTGCCGACCGGTATTCGCTGGGCTCTCATTAGCTTGCCATTGTCGGTTATCGCGACCATGAGTAACGCCTGCTCGGCAGTCTCCACGTATTCAACTGCCCCGCTGGAAAAGGTGAGCTTCCAAACGAGTCCTGGCATACCCGCAGTACCCATAGCGTTCATATCTTTACTGCCACCAGCCCCGGCCGATTCAGCACCGCACATACGGGCTTCATTTCCTCTTCCTGGTTAAACCGCGCCGCCACCCAAACGTCCCTGGTCCAATTGTCATGGTTCAGCCAGTAAAAAGTGCCCGCGCCTTCAACCCGCCACGCGAGTACTAATGCCGGCCGGATCTCCACGCTAATGAGATCCAGTACAGAACATAATGCCTGCGGAGACTGTGCCCGGTATTCCCAGTGCCGCACTTGCCCGTCCGAGATGGTCATATTGTGCGTGATAACAGTGCTACCCAACTCACGAGGCCCGCCGGTTTTAGTCCTATATCGTAGGACAATTTCCTGTTCATAATGCGGGGTCTCAAGGTCGCAAATGTCGCGCGGTAGGGGATCTTGGGAGTCGTTCACGTCATTTGCGGCAGTGGGTCCAATGGCCATAGGTTTATATTAAACCAATCAACCCACGGGCGCAAATATTTATTTTTCTGGGAGTGGGAAAAGGCAAAGGGGTGCCGGCGGCAAAAGAAGAACCCCCTATAAATAGCAGTGTGCGTGGCATATAAAGCAGCGATCCGCACGGGGGAACCTTAGCCGGGGTCCGGAAAACCTCCCCCCGGCCAGCGTACCAGGAGTGCACGCAGACCCCACAGCACGGACGCCGCAGGGCACCTGCACGCAGTCAGTTGTTAGCGTGCACCACTAACGACCATGCCACCGCGCAGACTTCCAAGGCGCAGACGGCACCAGATCCCCGTTTGCCAGGGTAGACAGTCTCTCTAGTTGTGCCAACGTCCCCAGCTCACCTGCTAATGCCCGCCGCAGGAGGTCTACATCAGCCTGTGAGAGGTCCAGGCAAGCGTGGCGACCTGTTGGCCCATGGTTGCGCCTCAAACGTTTATGCCCAATGCGCAGCGCCCGCACCCAGCGCACCAAGTGATTAGGATGGCGTGAGAGCAACACCGCAACCTCTGCTATTCGCATACGTCCCCCTATTCTCTCATGCGTATAAGGACCAGCCAAAAGCACACAAACTGAACACCGTTCATAAACTAACGGCCGGCATCTTTTTATGAACACCGTTTAGCGTTCTTAGCCAGGCCAACAGTTAATAAACACTGTTCAGAAAATAAACTAAAAATCCCTGAAACTTTCACCTATAGCGCACAGTCTACCCAAGTGCCCGAACCGTTTCTAAAGACTCTTTAAAGGAGACAAGCCACCCAATGACCAAAGAAAAGTACACCACCCGGAAAGGCATCAGCCAATTCCGCCCTGTGATTAGCGCTAAGACGCTGGACCGCAACGGACTACCCGATAATGAGGGATTCTGTCTGGCATGCGGAGACAGCGCCGACTATGTGGAGCCCGACGCCCGCCGCTATGTGTGCGACTCATGTGGACAGGCTAAAGTTTATGGCCTTGAAGAACTGCTATTGATGGGACTCTTAAGGGTTAAATAGGCGCACCCCATGACCCCCATGACTACCAGCAACAACAAACCAGCCTCCAAGCCCGACCCCGTGAAAGACTACCTAGAGACCATCGGCGTAGTCTGCCACATCCAGCACATCGGCCCATCATGCCCGCCCTTTTGTGAGGATAAGAGCAAACCCTTTATGGGATTCCCCCGCAGGAACCACATTCACGGAGACGAGTATAGATTGACCCTCACACGCACCCAAAACACGAGCAAGTGTGAAAGCTTCCAGTATTGGGACAGCATGCACAACGCCGAGCGGAATTGGCTTATCTCCATTAACGCGCGCATGGGAGAGAGCAACCGCCAGGACGCGCTATTGGCCAAGCATGGCGCAAATCGAACCCGTGCCAATAGTTGGACAATGCCCGCCCTAAAAGGCAAGGCAACCCCCAACGTGACCGATATTAGCGCCTGCATTGAACGCACCCGACCGGAGGATTACGAGTCGTGGTGTGGTGACTTTGGCTATGAGCCCGACTCACGGAAAGCCCACGCAATCTGGGAAGCCTGTAACGCGCAGTACCGCCAAATGTCGCACATATTCACCCCGGCAGAGCTGGCCCGCCTTGACGAACTCTTAAGGGAGTACTAGCGCCATGATTGACCGTTACGCCGTGCCCCCCACACCAGCAAACCACGACCCCAGCGCCGTAAACTATCGCTCAGTGAGAGCCCGCCTTATGCGCGAGTACACCGCCCTGCTAGCCCAGCGTAATTTCGCCCGCAAAGCATACGCCTATAGTGGCGATTCGCTGGCCCGTCAGATCGCAGCCAAGGAGCAGGAACTAGCACAGAACGCTATCGCATGGGCCGAAGCTGAAGACGCCCAGGACCAAGACACCCAAGACCCCAACCCCCAAGGAGACTATTAACCATGCCCTATGCCTACCAAGCCGAGATGTATTGCGACGACTGCGCCGAGGAGATCATGAGAGCAATACACCCCACCTGTACTTGCTCTACTGACTGGTTCTCAGATGTCGCAGGAAATCACAAAAAAGATTGCCCGCTTCATGATTGGACCGCGCCCGAAGATAGCGACGACTACCCGCAAAAGGACACCAGCAGCGGAGAGGCTGACACGCCGCAGCACTGCGCCGACTGTGGGACGTTCTTAGAGAACCCGCTAACCGATGACGGATACCGGTACGTGCAGGAGAAGTTAAACGAACAAGGCAGCGCCAGCACCTTGCAGACATGGGCCAATTTTTACGGCTTTTCATGGCAGGGGTGGACCACGGACCAGTGCAACCTTGACGACTAGGCCAGCCACTTAGGACGCTGGAGGCTCTACACCCCCCAGCGCCCCGAGAGTTTAGCCTAGTGCAGCTCACACGGACGGACACTTGCCGCAGCCTAATCCGTGAAACTATCGCGGCCCAGAAGGACATAGACCTATGAATTACCAACTGACCAGCATTGAACAGTCAGCGCGGAACCGCGATCATCAGCGCGCCCAGGAGCAAGCCTACTTTGGCGACATGCCATTTAGCGCCCGCATGGAGGAGCTTAAGCGCCTTTGTGCAGGGGCCGGTTTGCGCTTGCCGGTTGGAATGCCATTGGGGTTTAGTACCCGCTGCTAGTTTCCCAGGTGGCCGAGCAGTGTTTAGGCATTGTTCGACCACCCAGGAAAAGGAGCAGCACCCATGAACGTTTGCATTAACTGCGGACACATCATAGACCCCCAGGACAAGGCTAAGACGCGCACCATTATGGCGAGCATGTATGAGCACTTGCACGCCTATGCAGTCGATGCAGGAACCGAGAACAGCTCAGTATGGAACGCGCTGAAAGCAGTCCGCGCCCAGCTCTGGCCAGAACTAGGACCAGACCCCGACGACCCCAGGACCGACCAGGACAACGACCAAGACCAGTAGAACCCCCAAAGGAGACCATCGCATGAAATACGTTCACGACACTCGCCAGATTGCCCATTTATGGATGCACAGGGAGCAAGACCACGCCCGCAACGCCCAGAACAATTTTTACTTCCGAGACGGCACCATTTACAGCTATGGGAGCCACTTCCCCATAGCCAGCCATGCCAGGACCAATCAGGGCGAAGATTGCGTGATTATGACCACGCGCACGTATGGCAACACTACGGCTAAGCACCTGCATTTAGTACGTATGGCCATTCCCGGTAATGTCCCCGTGTTCTATGCCCCGTGGCCCCTGCTAGCGACAGGCGCCCATGAGCAAAACATCGCCAGTCTGCGCGAGGATGTCATCAGCGCTCAGCACACGCTAGCCGACGCCCCCAAACGACGCCCCAGCATTGCCAAGGCACAACGAGAACTAGAGAAGGCTATCACCAGCGCCGTCAGGTACTGTGAAGCATTCGGCACCCCGGAACAGGTGGAGGAGATCAAAGCACGCGCATGCGTGAACGATGAACAGCTAGCCCAATTACGCGCGCGCGACCGCGCCCAGGCTAGCCAGATTCGGGAAGCCGCTCGATTACGTGCAATGGCCGAAAACCAGGAATACATGCACAAGGCTATAGCCCAGCTCCAAGCATGGAAACGCGGAGAAGCCCACCTACCCGAACGCGCGCATTGGTACCCCGTAGTTTTGCGTATCGGCAATTCAAGAGACTGCGTGTTAACCAGTTGGGGAGTAATGATGGACCTAAAAACCGTTACCCGTGGTTTGCGCCTATTGGACCGCCTGAACGCCCAGGGCCAAACAGGCGAGCGTACGGGCGAGAAGATCGGCATCTATGACCTGCTAGCCGTTACGCCCGAAAAGGTAGTTATTGGGTGCCATCACATCCCCATGAGCGAGGTTAACTGGCTACGCGAACAACTGGCCAGCATGCCCGCGCACGAGCCCGAGCCAGACCCCACCGCCGACCCCGCTAGCTGCTAGCCCTGCTAGCTTCCCAGGATGGCGCGTAGGTTCGCCCCGCATATCCCCGCGCCATCCCAGGAAGCGAGCAGTACCCAGCAGTTAAAGACCCCAGTAAAGACCCTTTAAGGAGAACCCAGTGACAGCACCCAAGAAGACCAGCAAGGCCAAGGCACCCAAGACGCCCAAGCCCCCCAAACCAGATACCAAAGCCCGCAGCCTATGGGCCGCTAAGCTTACCCCCCAGCATATGGAAGCATTACAAGACGCCTATAATCGCGCCCGCGACGACTGGGACAACTACCAGGACGACCCCCACGCCCCCGAAGACCTAGGAGGCGTGGAAGAATGGGAAGCCTACCGCGCCAAGGTTGACGCCAGCATGACCAAAGCCCGCGCCGCCCTGGAAATCCTTAAGCGCGCCATGAGGGTAGGCTAATGACCCAGCAAGAAAAGCGCCGATTTATTAACGAACTAATGACCACCCTTAAGCGAGATATTCTCGCCAAGGTCCCAGACATGCCCGAACAATGGGACGGTCACGAACTCCGCCGCTACATCGCCGACCGGGCTATAGATTGTTGCTTTATTCCCATGCAGGGCAAACGCGCCAAGGAATACAAGCAAGCAGTCATCACAAGGAACCTATAACCCATGCCACGCCAACCAGACCCACCGTGCCCATTGAGCGAAGAAGAACAACGCACACGCGACTATTGGCACGCGCTAGGCATGCCCGCACCATTAACGCTCAGCAACGAAACCAGTCCCGCACGCCTGTTACGCCCTGGAACGTGGGCAGCGCTTGCCATGGTGTACCTAACCGACCCAGGAACCCGGAAACGCGATCCCTATTACGCGCGGAATGCAGTGCTATTCGCCCACGCGAACCAGTTGGAATATTTAGTTCGGGAAGCACTAGAACACATGACGCCCGAACTAGCCGAGATCGCCCAGCAAGTGCTAGGCATGTTGGGACCAGCTCCGGCGGACCTATACCCCAAGGCCACGAACCCCCCAACCAACCCAAACAACCCAAACAACCCAACCCCCAAGGAGAATACCAAACCATGACCACCCAAGAACGCGCCGACGCCCAAAAGCAGTTAGACCTATGCGCCCAATTCCAACACACGTATTGGGACAGCTTAAGTGACCTGGAACGCCTGTTAGGTTTCGACGTCGATGGAAACCAAGACCTAGAAGGCATGACCGTAAAAGACCTGCTAGAACAAGACGGCCAAAACGGAGAGGAAGACGAACCCGACGACCCAGACCCGTTAATTGAGCAGGATCAGGAAGACGACAAACCCAGCCAGGAACCCGCCCCCACCCCTACCGCCTGACGAGTCCGTTAGGACGAAACACCCAAGAAGTTAAACACTCTTTGGGTGTCGCGGTATCAGGAGAACCCGCACCCCATGGAAACCTACACCCTCAGTTTCGCAGCAGCTCAAACCCACACACCCAGGCACCCAGACCGCACCGCACGCCGAGAAAACAGCGGCCTAAATTTTGACGTCACCTTTAAGGAATTCCCCAGCCGCGCCGCCATGCTGAAAACTATACAGCTCCAAGACCAGCGGGAAAAGCACCACACCGACTGGAAAGCAGTCCGCCCCTAGGTCCCCATGACGCTAAAAACCTTTTATCCCCCGGAATACCTATGTGGATTCATGACCCGCAATGGCCGCATAATCTTCACGCCCCCAGGACAGCACCATACCCACCACGCGCTAAACATGGGATTCCAGAGCAAGAACGACGCCCTAAGAGCTGGCCTAATAGCGTTTCAATGTCGAGACTGCGACGAACGCATAAACGGTGCCCTGGAGGTAATCGCGTACGACCGCACCCGAGACGAACACCGCGCCCGCAGGTTAGCTCGCACGATTAGCCAGCACCCAGTATGCTTTGACCGGATATCGCATGTAGACATATGGTTCAGCCGACGCGGCAGCGCTATCCAATGGGCCAATTGGGACCAAGACGACGACGAGTAAAACACCCCAGGCCCAGCCCACCAAAACCAATCCCTAAAACCCCTACCGGGCAGCCCCTATAAGGCGCCCGGTATTTTTTGCGCCCACTAGCCCCAGAAATTCCCACCGGCAGTTTCTAGACCTATTAGCGCTTCACTGTGGGCCATTCTACGCGTACACACCCAACGCCAAAACACCCCCAGACGCCCTACACCCCAGCACCAGGGCGAACAAAAGGCGAAGCGGCCGGCCGATACGCACACTAGGGCATCACCCCCTCCGCGCCCGGACCCGACCCGGCCCCGCACTCAGGACAGCGCACCAGCCCGCGGGTCAGCCGGAAAGTTTTAATCCCTTTGCAAACACGCCCACAAACGCATTCACACTCCCAGCCAACTTTGGGCTCCCAGGTGACCGCCCGAAGTGAGCCGAACTGCTTGCCAATCACGCCAATGCTCAGCGGCCGGCCCATGAGCTTGTTGGGATCTTTGCGCGGCCGGCGCTGGCAGCACGCATAGTAGGACTGGCCAGGATTCGTGGGCATGAACTTGCATCGCGGGATCATGCGCTCCTTGCCGCACAAAAGACACCGCACTCGCAGCTTTCCGGTTGCAAACACGCTCGAAGGCGAACGCGGATTCACGAACTGCGGGTCCTTGGCTTCTTTCATGATTTCCAAAAGTTGGTACTGGTTCACCACTCGGCCGACTTTGAGCTTTTTGCGCTTGGCCGGCTCGATGAATTCCCAAGTTCTTAGGTTTACTTGTAAGTCTTTCATTTTCAGTCCTTTGCATATTTATTTGCCAGATCGGCTAGGTTTCAATACCTGAATTAGTATACCAGAGTTTAGCAAAAAAGACCAGCCTACTAATGGAATCAATGAGATAGTTCCAGGCAGTGCACGCAAAATACAAGGTTTCAGGACGGTGATTGCGATTTCGAGCAATAAAATGTGGGAAATTTAAGTATCGGGATTCCTTCCACATATGTAGGGGTCACAGGGGGTGGAGCATGGTTAGGGGCAAAATCCCAGCTTCCCTTAATGGGGGGCCTACATATGTGCAAGGAATACCAATATTAAAGAGCAAAGAATAAGTCCTTTGTTTTGGAGTTTTGCTAGGAAAAAAATCTCTAAACATGAAAAAAGCTTAAGATTTGGGGTGCTGGAAATTTGGCAAAACTCCAATGAATATGATGTTTTCGGGTGCCGCGTGATTTAAGTGTTTATAATAATCCGGCAATTGAAACCTGCCGTTTTTGGGGGGTTGAACGCTAACCGGGTTAGAGTGCAGGGGGGTGTTTTGGCGTGGTTTGGGTGGGCCGGGAAGAGAGGAGAATGAGGCGCTGGGAGGCCGGGAAAGACTCTTTAGGTTTACTTTGAGTGCATGGAGTCCGCCCAAGGGGAAATTTATTTTGCGATTTCGCTTGACACGGGGAGGGTGTTTAGGTTTATATTAAACCTATGCCGAGCACATCAAGCGCGTTATTCACAAGCATCCAGATCACCAAGGCTGAAGCTGAACTGCTCTCCAAAGAGATTAAGCACCATAAGAATATCGGGGATCTCAGGACGGCTCGGGGGCTTAAGTACGGCCGTGTGAACCTGTTGTTCGATGACTATGAAGGGTTCAAGGCATTTCATGGGGCCGTGCTGGATCGCGGGATGCCGCACCAGGATGACATGCACACCATGGTGGGCATAGCGATTAAGCTAGACGAGAACGTGCGGCAGCGCATTGGACCCACTGATGAGCAATTGACCGCACGAGCAAAGGAGATGGGATTGCGATGAGCAAAATCACCGAGCACACCATGGCCGGACAAGTCTGGAAAGAGCGTTTGGGCGGCTGGATGGCGCTGAGCATTTCCTGGGACGGGAGCCGCGGGTATAAAACCGGCATGCCTGGGTATGCGGTCTATAAGGGTGCGCACTTTAAGGACCGGGAAGACGCCGCCAAGGACTTGGTACGCGTGGCCAAGGGGTTGCTGGAAAAAGCACTGAAAGGGATCTAAGGGAGACTCAATGTCTAATCTTAAAAAGCTTCACATGGTGTACGAAAAGCACCTAACCAATTACGCGCAAGCCGGCGAGTATAACTGGTCCCCAGATCGCGCGCCCGTGGTGGCTACACTGATTGTTAACTCCCTGGCCGAAGGCAAGCGGGTAGACATAACCGGTCCGGCGATGCGTGCGACGACCAAGGAGTTGGGCATTAAGCATAACCACGCTGCGATCATGGCGTATATTAATGCGCCGGAGGAGCAGGCAAAGGAGCAGAACCAGGAGCAAGCCAAGGAAAGTCTGGGCACGTTCCCATGTGCCGGGGGTCCGCAGTAGATGTTGCTACTTCGTCCAACTGAAGAGGTTCGTCTGCGACGAAACGCTAAAGGCCCGTTCTCGGCAGTAGATCAATGCGGCGTTCGGATCACTCACTATCCAGTGGGTGATCCTTTCCCTTCGACAGGTACTTATTCCAAGTACTTGTGGGCTGGAACACTGGCCTTTCAGTTCACGACATTAGAAGCGCAACTGGCAAAGTATAGTTGAAGGCTCAGGCCGTTACCGGACTAGAGAAGATTAAGGAACAAAGGACATGCCCGTGAAAGAGTTTAACTCCCCCAACAAGCCCTGGATCAAGATCGCCCTGGAGCGCGACGAACACGAGAGTACGCACTTCATTGTACGGGCGAACTTCTTGCTCACCCGGCCGATCATTGAACTTGCCCAGCGAATCAAGGGCGTAAGTGCGGTTCCAGCGGCAGCCCGATACGAAATGCTCGTGGTCATGAGTCCCCTGTTTAATTACCAGGAGACCGAGCAGAGACTCGTTGATCATATATTTACTCATGCGCCGAGCGAAGAGGAAGTTATGGACCAGGAGTATAAGGACTGGTTAGCGGTTCATGCGCCCGAACCATTGAGTGTGCCCGCTGGTGACTTCTCTTGGCGACCGTCTAAGCAATCGCTAGAGGACGCATTGGAGAAAGCTGGGGGTAAACAGCAACCAAGTACCTATGTTCCTGCTAAGCTCCCCAAGCTTCCAGCGCCGAGTACTTACGAACAGCATAAGGCAGCCGGCACTCTGCACCTGTATGCCCCGCCCATGGGCCTGGAGAGTCTGTATGCCTATGGGGAGCTTAAGGTGCTAGTGCGGCCCGTCAGCGAGCCCATCACGCACGCTACCCCCTGGGTAGGCGCAATGCTGGCTGCGGAAGTGCTCCTTGCACCTGGGGACATTTTCATGTATCGGCTGCGGCCCAGCGATAAGCCCCGGTTCATTAAGGTTAAGGAGTATTTGGGGCCTAATCATGTGCTGTGCGTGCCGTGCAAGTGGCAATGGTGGGCGGCGCTGAGCTTTGCCGCACATAATGAACGGCGGGCGGCAAGAGTGCTGGAGTACTTGGCCATGCGCAATGCTGGTGCCGGCGGGTTATCTTGGCTGGATAAGTATTTGCATGCGGCCGGAATGAGAAACGAGGCTGAATGACACGCCCGCCGCGAGCAATGATCCTGCAACTGGCTAAGATTGAATTCCTGGAAGCCACCACTAAGATATGTGAGAAGCATGACCTAACCTATGGGGAAGTGTTCGCGGCGCTGGCTAGTGTGTTGGCTGACCAAGCGAGTTACATGCTTAGGACCGAGAGAGAAGAAGCTAAGGAAAAGGAACCCAATGAAGCTTAACAGCCAGACGCTCACTTTTGAGTTGTCCGCGAAAGAACTTAGTGTGTGGATGGTTGCACTGCGCCACGCGGCTAAGACACTAAAGGATGACTACCCTGGGGACTGGAAGAACAATCCCTTCTTACTCCAGCATTTTAATCTGGTAGGTCAGACCGGATTCTGCTCGGGCGATCACCAGGACTTATGCAAAGCAATCATGGAAACGAGGACACAGCCAGATGAAACCAAGAACCAGAACCAATAAACCCATCCCACCTGCCTATGCGCCCATTACCGGTAGCGCGGAACAGGAAGCCATCTTCGCCGGAGTGATTAGCGCCCCCATGCGGTCTATTGTGGTCAATGCGCTCGCCGGAACAGGGAAAAGCACTACGATTGCCGAGATCGCCTATAGGCTGCGGAACACGGGCCTCAAGCTGGAGTACACCAGCTTTGGGAAGGCGAACCAGGAGGAGATGCAGGCCAAGGCAGGGAAGTACCTTACTGCCGTGACTTTGCACTCCATGGGCAAGCAGCTCCTAGAGGAGCACTTTGGGAGACTAAAAGTGTGGACCGGCAATGGGCGCATCTGGCGCATGGTGAGCACGCGCTTTGACTCCCACATGCAGGACGTGAAGAGTGCCGCGGTGCGCATATGCGGCATCGCCAAGCAGTATGCCCAAGCCACGCCCGAGTACCTTAAGGAGCTTGTGGACCATCACGATATCGAGCTGGATGGTGCGGACCTGGACAAGAGTGTGGAGCTGGCTATAGCACTCCTTAACGCCATGTGCGACCCGGACGAGATCGCGCAAGGTATTGACTTCGACGACATGTGCTGGCTGCCAGTGATTATGGGCCTGGAGTTTCGCCCCGACTCCCGGCCGGACATTCTCGCCGTGGACGAGATGCAAGATCTTAACGCTGTGGGGCAGATCCTAGCATCTAAGCGCTGCAACGTGCTGTACGTGGTGGGCGACCCCTACCAAGCGATCTATGGGTTCCGAGGAGCGCTTAATGACGCATTTAGCATTATGCGCGGGAGCTTAATAAGTTTGGGGGCCAAAGAATACCCGCTCACTGTCTCCCGCCGGTGTAGCCAAGAGGTCGCTCGGTGCGCACAGGTATTGGTGCCCAGTTTTAAGGCATTGCCGGGAGCGCCTATGGGGAGCATGGAGAAGGTGGCGCATTTGCCGCTGGAATTCCCGTCCGGCTCCATGATCGTGGCCCGCACTAATGCCCCACTGGTGAGCACGGCCTACAAGCTCATGCGGAAAAATAAACGTGTGTGCATGCTGGGACGAGACCTGGGGGACAACATTGCACGGCTCATTCGCAGCTACGTGCAGCAATTAAGAGACCTGAATCGGCCCGCGGACATGCTGGAAGTCGTGCGCCTATCGCGAGAATTCACCAATGCCGCAGTAGCCAAGTATGAGGCACTCCTACGCCCAGGACAAACCAGCCAACGAGCAGCAAGCGCCGTAGACCGGCACAACTGCATTGAGAGCCTAGCCAAGTGCACGGCCAACGTGAGCATGGCTCTAAGTGCACTAAGGGACATGTTCTCTCCGCATAAGGACGCCATCGTACTTGGAACGGTCTTTAAGGTCAAGGGCCTGGAAGCGGACCATGTGTTCGTTATCCGTGGGGATCTTATGCCGCACCCTAGAGCCGTGCAGGAGTGGCAGGTGGAGCAAGAACTGCACGCGCTCTATGTGGGGATTACCCGCGCCCGAAAGAGTCTTTATTTCGTGGAAACGGTGCCCAAGCCCCTGGAACGCTTGTTTAAGGAGCCGGACCAGGTAGAGCGCGATCAAGAACAGGCTAACGAAGCCCAAGCACAGCAAGACGCATGCGCTGCCGAACAGCAAGCCGCCTGGGAGCATGAACAGGCCGGAAGGAATCAACCCCCATGGTAAATATCTATGATCACTTCAATCGCGTGTTCCCGGCATGCTGCACGGCTGTGGCTGCGCTGGTCGTAATCTACTCACTCATTAGCCTTGAGCACGTGCAGAGCGACCTCATGGAATTGCAGCAGAGCCATGCCCGACTCCAAAGATCGTGCATGGTTCACCCTGACATCCGGCCCGACTTTCGGCCCGACTCTGTTACAATGAAACCGTAACTAAAATCCCGAGCGAAAATCGCTCAATGAAACCATAAACCACCCCCAAAGAAAAGGAACACTCTCATGAAAACTGACACCGGCACTCCCGGCTGGCCCGAACTCGAACTCCCAGCCTATGAACTCACCATTGACCCCCAGTTCGACATCATCCGGCCCGCCGGAGACGAAAGCGAGGAGTCCAAGAAAATCGACCAGCTCGCCGCCAGTATCGCGCTCGACGGCCAGCTCCATCCCGTGAGTGTCTATGGCGTTAAGGGCGAGAACGGCAAGGTTTCATACTTTGTCTACGACGGCCGCCGGCGGTTCCGCGCCATTACCCAGATCAACGAGGAGCGCACCAGAAAGGCCCAAGCGCTAACGCCCGTTCGTGTGCAGGTCAATCAGGATATCACCAGTGCCGACGACGCCCGCTTGCTGCGACTGGCATTTCAGAGCAACTACCCGCGCAAGGGGTATAACGACTACGAACTGAGCGAAATCGTTAACGCTTTGCGCATCAAGCACGGCTGGGAAGGTGAACAGGGGACCAAGAAGGTGGTCAAGACCCTGGGCATCGATCAGCCGCGAGTGAGTATTGCCGACCGCGTGTATGCGCTCAGTGATGCCGTAAAGCAGCAGTTGCGGGCCGGTAAGATTACTACTCAGATCGCCCTGGAACTCACCAAAGTGAATAAGGGTGAACAGGCCCAGGTGTTGGAGCACGCCGCCGACATCCAGCACGAGGAGAATGCCAAGAAGGGCAAGGGACAGGGACAAGGGCTGAAGGTTTCCGGCATGACTGGAGACGGGGAGTCCATCAACGGGGAGTACACCAAAGAGCCCAAGGCTAAAAAGGCAAAGCTTTCCGACACCAGTACCCTGCCGGACAAGATCGAGGCCCCCGCGGTCACCAAGGCCATTCGCGCCGCCAATGAAACCAAGGACGAAAACGAAATCGTCCAGGTGAAAAAGAACCGCAAGGAAATCATGGAAACCTTGCAGGAATTCGCCGATAGCGATCTGAGCGGGCCAGAGAAGGGTTTGGCACGCCGGTTCATGACTGCGCTATTGCTCAATGCGGACGGGTTGCTCACGGACAAAAAGCTGGCCAACCAGTGGGACAAGGTGGTGGACGCCATTAAGCTGTCTGGCGTCGATGGTGATTTGGCGGCCAAGGAAGAGAAGGCCAAGGAGAAGGAAGCCAAAGAGCCCCAGCCCAAGCCCGAGAAGCCAGTTAAGGCTGCCAAGGCTGCCGCGTCCGCCCCTACTGCCGAGTCCAAGGCTGCCAAGGGTAAGGCCCCCAAGGAACCGGCTGCCGAGCCCGTAAAAGCGCCCAAGCCCGCTAAGACCGCCAAGAGCAAGTAGGCCCATTCGTCCATGCGTACCGACACTCCCCTGAACAGACTATTAAGCGAGATCAGGGGAGTGTTGTTCCTCCCCCATCCGGTGAGCCTGATGGCCCTACTGGGTACTTTGGCCGCCAACATGATAGACGGTGACCCCGTATGGCTGATGCTCGTTGGGCCGCCCGGTGATGGGAAAACTGAACTGCTTAACCTATTACTAGCCGTCCCCCATGTGCATGCAGTGGACGCACCACAGGGAGCCGCGGCATTCCTTAGCGGCACTCCTAGCGCAGAAAAGGGCAAACAGGCCAACGGCGGCTTACTGCGTTTGGTGGGGTCCCATGGGGCCCTATTGTTCGGCGACTTCACCGATGTGGTCCAAGCGCAGCCAGCCAAGCGGGACGAAATCATGACTACCCTACGCCGTGCTGCTGACGGTCGCTGGACCCGGCCAGTAGGTAGCGATGGTGGCCAACAATTGTCCTGGGAAGGAAAACTTGCCTGCTTTGGCGGCGTCACTAGCCAGATTGACCAGTACGCCCAATTAAGTGCCCAAATGGGTGAGCGCTGGGTAATGTGTAGGAGTATCGTGAGCGACACCCTGCTTAAGAGCCTACGCGCCATAGATAATTCTGGCCATCGCGGCTGGCGAGAGGACCTGCAAGCCAAGGTAAAGACTTTTTACGAGGAACTGGGAATAGGGTTTCTCGGAGAGCCAAGCCAGCATAGGAGGCCGGAGATCTCTCTAGCCGTGCAAGCCAGAGTCGCCTGGATGGCAGATTTAGCGGCCAGGGGCAGAAGCGGCGTCCCCAGGGACCCCCAGCAAGGGAATGTGGTTTCCGGCATGGTGGAGACCGAGACGCCTAATCGCCTGGGCCGGCAGCTATGCCAAATTTACGCGGGCTTGGTGATTATTGGCGCGAACCCCAAGCAAACCTGGGAAGTGCTAAGTAAGGTGGCATTAGATAGCATGCCAAGGCTACGATTGGTGATCCTGCTCGCCGTTCATGCGGGCAAGGTAACCCCCAAGGGCGGTGTCATGCTGGACGACCTTAAGGCACGGGTAAAGGTTGCGCCCGCGGTGCTTAGGCGAGCCGTAGAGGACATGGAGCTGCACGATGTCCTGGTCACCGAGAAAGATGGCACCGGGAAGCTGATCGTGCTGCTAAGTACTCACACCTGGGAATGCGTAAGCAAGGGATGGAAAGGAAAGTTAACAACATGAGCGAAACCTGGATTCAACAACAAGCCCGAGAGCAACAAATAGCAAACCGCATCCGCGCTGTCCTGAGTCTGCTCAAACTGCTTGTTATTCTGGCGGTCGGCGCGGCTGCGATTAAGTACATTGTGAATCACTAAATGACTCAACTACTCACTCCCGCTAGCCTGGGCCTGGACCCCAAGCACTTCCCTGAGTTCCGCGAAGTGCAAACGGAAGTCATGGAGTTCTTAAATACTGCCCCATGTCGAGTAGCAGGCGCATGCGTGCCCACTGGCGCTGGCAAGACGGCTATTTGCGCCGCCCTAGCTGTGCAGCATGTGCGCCGCACCAAGCAGCGGGTTGCTATCCTGGTCGCCACTAAGGCGCAGCAGGAGGAGTACACTAAGTACTTTAATAACCTCCTGGTCAGCGTGACTGGGAAGGCAAACTACACCTGCATTAGCGTTCCTGGTTCTCATACGTGTAAAGCGGGCGGCCTAGAGGGCTGCCCCCACTTTGGCGAACCCACCTGTTTATATGACTCTGCCCGTGACGCCGCCCGCAATGCCGACATCGTAGTGACTAACTACGCCTACTGGTTACGGCTCAATTCCATGCCCAATAGTCCCGGCTTATGCCTGGGTGAGGGGGGAGTAGTGAGCAATCCCTTTGGCCTGCTAATCATGGACGAGGCCGACACCAGCTTTGAGCAACTAGCGGGCTCCATGCATGTGGAGATTCACGAGGCCAATATCACGAGCCTGGGTGTGCTGAGTTCGCGAGTGACCCTTAACGACTCTTTAATGGACTGGGTAGAGATTGCCAAGAGCAATCTCGTCGCCGCGGACTCCATGAGAGCCGAGCAAGTAAAGCGCTACAAGCGCAGCCGAGCCCCCTATGTAAAGGAGCTGGTGCGCCGGCTAGAGAGCCTGTGCGAGGCGTTCGAAAGTATGCAATCCATGGACCCGGCGAATTGGATATGCGAATCCCATGGGGAATATGGGCACCGGAAATTCACCTTTGATTCTGTCTGGCCGGGAATGCGAGCCGAGAGCAGGTTGTTTATGAACGTGCCCAGGGTGTTCATGCTCAGCGCCACTTTACGGCGCAAGTCCATGGGTTTATTGGGCCTTAAACCAGGATCATACTCATTCAAGGAATGGCCCAGAGTCTTCCCCAAGGAGCGCTCGCCCGTGTACCGCATCCCTGGGGCTTCTATGAGCGGGAAACGGATCACTGACGCCGGGTTAAAAAACTGGGTGAGCGTGATTGACAAAATCATAGACTCCCGCCTGGACCGCAAGGGGATCATTCACACCAGCTCCTATAAGCGGCAGCAGTACCTAGTGGAGAATAGCCGGCACAGCGCGCTATTCCACGTGAATACGACCGAAGCCGGCTCTCCCACAAGCGTAATGATTGCGGAGGCATTTAGGGCCGCATCAGAGCCCGCCGTATTAGTGTCACCCAGCTTTACGACCGGCTGGAACTTCCCCGGCCGCGAATGTGAATACCAAATCATCGCCAAGGTGCCCTTCAAGCGCATGGACAAAGTGAACAAAGCCCGTGCCGAACGAGACCCTGGGTACTTAACCTATGCCACCATGCAGGAGATCGTCCAAATGTGCGGACGTGGCATGCGGTTTCCTATGGACCGGTGCGAAACCTTTGTTGTCGATGATGACTTTGACTGGTTCTATAAAATGGCTAGGGCGAGTGCACCGGACTGGTTCAGCTATACCTTAATCACCAAGCTGCCCGCGCTGCCCGAACGCGCACCAGAAAAGAAGGAGACTGTTTAATGGAACCCTGGACTGTATTCATGATCTTCTTTGGGTTTTTACTGCTTTGGTTGTTCGCAAAGATGAAGTAACTAACCATGACCCTAGAACAACGCTACCGCTTTCACTACTCTCTCTCCTGGTTCCCTTGGCAGCCGTGCATTAGCTGCGGCAAGTGGTACTGGGGCGGCCTACCCTTTAAGGGTTGGCGGGCGGCATACCAGACCTACTGCTCGCAGAAATGTCACGACGACTGCGAGTATTAAGCTGGTCAAGTTCTCAATCTCTCATTTCCCAGCAGTGTGAACCACTTAGGTTGCAATTAAACCTAACCTACTGCTATTATTCACAAGCGGGGGTAAAAAACCCCAATAAACCCAAGGAAAAGGAAAAGGAAAAAGTCAATGAAAGCAACTAAAATGCTTGCTCACCGCGCCAAGGATACCGGCGGCAGCGCTGGTTTCCGCGAGGGCGTGGTGGAAGTGCTGGATGCCGTTTACCGTGTCATTGCTCGCACTCAGCGCGTGCAGGAAGTGGACGAAGACGGCAAGAAGACCTTCGTGGAAAAGCCGGCGGTCAACTCAGCCGGCGTAGAAAAGGGCCCGACAATCGCCCTGGTGCTCAAGTGCCGCATGCTGAATGCGGAGTCCCTGGAACCTCTCCACGACGCCGACGACAACGAGATCATTGAAGAGATCTCGTACGGCCTGGGAAATCTCACCAACAAACACGGCGAGGTGTTCGTACGCGTGGCCAAGGGAACCGGCCCCGACGACATGGAACCGGAAGTCATTGGCAGTGACGTAGGAGATGAAGGGAACACCCTGGACGTTACGACCGACGAATTCGAGTTCCACCCGGCCACGGCCTACATGATGCTGCTGGAATCCTTGCGCCGGACGGACAACGTGCGGCCGGACATCATCGACCGCTCCTGGGCCCCGGACTGGACCGGTGCCGTGCTCCACTTGGTGAGCAAGCTCGCTGTGCCGACTAAAAAGGACGACGAGCCCTATCGCATGGTGGACAACGTGTCCCGTGAGAACCGCCCCAAAGACAGCATGGGGCCGTACAAGATCGTGGACAAGGTGATTCGTCCCCTTGCCAGCGCCGACAAGAAGAAGGATAAGAAGGCCAAAGGAGGCGAGGCCAAGGAAACTACGGAGTCCACGGCCAAAGCCAAGGGTGACAAGGCAACCAAGGCCGCCAAGACCCCATTCGACGCCACCAAGGCGCTGCATGCGTCACTGGAGGCCATTGCCGGCGAGAATGCAGGCGAGACCCTGACCTTTAAGGCGCTGCGCAAGAAGCTCGCGGGAGCACTTGGCGCAGGAAGCCTGACCGCCGACGAACAGGCTCAAGTCATGGCCGAGTACACGGGCATTACCGGACTCAAGAAATGGGCCGCCGGCAGTGTGGCCGTGGACGAAATCGAGGGCGACGACGCCAGCGATATCGTGGTGAAGTTCGACAAGGACTAGGGGGGAACGCCCTTAGTGCCCTGGGAATCGCCGGGGGGACTGCAAACCCCCGGTTCTTTTATTTGGCCGCAAACAAACTCCCCTATGCCCACTCTCCTGAGCCGCCAAATAGTCATGCTGGACGACGCCGACATGCGCCGGCCGCCCAGGGAGACCAAGACTCAGCCACGAACGCCAGGAATACACCTTAGTGGCGTAATACGGCACATTCTAACCGCCAGCGGCCTCATGGACCTGGAAGACTCCTGGGACGAATACACTGGCGAGGAGAATGAACAGCAAATGCTTCAAAAGAGCGCCCAGCGGCTCCGTATGGCGTTCGGTCTCGCCTGGGAGGACTGGGTGGTTAGGCTATTCCCTGACATGCTCCACCAGCCCGGTGAAGGCCGCCGCGGAGGGATTATATGCACCCCGGATGGCTTCACGCACAATAGCCCATTGGCTGCTGGCGGCACTCTTATTGAAGAGTTCAAGACCACGGTAAAGAGCGCCTACAACACCAAAGGCGGGTACTCCCGCGATGGTGAAGGGATACTAAAGGAAAAGCTCTACATGTGGCAACTGGCCGGCGAATGCTGGATCTTTCGGCTTAATTACTGCCGCCTGCATGTGCTTTGGCTCTGCGGAGATTATAGACCCCCTAGCCCTAGGTATGTGCAGTATCTTATTCATTTCAACGATGAAGAGATCGCCCAGCACGGCCGGATGCTGAAGCTCAACAAGGCTGGCGCAACCCCAGAAGGACAAAAATAATGCAGTGGCGCTATCTGTACAAGATCGAGAACGGAGAATTTATCTCCATGGAGTGCGGTTCTCACGCACGGCTCGGACTAATCTATGACGGCGGCTACAAGGAAGTAGCCAGTAAAGAGGAGCTAGCCCGCATGGAGATGTGGTTCAATACCCACTGTAAGCCAGCTATCGCTCCAGTACCAAGTTCTACGGCAGTGCCGGAATCCAACTACGAGTATTTAGGCTAAGAAACTCAACCCCAATGAACAAACTAGAAACCATCAAAATCCCCGGCATGTCGGCCGGCATTAAAGTTCTCGACGCCCCCATGATTGCTGTCTACGGTCCAGAAGGCAGCGGCAAGACCCGGCTGGGCGCGACCATGCCCGGGCCCATTGCCGTGATCCCTACCGATCCCAAGACTGCTCGCACTCTTAAGCCCCTTGCCGCTAAGTACAAGCGAGAAGTCATCGCCCCGGACAAACCCTTCATTACCCAGGCTGAGATCAATACCTATGCCCGCATGGACAACGCCAAGGACATAGAAAAGATCAAGGAGTTCTACCAAAAGGTCATTTGGGACCGGATAGCTCCCATGCTTGAAGCCATCGGTTCGCACAAGGGCGTCGGGTCCATTCTGATTGATAACGCCAGTGTGCTCTATAATTGGGTGCTCTATGCCGACCATGGACGCCGCACTAAGGTGCCCACATTCGAGCGCGGAGTAAGCCAGCAAGACTTTACGGATCTATTGGCGCTCTGCCGCAGTAAGCCCACACTCTTAACGCACCATCCGGCCAAGGTCTACAAGAACATCGTGGAGAACGGCAAGGAAAAAGGCGTGGACACCGGGAGAATAAAGCCCGAGGGCAGTAGTAAGCTCGGCCTGCTTTGCAACGCGGTTATTGAAACTAGGTCTATTGAATGGAAGCCCACTATTTGCAAACGTGAGGACTGGGACGAGGACGGCAAGTTTAAGCTCTTCGTGCAGACCTGTCAGCCCAGACCGCTCCTGGAAGGTTGCGAGCTGGAACTCACCGGCGAAGACATCACCTGGAACAACCTCGTTAAAACGCTCGGGCTTGGCAATGCGGCGGTGGACGATGACGACGACGAGGACTAAGAAGGTACCCCCTAAACCAGCGCCCAAACCAAAGCCTAAAGCCCCGCCCATTGAGATTGACAGTAGAGAGGGTTCGGGACCCTTTGCCCGCTTGTTTAACCCGTTTGGCATAGAGGTCCAGCTCACCCGCATGAACAGCGGCGACTTCGCCTTCGCAGGACAAGGTCCTAATGGAACAGCCAGTATCGGCTTCGAGCGCAAGACCATCGCCGAGATCATGGACTGCATCACTGGGGACGACCGCTTAACGGGCGAACAGCTTCCTAAGATGGCCGAAGACTATGATTACTGCTATTTAATAGTCGAGGGCATCTGGAAAGCCAGCAAGGATGGCCAAGTCATGGTCTGCCGGCACGGGGCCCATTGGAAGACCTATGGGTTACATGCCCGTAGCCTGCATAATTACCTCATGGGCCTCACCCTTCGCACGGGGTTAATAGTCTGGTGTTCTGGCACGCAGCAAGGCACCGTTGACTTCATCGTGGACCAGTACCGCATGTGGCAGGTGCCCTGGGACCAGCATACTAGCCATAACCGGATCTATGCGCCCAAAGGCACGCCAGGGCGGCTAAGATTCACGTTCAAGACCAAGGCCATGCGCCGTCTGGAGGCCGCCATTGTGCAGCTCCCAGGATTAGATTCCCGCGCCATGGACGCCGCACGGCACTTTAAGAGCATTCGGCTGGCGTTTAATGCCACCGCGGAACAGTGGGCCGAACTAACTGTCAATGGAAGGAAGCTCGGTATTGAAACGGGCAAAAAAATCGTGGCCGCTATTGACGAAATGGCGTAGTTGGGTTTAATATAAACCTAATGGCTTCCGGTCCCAGCCCCTTTGGTCGATTCTGCACCAATGATAAAGGCTATCCGCGGCTTAAAGCCGGCCCGTTTAAGGACAAGTATTTGCACCGGGTAGTGTTCGAGCAAATCGCTGGCCGTCCGGTGCGCGAAGGGTTCCATATTCACCACATGGATCACGACAAGCTGAACTTCTGTCCGTGCAATCTGCTTGAGATCCAGGCAGAACTTCACCCCGCCAGGGAACACCCCAGGTGCCTATGGACGGGGAGATTCCTAACCAAGCGGGAATTGGAAAAGCTACGAGCAGAGCATAAAAAGTCTTTGGACGAGGTACCGTTTTAATGACCATCTTTGAACGATTCCCAGAGATAATAGGTGCGCAAGAATGGCTCGGAAAAGAGCCCCTAACTGAACGGTTAACTTTCCTGGTTAAATGGTTTGAGTACCGTTCCCCTACGCCGCTGGAACTAGACTGGTACATCGCTGGCGGGACTGACAGCCCGACCGACATCCTAAGAGACCTGAACCACCAGGAAGCTGGCATGGATGGATGCGATAGCTGCGGCAGCTACAACGTACTAGGGCCGCCGCCGCGCTGGACGCGGGATGAGCTGCTTGTCCTATGCCCTGGTTGCTGGGACGAGTACGGGCGTGAAATGGAAGAGCGCCGCCAGGAATACGAAAGCATGGTTATGGGGGGTCTATGAGCCAAGACACAAACACTGAATGGGTAGTAGTATCTATTATTCCCGAGCAGGCAGAAAAAAAGGGCGGCATATTTTTCTGGTCGGCAGAAAAGCAGGCATGGTCTCTTGTCGTGGACTTTGCGACTTTGTACGATTCGCCGGAAAAGGCGCAAGAGGTCGCTAACACGTGCAGTCCGGCAAGCATCGTGTGCCGGTTAAAAATACTAAGCGTCAAGGAGGCTAAATGCGCGTAATCATTGCCGGCTCCCGAAACTTTACCAACTACGCCTATCTTGCCCGCTGCTTGGACCAACATAAGAGCACCATTACCGCCGTGCTATGCGGGGAAGCCAAAGGTGCCGACTACCTGGGTAAGCTTTGGGCCGAGCGCAATAGCATTCCTGTGGAACATTATGCCGCTGACTGGTCTAAGGGCAAGGGGGCTGGGTTTGAACGCAACAAGCTCATGGCCAGTCGAGCTGACGCCCTGATTGCCTTTCCTATGGGTCGGTCACCAGGGACTAGGCATATGATCGCAACCGTGCAAGACCTGTGTAAATGTGTCTACGTGTACGAGGGAGCTTAAGCTGTGGAAAACCCAATCGATCCTGACTGGCCCCGCGCAAAGAACCTTTACGAAGTCCATAGTAGCTTCCTTAGAGCCAGAATGAAGCGAGCGCCAAAAACTTGGCAAGACATACTGGAGTACAACAAGTTGGCATGGTTTGAATACGTCAAGAAAAACCCGGAAATGACTCCACAAAAGTATGTAACCGAGCTGTCTGAGCTTTACCAATGACCATCCTAACCGGTGACCTCTTCGCCCAATATGACTTGGGCCACTCCATTTGCATAACCACCAATGGCGTGATCAACTCCCGCGGCCGTGTGGTCATGGGGCGTGGGTGCGCATTACAAGCCGCCGAGCGCTGGCCCTACTTGCCTAAGCTGGTCGCCGAGCATGTGCGCGAGCACGGGAATGTACCCGGACTTATTCTCCCCCGCATCTACACCTTCCCCGTTAAGGACCACTGGGCCCAGCCGGCCAGCTTATCGCTCATTAGGCAAAGCGCGGTCAACATCATTGGCCTCTTTAACGCCACGGGGACCACCAGTAAGCTATTCATTCCCCGGCCGGGATGCGGGAACGGTATGCTGGCTTGGCGGGATGTCCGGCCCGTGCTGGAGGAAGTGCTGAGCGGGTGTACTTGGGCACACGTAATAAGTAACAATGTTTAGCCGCTGCTCCACCTGCGATTACTACTCCTGTGTCCCGGGAGATGGCCCCCGCGATTCGCCGTATTTTTTCATTGGCGAAAAACCCGGCCGTGAGGAGGAGAATGTTGGCCGGCCCCTGATAGGCCGCGCCGGTAAGGAATTTAACACCAATTATCTCCCCCTCGCCGGACTATCCCGTAGCGAAATCTATCTCACCAACACGGTCAAGTGCGGCGGCAACGACAAACCCAAGCCCCCCGAGATCGCGGCCTGTTCCCAGCACCATTTGCCCGGTGAGCTTGACCGCCAACAACCTACCCACGTATTCCTCATGGGCGGCACCGCTTGCTCCCTACTGGACGGCACCCAGTATGAAATCGACCTAGCCAAGCAGCACGGCATACCCTTTAATGGGGAATTGTTTGGTCACAGTGCGGTCATCATTCCTATGTATCATCCAGCGGGCGGGCTACATAATACCCGCATGATGCTGCCCCTATTGGATGACTATAGGAGGCTTAAAAAGTATTTAGCCGGCCAATGGTCCGCGCCCGTGGATAACACTCCCACAGACTACAAGCTTACCGACACCCTAAGCGAATTCAAGGACGACCTAGCCGCCGCGCTCACCAGTGACTATATTTGGCTCCCCAGCGATACTGAGGACGATGGACCCCGGCCATGGAGCCTGCAATACTCTTTTCGCCCCGGCCATGGGAGACTTATCCTGGCCGTCAATAAAGACCTGATTGCCCAATTCGCCAAGCAAATCTACCCTATGTTCTCTGGTGTGTCGTTCCATAATGCCCCGCATGATATTGGCACCTACGAACGCTTGGGAATCCCTGTCCCCGCGGGGAAGTTCATAGACACCCAGCAGGAAGCGTTTCATATGGGGAACCTTCCCCAGGGGCTTAAGGACTTGGCGTTTAGGCTATTAGGCGTAAGAATGCAATCCTGGGAAGACCTCGTGAGCAAGCCGTCCAGGGATGCCTATTTGCTCTGGCTCCTGGACGAACTCGGCAAGGAGCGCCTGAACCGCGTACCCGTGCCCGTAACGCGCCCCCAGGGCCCCGTCAAGCGGCTCCCGCCTAAAAGACCAAGCACCAAGCCGCCTAAGCCCCCTAAGCCGCCCAAAATGATCTTTAAGCCAACAATGCGCGAGAAGCATTTAGTGCATCTCCATAAACACGGGTCCAAACCAACCTACGACCTCTGGTCCAAGGGCAAAGAGTATTTAATGACCGGAGCACCCATTAGGTCCATTGCCCATGCTGCCGACGATGACTTTGACGCGGCACTGACCTATGCGTGCAAGGATGCCGACATGCAAGGCCGGCTCACTACGATGCTGGAACATTTACGCTCGGTCATGGAGCAATCCTGGGCCGTAGAAGAAGAGGACATATTCACATGAAAACCAAACATCTACTCGAAAAACTCTGCGAAGTCACCGGAACCGGCAAGCTCCAATGGGAGCGCACGGCTGGCCATGACTTTAGGTACCGTGCATCATTCCTAGCTTATGCAGCGTGCATCGTGCAGATCAGGAAAAACGGAACTGAGTCCTACTTGCTCGCATTAACTGCTGGACCCCTCTGCACCAAGGTTGATATACGGGACGATCCAGAAACCAAGCACCTGCTGTCCACTCTTTACAGTACTGCCCAATCCCAAGCAACTGCTAAGGCCGTAGCTGCCGCTTTGCTAGTCCTAAATGAGTACAGTGAGCAATAACCCATGATAAATTACAAACTACAGGCCGACACCGACCGGGACCGGAACCTGAAAATCTACTCTCTGCTCGAACGCCTAACCCAAGACAGTAAAATCACCTGGAACAAAACAGAGTCCAGCGAACGGGAAGTATTCACGGCGATGGTAGGGCCATTTTCAGCGCATCTTATGGTCGAACCGGACTCTATGCGCATAAAGATAATCACGGGCGATCTAGCCGGTGATGGAGCGCTGTACGCTTTCGGCACTCCAAACACCGTCATGGAAGAACTGCGCCTCTATGGGGGCTATGAGACCATGTTCGATCTCTACCAAGCCATTCGCAGAAGTTCAGCGCTCAATGGCCGCACCCAGCGCGACGACCTAATAGACTTCCTGGAAACTCTATAGACCCCCGTGATCCACAAGCTATTCGGCAATATCACTCTCCCCGGCCAACCGGACCTCACCAACGTCCGGCGGCTGGACCTATTGCCCATCCCGCAGATCCGCCGCATGATGACCGTGGGGGCCGCCATTGACCCTGACTGGCTGGAGAACGTGGACTGCCTGCTTGAATCCCGCCAGGAGCAATTATTGGGCGACATTAAGCAGCATATTCCTGTGTCTGCGGCCCATATGTTCGCTGGCACCCGCGATCTCAGCGCCCTGGACGACGACCCAGACAGCGATGCAGTAAATAGCATCGACTCCCTGGTCCTAAATGTTAACTCCAGCGAGCAGGTGGGCAAGCTACTCTTTGAAGTCCTGGACATCGGCCAGGGGGACCGCCTAAAAACCACCAAGTCTGGCAAGGCTATTAGCACCGGCAAAAAGCAACTCGAAACCCTCAAGCGCCGGCACCCCGTAATCCCCTTACTCCTGGAGTACCGCGAAGCCGCCAAGCTTCGCAACACCTACACGCAAAAGCTCGCCTCCTACGCCCGCAAGGACAAAGACGGCTTCTGGCGCATCCACGGCGATATCGTCACCACTCGCGCCGACACGGGCCGCTTAGCCATGCGACGGCCCAACTGCCAGAATATCCCTGCACGCTCAGCCTGGGGGCGGGAAGTTCGCAAGGCATTCATTGCCGGCGGTGGTCATGTCCTAATTTCCCAGGACTTCTCGCAAATCGAACTGCGCCTATTGGCTCACTGCGCTCACGAACAAAACATGATCCGCATCTTCCTGGACCCCAAGGGAGACATCCATTTAGACACGGCTATGCGGGCGTTCGGCCTAGAAAAGCACCAAGTAGACAAGCTCCTGCACCGGGCCCCGTGCAAAAACGTAAACTTTGGGGTGTGTTTAGCCAAATCACAACGCGTGCTTACTAGCAGGGGGTTGGTATTTATTGAAAACGTGACACCGGATATGCTATTGTGGGATGGTACAGCGTGGGTTTCCCACGGAGGAGTCATTTACAATGGATACAAAAAAGTCGTCACTTGGGATGGAATTACCGCCACTCCCGATCACAAAGTATGGACCAGATGTGGACAAGTTCTACCGATTGCTGAGGCCATGGCCAAAGGACTCAGACTCGCGATTACAGCTAGTCAAGAAACTCCCATTAGATACGCTCCAGATCCAGGATTCTATGGTGAAGACGGAGCAAGGGTTTCAAGTGAAGGCGGTATGCTCGGCTTGCGGCCGGATAGCCATTCTTTTAATCCACAATCTGCTAGCCGGGAGGACTCGCGGTTGCACATGCCGCAGGGCCGTAAAGTTTCCAGACGCCGCGGAGTCAGCAGGCCGGCTTATGGATCGGTACCACGCCATTGTTCAGCGCTGCACAAATCCCAAAAACCAGAACTATGCAAATTATGGCGGCCGGGGGATAAAGAACAAATTCAAGTCCGCAGAGGAGTTCGCAACGTACATATTGGAACACCTTCCTCACGAGGACTATCGAAAGGTGGACATCGGCCGGATAAACAACAACGGGCACTACAAACCTGGAAACTTGGTTCTAGAAGCCCGCGGAACCAATCTACGCAATACTCGGCGCAACGTGTGGACGGATTACAAGGGGCGGCGAGTCACTGCAACGGACCTGCACCAAGCCCTGAAAGCGGACTACCCAGATTTCGATCTTTCCGAGGGTCGCACCAGGGTGCTGGTGAAGAAAGGCTGGACGTGGCCAGCTATATTGCAGGTTCCGCCGCGCCGGAAGAGGGGCATAAAGAGCAAGGTGAGCAAGGCGAGCACTGGGCCCACGTCTACGATATCTTGAACGTAGGGCCAGACCATAGATTCACTTGCGAGGGTAAACTGGTCAGCAATTGCTACGGCCTGGGCGGTGGGGGCCTGTTTGATCTCATGGCCCTTACTTACGCTACGGCCGGCATTCCCCTGCCCGACTTCATAGACCTGGACTGGTGCGATTCCTTTATTCGCACATGGTTCGCCCTATACCCTAATGTCCGCGCCTACATGGACCGGCTCTACTGGTGCGCCAAGCATTACGGCATCGTCTGGGATCTCACGGGCCGGATTCGCCAAGTGCCGGAAGTGTATAGCTCGTTCGACCATATCGTCGCCGCGGGGCTACGCCAAGCCGGGAACATGCCCATTCAAGGGCTCGCGGCCGGCGTGTTCAAGATCGCTATGGCCAAGCTGGAGCAGTGTTTTAGTGCCCTACGCGCAGACGGCATCTGGGTGAATGCGATTCTCCCCGTTCACGATGAGCTAATCGTGGAAGTGGAGCAAAAGTACGCTGAGGAGGTCCAAGGCATTATGACCAGGGAAATGAACGCCTCTATGAATTATCTAGGCTCCGGCGAGTGTGCGTTAAGGGTGCCAGTTCTCAGCGACGGCAAGATTATGGACCGCTGGATTAAGGACTAGGCGCTAGGCTACAATTAAACCTATGCCCGTCCTCACCACTGAATACGCTCGCCACGAAAGCACAATCCTCTCCGTGTTCCTTTGGCAGAACAATCTTAGCCGCGAAAAACTCTACCGTCACGTAATTATGACCGGGGAGAAAGACGAAATCTGGCTCCTTAAACGTGAAATCTGGGGCGTCCGGCCGGTCACCGAATGGATGGACGGCAATGCTTAAAGGAATTCCTCCCCTTAAAGAGCCTTTGCAAAAATTGTCCTTGACAGCCGGTGCGCGTGAGTTTATATTAAACCTAAATGGCAAAGAAAAACACTTCACCAGCGCCAGCGCCTACCCCAACACAATCGGTCCAAGCGCTCCCAACACTTCCAGCGCCCCCGGCCAAATCAGCTCCCGTTAAGGCCGCTGAACTCCCCCTGATCTCCACCTTGCCGCGGGCTAAAATGGCCCTCGCAAAGGAACTCATGGAAGAGCTGGTTGCGCTCTCCTATATCGACGACCCCGATAAGCCCGGTGCCAAGATCAAACACGAGGCCCGCGTGGGAGTCATTAAGTCCCAGCTCGCGGAGATCCAAACCAAGTTCTCCCTTCCTGGGATGCGATTCGGCCAGACCGCTTTCTATTCCAAAACCATGTCCGGCCGGCGCACACTCAGCAAGGAAAAACTCCTCCAGTACATGAGCGCGGCCGACATCGAAAAATGCTACGAAGAAGGGGCCCCATACGTCACTAACACCCTGAAGCTCCTTGGGGTTGCGGACGGGGACGGTTAGGTTTATACTTAACCTATGGGATTTCGCGCAACAAAGGCCGCGGCCGCTGAAAAACTGCAAGAGGCTCGCCACTGGGTAGCCGACAACCGAGGAGTAAGTTCTCAGTTGGCCGCTAAACTAGGCAAGAGCCCGCAGTTCATTGGCATGGTGCTGCGGGGTAAGCGCAAAAGTGCCTTGGTGGAGCAAGCGCTTAAGGATATTGGCGCTCCTATAAAGCACGAGGGACCAGAACCTCGTAGGCGCAAGTAGGGGCGCACAAAAGATTAGGATCGGAGTGCAATTGACTAGTACTCCGGCACTAATAAACTGGCGGCCGGCAGGGATTGCTCCTCCCAAAACCGCCGGCCGCCAGCAACATGGGGCCCCCAAACCCCGCTGCCCAAACAACCAAGAGAATCCTCAGAAAGGTGAAAATAAAAGGTAATCCCCATGGAAGTCTTAACGACTCTTTTAAGCCTGACCGGTCTTGTGCTCCTTATCATGGCCCTGGTCTGCTTCTCCACGCCCAATACCGCACGGTATGTATCTTGCGTGCTCCAGGCCCGTGCAGCCGCTAAGGAGGCCGCTGACGCCCTGTACGCTCGCAAGTATCACGATGTCCTCACGAGGCAAGTGAAAGCCCTCAAGGTGGAGCCCGTTTTCGGCATTGCCCCTTTGCCTATTCATATGGCTGCGGACAATCCAAAACGGCCGTGGGCATCTCCAGCTCCGCCAGTGTAAACTTAAACCATGCTCGCTTTTACCCCATTGCGCCTCCCTGGGAGTCCCGCCATAGACTCGGCCGGCATGGACAGCGTGGCGGGTAAGCTTCCCCAGGATAATTTAATCGGTCAATTGGCCCGGCACAGCTCATCGTCGGTCAAACTCCTGCAAAGGAACTTTGACTACCTGGGCGGCCGGGTCAGTTCGCTTGAAGGAGCGCTGGTCAGCCTAGCGAATTCCACCCTAAACCCCAACAACCTAGTAGTCATCTCTCATGTCGATTGATTACACCGGTGCAGCAAGCGTAGAAGTTGCGGATCTCCTGGGCGCAGTGCCATCCGTGCTCGCATGGCAAGTACGCATGGATTGGCGATCGGTGACCGACGCCGCCATGGCCTCACCAGGGAGCACGGTCACCAGCGCGACGGCAAATTTTTCCCTGGACCCCGCCAGTTCCCGCTACCCAGTGGGAAAAAGATTCGGCATCTATAAAGCCGGCGGTTTACTGCTTTATGGCACCATCACCGCAGTCGCCTCTTCTACGTCTATTACTATTTCGGCGGCTTCCGGTTCCTCTTTCTCTGATGCGGAGCTTCACTGGGGTACAGATTCCACCACACGAATTCAGGCAGCAATCAATGCCACCGCGGCGCAAAAGGTTGGCTTACTCATCCCATATGGAGCTTGTGGCGCATCTAATTTGACCATTCCTTCCAATGCCGTGCTCTACGGCTACGGCGCAGGTTCGCGGATTATCCAGGTCCCTGGGACCGCCGTAGATAACGTGCCATTCATCACCGCGACAGGTGTGTCCAACATCGAGCTGCGCAATTTCGTAATCGATGGCCTTCGCAATGTTCAGTCCGCAACATTTAACGTAACTGGACTCCTGCTAACCACCGTTATGGATGCGTTGCTGGAAGGGCTGGAAACTATCAATAATACGGGGTACGGTGTCGGAGGCTGCGAGTGGACACGGGTGAAGTTTATACGGACTTATCACTCAGCCTGGGGCGCAACCAACGCATTTGCCGGAATCTATCATACTACGCTGGGATCAACAGACTCGCGTGACATCACGATTAAGGGCAGCACTTTTGACGGCACCGATAGTGGTAGTTGCTGCAAGCTCTTAGGTACCGCGGCAGCACAGCTTTACGATGTAGTCGTGGACGACTGCGATGTGCTTGTCGGGGACATTTCGGCTGCTGATTCACTAGGGATTGAAATCTGGTCCAACGGCACGCCGGGAAACTATTGCCACCACGCCAGCGTAACTAACAATCGAATTCGGGCCCAGTTGCAACCCGGCAAGACTTACGGACGTTCGTGGGCGGTCTCGTTCTCCCAGGTTGATGGATTCCAGTGCCGGGGCAATGTAGTCCGAGACTGCGGGTACTATGCCTACGAGATCATCGGTCAAAACGCCACAGTAACCAACAACCAAGCATTCAATAGCGGTCCCTTGTCTGTACTTGCCGGAGTACATTCCGGCATCACTTACGAAAATGTGCAGGTCACCGATAACCTACTCAATGGACTGGCACCGTTCTGGTTTCAGACCTCCGGCCTAAAAGTCTACGCAGAGAACAACAACAACATTCGCCGCGTGCAGATCGCCGGTAACCAAGTCATTCTCTACGCCTCCAACTTCACGTTTACGGCAGACCCGTCCACAGATACCATTACCGCCACTGGGCATACCTTTGACACTAATGAGCGCGTCTATCTAACCACTACGGGCACCCTTCCCGCGGGCCTCTCCACTAGCGTATTCCCCTACTACGTAATCAATTCTGCTGCCAATACCCTGAAGCTGTCCCTAACCCAAGGCGGCGCTGCTGTGGATATCACCACCACAGGCACAGGTGTGCAGACTATTCACCGCGTCGGTCGCATTGGCTACCACTTGCAAAACAACGGCTCCGGTGACTTCGACGACATCATGGTCACCAACAACATGGCCAAAGGCGGCCAAGCACGTGACGACAAAGCCTACGCAGTCAGCGAAGACAGCACTGGAGATATCAACCGCACGATCCTATCCCAGAACAAAATGGACAACTGGGAAGTAGGCATATTTAGAGGCGGCGTGGAAACCAAGTACACTGAGAACGAATTCAGTAATTGCCAGTTCGAGTACAACGGCGTACTTGCCAGCACTGACCTGCAAACCGACTTCATCACCGGGCAGCCGGCCACCTACGAGGCATACCCTTAATGGCTTACGTTCCCTATACCTTTAACCGCAACGGCCTAGATTTACTGGATGACTTAGCGCTGCGCACCATCGACGTGAGGAGCTTCCTGCGCGTTGGCTCCACCGAAGCATTCATCGAGCCAGACTACCGCTCCTATGCATCCGGGGTGTCTATTTCCAGCGGTCTCAATACCGCAACGGTACTGGGCGTCAACTACCTTCCACAGCACATCGGCATGACGATGGTGATTCAAGGTGCCGGGGCCGGTGGTGCTCCACTCGTGTCCACTATTGCGTCTATTAGTAGTGGGAACCCAGTGCTCGCAGCTCCAGCCGGCACAACTGTAGCCAGCGCCGCGGGCTATACCGCATTCGACTACACAACCAGCCTGCAACGGGTCATCGACACGATGAAAGGCGTTCGATTGGGTAGAATCGGCCTACCCGCAGGTGACTACCTGACCGGACGCCTTAAGTTGTGGCTGGGTACAGAGCTGGTCGGCGACGGCTCCTGGGTCAACAACCGTGAGTGGCCATCCACGACACTCTGGCAAGCGCCCAACAGCAACCAGGACATGCTGATCAGTGCCTTTGACCCGAACTTCGGGGGCTCCGACAATTTCCTCCATGCAGCGGCGATCACGAACCTCAGCTTAGTCGGGGACAAGACCACGAATAAGCGGGGCAGTGGATTCAATCTGTATCGACTGGGCGAGAACTTCCTGCTTGATCGGGTGTGGGCACTACGCTTCCCGCGGCACGGCGGCCGAATTTATGATTTCGGCGCGCCGCCCCACGTTGGCAACCTATCTTCGTTCTACAACGGGACCACGATTTCCCCTTCCGCGATCAACACGGGCACCGACACGATCACGTCGGCCGCGCACGGGTTTATCGATGGCGAAATGGTCTTTGGCTGGACAACCGGAACCATGCCTGGGGGCCTTACCGCCTGGGTACCTTACTACACCCGGGACACCACGACCGACACGTTTAAGCTCGCAGCTACCAGCGGGGGCCCCGCTATAGACATCACCAGCGCCGGCACCGGGACCTTCAAGGTCTCGATTGGCTTTGGACTGTTGTTTGAGCCCTCACAGAACTCCCTCAACACTGTCGAGCGAGTAAGCTCCGACAACTGCCACGTCGCCGCAGTGGGCGTGGTTAACTGCTTCTCCACCCGTTTGAAGGTCAACAGCATCAAGGCCGAACGCAGTTCCACTGAAGGCATAGGCACTCCCAACGTGGTTATGGCGGTCAATCTTAACGGCGGCACCCTGAGCCTCGGCGAGATCAACGTCTACACGGACGCAGTGGGCGGCAACGCCATCATTACCAACGTGAATGATCCGGGCAGTGGGGGCGGGTCCGTTGAAGTCCTGGGTGGGATCGCAATACGCAATGGGCATACTACTGACTATGCCTTTGGCTATGCTCTGCCCCTAAGCCCCCAGTACAACCGAACCGTGGCCCAGGTGCTAAATCGCGTCTTAGTAAACCGCCTAGAACAGCCTCTCATGGACTCCGGCGGCGGCACCATCAACGAGATCGAAGTCACCAACGACTTCGGGGGTTTCCAAGCAACCGGCTCCAGCGACGCCTACCCTAACATCATGCGCACCAATGCCATCAACTTTGGCGAGGGATCGCAGGGGGGCTTCCGAAGCAGCAACAGCATCTACACTGGCTTCCCGAATTGGACCCAAGCAAGTCAGATCTACACCTTCACGGTCAATACAACTACCGACGTGCTGACCGTGGCGCACCCATTTGCTGCCGATCAAACGCTCTACGTGAAGTCCACCGGCACTCTGCCCGCGCCCCTGGTAGCAGACACTCCCTACTATGCCCGCGATGTGGTGGCCGGGGTGTCCATGAAGCTGGCCGCATCTGTGGGCGGCCCGGCCATTGACATCACCACGGCCGGCACCGGCACCCTTACCCTAGCCGTGTCGTTCAAAGGGCTGTTCATTCGAGAGTCTCCAGAGCGCTTCGAGCTGGGCTTCGGCGATGCCACAAACACCGGGGGCACCGATCCAGGCACCGGCATGTTCTCGGCTCGAAACTCCCGCATCTGGATGGGCCGCAAGGCCGAGAACGTCGGCGGAACCCAAACAGTGTTGGTCTTCGACAACGAGACCGGCGGCATCACCCAGCTGGGTGTGCGAGCCGGAGCCTCCCAAGGCGCAGTCGACATCGCGCAATTCCAGAACAATGCCGGAACCTCGCTGACTGCGATCAAACCCAACTGCGATTTCGAGACGCTGGCCAAGATCATCATGTCGGCGCTCACGGCGAGCCTGCCTCTGAAGCTGAACGCCAGCAAGGAAATCACGTCAGCAGCCATTGATCTGGCATCGGCCACCGAAACGACTGGCGTTGTCCCCACAACGCGGGGCGGCACCGGCAGCAACTACGCGAACTTCGCAGCCCTCGTAGCCGCTATCGAAGCCGCCATTAACTACGCCAATATTCCTGGGCTGTCCACCGCACTCGCGGGCAAGGCCAACACAGGCGCTTATGTCACCGGCCCGGCCAGCGCCGGAACCGCCCACACTCACGGAGTCACTCTATAATGAAGACCATCACGATCAACATCCCAATCGAAACCTACACTTGGCTCCAAGACAAGGTAGGCAATGTTGAAGAGTACCTAGAGCAAGCACTGTTCAATATTGTGAATTCCCTCTTCTGGGCTGTGCCGCCAGACTGGGCTGCTCCGCTGGTCGGCGGCCTGAAGGCCAAGATCCGCTTCACCGTCTCAGTTAGCAAATAATCGTTGACTGCTGGATGCTTTAGGTTTAATATAAACCTATGCGAGCTGCCATTTACTTGCGTGTGAGCACTGACGACCGTCAGCACCCGGAGAACCAGCGAAGACAGCTATTGGACCTCATCGCTACGACTGGCCATACCTTCACGCGCGAGTTCTGCGACCAACTCAGCGGCGCAAAGAGCAATCGGCCCCAGCTAAAGAGTCTTTTGGAGGCGGCCAGGAGCAAGGAATTCGACATCCTGTACTTTTGGTCCTTAGACCGACTCTCCCGCGAAGGTATCCAAGCCACGCTAGGGTACTTAGATCAGCTCACCAAGTGTGGCGTGGCGTTTAAGAGCCTCAGCGAACCCCATATTGACACCAGCTCGCCTACCGGTGAAATGCTCATCGCAATCATGGCGACCATGGCCAAACTGGAGCGTGTAAGGATCAGCGACCGCGTTAAGGCTGGACTAGCCCGTGTGAAGGCTTCGGGCGTCCGGCTGGGACAAGTACCCGCCAACATCGACCGGCAGCAGGTACGGGCACTGAGGGCCCAAGGCGTGGCCGTTAGTGAGATCGCCAGGAAGTTCAGCGTGAGTCGGACAACAGTTCAGCGGGAACTAAAAAAAGTAGCCTAATTTTACTGTCCCGGCGGACACGGCCAACACGTACTCGGGTCCGGGAGCCTGGGCGGCGGGGAATCAATAATAAGCAGCAACACTAAGCTTAACCGCACTAGGAATGCTCTGGTTCGCATGGGAATACCTCCTGCCTGATTTCTTCTGGTTCTTGCCCCCCGCGGCCAGCCTTAATAAGCATGGTCAGAGTAATCTCTCGCTGCTCCATGCCCAATGCCGGCCGGGTGACCACTTGATGCTCCAACCAGTCAAGCATCCGACGATCTCGGGCGCTGTAGTAGCCACGCCAGCGGCGAATAATCGGCCACATAACAAAAGCGCCGAAAATCACGATGATGCTAGGAATGGCCACCAGCACGCACAGGACGCCGTTGGTCATCTGTTCTTTACCAAATCCATGAACTTGCCCGTTAGCAGCAGACCGATAGCCCCGATTATGCCCTTTAAGAGCGTCTTAATTTCTGTGACATCCTCAGCGGTCCTGACCTGCCTTTCTTCCATTTTTGCGACCCGTTCTGGTAGGTTGGTGAGGGTAATTCTTTCAATGTCGTGCTCGACGATTTTTAGCCGTTCATCGTTGCGTGCACTACGTTCATCGGCATAAACATGCCCTATTGTCCCAAGTAGGATAGCTGCCGCCAGCACGATCAGCGCGAGCCGGATCAGCAATTCATTTCGCCGGATAATTAGGGGCACTGCGGCGGGTCTTTCGGCTTCAAGCTATCAGGGCAGACCAGCAGGCCCACGCCCACACCAATTAGTTCGAGGTTCCATTGGCCTGTCTGTAGGCCGTGCCACACGCCAGCGCCGATGACAGCGACGCCGACCGCGGTCGAGACTGGACCTTTGTGCACGTTGCTCAGCGCTTTTATAAGGACGTTCATGATTCAAACTCCGCAGCGATCATGGGCACATACTTGTCCACTAAATCTCGGATGCGGCTCTCGCTAGTCTTCGACGGAAGCAGGGGATCAATAAGCATCCAAAGATCAACCACCGCCTCTGCGATCTTGGCTTCCCGCCTGATCTTGTTCGGCTGGCGAAACGCCATGATAAAGCGCCTAATGATACCGGGCGCTTCCCACGCCAACGATGCCCAATTCATTGTTGTTCCTTTCTGTCCCAACCAATATACAATGTAGCCGCCTCGGGCCGCTCGGTGCCGTTGAAAAACCCCTGTTCGGCTAATTCATCTATGATGCGCTCAATGCCCTCCGGGTCGTCAATTTGAATTCTTACAAGTGCTTCCACGCAACCTCCGTCAATGGGTCTTGCGGGTACGGATGTGTTTGCATCCATTCGGCATGAGACTTCTTCCATGCTTGAAAGTCAAAAGGATTGTGCTGAGCCGCCGCTGCACGGTACTCTTCCCAGGTATGATAGTGCGGGATCTCCTCGAACACCTCGCTAAAGGATTTTCCGCAAGCTTCACAATGGATCATCTTAGTTCACCAGTAGCGCCGGCAGTAGTCCACTCATAGGCATAGCACCCACTACACCGCCACTGACCCCACGTCCACGCAAAGTGTTATTCCTAGGTACATATCCAGCCTTGATCCACTCTCGTAGAGCACTAGCAAGCATCCGGTTAGTGATGCCTAGCTGATGGTCGGTGATTTTTCCGCCCGTTTGCACGGCTCCGTTGGGGAGATTCGTCACAGTGGTGTCACCGATAGCATTCAGCCTGTACGACTCACTCACCCTAAATTCTGTGTCGAATTGCCAAAAGGTACGCCAAGTGACCGCAGTGGTGTACGGCTCACTGTTGGCCGTACTCTTAACGTGACTTTGAATGCAGCGATAATTGATGATGGCATTCCCAAACGTTCCGCTCTTGACGTGACTAACTACATCCCCCACATTAAAAGTGTGCCCCGCAGCAAAGCTCACCCAAGTACCGATGGCAGGGATTCCTAAGTAATCACGAGAGAACCTAGGAGTGCTACGAAATTGATCTACGAACTCGGGCCCGCCTACACCACTGTACTGGAAATCAGTGTCTGAAGTGCCAGGGGTAGAGCTGAAACTCCCAGGATAGCCCCCGGTTATATTCGGCAACCCAGTGCAAAAGGTCTGGACGCAAGGAGATTCATACTGATGCCCGTAGTTATTTAGGATGTTGGCCGGTAGAGCGATATCCAGCGTGGCTGGGTTTGGGGCAACACCACCGGTGTAGGCAAATTTCCCACGGCCGGAATTAGCAACATTTGAGAACCCTAAATTAGCGTGAAACTGTGCCACTGCCCCCGTAGGAAAGGCTACTCCAGACGGATTAGTGCTCTCTCCAAGATTGAATGTGGCCGCCGTCAGGTTAGAACTACCCATGTTATAGGTGTTATTTGCAAAAAAGAAGCTCCAACGGCTAGTGACTGTGGAGCCGCTAGTCAGCAAGGTAACAGTAGGACCGCTAGAAGATCCGTTAGCTCCAGCAGTGGCGGCTACCATTCCTCTTAGGGTAAACACCACGTTTGTAGATGCTTGCCCAGTAGTGACACATTCCCCCGACTGCGGATCAACCATAGAAGATGTTTCGCATAGCATGTTGCGAATTTCAGAACTACGTCCAAGGTTGGGAATTGACCCGTGTATGTTGTTCAGATCGTCATTCTTCCACAGGTGGGTGTCCTCCTCCACCACGGCAATGGTCGGATGTTCTCCACTGACCACCAGACGAATGGCAAGATTCCGTCTCTGTGTCGTAGGTGCGCCTGAAGTGGACAGCCAACGGAACGGAATGGCGGTAGTGCTGCGGGCAGCATTGTCCTCTATGGTGACATCAGTAACCGGTCCAGGAGCTGAACATCCGTAGCCACGGCCAAACCAGTTCTCGGTTAATGCCCAAATAGATGGCGCTCCGGTGCGGGCAATCGTGTAAGGAAGTTGAACATCGCAAGTACTTGCCGCATTGTTGAACCAACTGGCATGAATTCGCATGGGTATGGTGCCAGCGGAAGGGCCTACTGCCGGGTTAATAGCCCCGCACGATTCAAACGTCGAGTTCTCAATGTCAATGCCGGCGATGCCAGTTCCATTAAGAGATGTATTCGTGAACAAGTTGCTGGCGTCGCCAATGCGCACAAAACGGCCGTGTCGGACAAATATGCTCGGTGCTCCGATAAAGGCTCGACGATCAAACCGTCCATTGCCACCGCCCGCATTACTCGTGACGTTACAGGGTTTTGCAGCAGTGCAGACAGCCCGGAGCCCCGCATTAGCACGAGAATTTGCATCTCCCCCCTGGACATACGTCGTGGATGTTGGCGATGCCGCCGAGGAATCAAACTGATAGCTTGCTCCAGGCTGAAGCTGAACATGCTGAAACGCATCGCTATAGGTTGAATTGGCGAAACTGTCGATCACATCGCCCCTAACGGTTAGCGTAAAACCGTCTTGCACATTGATGATACCGTTACCTTGCGCTCGTTGGATAGCGGCTTTTGCGGTCACCCGGACGCTGGTGCCGCCTGAGGTATACGCGCCGTTTCCGGTGGAGCCATTAAGCGTAAAATTGTTGGCATCAATCACCGTGACAGCCCAAACGCCGTTGGCCGCCGTGTTGCCTCCGACACTGGCAATCACTGCAACGTTGCCTGTGGTGTATCCGTGAGAGGTGCTGGTGATCTGAATGGGGCTCGCGTTGCTGGCCGCCGTGATGGCCGTAGACCCCGCTACCGCGTAATTGCCCACCGAATTCCCAATGGTCCAGTTAGCGTTGACCGTGATGTCGTGCTGGTGAATGACATCATCCCCGTTCCCAGGAATGCCCACTCCCAGCGTGCCGGCCGCGCCCACGCAACCTACTCCGGGAGCACCCCAGGTCGTGTCCGCGGTCAGGTTTCCGTTGGCAATCGTGCGACAGGTGACAGCGTGCAGTGGAACTTGCCATACCAGCAGAAAATAGAAAAGTGCAAACAGTGTGCGGCTCATTAGATCCTCGGGATGCTCAAGCGGACAGAAAGAATCTCAACATGGTTAGTTGTGTCAATGGCAGTGGTGGCCGCCGTGGGGGATATTTGAACAAAAAGAGTTTCATTCGCTGCCCAGCCGGTCTTTGTAAGGTCGATGCTGGCGGTATTGGCTCGGAGAGTAGTCCCTTGAACCGCCTGCACGACGTTATTGGAGTTGGACAGCGTAGGGTCGATAGACTCACTGGCCGCGACGCTGGCATTAGTGGCCGTCCATGTGACCGTTCCCGTGGTGGTGACCGAACGCCATGTGACAAAAAGCGTGGCCGTTCCCGCCGCATTGTAATTTGGATCAAGGGGGCAAGAAAACTGCACCGTCGTACTCCCAGCGATAAACCTAGTGGCTCCGGTAGTTACGTTAGTGCCATTAATCGCTGTGGCGATGGGTTGATTAGCCTGAGTGGGAATCGAGAACCCAGACGCCCCGCTACCGCCCTGAGCCGCGTTCTTTACTTCGCAATACTGTGGAGGTGTGCTGCCTCCACCACCGCCGCTCCCACTAGGCGGGAATGTGGTGATCTGCGCCAGGACTGCCAAACCTAGCAGTGGAATGATTGCGAGCAGCTTAAAGAGTCTTTGCATGGGGGAATTCCTTTTAGTGGTCCTATTTTACCGCGCCAGATGCTTTGGTCACTACTTGGCGCATAAGTAGTTCCCGTACGCGGTCATTGGGAGCATTTTTGTACGCTTGGCTATTCATTAATGCTCGAACGGCCGCTTGAACCGCTAGTCCTTTGCGCGGGTTAAGATCGCGGGCTTTTTCCTCACTGATGACATCACGAAGATTTAGACCGGCGGCCAGACGATCAGCCTTGTCTTGCTCAGTTTTAGGTACCCCCGGTTTAACCATGCGAACACTTACACCGCGGTCGGCCGCCTCTTGCAGCACGGGGTCATCGGTGCGGTCGAATACGAACTGCCGGCCAAGTATTCCCTTGGTTTCCGGCAGTGGGGCACCGAATGCCCCTGTGCGCGGAGGAAGAGTATTACGCAAACCAGGAACGGTGCGCTTGACCACATTGGTCAACTGCTCTGTGTCGGACTTGGAGCTAATGTCACGTTTATAGGGGTCAGTCCCGGCGGCAATTTGCGCTGCTTGCGGTCCTAGGGGAATATGCGACGCTAAGCGATTAGCCGCAAACCGCGTCAATGGATTGGGCGCATCTCCGTCTGCGCGACGGGCAATACTCATGATATTACCGGCATCACTGACGCCCTGGGTGAGCGGATTACTGAACACCACGCTCGCCAGACCAGCGCCATAATCTGCCGTCCGGTCGGTCACATCACTAAGGCCCTGTTTGCCCAATGCTTGTGCCTCTGCGGTCTTGGCTTGGGCAATGGCCGATGCGCCAGCCAGCATTCCAGGGGTGCCCAGAACAGATAGGGGAATGTACTTATTCCCCACGCGAATCGAGGGCCCAAAGGGAATGCCGGCGGTCTCGCGCACTAGGCTCTCCCCGCTGTCACCAGGGGGCGCAGCGCCTACGATTACGCCGTTCTGAGCCCCAATCCAGCCCAGCATGGCGATACCTGTAGACATCGCGCCTACAGCCAGGGCATCCATGAATGCCCTTTGCTGCCGTTCGTTCATGGCGTTCCAAAGCTGGTCACCGGCAGCCTTGATTTCCTGTTCGGTGGGGGTTTCGATCCCCTTAGCCCTTGCGTACTCGCTGGCTTGTTCGCCGGTAATGGTGTCACGACCAGGGCGGGCGCTTTGCCGGGACTTCATTCCCTGCCTGAAGATGTCCACAATGTTGGCGGACCCCATTTTCACTACGTCCAGGGACATGTTTAAGGGGATCTTGGTGAACAGGGAGATTTGCGTAGCTGCAACAGCAAGCGCCTTCATGCCCAGACTGGAATCAGGAGCGCTTGCTTGCGCTTGGACATTGTTAATCATGTCCGCGAGCTTGTTCCTCTGGTTATAAGTCATCTCCGCGGCGATGTCGTCGGCAATTTGTATGATAGCCGCTGTAGGTTCCTTAAGCCCTTCGCGCTCCACCATGCTGGCGATTACTTGCTTTTGAATGGCCTTCTTAAATAGGAGATCGGCCGCGCCCAGTGATCCGTAAATGCTATTTACGTGCAGATCCCAGCCGTCCTGAAGCTTCTTGGGCACGAACTTGCCCACACGCTCGGGCAGGAGTCCTTCCGTGTTCTGCATACGGGAGAAGTCCATCTTGCCTAGCTGCTCACGGGTAGCGCCATACTTTAAGATTTCCAAATAGGCCGGCCAGAACTCCTTATACGATTCAATAGCAGCCCGCTTGGCGTGGCGGATTAAGCCGGCCGTCCGTGCTTGGTAAGGCTTATTGCTCACTAAGCTTAGGGCGTCCTCCATGCCGGCACTCAATAGCTGAGAAGCTTGGTACACCGTGTACTTGGATGAGTTGCCCAGTAAATTTCCCAATTGGGAACCGCTGGCCAAATACGCTGCCGCTCGCGCGTTTTGCTTCTTCTCGGGAATAAAGGCACCAATAACCGGTCCGCCAATAGACAGCACATTGGCACGTAGAAAGTTCCCATAGGCTTCCAAGGGCGTTGTCCGGCCCAGACGGGAGAGCAGAATAGCCAGCTCTGTGTAATTCTCTCCTACCCGCGGATCTCGCATAGCCTTGGCACGCTCTTCCGGTGTGAGCTGCCATTTACTTACGATTTGTTCTTTTTCCTGGGGATTGCTGCTCCGTATCTTATCCCATTGGTCGTCAATCCATTTTTGCCGGCCCTTGATAAACCGTTCAATTTTCTCCTCGCTCGTGGGCGCGGGCTCGTTGCGCTTACGCTCTTCCAGGATGCGGTTCCATTCCTTTTCGAGCATTTTTACGCGGGGATTGTCGCTTACCGCCTGTTGAATCTCCTCACTATACTTGGGCGGCCGTGCGGGTTCGTATGCCCGGTCGATCATACCTTGGTAATGCCTAATGGCCTCCGCAGTGGCCTTCTCCAGCAACGCCATGGGCGAATTGGCCTGCTCTTTCATTGCTTGCTGAGCGATGAATTTAGCCAGCCGCACGCCCTCGTTGAACTCTTCAATGCGCGTTCTACGAGTGCTCTCGGGCAGCAAGTTAATGAAGTCCGACTGGAACCCAATTACGGGCTCAATAGGCGTGTCGCTGAATGTTACTGGCTTGGCAGGCGGTTTAGGAAATAGCTCCTCTTGCGGCCCAGGCTTAATGGGCTTGATCTCCCCATCTTTTAAGTGTTCGCCGGGGGCCTCTCTGGTGGGTAGCAATTCCCCCTGCTCACCGGGCTTAATAGGCTTGATGCTCTCACTAAACTTGACCGGCGGCTTAGCAGGTTCGGGGAATATGGGCGTTTGCTCCCCGGCAGTAAAGGAATCCCCAAAGGCGTCCGGGTCGTAGTTTTTCCATTGTTCATCATAGGCAGCCTTGGACTTCTGCCAAATAGCGTCCAAGTGCGGCTTTACCTGTTCACCGGCCGCGAAGACCATTTCCCGGCTCCATTCAGCGAAGTCTAGGGAACCTTTGGCGATCTTAATAGCGCCCAGCTTGGCATAGGCGGCCAGCAATTCTGCTGCCATGCCAGGACCAGCGCTAAGAGTGCTTGCCGCACCCGCTAATAGCTTTTGAATCTCCTTAAGTGCATCCTGTTCTGCGAGGTCCAGCTTTTGCCTTAACTTAGGTTTGGGTGCCGGCTTGGGTGCTGGCTTAGGACTGCCGTAGTCCTTTTCATCCTGAATGGCATCATACTCTTTACCGCTTGCCGCATTAATACGCGGCTTTATAGCATCCAGCTTTGCGGCCGTTTCATTGGCCTTACCGTCCGAGACCACCTTATTTAAGCCGCGAACAATATGGTCCGGCAGGGGCGTACCTTGCAAGATTCCTGCTTTACGCCGCGCAACCTTTAACCAATGGTCAATATCACCGAACCCAGCTTGGGCGACGTTCAATTTAAGCGCATTCAACGACCGGCCAATGTTAGTCTTAGTCTGCGCAATCCGGTCGTACATCTTTTCCTGCTCGGCAATGGCCTTACGCACCTTAAGGTCTAGCTCGGCATAGGCAGTGGGTTGCTCGATGGGGTTTATCTTACCCAGCGCGTCATTCATATGGGTGATCTTTTCACCCATGTCTTTAAGTGCGCTAATTGCCACCGCCATGAGCACGCGGTTAGAAGTCATGGAGTCAATAGCTGCTTCACGGCTAATAACGGACAAGTTCGCGGCAGCGTCCATGCCGGCGGCCTTGACTACGGCTTCCTGGAGCTTTACGAAGCCCTCTACTTCACTGGGCGTGGCTTTGGCATAGCTTTCCAGGGTCTTTAATAGCGCCGGTTGCATGCCTTCTGGTTGTTTTTTAATCCAGGCCCGCATAGACTCTTCATGATTAGGGCTTATGGCGTACTCGCTGGTACCAATGCCCTTAATGGAGCCGGAGAGCTTCTGCGCCCGTTCGCGCTTGGCTTGGCGCGTGAGAAGCTTATCTAGCTGCTGGGCCTCTGGTAAGCGGGCGGCCGCTTGACGCTTCTTAAACTCATTAAAGCTTCGCAGCGACGAGTTATAAATACTCTTTAAGTGCGGCCGAATTTCCTCTGCTGCTTGCCCAGCTTCCCGCAAAAGACGCTCTGAGAAAATCTCAAAGTTATCTACACCGGCCTTCATGTACGCAAGGCCAATCTCAACAGAAATCTTAATCAGCTCCGCAGGATTCGGGCTATTTAGGCGCGTAGCCATGTCACGGATACGGCCGTTGAACTTCTCCTTGGCCGCACTTAATTGCTGGTAGGCTAGTTCGCGCCTAAGCGATTGCTCTCTGGTTTCTTCTGGGAGTAGGTTCTGTACGCGCTCAGTAATCTCCTTAAGCCATGCAACCGCCGGCTCTCCATAGCGCTCCATTACCCAGGCCGCTACGTCCCTAAACCGCATGAAACCGCGAGCAATGTCCGCAGCAATCACTTGCGCAATGTCGGAGATCATGCCCGTGCCGCCAAAGGACGCCGTGTCCGCGTTTCTTAGGCGTTTGCTGGCCTCGTCGCCGTTCTTGGTCAGCCGCGCAATCTGCCTTTGAAAAACGGACTGCGCCTTAACAAGGTCAGGGTCATCCAATAGACTGGGACTGGCGGTCTTCTTTTTCTTGGCCTCTATCTCTGCCTGCTTAATCTCGTCTTCAGCCAGGAATGTACCAAGGGCCCGTTCCCAGATGCCCTGCTTATTGGGCGGCTCAGCCTCGCCAAACATGCCACTCTGTCTGGGGTCACCAGCCGCATTGGCTTCATCCACGTAACGGGAAATAAGGTCCGCAATGCGATTAGGGGCACGTTTCAGGCTGTCAAACACCTGCACCATGTCACGCACAATGGGGGACTGCTCAAACCCTGGAACATCCTTTTGTACGGCCCATTCTGCTACCGGACGGCCAGACCTGCGCAATTCAGCAGTAGTCTCCGCGGCGCGAGAAAGCTCTTCAGCTAACCCAAGGTCATACCGTTCGCCGGACTCAATTTGCGCCTGCAATCTGGCAACCTCTGGGGCCGCCTTAGTAAGCCCAGTGACAATGGACTGAATCTCCGCATCCGTAGACTTTGCCGCCCGCTCCAGGACAGTGCTATTCGGGTACGCCTTAGCCAAAATGGCATTACGCAAGGCGGTCTGTCCGTCCATGGAAATGGTCCCATCGGTTTGCATGAGATCATTCCGCTCTTCGGTCGTCATGTCACCGAATACGATACGGACGAACTCAGGATCGAATACGCCGTCCTCTGTTACGTTAAGGCTCCTAAGCTTTTCAGGCGTCAGGCGGCGGGCGATAATCTTAGCGCGTTCTACTGCGGTCATCTTTGCCGTAGTGGGTACGTTAGCGAAGTCCACTAAGTCAACGGCCGCGGCGCGGTCCATAGGCGTGGCAATTTCACGCTCCAGGATGGGGTCTGGAATGGACTTAATTTGCTCTGGGTCCAAGCCTAGGCGAGGGGCGTCGGCAATAAGATCCTGCTTGTATTTTTCGGCTAATGCTCCCCCCTCTTCATATAGTTCCTGTAGCGCCTTGGTACCGTGGTTGCGCGTAAGACGATGCGTACGGCCGGTCTCGTCAGTCCATACAATGCTTGCTCCACTACCAGCCTGCGGACTATCCGCCATCATGCGGTAATCCATGTCGCTCTTGCGCTCATTAATGCGCATGCGAGAGGCGACGTTTACGCCAGTGCTAGAGCCTTCAGCCCCTACGCGGGTTTCCCTGTTCTGGAATGCGGGGTCGGCATCAGGGGAGAAACTGGTGCCGATCTCGCGGGCGGATCTCACCCGGTAAGTAAAGGGCACGTCCTGCTTATTGGGTCCAATGAATGTATTCGGCGCTGGGGGCAATACCGGGGGCGGGGGCGCAGCCTGTTTAGGCGCAACAGGAGCCACGGGCTCGCTAGGAGGAGTTTCCTGAATGGCCGCTGCTGGCACTGGCTGGGGCGCTGGAGGCTCGAATAGGGTTTGCTGGGGTTCCGGCACCTGGGAAACAGGCGGCGCTTCCACGGGCGCATTTTGGACTGCTTCTGCCGGCCGTTCAACGGGTTTGTTCACCCGCTCAAAAAATTGCGGCTCGCCCATGATGTCGGAGCGAACAACATTCCCTTGGCCGTCCAGGATCTCCACGCGCAAGATGCCATTAGGAACATCCCCGGAGTAAAGAGCCTTTGCCACCTGTTCGGCGGTGCCGGAGATCTTGCTCACCTTAGCATCCGGCCGGGGGGCATACTCGCTCACCTGTCCGTAGGTGGCAGCTTCGTTAGGGTCCGCGCTGAACTGCAAAAGATTACGTCCAGCCGTGGTGAACTGATGCGTGCCGGGAGATTCTGCACCATGGAATATGGGCCCAATAGGAGCAGTGTCCGGTTGGATGCTTACTTGGGGGGCCTGAGGGGCTTGGACCTGGGGAGCCTGGGCCTGGGACAGCTCCACCGGCGGCGGCTCGGGCGTGACGGACTCATTAACAGGTAATTCTACTGGCGGCGCGGCCTCTTGCAGCTTATTGCGCAACCGGCGGGAGTTCCTTACCAGTCCTTGGGCAGTGGCTATTTCACCGCGCTGGGCCTGCACAGCCCTATTCGCTGCATCCTGCTCCAGGAGATTCATCGCTGAGCGATTATCAGCCTCATCCATGGCACGCTGGGTGCGAATGGTTTCCTGTCCATCCATTTCCCTTGCGCGAGTGCGATTGCCACGTTCTGTTGCTCCAGCTTGCACCAAGGGAAGCCCCATCATCAAGGACTGCACGACTGCTTTGGACGTGTTACGAGCATTAGGGTTATCGGCCGCTTCTCTGATGGCTTCAGCAGTGGGATTAGCCATGTCAGCGGCGAATCCAGCGCCAATGGCCGCATGAGCAGCCGGGGGAAGCATACGGCCCACAGCAGGCAGTGCCACGCCCACGGGACTCGTAGCAAAATCACCTACGCCAGCGACTCCGCGGCCCAGTTCATCGGCAAAGGCAGCTGCCCCACGAACGGTCTGCCCCGTATTGAATACCTTGTCTTTGTCCAGGAACCTGAGCACCGGCTTGGTAATGGGTTCAGCAAGTTTGGCCGCGGAATCACTGGCCCGGTTATAGGCCCCCGTGAGTGTAGCGTCTTCCGGGTTCGGGGTGCCCAATGCTTCGTGCATGCCCTGTGCCGGCGGCTTGGTGACGGTCTCCCAGGCGGTGCGGCCGGCTTCCTTGGCCTTCTCTAGGAGCATCTTGCCACCGGAAGGGTGCTCTTGCGGCCGGACGCCAGAAACATAGGACAAGCCGGGGAGTCCTAGCTCCTTGGTGCCAGGGATGTTTAGTTCTGGTTGATTGGGCTTGGCGGCCGGTTCCGGTTCGGGTGTGTCAATGGACTCAAAGTCCTCTTCTAGGGTGCGAGTCTTTTTACTTGCCGTGCTTTCAATGGGCTCAAAGTCTTCTTCCAGGGTGCGGGGTTTCTGCGGCATTACTTAACCTCTGAATACCCGGCGCTAATGTACTCTTGCAACCTTGCACGCGGCACAAGACCCTCTTGACCTTTTGGTGACTTAACTTTAACCTTGTCCGTCTGTGCAGGCCCGCCCACCTTATTACGCAAACGGGACCCATTGGCATTTGCCCGCGCCACATAGGTCTCCTGTGCCAGTTTCTTTGCCTTGTTTAAGGCATCAAGAGCCTGCTTTTGTGCCTCCGGATTATTCGCAGCTTTAGCTATAGCGGCCGCATAAACCTTTTCAGCGGCGGCCAGTGCGGTTGCTTTATCTTTGGTGATTTGGTCACTGCTGTCTTTAACCGCGCCGGCCTTGCCAGTGCCCTTAACCGCCACTCGCATGCCCGTCATTTTTAAATTGTTAGCATCACGATTACTCGCAATCGTCTTAGCATTCTTCCGGTTCTCAATCCCCTCTTGTAGGGTCATAATCGCCCGACGCAAACTATTCGCGCCCATGGTGACCTGCTTAGTAGTTCCGCTATGATACATGCCGTCCTTGGACAGCTCAAAGTCGTCTTCAGCTGGGTCCACTGGCATGTCAGGCGGCGCTAGTCTAGCCAGCTCCCTGTACCGGGCTCGCAGTTGGTTCAACTCCTTAATGACACTGGGATCAATTTTTTCCCGCTTCATGAGGCTTTCATCTACAGGGATTTCGTAACGGTCCGTACCGACTGCGATCTCCGTGTAGCCAGGGCTTGGGCCTTGGCCAGGGCCTAATAGACGGCCGCGTTTAGCGATAACGTCCAGACGGCCTTTTTGCTCACGTAGCGCCTGCGCCGTTTGGCTGGCTTGCTCAGCCGCATTAGCTCGTGCCGCGGCACTATCCCGCGATGCCTGCCGACGCTGCAAGATAGTCCCAACCTTTTCTTCCACGCCGGCAGCTTCTTTATTGGCTTCAAGCGTGTCTCTGTACTGCTCCATGTTGCGACGGTGCTTGCCATGGATGATCTCCGCGCCTAGGTCAGGAGAGAATGCGCCCGCCGCGGCTCCCAAGATCCAGCGCATGGGGCTTACCTTTTGCTTAGGTGGCGGGGCAGAGATTTTGGTCTGGTACTCGCGTAGCCGCTTTACAGAGTCTTTATAATCCTCGTCGTCGTCGCTGGGGAGTGCTTGGCGGCTACGTTGCGCAACCATGTGGGTCTTTACCGGCGAATCATTCCGCGTGTCCTCCTCGGCTGGAGTGTACGAGCGTGAATCACCCTCGTCCTGGTCAATCGCGATACCGGGGTCTTCATCGCTGTCGTCGTACTTATACGGCTCCTCACTCCAGCGATCCATGATCCCTGGACCGCCGTACTGTTGCAGTTCCTTAGCGCGACGAATGCTGGCTACGAGTCCCATGGTTTACTCCTTACCGTCTTCTAAAGCCGGCCACAGCACTGCCAGCATTAGCCGCCATATTGCCCACCTTAAGGAACTTGTTGAACAGGCTAGTGTTCTCGTTATTCTCCATGGTCTGGCTCGCATTGGTAGCGTTCCCGCCAGTTTGTGTGCCGTATGTGGCTTGTCTACGGCCGGCGGCGTTATCACGACCCTGCTGCTGGGTGCGCTGCTGGCGTTCAAAATATCCAGCACCCGTGTCCCGATCAGCGCGACGGGCATTACCTAGAGCACTGCCTGCCTGCTGTCTGTACCCCGCTACTCCCATGCCGCGGCCGTATCTTTGCTCGCTCCCGTAGCGAGAGGCCGCCTGCCGGTTCCCTGCAATAGTCCCTGCACGATCAGACTCCTCCCGCTCGGCTCCGCGCTCGTTGTCCATCGCCGTGCGCTGGTTATACCGGTCCATTTCACTGGACCCTTGAGCGATATCCGCCTCATTGCCCAGGTCAGCTTGACCGGCGCGATACCCGGCGTCTGCTTGTGCTTGCCCATACCCGGCGCGGCGATTCGACACGTCACGGGCGGCACCCAAGCGAGTATTCTCTAGGGTCTCTTCTACGCCCAAGTTACGGTCAGCAATTCCTTGTTCCACACCCAAACGCGCTTGTTGCTGGCCGCGCTCCGTATCCAGACCACGGTCAGCAGCGCCAGTAAACGCCCGATACCCGGCGTCAGAGTATGCGGTGTCTCCCTGCATGCGGCGGCCTTCACGGGCCTCTTCTGCTTGGCGAACGGCACTGCTGGCAGCAAGCTTACCCCTTAGACCAGCTTCAGCGATATCGTTGGCACTCTGGGCCCGCATACGGCCTAGCGCACTGCTAATAGCCAGGGGGTTGGAATTCCCACTGGCCGACGCCCGCCGCGTCACTTGGTCAGCTAGCATTTCGGACTGCCGGCGAATAGCGCCCGAACCGGACTGCTCGATTTCTTGCTGCTCGCGGGGGCTCACCCGCATGGTGTTTAGGTACTCACTGCTGGCTCTCAAGCCAGGGTCCACGGTGCCGTCCAATTGACCGGTGAGCCGGTTTACGATCCCGCGCTGAGCGCTGCCTCCTTCGTTAATGACCCCCCGTTGAGTGCTGCCGCCAGCATTGACCGCACCTCTTAACCTACCGCCGTAGCCGCTGTCCATTTGCAGATCGTCGCCAATGGACTCGCCAATGGTGTTAATCCCACGGTCCTGTTCCGTGCGGAGCCTGTTTAATGCTCCCCGGCGGTTATTGGCCCCGGCTTCAAATACGCGATTGCTTTGCTCCGGCTGGAACCGATCCATGAAAGATCGGGCATTGCCAGTGATATTGCGCTGCTCCCCCTCGCTTAGGAACTGGTCGTTATACTCGTCGCCCGTGTAGCCCAGGCCGCCGATGTTCTGGTCGTTAATAAGCGCGGCTTCTTCAGGAGTATAGCCACCCTCATTCACATATCGGTTAAAGATGTCATCGCCGCGCTCCCGGTAATTGTCTTCCAGGTTGCCGCGTCGGCCATACTCGTCACGCTCGGCTTGATCGAGTTCATCCCCACGACGGTTTACCCGTTGCCGGTTGTCGTCGAGCAGCCTTTCCATGTATGACGCCATGGGTATATTATGGCATCCGGAAGAGGTTTAGTTTGTTGAGTTTGGGTTTATTAAACGCTGGCGAGAACGGGCAGTGCTTAGTATCAGATAAAGCTCAAAGATCCAGTCAAAGTAGCCTATCGCCGCTCCCAAACTCCCAGGAACAAGTGCTGCATCGATCTCCTGCCAGCAACGAACAACATCTCTGCTTTCCTGGTCGTTAAGTTCCAGTGAGGAAGTCAGTTCCGCCCTTGACGATCCAGTTCGCGCTAAAAAGATCAAGCTCAAAAATTCTAAATCCGCCGGTCCCCTGGACACCAATAACTGCGGCCGGGGACTGGATGTCGATGTACTGGCTGATGGTCTTGGTGTTTTCATCGTTGCTGCCAGTGTAGGTATTGTACGTGCGAGTGCGAGTGCGGTTTAGGTCTTGCATGTAGACTTGCAGAGAACCCTGTAGAATGCAACGAATTTGCACCAGCTTGTGCGTCTTCACGCCGGCACGATTATCCCCCGGCCCAGGCAAAGGGGCATGCGCGTAATTGAACGCCACTAGATCCGCGCCATCCTTAAACAGATCCGCCAAGGTGGAATCGAATAGACGTTGTTTCCAAATGGCACGAGTGCCGCCGCTGGAGTAGCCAACTGCGTAGCGTTTTTGATTAGTGGCCGGGTCAATTAGTATGCAGCTCGCACTCGTTGCCCAATTAGGAAGTGTCCATACGGAATTTCTTAACTGCCGTTCATCATTAAAGTAGTTCCAAACGAACAAGTGCGTGGGCTCAGTGGCAGCGTCTAAGGGCACGCGCACAATGAGCTGGTGATTGTCGATGTCTTCGTCGATTTGGATGGAATTAGCTGGTGCTTTCCAATTGATGCGTCGCCAAAGGTCAAGTTGCTTGTAGTTCATGGGCAAGTCTGTGTAGGAGTGCCCATCAAATTGATACGTTCCAGCCGTGCTAGCCACCCATAAATACCCTTTAGAACTGGAGAACACACAGTCAGGGCGATTGGCTCCCACGGCCCCGTCGATAAGCTGCGGCGTAGCCCAGTTCACGGGGTCGTCGGCTGTGGCATAAACGCCATAGGTGTAGCTGGGGCCAAAAATCGCCAGCACATCCTTTACTTGACGAACAGCGCAGGCGACCTTAGCGTCGGGCAGCGAAATAAGGGACCGATCAATAGCTATGTTCTGCGGCTGGCCCGCGTCCGACACAAATATACCTGTCTGCTTGGTGCCGGAGGCGTTCACTGAATTGGGTACGTTGGCCAAATAAGCCATCCGGTCCTTATACGGCGTAATAGCGTGCGGTCGAATCGTATAAGGACTCCCTTGTACGAACTCAAAGCCTAGATTGGTGGCGTCCTCGTATTGCGCAATACTGGCGTCGGAGAGATCCAAAACAAACCCAAAAGTAGGGCCGGTGGGGTATACACGGTCGTAGCGCTGCGGCAAGATAAAGAACTGGCTTGGATTCGCCGCCGTGTTCATGGCTATGTAACAGCCACGGTACTGTTGATCCAGGGCATTAGGGATTTGGAACTGAATAAGGTAAAGACCATTTACGGTCGTGAAAGTTAAGGGGTATTCCCCTGTCTGCCCAGGAAAAATAGGCTTGCACAAGAACCCCGACCGCGTGTACCAGATGAAGATGATTTTCCGGTCGGTCATGGGGGTATTTGCCCCGCCAGCGCTCACGAATGTGGCGCTCGCACCCGTAATAGACGCCGCTCCAGGGTCCGCCGGCCAGAGATTATCCACCACTAAGCTGCCAGGGTTCGCCGGGTCAGGACATATGGCCACCGGGTCCGCTACGCCGTCAGGCAATCCGCTGGTCGCGTTTAGGGAATAGGGAGCTACATAAGCGAATGTCCCGTCCAAAGCGCAATCAACGGTCTCCCCGGCGGCAAAGGTCTTTAGTAGCGATTCGGTGAGCGCTCCCGTTTGCAGCTTAAGGCGTAGTTGCCGGTCAGCCTTACTAAACACGAGCAGGTTATTATAGTCCGCGCCGATCCAGTTGCGCATCCAAGTGGGGGAGTTTGTCGCGCTAAGGGTTAGGTGCTGCTCAAAGCCCCGGCGAGTGCCAGGGTTTCCTGCCCAAAACTCTATGTTGTCTGCTTGGCTGGCGTCTGACTCGCTTAGGGATTCATAGCCGTACTCGCCCGAGAGGCCAGTAAATTCCCGTATTTTAATAGGGGGCAAGTCACCAACGAATAGCGGCATACGGGTATTGTCCCATGAAATAATTAAGGGCCCCAAGGAGGTTGAATCCTTAAGGCCCTGACTAGCACCTAGCCCTCAGCAGCAGACTTTACCAGCTTAGCAAACCATTAAAGGTTCAGCGGCCCAACGAACCGCGCTTGGTTTGGCGCGATAGGAATGAACAGCGACCCAATGGACTCACATCGCAAGCCATCCGGCACCTGCAAGAACCCAGCGACATGGCCTACGTTGCCGGTGATCGTAGTACCCACGCCGGTGACCAGCGTACCGTCCAGTTCTTCCAGGGTGAACGTAGTGGCAAGCGGCGTAGTGCGGACACGTTTGAGACCACTGGTGCTTACCGTAGTGCCGATCATGGCGCTCTCAACCACTTGCCCCACTTGCAAACCGTGAGCATCCTGCGTCGTGAATAAAGCCAGTGCCGCATTGCTGACGCTCACAATTGGCAAACTCCGCGGCCGGAACAAACTGATTTGGTAGAAGGCGCGTGCACTATTGACTAGGATGCACTTGGCATTGGTCACAGTTGCCGATCCCCCCACAGATGATAGCCCAGCCAGAGTGAACGTAGTCGAACTGGGAACCGTGGCGACCGTCTGTACTTGCCGTTGAAACACCTGCCCCGTAATGCCCGTAATGCGCGTAATAAACACCTGATCTCCCACAGCCAGCTCGTGCGCCGCGCTGGTCGTGAAGGTCGCAGTGGTCACGTTCATGGCGCTAATCACCATGTCGGGAAACGGCCGGCGGACTTCGACAATGCTGTCAGCGCTGGTGCTAAACGCCGTTACTGACGCCAAAGGGAACGTGAAGGTCGTATCACTCGGCACACTGGCCACTTGAATGTAAGTGCCGTTGGCTTCCACCGCTCCCAGTACGCGTCGAATAGCCACGAATTCACCAGGGAGCAGGTCATGTCCGGTAGCAATGGTCACCGTGCAAACACCGCTAGTGACAGTGCAGGCAGTCACCGGCCCGTACCGCAAAATACTGTCAGCCACAGCCACCGTGTTCCCGTCATTGCACAGGCCGGCAACGGGCTCCAGCATGTTTCTCATGCTCAAACCGGGAGTGAAAGCAGCCGGCAAAGACGGATTGCCGCCAAGCAAAAAGCGTCCCGCAGCGAGCTGTCCAGTGAATCGAACGTTTACCCGAAAACCGCCTTCATGGTTACCGTGGCCCATGTAGGCAGAACTGGGGGAGAGAATAGCATTTGACGGCATAAGTTACCTACCTTTCGAGGAGTGGTGTAACGGCTTCGTGGGCGCTACCCGGCCTCATGTGAATGGTAACAAGGAACGAGGGAGTTTATTATAAACCCTATTAATCCCCTAGTACCAGCAGCGCTTGGCACGGTTCTTAACGCGGTATCGGCCGCTCGATTGCGGAGGTTGAGACTTACTCTGGTTGTTTATGAACTGCAACAGCATGCCGCCATTGCCGTCTGGGACAATCGAGCGCCCATCTGCTTGCACCCCACATGCGTCAGAGCCGATCTTAAAAGCGAAGTCACTGGACATGCGGTCTTTGGCGACCAAGTAGGCCATCCAGTTAGCCATCCATTCGCCAGCGTCATCCCAGGGAATGCCGGCGTCGGGGTCAATGCTTGTTCCTGTAGCGCTCTGCCGGTACACGATGCGCAGCAAGCAAGTGGAGCTAGGAGCGTTAGTAAAGCGTATCAAACCCCCCTCGTCCACACGCCAGGGACCAGGAATAGGAGCCTGAGCCTGTGCTTGGCTATTGCTGGAGAGCACGTTAGCCATCTGCCGGCCGATCTCCCTGAATTCCGTAGATCGCTTTACGATCCAGCCAGGGAGAGCAGTAGAATAGTCATCACTGCGAATGGTAGCGTCGCAACCAACTAAGGTGACCACGCCGCCAGCAAGGTTAATGGTCCATTCATTATTCACCCAGCCATCTACGCGCCGCTCGCGCACAATGTGAACCGTGTCACCCGTGTTAAAGCCCGTAGTGCTCGTGGGCTGCAAATTCACCCAGCCGTCCGCCGACACCGTGGGCGCTGGACTAAGGGGCAAGGACGACTCCACGCCAATGCTCGCGCTGTAAATACTATTTATTTGGCTGAGATTGGGAATCCCCGCTTGACGCCCATACGGGTTAAGGATCTTTTGGTTAGCCAACAGACGTACAGTGCTCTCCCGAACGCTTAGGTCCAGGCTTGCCGCGGCCCCGGCAGCTAACAGCGCAGACCACACCGGTGCGGTGTAATTGGCGAGCAAGAAGGCGTCGGTGAATATCTGCCCACCGGCGACTTCCGTATCGCCAAGAATCTGCCGGCACCGGGCAGCGATTTGCGCGTTAGTCTGTTGCATGGCCTGTATTAAGTGTACAGGCTATTTGCCCCTGCCCTGCTGCCCCTGCTGAACAGGCGGGACTACCGGCCCCGCCGGAACTTTAACGGGAATCTTGGCCAGCATTTGCAGGTTCTCACGCACAGCGCGGTCGGGGATGTCCGCGGTTTCCACGCCCATGTTCTTATAAAACGTGGGCAGGTGCGTGTTGCACTCGGGACAGATCAGCTTAGTGGACCCCAGGGAAAACGCGCAGTGTGGGCAGGTCTTATTAGGCTCGAACGTACCCGCCCAAGGGCGAGTGAGGTTCAGGTAATGCACAGCCTCAACGTGCGCCGGCGTAATGGCCATCTGCGCCGCTGGGCCGGTAAGGCGATCAATCTGGGCGACTAAGAGTTTGTTGTATTCTTCCAGGCCCTTGTGCAAGCTGCTAATCACATGCGACGGCGGTACGCGCGTCTTGCCAATCGCCAAGCCCACCTTATGCCCCGAGGACTCTACAAACCGGGTGCCCCAATAATGCACTAGGTCCTCGGCGACGAACTGGGCGTCAGTAGACTTAAGCTCGAACTCTTCCCGGTACTGCGGGTCAGGGTTGGCGTCCGTGTTCACAATCCGGAGATTGTCATAGGAGGGATAGATAGCCAGGACGCTATACCCATCTCTAGGCGCGGCCGGCATGATGAACGTGGTCTGCCCACGCTGGAGGCAGCGGTTTTGCGGTTGCACTTCACCAGAAATGTCATTGCCGTCGTAGTCCTTGCTCCCAGGGGGCCAGATATGGTCCTGGTCCTCCAAGTAGGTGCGCAGAATGCGGTGCGCAACCAACTCCTTGGGAAAGACGCTGTAAATGAACACCGGTTTAGCACCTGGAGGGACATTGCTGGGAATGGCCAAGTCGCTAACTGGAGCCTGTCTCCGCTGAGGAGGGACTTGCGGCGTGAACTGCGAGGGAGTGTGCATCGATGCGGGATTCATGTGTTTAATTTTAACCTAAGTTAGGCTACGGGTGTGGGCACGGACGCAGAGGCTGCTTCGTCTTTCTTTAGCGGCTCAGTAAATATGGACGTGGCCGATGACCGTTCGCCAGGGAGGCGGTAGGTTAAGAACCCGTCCTTGTCCACTGCACCAACACTAAGGGCGTGGATCATTTCATAGGTGGCCTCGTTCGCAAGAAGAGCCTGCTCTTCCCGCTTGCGCTTAAGTTCTTCCTGTTGGGCTTGCTGCGGGGTTAGCTTGGTGCGCCGTTCCATTTCCGAGCGCATGTAAGTAATGGCACGAACGAACTTCATCGTGTCTTCCAGAGTTGGCACGCGGTGCGGCTTGGTGGCGTATACGCGGTGACCACATGCCCCGTCTGGGCCGGCGTCAGGAAAACCCTTGCGAGCCCCAGCAGGGCACCATAGGCGTTCATCCCAACCGTAGGGAGTCCAAAGGATAGCCCCTTCGCTAATGCACACGCTGCTCATGATGTAGCAATTTACATACTCCTCGTCCACCGTACTGAACTTGAACTCCTTATAGGTCACGGTGACCAGGGAGCTATCCGCGGCGTACAGCCTTGGCTTGGAATAATCCACCACGGGCTTACCGTTATCGTCGAGTTCCTTAATCATGACGGACAGCTCGGCAGTTGGCTTCCAAGCGAATTCAGGATTGGTTCCCAGCTCACCAACTAGGCGACGGTTCAGGCGCTCTATAGTTTCTCTCGTGGTCATTGTTTTATTGTAACCTACGCGCCACTCTTTACCCACCAATAAAAATAGGGGGCCCCAATGGAGCCCCCTTAAATCAACCAGAGAACAATCAAAACCCAGATCCAAAAAAGGAGCCAAGCCAGTATTCAAGTAACCCAATGAGATTATAACGTAAAAAACCGGGGAGAGGCTTAGGGACCCATAAAAGATCCTTTAGCACTCTCCCCGGTTCCGCTGACTGAATTAACTCCAGCCTACCGCGAGCAGTACACTCCCGGCAACTCTAGCTGATGGCCAAGCCGCTCAGACGGCCGTTGGCACCCGGCGCGAAGCACACCCAATCAAAAGCGTCGAAAAACGCCTTACCGTACATGCCACTCAGGGGCCGGCCGCTGGCACCGGTCACCATGTAGTTGCCGTCGGTCGCCGGCGTGGAAACCGGTTGGAAGGCTTCGGTGTCGTTCATGTAGGCCACGCCAAAATTCTTGGGGACCAAATAATCGATCTCGTCGAGCTTCTGGCGCACGCTCTTGTAGTGCTTGATATTGCTGATCGTAAAGGTGTCCTCGTACTCGCTGTCCGAGGGTCCAAGATCCACGTTGGCGATGGGACCGCCGGAGCGCATGAGAGTGCTCATGTTCAGCACGTACTGCGAGTACATCACGTACTGGGTATAGGAGCACACGCCGACGCGATCCTTGGGCGAGAACTGCGGGAACTTGCGCACCATGTTGCCAATGAGCGTAAGCACCTGGATCGGATCAATGCGGGTTCCAGCCGGCACCTGATACCCAACCGGCGTGAGACCAGGGACGCTGGACCGCAGCAGGCCGCCTGTGTAGCGCGAACTCGTCGGGTCGCAGAACGCCCGGTAACCGTGCCGGAAAGCGTCACCGGTGATGCCGAACACGCTGAACGGGTAGGTAGCGTTATTGTAGTACACGCTGCCGTCACCGCCGCCCGAGAACTGAACGACGTTCTGGTTAGCCTGCAACGGAGGAGTCAGGCCGCCGCTGTAGCCAGTGGGGTAGTTGGTGGTCTCGGCGATCAAACCAGGGAACGCGATCACGTCGGTCGCCACAACGGTGGTGCCAAAACCGGCGCTGGTGAGCGAAAGGGTAACGGTTTCGGTCCCGCTGTCCACGCTGGCGATGAAGCAGCTGTTGGTCGTGTTCCGGCGCGTGGTGAGATCAGCCGCATACACGTCCACCGGCATGCCGGCCATGGCACGATTGGTCTTCCACATGTCGCCGGCGGCGTTGAACGTCATGGTGACGAGGTTGCTCCCCAACACCGGGTCACTGCCCGTGCCAACAGAGCTGGCACCCACACCCTCGCCCATGAGAACGCCGGAGCCGTCCGTGGCGAAGAGAATGTTGTTCACTTCCTGAGCCTGCAAGGGGAGCATGGCCAGGGTACGAGCATTGATGTCCAGGATGGCCGATCCCGGCTTAACCGTGCGAGCAGCTTCCAAAGTGCTCTCCACCGTGTAGGTGGCAGAGTAATAGCCGCCGAAGATTTCCTTGTACTGAGCCAAACGGCCTTCGGGGTATTCGCCGTACCCGTTCATGGACGAACGGGACAGACCGAAACCAGGGCGAATCTGAATCGGCATCTTGAAAAAGAGTTTGTTCACGCCTTGGACTTTCTCCGTAGCGCCCATCATCTTTTTCCAGAAATAGCCTTCATGGCCGTAGAACTCCGCTTGCTTGTCAGAGACCTTCTGACTCAGCAGCGTGCGCGCACCACGAATCGGATCGGGAGCAGCAACAGGCATTTAGTTTTCTCCTTTTCTGAGCCTCCTTCTTTAGCAAAGCCCGGATGAGAAAATAATACCAGAAATTGTCAAGCCGTGGAATTGTAACCTATTGAAACTATTAGGTTTATATTAAACCTAGCAGATTAATTTGGTCGGGGCGGCAGGACTCGAACCTACATCCGCTGGCCATTTCGTCGGGTAACCATTTCCCGTACACCCCGATTTGTTGGATTATGATCCCTTAAAGACCCTTTATTAGGTCGTAAGGACTGCTGGACTTCTTGGCTGGCACGGCCGTGCGCGTGGGCTGACCCTGCTTGGCAACGACTGGCTTAGTCAAAGTCTTGGGCGCTTGTGCCTGCCGCTGCTGGCCGGTAGCTACCTTTTTCCCTGCTACCTTAGTCGTGGCGTCTACCACTTGGCGCTGGTGCTCAGCGATGTGTTTCTTAAGATAGGGGCGGACGGCGCTCTTAAGCCGGGACAGGTATGTGTTTAATGAATCCTTGTCATTGCGCACGGCCGCTTGGCGAGCGAACTTTTTAAGGTCCTGCTCCAGGCCGGGGCGCTTGGCCACGTCTGCCAGGGCTTTCTCCACTAGGCCGCCGAGCACTTTAGCAGGTACGGATACCTTTAGACTGCTGGCAATCTCACCCACAAAGCTGGTCAGGGACTCCGCGGCCTTGTTGTCGATAAGCCTTCCCATGACCTCTACCGGCCGTTGAGACTGCTTGGCTTCCTTGGCACGCATTTCCTTGCGTAGGCGTGCAAGTTCCTGCTCTTCCTTGGTGGGCTCTTTGACCGGGTTCCAGGCGGGGTCGATGAGATTGTCCTTGTCCACTTCGACTAGGCCACTAAGCTTTCGCAGGGCGTTGAACCGGGCAGTGAGGTCCAGGACTTCGTTCTCGCCAACTAGGTATTCTTCGGACTGCTTGTCCGTTGTACGGTCTAGCTTGTTTTGCAAAGCAAGAATGTCCTGCCGCACATTGAGCATTTCCGGCATGCTGACTGCCTGCACAATGAAATGCTGGGCGTCCTTGGGAATATGCGGCAGAACTCTACCCACGGCATTCACGATCCCGATGCCGTCATCGCTAAGCTGGGGAAGCGTACCGTCCTTGCTAAACAGAGCGCGGCCCTCTTTATCCCGCGCTACCATCATGTTGGCCAAGGTGACATCGCTCCCCGCGCCCAGAGAGCTAAACATTTCCACGGCTTCGGCAGTGGCCTCTTTCCATTCAATGATCTCTTTGGCGCTGGGAATAAAGCCCAGACCCTTTTCAGGGTCGGCGATTTCCTCAGCCAGGGAAATGGCGGCGCGGATGTCCTCGTGAGAGTCTTTGGGGAAGCTCTTAAGAGCGTTCTCTAGGCGCTGCTCGGGAGTGAGAGTGTCAGGGTCGGGGGTAGTGTCTGCGGCCGGTTCTGCACCGGTTTCTTCGCCAGTGCCCGCGTCCTCAGTGCCGTCTGCGCTTTCTACGCTCTCCGCAACCTCTACGGTGTCTTCTAGTGCTCCTTGTTCGTCGTCAGCCGTGATTTCGAGAGCGCCGTCCAATACTTGTTCATCCATGTGGGTAGTATACCGCCCGCATGAGTTTAATTACAACCTAATGGATTACTCGCAGCTTAAGCAAACCCAGCCGGCGGCGGTCCACCTGTTAGTTGTTCTGGGTCGCCCTCTGGGATGGGCGCTTGGTCACCCAGACCGCTCCCGTCGTCCGGGGGAGTATTGGGATCTCCACCACCCCCAGCATCCGGCGGCGCATTAGGGTCATTGGGATCGCCTTCCATGGGCGGCGGCGCAAGAGCTTGCTGGTTGGCGTCAATGAATTGCACCACCTGGGACCAGCCTTCTGGGTCCGTTTGCTTAAGCTTAGTTCCTTGACGGTCTAGCAGCCAATAAGAAAGCACCTGTGTGACCAGCTCCGGCGGGTACACGCTAGGCGGCAAGGGGATTTGCGCCGTGCCAGCAATGATCTCAGGAACCAGGGCCTCGATGGCTTCTTTTTGCACCATAGCCGGGTTGTTTAAGTGCAGGCCCGTGGCTTCCTGGATGGCTTCAAAGTTGCTCGGGTCCCTAAGCTCGGGGAAGTTCATGGCTAGGTTGGGATCGCGCAAGATCTCCATGACTGCCCGCCGCCGGGATGCAGGAGTACTGGGATGCTGCTCGTCGCTCGTGTACGCCCAAGGGAGCGTGGTTAGGTTGCTTAGGCCCTCGCACGGAACAATAACAGGCGGCCGGCCTTCAATAGGAAATGGGATCTCATCATTGTTGAACTTGGCGATTAGGCTAGTGGCTTTGTACTTTAACTCGCTCACCGCTCGGCGAATCGTCGCATAAATGGGACCAAACATTTGCAACGCCTGTTGCAGGTTGTTCTCGCTCTCAGTGGCTGTATCGCTGCTGGCCGCACCAAATGCCGCTTCAGTCACGCCGCTGTTCTCGCGGCAGAACTGAATCACGAATTGCGCGATCTCCATAGGGACTTGCGTAGGCTGAGAGGGAGTTAGCTGGTACACCCGGTCTTTAATGCTCCCCTGGGTGCCCTTCTTGGTCTGCACCCATTGATTCACGCGGCGAGCGAGATCATTGACCTTTTCCTCGTCAACCAGGGAAGGGTCGTACAGGAACACGGGAATGCTGCTGGACATGATTTGCTCACTGAGACCGAGCGCATCGTTTACGATATCCTGTCCCTCAAAGTAAATGTCAAAGATGGGCTTTTCGGCCATCAGAGGGGAAGTCTTGGTTGGCGCTAAGCAGGTCCAGACGGTGTTCTTATTCTCGGGCATTACCTTAGCCAGGGAATCGCTCACGAACTCTAGCTTAATCCCCTCAGGGAAACGCTTAATGAGTTCCAGGCGTAGGTCGTCGTCCTTGTCTTCCAGAAGTTCGTACATTTCTGGATCGAGCCAAGCCTTAAGGGTAGGGACTTGACCGATGCGGTTAATGCCGGACGGCGTGCCCAGCATGCTGGACATGGCAGACTGTATGCTGCGTCCATAGTCTGCAAAGGACCCAAACCCCGACACGCTGGGAAAAGAGTCTTTAAGGAGGTTGAATATGCGCGGCACGTCGCGGTATTCTTGGCGCAGTTTACCTAGCCGGCCGTACCCTTCCCAAATGAGCCAGGGCGAATGATCGCAGCTCATGGCGTCGAATTGTATGTAGGTAGTGCTGGTGTTATAAACTTCCAGCTCCGGCATGCCACGGGGGATTTTTAATGGTTCATCGGGCACGGCTTGTGGAATGCTCGTTGCCGGCTGATAGTCGTCGGCAGTCATTAAGTAGGAGCATTTAGCGCACACCGGCCCCATTTCTTCTGGCTGGGAGCTGCCGCAATCGGTGCAGTTCCAGGATGCGGGAACGGGGGTCTCAATGATCTTGGTCTGCGGAATGATCTCGACACCGTACTTGGCCGCATCGATGACGTAGGGCGTATGAATGAACACCGCACCATAAAGGTCTAAGTAGCGGATAACGGTCTCGATCTTGTCTGGGAGGCTTAGGATTTGGTCCAACATATCGCTCACATCGTCGGCGATATAAAGACTGGGGGCGGCCTCAGCTTTCACGGCCGCGTTGACAGGGAGCAGGAGTGTTGCCGCTTGGCCGTATTTTAGCCGGCTCACCAAGGCTACCTGCTTGTTAATGTCCGGCTGGATGAAATTAAAAACGTAGTCAAAAATCTCCGGCATCGGGTCTTGCTCGCCCAGGCCCATGGCTTGGCGAATGTTCTCCGGCGATGCTTGGCGGTATTCAATTGCACCCCCAGGTAGCGTGATGGGGACTAAGTACTGGTCGCCGCGAAAATAAAGCAGGTTCCGCCAGTTGCGGTTAACCTGTATGATGCGGCTCTGGCGATTGGGAGTAAAAACGTAGGTTTCAAGCAGGGACTTAATGGGCCCCTCCAGGCGCTCTAGGAATTCCTGGTCCTGCTCTTGAGGATCGGGCTCTTGCTCAGGGGAATCCAGCCCCAGCTCCAATTCGCTGCCAACAGCTTGCTCGTCCAAGGTGCCTAGGGTGTCCATATAAGCCTTAGACCCCAGTATATTCTGTGCTATTGGTTTACTTTGGCCAGCACCTTGGGCGTGGCTGGTGTCTTCGGCTCGCCTAGATCGCAACCCTCATCAAGTCCTACCGATACGCGGCTTGTCTTTTTAAGCTGTCCAGGAAAAATGATAAGGCAGTCAGCACGCTTTTCCTTTGTAAGCCAAGATTCTCCCCACTCTGAAACGTACTTGCAGTTAACGCACAGTATTTTTGGTTCCTTCATGCCTCGCCAGCCTCTTTTCTTAACGCAAATACACGTACTTATACTTTGAAAACGATCCGACCATTACAGCCCCGAGCGCCAACATCTCGGCATGCGTTCTAGTCTTTTGTCCAACTTTTCTAGCTGTCATTCTGCCGTCAATTTGGTAGGTTCTTTCCGGTTTAGTTTTTCCGGCGAATCTCCAGTTGTCTGCAAGATAAATGCCACCTATATGCCCTCTCCATTCATCCGCATACGTCACCAAGCATGGCCAAACATCCCTGGGAATCAATTTCCTAGAACGAGCAAGCAAGAATGTGCAAGCATTTTTAGGGACGTGCGGCTTGATAGCTAATCTTGAAAGACTCAAAACACCCCTCCAGTTTGGAGGATAGGTATTTTCAGCAGCGGATTTCGTAGGCGGAATCCACCAAGAGACTCCAACACACTCTTGATTTGGATCGTCTTTTCGATACAGGCCGTGTAGAAAGGTAGCAGTGTTAGAAGCTCCCTTTGCATAATGCTCACTCTCGATCAACCGTCGCGCAATTTTAATGCCTACGGGAGCAACTATCCAGTCCTCTTTATGAAGTTTTTCGGAATCCATGCCTTTTAACGTCCAGCGTACTCAGCATTCCGAGCACTCTCAACCTGTTCGTCCTGGGCATCCACGGGCGTACTTAGCGGCTTAATATTCAAGGCCTCATTCATGGACCGCAGGCGGGACTCCATGTCGCGGGCGATAAGGCTCATGAGCTGCCGGCCGCGTACGGGCTTGGTGGCGGTCTCGGTTACGTGCAATAAGGACTCCACGGCAATCTTGGCCTGCAATTGGCGAGTCAGGTCCGCAACCATGACCATGCGTTCACGGTTGTCTTCACGGAGCCGTTCGTTCTCAGCAGTGGTCATGGCTAAATAATGACCATTAAGACGTTGTGTTGCGCATTCCTGGGAAAGTTCTTCATAGGGTCTACGCCCCAGGAGTAGTCCCCCTAGCCAGTCTAAGAATGCGGCAATCAGGCCCGGTCGCACGATGGTTTCCTAGCTCTTGTACCCGCTCTTGGGGTACCCAGGCATCTTGCCCGCGCCCATGCCCGCGCCGCCCATCGCGGGCTTCCCAGGGGCCTTAGCGAGCAAAGCACCCAAGGCACCGTCCCCGGTCTCCTCAGCCTCTCCCATGACCAATTCCGCCCCAAGGCCGCCCATTTCCAGGAGTTCAAGCAAGTCACTCCCCGTGATCTCGTCCAGGGCAATCCCTTGTTCGGCCGCGGCAGTCTCCACGGCAGTCCGCGCGGGGGTGCTGTCAGTAACCGCGCTCATTGGATCACCCCCAGTCTCAGCACCCCCCATGCCCGTGCCGCCACGTAGTTTAGCCAGTGCAGCCTGGATGCCGCCAGTTTCAGCGGATTCATCCCCCTGCTCGGCCATGTCCATTTCGGTTTCGCCTTCCATGCCGGCCATACCCGCGCTGGACTCCCCGGATTCCCCAGACTCATCATCGCCGTCGCTTTCGCTAGCCAGATCTTCCCCTTGTTCGGCGTCTTCTAGGTTGTCTTCAGGAGTGCCCTCAGTGCCCGTGGCCTTCTCCATGGCTTGCTCGCTAGGGGACTCGCTAGCCTCGCCAAGCTTGGCCTTTTTCTGTTTCATCGCTGCCAAGATACCGTCAAAGGGCATGGGTGATTTCTCCTAAGACTTAGTTTACTGTATTTTGCGCGTGCCTGTTCCAGAGCACACGAGACCGGCGACTGCCAGGAACAATGGGGACGAAGTTGCTAGTTGATTGCGCCTTTTGTGCCACTTTACGCATGGCAGTCATAGTCATCATGTGGATTGTGGTTGGCGATGCGCCACGCGCACGGGCTTGCTCTATTTCACGCAGAAATTTCACATGGGAGGGTTCGGTGGCGCGGGAGAGGATATTAATCCCCATGGCCAGATACCGGCAGGCTTCCAGGATATCGGCCCCTTCCCAGTGCTTTTTACGCACGTCTTCCGGGTCGTTTTCGTCATGCTGGGCTTGTTGTATGGCCTTGGCAAGCTTGCGCATATTGTCCCAGAGAACCATTTGGGGGCGAGTCGTGGGCATGATGCGCTGCCACTGGGCTAAATAGTCGTTAAAGGCGGTTTCTCCACGCTCTAAGAGGATCTTCTGCGCCTCTCCCATGGAATACCCAGCGACATTAGCTTCTATGAGGTCTGCCTTCCAGCGGAGGAGTTCCTGCATATGCCGCCAGCCGGCCACGCGCTTGTTATAGCCGCGGACTACGACCACACTAGCCTCGTCTACGGCAGTGGGAGTTTGGCCTTCAGCGAATATGTCCGGCCGCATGAGGACACGGCTTTCACCAATTACTTTGCGAATGCCGTTCGCAATATGGTCTGCTTCTGTGGGCCCGTCGTTCGTATTATGGAAGCAATCATGGGACAAGAATACAGGCACGGCGTATTCTAGGTCGTCTAGGCCGGCGCGTTCAATGGCCTGACCAATACTAATCCCAAAGTCGTCCAAGCCAAAGCCAGGGGCACTAAACTCCTCGGCGCAGTGCAGGCGGCTAATAGGCTCTTCCATGATGCCCAGGACGAATGCGGCATTGTGATTAAAGCCGTAGTCAGCACCTACTGCGCGTCTGTACCAGGATTGCAGGCGTGGTCTGTGCTGGTCACCGCTTAAGACGTGGAGGGCATTATCGGGCTCCATGGGTCGGCCGTCCAGGTCGAGCATGCGCTTAGTACGGAATGACCTAAAAAAGCTGCCCGTAGCTGCATCGCGCCGGCCGTAATAATAAGCTGCGACTTCCTGGTCTGTGCCCGAGATCAGCGTGGCGCGATAACGAGCAGTATTCTGTATAGGATTATCTTTTAAGCACCCGTGCAGGTATACCCGGTCACTTACATAGGTTTCGCCCGTGTTCTCGTCCTTAATGGTTTCATGGATAATGGTGCCGGGAACAAGGTCTTCGCCTTCGGCTTCCACAGTCCGCATGACGGACTCTAGTTTGCCCGCGGCCTTCGTATACCCAGTCACCACGCGAACAATGGAATCCTTGCCGCTCCTAAGCCCTTTGCAGTACCGGTCGTCCAGCCACATGACACCAGGGCCCAGCCAGTTGGTGGTTAGGTAGATTTGCTCTTTCATCTCCGGGTACGGCGAGCGCACGCAGGAACGCAATTTCATGAACAGGTTAATCTCGGGGAGCTGGATGGCCTCTTCAACAACCACACGAGTACGAGCAATACCCACATAACGGAGCCAGGAGTTCTCGTCACTTAAATGCCCGAACCAAAATGTTGCGCCTACCTTATTGGCGTCAACTAGGCGCCCGGTTATTTTATCGTACAGAGGGAATTCCACGCGCAGGGGGTCTTGCTTATCCACGCCCCCATAATGCTTCCAGATCTCCATGCCTTCGCGGATATAGGCGGTGAGTTCTGGCTGCGTGCGGCGGACTACCAGGGCCGTGTAGCCGGGATGGTAAATGTAGCTGCGGTCGGTGGCCGTGGGATTAGGGGGAAGGGCCCATTTGTAACCGTCCACGGGGAGCCTGTTCCAGTTTCCACGGGTGAGCCAAAACTGGGTCAGTGCCGTGTTGTGCGTGACCAGATAGTCACTAGTAACGTATGTGCCCTGTTCGCCGGACACCGTGATGCACTGGGCGGGCTTAATGCCAGCGTCTTCAATCGAGACTAGCTTCCGGCCTGGATACCACTTGTACCCGTTGCCGTACTGCTGCTGACACTTGGACTTTTTACGCTCCAGCCTAAAAAGTCTTTTAGTGTCGTCTCCCTGGATGCGCACTAACCAGCGAGCTTTACCAGTTCGCATTTCCCCGTTATAGGGATACTTCTTAAATTTAGGCCCGGTGATCTTGGCGCTATACCCTAACGACCATGCGAGCTGCTGCACGCCAACGCACAATGGGTAGCTAATGGAATAGTATTCTGCTCCGTGCCCGCTAGCGTACCCGTCTGTGTCCATGAGGCCCTGTAATAAAGCAAACCTGTCTTCTACGGACCAGAGGTTGCAAATGTCGGGAATAAACTTGTGCTCGGCCGTTCCTGCTACGCCAAGTTCTCTTAGTTTGTGCAGTGCCTTATTCTTATCGGCCAATCGCCAAGAAGAACAACGATCCCCGGTTTTTTGCTTAACGAGTTCGGTTCCAGGTTCCAGCTCCACCCGCATGAACTCTATGATTTCTTCATCCATGGTCGTTATGCGACAACCAGACGATAAAGAACCATCACCAAGAAAAGCGCCCAATGAATACGGCCCCATAAAGGGCTTAACTCCCGCACGCTCCACCGGCTGCGTAAGGGGGATAACAAAATTGTTCGGCACCGACTTAGGACCACGCTTCACGGCCATCTTAGCCATGATCTCCTTGGTAGAGTACACACGGCGTGTCATGGGCTCTACTAATCCTTCTGCACGCTTTCCCTTAATGCGCCGGCGATTGGCAGTCCAGTGTCCGTACCAAAGATGATCTTCACAGCATTCAATGGAAGACCCATCCTGGAATGTGAGCTTGTAGAGCTGCTTTGGTCCCTGGGGGTGGATAGCTAAGACTCTTTGCACACCGCCGCACGGGTTAGAGATCTCATCGCCTACGCGGATCTCTCCCATAGTAAGCCAGCCGGCAGGTGTGCAAATTAAGGCGTCGAGACTGGTGGCCTTGCCACTTCCTTTCTCGCCCGCTAAAAGGACTTCAAACTCAGTCCTAAATAAGGCATTCATTTGGAACCCGTTATTAGGCTCCCAGAGCGCCTTCTCGGCCATTGCCGGTCCATTAGGTATGCTGCGGCCGGCGACTCCTGGGTCAGCAATTAAGGGCGTAGCCGGCTGCGAAAGAGTGTTTAGCTTCTTGGGCATGGGGTATTAAGCACCCCCTTAGTAAAAATCAGGAGACCGGGCCCCTTCACTGGGGTCATATCCACCGGTCTCGAACTGCATCCTACGCGGAGACATGGACTTCCTGTAAGAAGGCGCGGTAGGATACCCGCCGCCGCCAGAATACCCACCATCGCCAGACTCCTCCCGCTGAGTAAGCTGGGATACACCCTTGGCTGGACCGCCGTAGCGCGACATTTGATCCAGAGCCGCGGACTCCATAGACGCTGCTTGGTCCGGGTCGAACATAGGGCCACCGCCACGGAACATGGGTTCCTGCTGCTGGAATTGAGGCTTACGGTAGGGACTAAACGGGTGCCCCATGGAAGGGTCAGGGCCCATAGGCGCTTGCGGCGCTTGGGATTGGGGCAGGACGGCTATGCGATCCGGTTGCGGAGAATACTCCCGGCGACCAGCGAACCCACGATCAGGACTCGCGCCCATACTTATGCCGCGGTCCATAGAACGGTCCATAGAACGGTCCATGCCGCCACGCCCACCACGCGGCTCATTGTACGCGCCGTAATCACCATAGTCCGGCGACCAGCGGGGCTCCCGTTCCTGGAATTGCTGCCGCTCCTGGGGCTCGTACTGGGGCTCGTATCGAGACATAGAGCGCTGTGGCTGCGTAGGGCGCTGCGTCGGCTGCTGGGGCCGGTACTGAGGCTGGTACTGGGGTCGCTGGGGTGCCGGCTGGGGTCGCTGCTGCATGGGGCGCTGCGGTTGGCCACTTTGCATAGGGCGCTGAGGACGTTGTGCTTGCTGTGACTGTCGCCCAGCGCTAAAAGGCTGCGGGGAGTAATCCGGTCGTGGTCCAGGTGCTTGTGGGCCCTGTCCTCGTTGTCCTTGCTGTCCTTGTTGCTGTCCTCGCTGCATTGGGTACGCCATGCAGGGATTATAGCAAGCAGGGGCGGATTATAAACTATGCACCAATTGCAGCTTACGGCCAAAGAGCTTCGTGGGCACTGGATCACTAGGAGTACTGGCAGTGTCAAAGAAGAGTGACCCTTGCCAAGCACGGCATTCGGCCCGATGACTGGTTAGCAGCATGTCCAGCTCCCGATACGTTATTCTCGCGGGCGTGGATATATGAGTGCTCAGTACGCGCGCTAATACGCAACGGACGGTCCAGTCTTCGATTAAGCTCCCAGCAGTAATGATCGTAGGGGGCAGCACTTTAATACTCCTAAAAACTTCTTAAAACACTTAAGCGGCGGGGATGGCAGCCCGCCGCGTTTGCCTAGTGCGCGCCGGCCCTAGTTACCGCCGAGGATGTGCCAGATGGCAATGCCTACTTCGATCACTCCTTTGCCCGTGTAATAGGCAATTACGCCAATCCAGGCCCCAATGCAAAGTCTTGCTTCCATTTAGCTTCCTCCTCTCCCCAGCCAGCGCTGGAACATTGGCAGCATCTCGGGGTGGTCTGCGAATAGCAAACAAGCCACGAACAACGCTACGAGTTTGAACAGGTTAATGGCGGCCACGAAAGCCTACCACCAGCCCTTGCAGGCTTGGCCGTATTCGTTGATGCACTGCCAACGCCACTCAAGAAACGCGATTGCGAGACCGATCATATTGAATACTCCTGTAGGTCGTCCTTAATCCGTGGGGCAGTGGCCAAGGGTGAAAATCCACTGCCCCAGTGCTGAACGCCTTATTCTCTCCACCGCCGGACGTTCTGCGACGATAAGGGAAAGCTCCCAAGCTTACGCGAGTACGACTCCCACACAACCGAGCATAAGAGCAACCGCGACTACTAAGAGAACCTGGAGATCGTTAAAAAGCGAAGAAAGCTGCTAGGGCCGGAACCGATCGATAACGTTCAAAATGTCTTCAGTCGCCGCACGAACTTGCCGAATGATGCCAAAGATGACCAAGCTCGCGTCGGACTCGCGGGTCTCCGGCGACATGGGCTCGTCGCGCATGGGCGTGGGGATAGGCACCTGCAAAAAGGGGCTCAGGGAGGTCCGCAGCAGGTCATGGGCTTCTCGCAGACGCTCCAGCTCCGTATTCACTTGTGCCAAGGTGTCCATATAGCTGGCGGCCGGCGTAGGAACATTGTCACACGCTGCGGCAGGGTCGAACTGCAAAGCATTACGCATGCGAGCACGAGAGTCTTGCAACTCCTCTTTGCTCATATAGGCTTGCGCGTTCTGCAACCGGCTATCGGGCACAGCGACATGCTTACGGCGCAGACCTCGGTCGTCGATTGCTTTTTGGTTGAGTTCATTCATAAGTTTATATTAAACCTATTCGCTCTCAAAAACAAGTACCCCGTCAATTTCTTTTGGCTCCAGGTCTACTGGCCCTAGAGTCTCCTCCAGGGTACGGAGCTTTTCCGGCGCATTGAGCGCTTTTTCACTCCCCAGCGCCCCTATGCCGCTGTCGCTAAGGATTCTTTGCGCTTCCTCTGCGCTCACCATGCCAGGAATGCCAAAAAACTGCACCACAGTGTTGTTTTGCTGCTGGGGGGCGGCTTGCTTATCGCCGGCGGGGTTGTATTCCCCGCTAATTTGGCCGCGAATCTTGGCATTTTCCTGCCACACGCGCAAAAGTGCGGCAAAATCACCATGGCCATTGCTGCTTAGGTCCGCCTTGATTAGCCCGCGCGTGATCCAGTCCTCTATGGTGTCCAAACGCTCGTCCAGGGTGAGTTTGGTCCCAGGCGGCCGCCTATAGGGGATGCCCTTGGCCTTGTATTCCTCTTTTAGGAGCCGTTCGTGGAGGGCACGCTCAGCCAGCACCTTAATTAGGGCTTCAGGAATCGGCTCTAAAGACTCTTTGGGGGGTCTAGTGCCATTTTTTGTGCTCCTGCGGGCGTTTTCCAGGCGGCGCTCATCCAGGTCGTCTAAAAAAGACAAGGGCGTAATGCGTTTGGGCCGGCCGGGACGCTTTTTAGGCGTAATTGGAGCGGGGTCTGGGGTCTTTTTGGGCTTCATGCTGATTTTTTGGTCTTTGCCCGCTCGTGCCGCTTATGATGCGCTAACAATTTCTCCCGGCACTCGGGCTTTTTGCACGCCACGGTCATAGGAGCATGGGAAATGTCCATGGGATCGCCACAATACCGGCAATTTCGCGTAGTAGTGCCGGGAATTATCACATGCCCCAGGCCGCGGCCGAATTTATATTCGTTGCCCAACCTACTACTTCCGCTTTCTGATGACTTCGATAATGTTCACGTCAAAGTGCATGCCTGGGCATAGCTTGCCGTCTACCTTGTGCTTGATGGGCAGCACCTTGGACCCGTCCCCGCCGGGAATTTTCTTGTACCGAAACACTCCGTTACATTCCCGACAGCGGCAACCTAAAGCAACAACGGTCATTAAGTGCTCCCTATGGCTGCGGGGGTGCCGGTGAATATAGCGGAATAGGATTCGGCCGCAGGACCACCGTATTGCTCATGTACACGCTATTGCTGGGCCCGCTCACCTGCATGCCGCCGCGAGAGGCCAGCCCAGGTTCAATTACGCCGCTCGTGCTCGTGGGGCGTAGATTATCCATGTACAGCAGAGTCTGCCCGGTCACTAGGCTGGCGTTGGAGCTGAAAAAGGTGGCAATCGTATCCCCTGAGCGAATAAGCGGCATGGCTATAGTTCCGGACGTTGTGTTGTTCATGAGCATTTTTAAGAGCCGGCAATCCACGCCGCCGCCTTGCTGCACTCCTCCACCCACGTCAAAGGTTGCCGGAGTGCCAGCAGTCATGGTCCAGGATTGCAAATAGATCCCCGTGCGTAGGATTTGGCTTGCTAATGCACTAGGATAGGTCACCTGGACAAAGGTGCCGCTGCTGCCAGTAAGGGTACTCATGCCGGGGACAGTGAGAGCGGCAATGGTTAGAGCTCCAGAGGCATTTCGGTAAGCATAAATAAACACCGTCCCTGAAATCCCAGCCAAGCTGCTCGTGAACGTCCCAGGAGCAGTAAGGGCCTCAGTGCGGGCCACCTGCCCTGTAACTTGCTGAAAACGAATGGGGTCAATCTCAGTTGCACTGGAGCCATTACCCACAGTAAGGACCGTACCGCTCGTGCGGACAGTGGGCACATTGTGCGTGGCGCAAATGTCCCGCGCGACAGTGCCGACGAGTTCACGTTCAATTTCCTGTAACACCCAGACATTGCTTTGACCGTAAGCTTTAGTGACCAGGAGAATGAGCCCCGCCGTAATGAATAATAGGCGTAGCAAGTTCTGGGCAATGTTCAGAGTGCTCTGGTGCCGGTGCCGCGAGCAAGGATAAGGGACAGGTGAGTGTAGGGTGCGCATGTGGATATTGTACCTTTGCCGCGCTAGAGATTAGTTTGCGGCACAAGTTCCCAATTTTCTGGGTTCCACTCGGGGATATAGCCAATAGGGCGTAGGCCGGAAGTGCCCATATTCCCCAGCCGGCTGGAGATCACCGGCCGAACTGCGATTAATAGGGCGTGCGCCTGTTCCGGGGTGATAACCACTTTATTAGGTTTGAAGCGCAGCAACATATTGGTCTCCGTGGCGACTCTAACCATGTCAGCCATTGGTTTAGGGAAGTCTAGGTCTGCCATTACCGTTTTCCTTTATTCGTGTCCCGCTGCTTTTGCCACTCCAAGCTATTTAAGTGCGCCTGGGCCTCCTGCTTGGTGTAGGAGATTACGCTTACCGTCGTCGTAATCACCTGCAAAAACCGGCCGCGGACCCTGAATTCGCTATTCTGCCCCGCGCGATAATAGGGCGCAAGCTTTTGGCCGATCTCCGTGAGCGTCAGCGGCTTCTCGCGCTTTCGGCCAGCGCCGGGACGTGCGCCGCCGCTCATGAGTCCGCCTCCGGCTTCCACCCCGGCGTTGCGCCAGTCTCGACGCGCAAGGTCGGGTTGATCGTGTAACCGCTTTCAGCCTCCTTCGGCGGGGCCGGGGCGGGCATGAAGTGAGTAGGGCAAATCTCCTCGCCGTCTTCATCGGTCCACGCTTCAGCAAATACTGACCAGTGCCCCTTCGCCCACCCTCGCGGGTATCCGGTCCAGACAGGCATCCATGGGCCATGCCGTGGCGCTTCCTCGATGGGCCGCCACTGGGTCGCGGCTCGCAGCTCGGCGTTCTCGGCTTCCAGTTTGGCGATGCGCTGTTGGGCCTGTTTAGCGAGTTCCGTAACGCGGTCAATCTTATCCGCGATCTCCCGCATAGTAGGCACCGGGCAGGTGGGGCGGCTCATTAGAAGGCCTTCCCTCCCGGCCTCAGCCGGTTCTCCAGCTTGTGGTCTGCCCGGTGGGCATTGTAGGCCCGCTTTTCGGCGATCGCACCTTCCAGGTCCAGGCCCTTGGCCCCGGCAAGGTCGAAGATGCGGATGCAGGTGTCGGCCAATTCGACCTCGAACATCTTCCGGT
>Ga0181352_1000007_pt1 | contig 77917 bp, 128 predicted proteins | sample Fa13VDMLBSN_FD_130103 | JGI IMG/M metagenome (GOLD analysis project Ga0181352, IMG submission 130103) | Freshwater viral communities from Lake Michigan, USA - Fa13.VD.MLB.S.N | ecosystem: Environmental > Aquatic > Freshwater > Lake | place: USA: Michigan | collected 2013-09-23 | reverse complement strand
CCGTCGCTCGGGTCCACGAACCGGTAGCCGATGGGGAGCGCGTCAAGCTCGGCGACGGTGAAGGAGGAGAGGGGCCGACTCACGCCCGCCTCCAGAGCACTTCGCCGGTCGCGGTGCGGACCTCGCGGATGTGGTCGGCGCGCCACTGCACTGGGTCCTCCAGTCCGTCGACGTGAACGTACACGGCGCCGTGACGGGCACGGTAGGCGCGGCGGATCGTGCCCCGGTCCCACTCCTCCTCGCGGTCTGCCTGGACTTCAGCGATCATCCCGGGCCACGGGTCCGGCAGGGGTCCGGGGTCGGCGGCCTGCTCGGGGCCTACGCGGATGAGGGGGCGCACACCGAGTAGCGCGTCACCCTGTTCGGGTGGGCGGTCCCGTCCGACGTGCTGCCATCCGCCGCCGGCCACCTTCTCCACCTCGACGTTGCCAGGGTGTCCGGGCGGCACACCGAACCTCGACCCCACGGGCAACCGTTCCAGCATCTCGGGCGTGAAGGCGGACAGGGGCGTGTTCAGGGGTGGGTGGGTGCTCATCGGGACCCCCACACACGGACGAACCCCACGTAGATGTAGGCGTGGCCGATGAACAGCAGGTGCCGGTGGCCGATCTGAAGGAGGCCGAATCCCCACTGACGGGCGGGCTCCTCGGCGGTTCGCGCCCACTCCTGGTCATAGACGCGGTGGAAGGCGTTCCACGGCTTGATCAGGCGACACCGCCACACGAAGCCGGGGGCGGACAGGTTGAACCAGTTGGGATCGAACGAAGTGAGCATGGCGGATTCCTCTCCCCCTCCCTGTACTCCCTCGCCCGTGGTCCTGTCAACGGCTGACAGGGCGCGGCCATTCAGGGGACCTCGCGCTGTAGACCACGAACCGGCGTTGGACGTGGTAGAATGACGTGAGGCCCGAGTCCGCACGACCCGAGCCTCACTGAACCTCAACAGCGGCCATCGCTGGAGACTCCCATGTCACGTAACCCGATCGTCCGGATCGACCTCGACGGGCCGACCATGCCCCACATGTCGACGCCCTGCTACATCCCGATCCGGCAGGATCATCAACTCCTGTACCCCCCGAACGCGAAGAGGGTACGCGCCTTCGTCCCGCGGATTGACCACGTCCGCAACGTGGTGCGGCACATCTGCGACAACCAGGAGTGCGTCAACCTCGCGCACCTCATCGCAGGTCGAGCCCTCGACAACACCCGCGACCGATGGGAGCGGGGGACCTCGCGGGCGCCGCAGATCATGCGCCAGTGGCACGAGGTGCGCGGGCACGTCACCGCCCCGACGGACCTCTGCCCGCCCCACATCGAGGAGCGGCTGGGCACGCTGACTGACGTCGACCTCGCGCGGGCGTGTCGCGTGGAGCGCGGACGAGTCACCCTCTGGAGGCGGGAGCGCGGCATCGTGGCGCCCATCTCCCGTGACGCGGTGTCGCGCCGCTAAACGCGAAGGGCCGACACCCTCTCGGATGCCGGCCCTCTCTCTACCTCGCCCGCACTCGGCGCCATCGTTGCCGCTCGATCGCCGCCTGCAACGCGGCAAGTGCGGCGGTGACCTGCGCGGGGGTCACTTCTTCGCCTGCCTCGCCTTGTACGCGTTGAGGGCGGGCAGGAACCGGCATCCAGTGCAGTCGATCTTCCCGCAGTAGGCCGACAGGCACGAGGTCGGGTAGCCGAGGGGCGCGCTCATCGGGCCACCACAAACGCGGCGAGGAGTTGAGCGGTGCCGAACAGCGCGAGGGAGAGCAGAACGAGGGACATGGTAGACTCCAAGGGGGGTGATGGTGGCCGGGGGTCGGACCCGGGCGGGGTGGGGTTCAGTTCGCGGCGAACCACTCGTTCGCGAGGCGGATCGCTTCGGTCACGTCGGCGGCCATGATGTGGGCCCGTACGTCGCCGCCGTTCTGGCCGCGCCAGCAGTCGACCATGACGCCGGACTTCCGCGCGGACACCTCGGCGTAGCGGTTCGTCTCGGGGTCGTGGTAGACCGCCAACTCCGTGGCCGCGGGGGCCACGAAGTCACGGACGTTCGAGCGCGCACCATCGCGGCGACAGTGCCAGAAGGTGCCATCCTCGGCGGGGGTGAACACGCACCACACGCCGGGATGGTCGAACGCCTCGTAGCGGGTGGGGAACAGGTCGACGGGGAGGATCGTGGGGGTGGCGAACATGTGGACTCCAAGGGTCAGGGGTTGCACGCCCACAAGCCCCGGCCCTTTGCAGGGTGCGGGGCGGCGTGGGGGTGGGGGGCCGTTAGACCGTGCGGGAGATTTCCAGACCGGCGACGATGGCACTGGACTCCGCGTCGAACAGGCGGCGGCGGGCTTCGTCGGTCTGGGTCGCGGCGTACGCGCGGCGGAAGTGGTGGACGAGGGCGATCTTGCGGAGGTCGGAGATCATGCGACACCGAGCCAGTAGCGGGCGGTGTTGTTGATGCGCATGGCGGCAAGGTCGCCCCAGTGGAGGCGCACGCTGGGGCGGTCGTTCTCGACGTAGACGGCGTAGTGGGTGGTAGCGACCTCGACGAACACGGCGCCACCGGCGGTGAACGCGTGCTTGTTGGCGGCGCAAAGGAAGGTGCCGTCGTGGTCGCGGATGTCGACGTCGACCACGCCGGTGCGGGTGGGCAGGACGAAGAGGGGAGCACGTTCGCGGGGGCGGGTGACGGTGATGGTGCGGTTCACGGTGGGCTCCTTTCGTGGGGGCCGCTTGATTGCCGCCCCGCACAATCAATATGCCATGGCGCTAATCCACCGTCAAGGAAATACTTGAACGTCGTTGAATCGCGGCGTTCTACATGGTCTTCGTGCTGGGTAGGCTGACGTCTGCCTGTTGAGCACCGCGGCGCTTGTCCATCACGGCTTTCAGTTCGGCGCGAGCTTCGGGCGGGAGGGCGGCCACCGCGGCGGGCACTCCCGAGGGGGCCGGGGGCGCCTCTCCCGAGGGAGCGCGGCGCGCGTACTCGTCGGGGGCCAACCGTTCGAGCAAGGCCAGGCGAGCCCCGGCGTTGGGTTCATCGCGGCCGGTGGCGCCCGACTCGGCGACGGCGTCATGTTGCCCCGCGAGGAACCGGCACTGCGCCTCGTGCCAGTCGCGCGTGAACCGTTGCGCCTCGGGTGTGGCGTCGTCGGCGTCCCCCTCCTTGACCCATGCGGCCAGGTCGTGGGGCCGGATGCGGGCGAGACGGGCAACGAGGCGCAAGGGGTAGCCCTTGCCGGCTTCGGCGATCAACTTGGCTGCGAGTCCAGTGGTGGGGGGCGGCATTGTGGCGGTTCCTCGCGGTCAAGGGTAGCCACTTTGGGGCCGGTTGTCCGCCCTGGTCGCGACTCGATCCGTGATATGCTGCGTTCGAGGTGTACATGTTGACCGACCGACAAGAAGTAGAGCGGGCCCTCGAAGTCCGCGCACTCCTCCTCTGGCTCCTCCCCGTGAACGCGTTCAACAATCGCCACAAGGGGCGCGTGCGGCGTGCGGCGTGGCGGGCCCTCGGCGCGCGCATCGGCCTGCCACACGAGCGGCTGAAGCGGTACTGGTACGGGGTCCACTGTCCAGACGGGCCTCTCGAAACCCTGCGCGCACATGCCGCCGAGTTGTCACGAAAGGTCACCGAGCAATCGTGCATCACGAACTAACGGAAGCGCGGCGGCGACTATCGGCGTTCAACCTACAGGCCCGCCCCGCGCCCCGCGTCGCATGTCCGCGCTAAGGTGTTCGCGAGAAAAAACATCGGCCGATTGCGCCCGACGAACCGTCATGAATCGCCGTCGTCGCGACTGGCCTTGACAAACGGCTAAAATGTACGGTATCCCTCGCGCGGACTTCTGCTCTGGGGGGTTGAGATAGGTCGAGGCGTTGCAGGGAGAGGCGACGGTCCACCTGAACGCGTTCACTTCGGCACGGGCGTTGCTACATGTGGACGGACGTGACCCCGTAGCGAGGTCGGCCCTCGTGGTCGCAGTGGTCGTGCAGCGTCCCTCACCTGCTCTCGTCCCTCAACCTTGACGGCGTCGACACGCTCACCCCACCCGCCGCGGATCCCCCCTCACCTCCCCCCGATCGATGTGCCCCGCGTCGCCCTCCCGTACACCCTCACCGCGTGCGCGCCGATCCCCCGTCGTGCCGCGGACCAGGTCGTGCCGGTGCCCATCTGGGTGCGCGCCAGACTGCCGCGGACGGTGGATCGAGCACGTCTCCCACGGCGGCGGCGGAAACCCGGTGCACGTCGAGACGTGTGCGCCGTGCCGAGAGTGGCGCGCGAGTCTCATCGCCAGTTGCGCCGGATCCACCGACGTTCCCGCGGGGGAGGTTGGTGCCGGCGCCGGAGAGTGTGAGAATGTTCCTTGACGCTGTATAGGCGGGGCGCTAATGGTTGTTTGTCGGGAACGAACCCGGCGCCTCACCTTGGAGCCTACCGATGTCCGCCTACAACTTCGACGCCGCCGCCCACATGTTCGCATGCATGGACAACGAGCAGTTGACCGCCGCGCGCATGGCGAACATCGCCCGCCGTGACGCGCTCGACCTCGTGGCCCGTGAGGCGGACACCGCCCGCGCTGCCGCCCTGTCCGCGCTGAAGGCCGCGCAGGTCGCTTACGAAGAAGCGGAGCGCATCGCCCGCGACGCTGAACGCGCCTACTCGCACGCGGCCGATGACTGCTGCATGGGCGCCAACGAAGCGTATGCCCGCATCCAGTCCGCCCGTGCGACCATCGGCGCCCTCACGTAGCCGGCACCGTCCGCCCCCATGGCCCGCACCCGGCAACGGGGCGGGCTCGACGGCGTACAACCCTCGGAGTCCAGCATGAACATCGACACGATCCGGTCAGCGATCGAGCACGCGCCCCCGCCGGCCGCAACAAGTCACGCCCTCGCCGGATGGACCGACGGCGAGCACACGATCTGCGCCAAGTGCGCTGACCGCCTCTGCGGGCGTGGTTGCTCCTACATGCTGCAATCATGGCGGATCGTCTGGGATGGCACGGTCAAGTGCTCGGTGTGTGCGTGAGCGCCACCCTGACGATCGAGGACCGCCCCTTCGTGGTCCGGCCCTCCATGGTCGATCGCCTCGGGTACATGTACTGCGCCGACTGCGACGAGCATGGCCGCGGACACGGGCGGGGGCACGGCCCCTACCCGGAGACGGTCGGGCGCTACCCGGTGCGCTCGACGGTGTCGGCCTCGGACATCGAGACCGACCGCGCGTGCGACATCGGGCAACGGTGCGGCGGTTGCGGGATCGCGCTCGCAGACTTCCCGACGCGCGAGGTCCGGGTGCAGGTCGTGATTGAGCACGTCGCCTGCCGCATCTTCTGATAGCCCTAACTATTTCCTTGACGCTTGTTTAGTGCCACGGTAATAGACTGGTGCCGGGCGAGATTCACCCGCCGGCACACTGGAGCCCACGATGTCTACCCTCCTCACGATCGGCACTCTCACCACCACCGGCCCTGTCGACGTCGTCCAGCACTACGAATGCGCCGCGTGGGAGAAGGTCACCACCGTGCCCGCCGGGACCTACACGGTCGTTGCCTACGTGGACTGGCGCGACGGCCTGCCCTCCTGCGGCCACTCCATCTACGCGCAGATGAGCGGCACCATCACGGGCGGCACGATGTGCAGCCGGATCGGTTCGCACGTCTCGACCCGCGACGACATGAAGGCGCGGTATGGTCAGGCGGACGACGTCCACAAGACGCTCGGCACATACTACCCCGTGCGCGCAGGCGTCACCCCGCGCGAGGTTGACGTGGTGCTCCGCTCGAACGGCACCGAACGCACGATCAAGCGTGAGATCGTCGACGTCGCAGACCTCGTGTTGCCCGCCGGCCTGACCCTTGACCCGACCGCGGTTGAGGTCGCCTACACGTTCGAGTCCGCCGGCACGATGTACGCCACGATCAAGCCTGTCTATGAGGCGTACGCCGCCGCATTCAAGGCCGCTCGCGCCGCCTGAACCACCCCCACACCCGCGCCTCTCCGGGGGCGCGGGTTCACCACTGGAGAACAACCATGCACCCCGATAACGACGACTGCGAACACCTCACCGGCATCCCCGGCCGCCCCCTTGCCGGCGCCTCCGTTCAGACCGTGCCCGAGTGGTGGTCATTCACCCTCGAAGGCGGCGACTGCGCCGGGCCCGAGTCTGGCACACCGCCCGTGTTGCCCGAGTGGCTGTCCCGCCCGTGCCCCCGCTGCCGTGCCGAGGTCGGCGAGGTGTGCAGCGTCATCGGCGGCCCCATGGGTGGCGACGCTCGCGTGTCCCCTCACTCTGCGCGGGTGACCCCGTGACCGCCGACACTCCCCGCCGTGGCCCCGGCCGCCCCCCGAAAGGTGACGCCGTCCGAACCGTCGACGTCACCGTCCGCCTGACCCCGGACGAGGCCGCGATCATGGACGCCGACCGCGGCCAGGTGTCGAGGTCCGAATGGCTGGCGCGCAAAGCCGGTTTCAAGCGAGTGTGAAATACTTTGTTGACACCGAATAGGCGCCACGGTATCTTGTTCATGTCGGGCGGCACTGAAGCCGACGACAACGAAGGAGTCCACGATGACCGCCTCTGACCTGATCCACCGCGCGATGATGCTCGAACGCTCCATGAACTTCGCGCGCGAGCACAAGGCGAATCGCCCGTACGCCGCGCACTTCATCGAGAACGCCCGCGCCCACGTTCGCGCGTTGCCCAAGAAGGTCCAGCCGACCTACACCAAGATCGTGGACGCCTGCGAGAAAGAGATCGCCTGACCCTCGCACCCCGCCCGCCCCGTAGCCCTCACCGGCACGGGGCTTGAGGCGTCACACCCCCACGGAGTCAACCATGCAGACCCTCGCCGCCTTCAAGTGGTCCACGCCCGCCCCCGCTCTCGACGGTTCCCCGATCGCCCCGTGGCGCGTGTCGGACGCTCACGCCGTCCGGGCTTGGCTCGACACGTCGGGGCGCCCTGACGCCGTGGCCTACGTCGAGCACGACGGCGGCGGGCTCTGGGTCGGCATCCGCGACAACCGCGATCCCGTGGCGCACTCGGCGGCGTTGGTCGTCCTCGGTGACGAGCTTCGAGCGGCGGGTGCGCGGGTCAAGGCCGTCACCCGGAAGGACCAAGGCGGACGGGTGGTCGGGCTCCACCTCCGCGACACCATGCCGAAGGGCGCGCGCCTTACCCTCGTCTAAGGCCCGCTATCCACGTCACGCTAAATACTTACTTGACGCTCGCCCCACGCCATGTGAAAGGAAGGGGCGGGCGACGAAGCCCGCGACCAACCACGGAGCCATGATGACCAGCCGATTCACTCTCCTCGGAATCGACGACGAAGTGACCACCTGCGAACTTTGCGGCAAGGCCGACCTGAAGTGCACGATGGTCCTTTCCGAGAACGATGCCGATGGGGACGGCGTGGGCGAGGTCCGCTACGGCCGCGACTGCGGCGCCCGTGCCCTTGGGTGGAAGGTGTCGGCTGACCGCGCCGAGAAGTTGGTGCGCGGCACGGCGCGGATCGACTGGTGGACGATCGAGAAGATTTGGCGCGCGACCGACGGCGGTTGCAACTACGCGGGCCCGGCCATCGGCGAGATCGACGGCGTGTCGGTCAAGGTGTGGAACCGCCACTACCTCGGCACCGTGCCGGCGGGTTGGACCAAGATCGACAAGGCCGGCGTATTCGCGTGGCAAGTCGCCGCCTAAAGGACACTGTCCTTTAGAACCTAAACCCCATTCACCGCCGGCCCGGCCGGCACTGGAGCCCCCGTGAACACCTGCACCGCCACCCGCAACGGCGCCCCCTGCTCCCTCGAATACGGGCACGACCGCGCGCACTTCGCGATCGAGTCCGGCGAGACGTGGCCGCACGACGCATGGCCGACCGGTCGCGCGTGGGTCACCCCCGCCGACATGCGCGCGACGGTCTGCCCCGTGCGCGCCGTGCCCCTCCGCGCATCACTGGTCGCGCTCGTGGTCGGCCCCCATGTCCGTGCTGCCCGCGAGATGCGCGACGCGGCGGCGGTGCGTCTGGAGGCCGCGCAGAGAGCCATCGGCGACACCGACGAGGAGCGCGCGTGGTGGCGCTCGTCCGACCTGCGCACTGCGGCGGGGTTCGCTCGCAAGGCGGACGCCCACGAGCAGGCCGCCGCTCGGTGGTCGGCGCGGGTGTCGGCGTGAGGGGGCTCGACGCACACTACGCCGGCCCTCCCGAGGATCCCGCGTGGGAGACGTGGTGGTCGTCCGCGAAGGTGGGCGACGACCGTGGCCGTGCATCCCCCGCTTCACGTTCGCCCCATGGAGTCGCGATGAACCGCCCGTCAATCGAAAGCATCTACCAGCCGATCCGCAGCGGCGGCACCGAGACGTTGATGATGCGGTCCCTGATCGACCGCATCGAATCAACCAACCCCGACCGCGCACTGAACCTCGCACCCGACTACCAACGCGCATACGTCTGGACCGAACGTCAGGCGGCGCAGTTCGTCGGGCACTTCATCGAGGGCGGCCGCGTTCAGCCCGTGATCGTCAACCGGTTCCCCATCACCAAGACGCTGCAACCCGACGAGGTGATCGACGGGCAGCAGCGCCTCCGGTCAGTGTACCGGTGGCTCAAGGGGGAGATCGGCGCCGAACTCTACGACGGGTCGACACTCCACCTGCGCGACCTGTCCGACCGTGATCAGGCTGACGTCACCGGCTACTGGTTGACGGGGCCGCACTTCGAGGTCTGGTACGTGACGCTCCCCCGCGCCGACCGATTGCGCCTGTACCTGCGCCTCAACCGTGGCGGTACGATCCACACCGACGACGAGATCGAACGCGTGCGCGCCATGCTCGCTGCCGAGGTGACGCGATGAGCGCCCGCACGACCTGCCCGCCCGAAGTCCTCCCCCACCTCGGCATCTCGACCGACGCCGCGATCGTCGAGTGGTGGCAGAAGGCGACCGGCGTTGACCTCGACGTGGCCGTGGTCGGTCGGTGGCGCCGTGCTCGCGGGATCCCGTCGATCGAGGGGCGCGGACGGCCGGCGCGGTCGGACCTGGTCCCCGTCGCGGACCTGCTCACCCTGCCGACCGAGGAGCTTCGAGCGGTCCTCGGGGTCAGCCGTCAGCGAATCCACGAGGCGCGGCGGATCGGCGTGTCGGTGAAGACCCGCGGCAAGTGGTCGCGATTGTTGGCCGCGAACGCCACCCCGAAAGAGAGTTAGACTATTTCCTTGACGCGGCATTAGGGCCGCGGTATCTTGAAGTCACCCCGGCGATGAACGCCGCGGGTCAAGGAGCCACCCGTGAGTCAGTTCGTAGTTTCAGTCACCCGGATCCCGACCAACTACAACCCAACCACGTCGTACGTCGTCGAGGCCGCGACCGAGGCTGACGCGCAGGTGATCGTGAAGCACGAGATCCGTGACCTTTCGGACCGGTGGTCGTTCGTCTACGCGGTGAAACCGTACACACCGCCTCCAGCCGGACGCATCATCGGCCTCCTCCCCTAACCCTCCCCCACGCCCACCCCGCTCCGGTCCTCCGGGCGGGGTTGAGGCGGTAGAACCCCCGACACGGAGCCAACAAATGGACCTCGACCTTTCCGCCCTCGACCGCTGGATCGAAGGCGACAGCGACGGCGCATGGGACGACACCGACGACGATTGGGACGCGCGCAGCGACGCCCGCCACGAGAACGAGGAGCGCGCCGAAGCGTCGGCCGCATCCGTCGCGCAGATCGTCGCGACCATCGCCGACCTCGAAGCCGACACCGCATCCCGCGGCGGGTGGCGCGCGATTGACCTCGGCGTGTGGCGCGCAGAGTTGGCGCTCCGGGGCGGGGTGGCGTCGTGATCGCCGTCCCGCCGGATGTCGTGTGCCGCCACATCGGAATCCCGGCCGGCACCATCGTGCGGACCTCGCGCCCGACCCGTGACCAAGACGGGCCGTTCGTCCACGTGGTCTACGCGTTGGACGGTACGGTCGTCGCACGTAAGGTCTGGTGGGGTCGCGGTTGGCGATTGGCTCGTGTGGTGCCCTCGTGATCCCCGACACCGCACGCGCCGCCGTCCGCGGTCATCTCCGCGCCGCTGACGCCGCCCTCGCCGAGTACCACCGCAACCCCGCGAGCCCGGCCGCGCTTGCCGTTGCGACCGCGCAGATCGAAGCGGCGACGCTGACGATCCGGCTGGCGCGGGTGTCGTCGTGACCGCCCCCATGCTGTACCTGCTCGCCTACATGCGCGAGATTGGCGAGGACGGGTGGTCGGCGGACGTCGACACCGAGGGTGAGATCAGCATCACGCGCGGTGACGAACGTGTAAGGTTCGCTTACAAGTTCAACAGTGGGGCGCCGATGTTCTTCTGCACCGACGCACCCGCGCGCCTCAACGGCAAGTTGCCGCGCCCGTTCACCCGGCCCCGCTCGTGACCGCCGCGATCTATCTGACCTCACACGACTGGTCCGCGGTCGTGTCCTGGATCGACGGCGGGATCGGGATCGGGATCCTTGCGGTCGCGTTGGCGGCGTTGCGGGACCTGTCGCGGGGGCGGTAGCAGAAAGTTCCTTGACGTGTGATTACGTCCGACGTATAGAGAGGGGGCAACACGGAGTCACCATGAACGCCCAAGACCGAATCGCCCTCGCCAAGTCCTCGATCGTCGCCCTCATCGCGGCCGGAACCATCCCCGCCACGGTCGCGAACTTCTCCGAGCTTCACGACTACATCGACGCGAACGAACTCGGCGCGCTCTGCGACGAGTCGACGTGGCCCGCGATGGCCGAGGACGAGGACGGCAACGCGGACCCCGAAGACCACGCCGCATGGCTGGACGAGTGCGCCGCTGTTCAGGACGCGGTCGACGCGTGGCTCCTCGCCGGTCGCCCGTCGTGAGGGGCCACCCGTTCCGCACCGACGCGCCGACCAAGCGCGTATCGGTGCGCTTGTCCGACGCCGAGATCGCGAAGATCGACGCCGACGCGAAGGCCGCGGGTGTGGACCGGTCGACGTGGATTCGGGCGCGGTTGCTCGGATGAGTCTCACGATCGGGTCGCTGTTCTCGGGTATAGGCGGCCTCGAATGTGGCTTAGAGCGCGCGGGCCTCGGGCCTGTCGTGTGGCAGTGCGAGCGGGATCCGTTCGCCCGCTCCGTTCTTGCCCACCACTGGCCCGCCGCACACCGGTTTGAGGACATCACAACGCTGGAGGCGCCCCCTTATGTCGACGTTCTATGTGGCGGATTCCCCTGTCAAGACATCTCCCTCGCTGGGAAGGGAGCAGGAATCGCCGACGGCACCCGCTCCGGCCTCTGGTCCCACTACGCACGACTCATTCGCGACGTACGACCCCGGTACGTCGTCGTGGAGAACGTCGCAGCGCTCCTTGTTCGGGGGCTGGGTCGCGTTCTCGGAGACTTGGCCGCGAGCGGGTACGATGCGGAGTGGGACTGCATCCCCGCTTCCGCCGTCGGCGCCCCTCACCGGAGGGACCGCCTCTTCATCCTTGCGTATACCGACGCCTACGGTGGGGGACAGCAAGGCATCACGCAACTCGACAGCGAACAGGTCGAGGATTCCGCCGAGCGGGATTCATGTGGGGGACACGCTCACCGACTTCGTAACGAAGTGGCCGACACCCGCGGCGCGGGACTACCGCTACCCGAACGCCCCGGATGGGGCGAGCAGGTTGAAGCGACCCGCAGGGAGTGGGGATCAACTCCCGAACGCGGTTGGTGGACCATTGAACCCCCGGTGGGTCGAGTGGCTCATGGGGTTCCCGGACGGGTGGGTCAACTGCGCTGCCTCGGAAACGCCGTCGTGCCCGCCGTCGCCGAAGTCATCGGACGGGTGATCATGACCCGCGAACGTTCGCGCTAACGCTCACGGCACCTCGATCCGAGACGCCGTGACGCTCTCCACCGTCCCGTCCACCGCGGCGACGAGGCGGCGGATCCCTGGAGTAGCCTCGACCCTTGCACGCAGGTCGTCGGGCGCCGACCATTCCGACATCGGGCGAAGGTACTTCTGACCGACGAAGAACGCGGGCCTACCCCCGGCCGGGTCCTTCCAGAACTGTTGGTGTTTGCCCTCCCACCCGCGACACCATCCGACCACGACGAACGACGGCGCGCGCCCCGTCACGAGGATGTAGCGGCGATCGTCTTTGTCCTCGGGATGGAGCAGGAGACACCCCATCGCGTGTGATGTGGTGCGGACCTCGATGCCGCCCGGGAGGTCCCCCGCTTGCCGTTCGCGGAAGTCCACGGACGCGGGCCAGTAGACATTGAGTGCCTTGGCCGCCGCTAACTCCCCACACGAGCCCTCGATATGGACTGACCAATCCGGCGGCGCACCGTAGCGATCGGGTCGGCCGGCGATGAGGTTTTGGGCGTGACGCCGCGCGCCCACCCCGGACGCGTGGAGGAGTTCGCTGGCGGTGAGCGTGATCACTTCGCGACCGCTGGCGGCATGGTGGCGGCCATCTTGATCAGCCGTTCCTTCTCAACCGCCTCGGCCAGCATGGTCGGCGGACACGAGCACCGAACGCCCGGGCGGTGCTTGTGCAAAAACACGGAGCACCACCAGAAGTGCGGGGCGGACTCGGGTTCGGGCGCGGGGGTCATCGGGGCACCAGCACGGACGCGAGCACGTCGCCGTCTTCCGCCACCTTCGCGCGCCACGCCTTGACCTCCCCGACGAGGCGCCGCACCTCGGCCGGGTCGCCCTCGCACGCGCACACCTCGCCGCGGGCGTGCTTCACCCCGCACCACGGCATCGACGCCATCCACGGCAGGCGGCGCTTGACCTCGGGGTCGCGGGACGCGTCGGCGGTTTTCTGCGCCGTCCACCCACCCAGCAAGCGCGCCAGGGCGTCGAACACCTCGGAGTCGTGAAAGAGGGCGGCCGGGTCCTCGTCGCGCAGGACGGGCCCAACCAGCGCGGGCCGGTGAACCGCGAGTTGAAGCAGGCGCACGGCGGCGGGGTTGGCGAGGTCGATCATTGTTCGTAGCTCCGGGGGTAGTCTGGTTCGACGTGGCGATCGATGTTCGCGATCCGATACTCGGCGCCGATCCACGCACACTCGATCGTGCCGGTCGCGCCCTTCCTTTGCTTCCCGACGATGATCTCCATCGTTCCCTTTTTCGGGCTTTCCTTCACGTAAACCTCGTCGCGGTACACGAAGATAATCGCGTCGGCGTCCTGCTCGATGTCGCCCGACTCGCGCAGGTCCGAGGGTACGGGGCGCTTGTCTACCCTCGCTTCGCATTGGCGCGACAGTTGGGCAAGTGCAACCACGGCAATATCGACTTGCTTTGCGATGGTCTTACAACCGCGGGTGATCTGTCCAATCTCCTGCTGACGACTCCCATTCTTCTTCCCTTCCGCCGTCGCAAGCTGGAGGTAGTCCAAATAGACCGTATGCAGGTTCGGCCGACGTTCTTTCAGCTTTCGGATCTTGTTGACGATCTGCGAGATTGACGCGGCAGACGCATCATCAATCCACACGTTGCGCGCCGACAGTGACTCTTCCGCATCGCACAATCGCCGCCAGTCGTGTTCGTCAATCGCGCCATCCCGTACGCGGGTGCTGTTGACGCGCGCCTCTTTGACGAGGGCGCGCTCTCCGATCTCCTCTTTCGGCATCTCCAACGTGATGATCCCCACGTCGCCGAACTTCGCGCCGTGTTCCGCAAAGCACTGCATGACCGCGCTCTTTCCCATCGCAGGGCGGCCAGCGATGACGTAGAACCGGGTCCGCTGAAAGCCGCCGATCAGCCGGTCGAGGGCGTCGATCCCCGTCGGGATCCCGGTGATCTGCCCGGGGTTCGCCGTCCGGTGTCGGATGTCCTCCAGCCGTTCGCGCACGACGTCGGCCTGCGGTACCCACCCCTCGCCCTTCGCTGGCGGCTGGCTCGCCTCCAACCGGGCCTGCATCTCCATCAGGCCCACGGCGGGGTCCACGCTCACATCCGACAACAGCCGTTCTTCGAGGGCGCGCAGTTCGAGGACGGCCGCCCGTCGGCGTGAGTCGCGGAGGAGGTCCCGGACCAGGCCGCCGATGTTCTCGGGGATGTCGCCATGCGACGACAGTGACAGCACGTAGTGCGTCGGGCCCATGTGCGAGACGGCCGCCAACGACTCCAGCGCACCCGCCGCCTCGATCCGGCGGAGCAAGCGGGCCGGGGTCGGGGGGTCGCCCTCGGCGGCGCACGCGAGGATGTGGCCGAACAACAGCGCGTGCGTCGGCTTGTGGAAGTCGTCGGGCTTGACCACGTCGACCACGGCGGACACGTCGCCGCACGCGAGAATGGTCCCCAACAACACCTGCTCGATGTGCCAGTCGTGAGGGAGGCCGCGGTTGCTCACGACGCCACCGAAAGCAGGCGGGGGGACGCGGCCAGGATCTCACGCACCACGCCGGGTGAGGTCCGCTGCTGCTCACGGAACGCCGTGAAGGCGGCACGGAAGCGCATCGACAGGCCCCGGTCGGACGGGTCGGCCATGCGGTACAGGTCCCACCCGCCGAGTGCGCAGAGCCCCGCCCACATCGCCTTGTGTCGGTGCGGGTCCGGGTCGAGGGCATCGCGGCCGTACTCCATCGTCGGGGGGCGGCCCTTGCTGACGAGCGACTGCCCGCGGGCCACGAAGTCGACCCATGCCCGATCCGCGTCGGCGGGGGTGCCGAGGGTCAACGCGAGTCGACCCATCGCCGTACGGGCCGCGATGTGCCCCGGGCTCGGCCACGGCTTCGGGTACTGCCCTTCCTGCGGTTCGAGCGCGTACGCCATCGCCGCCGCTTCGACCTCGGGCCATGTGTACCCGCCTTGGTCGAACGCCACCACGTACACCCGTGCCGCGAACGCCCGACCGCTCGGGGTGCCCGTCGCCCGATCCGCCGGGCGGCCGTAGACGTCGGGGGGCCGGAGTCCCGTCGATTCGAGCACCTCGAACATGTCGAGGATCTGGTTGATCGTGATCACTGGAGTACCTCATAGTCGGCGTCGAATGCGCCGGTTCGTAGCGTTGCGCCCCGCTCCATCTCTTCGATCTCGCGGCGGGTGTCGGCGTAGGACGGGGCGACCGGGCGCCCGTTGACCTTCGCTGCCGGTGCCGGCCCCGCACTCATCGCGGCGTAGGTGGCGAACTTCCCCGGCCTCAACAGAGTGTCGACGTCTCCGTGACCCCTAAGGAACGCCGCCCGATCGTGCTCCGAGGTCCGCACCCATTCGGCCACCCGGTACACGGTCGCTTCCCCGTGGTCGGCGATCCTCGCGGTCAGGTGCTTGCGACGCTCGGCCGTTAGCTTCCACGCTGCCGGCTTCGGGGTCCATGCCGTGAGTGCCGTCCATGCCGCTTCGAGGTCGACGGGCTTCGGAGCAGGTAGGGTGAGCAGGGTCAGTTGCGGTTCAGGTTCGACACACACGGGCCCGCTTGCGGGCGCTGTATGTGTCTCCAGTGGTTCCCGTGGTTCAGTGGTTCCCGTGGTTAGAGAAGAGACGCGCGCGATGGACACCGAGTTGGCAGGCTGTTGGACATCCTGTTGGCAGGCTGTTGGCGGATTCTTCTCAACTACCGGCGTTGGTTCGTTGTCCTGTTGGCGGTCTGTTGGACGCGGTGTTGGCGGCGTGTTGGCGGGCTGTTGGACTTTTCCGTCCCACTTGCCGCGCAGGTCCTCACGGGCGACCGGCCGTTGGGGGTCGTGCCAGTCGTCGGCGTCGAGGAGATTCCGCACCTTGCGGTCAGTCCACCCCCACCGGTTCGACAGGGCGACGCGCCCCGGAAACGGCGCAACCTTCATCCGGTGCCGGTTCTCGTGGTAGCGCAGATCCATGCGCGCGAACGCCTCTGGCCACGGTTGGGGGAGGTCGGAGCACGCCGCCTCCCATACGCTCTCGTCAGTGCTGAACCACGCCATGCAGCACTATACCACGCCGATAAGCGCACTACCAGCCAACTGCGCACGCAGTCGGTCGATCTCGTCGTGAAGGGCGGCAACCTCGGGGCGGGCCGCCAGCCGGCGCAAGGTGTTGAGGTCCGCCCCGATCGCGACCAGCGCGGGCCAGTGGCGTTCGGCGAGGGCGCGGCGCTCCCCCTGCTCGATGTGCGCGATGTGGGCAGGGGTGACGCCCAACCGCTCGGCCAACGCCCGCTGCGACAGGTTGGCGGCGGTGCGAAGGGATTTGATGTAAGACCCGAACGAAGTCGCTCGGTCCTCGGTTTTACAGTGCATGACGCACTCCTTCAAAGAGGTTCAACTGCCGCGGGTCGACCCACTGCCATGTGTGAGCGTCCGCGCCCGACCGCCACGTCTTGCCGGGCACCCTGACCCGCTGCCACCCGTGGGCCTCCATCCACGCCTGCTCCTCACCCATGGGGCACACGCGGTGCGTCCACGCCGTGATCTCGGTGGACCCCGTGCGCGTCAGGCCGGGGACGCGTTGCCCCCCCCTCACGCACCGACAGCGGCGGCGCCCGTCGCTGTCCTCATACGTGTCCGATACCGTCGTCTCGCCGCGCTTCCACCGGGACGCCATGTAGGCGATCCCCTCGTGGCCGGCGCCCTTGTCGGAGTACGTGAGGAGGACCGGCCATCGGCCCCGGTCGAGCCCGTGGCGCATGATCCAGAGGAGGGGTTTGCTGATCTGCCACGCCCGATCCGCCTTCGGGATCGCGACCATGCGCGACAGGGCGAGCACGGCCGCAGGACACGATGGCGCGTACTTCGACGCCGCCCCCGGTGCCGGCGGGGTCCACACCCAACCGGCGACCACACGCCCGCGCTCGATGCACGCCCACGCGTCGCCCACGTCCCCGCCGCCCTTGTAGTGGTGGTACTCACGGAGGAGCGGCGTCACCACGTCAAGCGGCACGCGAACCGGTCGGGGCCACGGGTGCGGCCATTCAGGAGACAACGCGTGAACCATGACGCATCATACCCCGTCAGTAGGCAGATTGCCAACCTGTAGCGCGTCGATCCGGCGCTGTAGGGTGGCTACGCGCTCCGTCGTGGCGAGGGCCTGAAGCACCCCGAAGTCAGCACCGATCCGGCGCACGAGTTCGGGCCAGTGGCGCGGCGCGAGCGTGGTCCGCTTGCCGCGCTCCACTTCGCCGAGGGTGACGTGAGACACGCCGAGGTCGCGGGCAAGCTCGTGCTGCGACAGGTTGGCGGCGGTGCGGAGGGATTTGATGTAGAGGCCGAAGTTGGCGGGGGCGGTCATTCGTCACCCATCGCGGACGCCCGAAGTCGGCACGCGTTGCAGGTCCCGCACGGTTCCAGCGGGCGAGCGATCGACGGCTGGTAGCAGGACCACGTATCAGCGATGTCGACCCCGAGTTCGCGCGCCTTCGCCACGACTTGCCGCTTGTTCATGTCGATCAGGGGGGCCCACACCCGCGACCCGTAGGCGAGCCACGTCATCATCCCGGCGGCCTCGATGAACTCGCGCCGACAGTCGGGGTAGTCCTCGGCGTCGTCCGCGTTGCAACCGATCCACACGCGACAGGCACCGACCGACAACGCGTAGGCGGTGGCGTGCGACAGGAGAAGCAGATTGCGGCCGGCGACCACGCGGGGGCCGTGGGCGCCCGCCCCGATGTCGAGGGCGGACACGCCGGGCACGTCGACCGCGAACACCTTGCGGGGAACCCTGTGACGCGCCGCCCACCGTTCGGCCGCACCCATCTCCTGCACGGTATTCGCTTGTCCGTACGCGAACGAGACGACGGAGTGAAGGTGTCCCGATCGACGGGCAATCTCGGCGCACACCGTCGAGTCAAGGCCACCGGAGAGAAGGACGACAAGGTCAGGCATTCAGGCACCCGAAGAGAGAAGGTTGACGAACGGCCCCGTCAAGTTTCGGCAGGGTCACGGCGTAGCGAGAGGCGGACGAACCATCGATCGAATCGACGGCGGCGAACTGACAGATGCGGATCCGACGAACCGTGTTGACGCGCCCGACGTGGCACCACGCCCCGTGAGCGTGAGCAAGGCGCGACCATCGGAGGGTGGTCGCCTCCTTCCACTCGGTCGATCCGCCCACGAAGATCCCGAGCTCGGGAGACAGGAGCGGCGCGATGTCCTCGTCGGTCATCCCGTCCTGAACGGGGACAAGGATCCGGCGGCACCGATCGCGCAACCACGGGAGCCACGTCAGCGACAACGCGAGCGACCCCATGCCGCCCATGACGACATCAGGGGCCACCACGAAGTCAGCGTCGGCGCCGAGGTAGTTCACGCACTTGATGAACGCCGCATCGTCGAACGGGATGCCCTGCTGATGCGCCGTCCACGCCCCGTTGTCGATCGCGTAGGGGAATCCCTCGGTGCGGTGGACGCCCTTCGCCGACACAAGGATCCGCCACCCCGCGCCACGGAGGGCCGCGAGGTTGCGTTTGGTGCCGGTGCGAGAGGCGTACGAGATCACCGAAACTCCGAAGGCCACCCGGCGCCGTGGCAGCGGAACCGGGTGGCGCAGGGCGCGGCCATCGCCGCTAAGAATCGGAGCTTCCGTTCGACTGCCATCGAACATCAGCGAATCGAAGTCTTCTTACCAGATCACGCCGCCCCCGTCAACGCCCCCGCCGCAAGTGGCGCGGGGTCACGGCCGCACCGCAATCGCCGCCGCCGCCAACGCGTCCGCCGCCGCCGAGTCGCCCCGGTCGTGCGCGTCCGAGGCCATGCGCGTGAGGATCCCGTTGACCCGTTCGCGCTCGAAGTCCACGGCCGCCGATGCCGCTTTGTGGATCGACACCCCGCACCGCATCAACTCCTCGACCTGCGACCGAAGCGCGGCGACCTCGGCATAGTAGCGGTTGCGCTCCTCAACCACGGCGGCCAAGGTGCTCCACGGGGTCAGGGGTGCGAACCGGGCGAGGACGAACGGGGTGCCGCAGTCGCGACAGTGGTGGCCGTTGGACGGCGACGGGACGATGACGGTGTGAGCGCAGGTGGGGTTCATGGTTGCTCCGAAGATTTCGCCAACGCGAGGCAGGCGGCGCAGGGGCGAGACTGCGTAGTGACGGCGTGCGTCATGTAGCGCCGGGGCATGACCCGACCACACGCTGGGAAGTGCTCGTCGTTGTACTTGGCGAGCGAGTGAAACAGGGCCGTGCCGTAGAAGCGGCCCCACGTCCTGCCGACCACCATGGGCAACTCGTCGATCGGCGGCAGTTCGGGCTTCGGCGCGGGCGTGAGGCGGTCGACCTCGGCGAGCAGGGCGACGCAGGCACGGTACCAGTCACGCTCGGCACCGGACATCGTGGACGTGTCGGCCGTCAGGATCGAGGTGCGGATAGCGGTCAGGTCGGCGGGGTTCATGGTGTGGTCACACTCCCGTAGCGGTTGACGGTGATCGGGTGATGGCACCGGGAAGGGCAGGCGTCGCACGGGTCCTGCATCTCCTCCTCGAAGGCACCGCAACCCGGACAGCGCGACCACGACAGGCCGCGAAGGCGATCGGTCCACACAACGAGTCGGCGCCATGGGGTGACGACCCACGCCCACCAGAACAGGTAGGGGGGCCATCGGAGTCGGTAGGAGAGTCTCATTCGTCACCTCGTGGGCGGTGGTTCGGGTAGGTCGCCCACACGCGCGCCCAGTGATCGAGCGCGACGCGGACGACGTTGGGGTCAGAAGTAGCCGCCCGCGTAGGGGTCGGCGTCGGCGGGCAGGTTGTGGGCGCGTCGGTAGTCGTCCCACCACCCGAACTCGGCTTGCAGTTTGAGGTCGGCGATTCGCTCGCGACGACGGCGACGGGCGATGACGAGGACGCGGTACAGGCGCGGGGGATGTCGGCGGGCCATTCGGCGTCTCCGGTGATCCATCGCCCGATGTCCGCCCACACCCCGACGCGGGGCATGGGCGGCGCGGGCTGGTTGAAGAGGGTCACGGCGCTCCCCACGACGCGACCAGGTCCAACGCCTTCGCCGTCGGGAAGCGGGCGCGTGGGGGTACGATTATTCCCCACTCGATCAGGTTGCCCCACACCTGTTGTTCGCGCGTCGTCGGCTTGCTCCCGATGATGTCCGCGACGGTGCAGCGCGGATTCCCCACCGAAGCCGCAACCCGGTTGACCATCGCGGCATGGAGCACGCCCGGCCCCTCGTGGTAGCCGCTGAACGCGAGCGGGCCGGTGGGCGCGGTGTTCGCCAGCGACCGGTTCCACCGCGGGCCCGCACGCCGCAACGCTTCGGGCAGACCGACGGCGGCGACCTTGGCCGCGAACCAGTCCGCGATCACGGGGCGGCCGTTGGACTGGAGGTAGCCGGCTTCGGCGAGGTGCTGGACCACGCGCGCGGTTCGGGCGCGGGCCTGCTGTCTCGCCTCTGCTTGCGACTTCGCCCACTCGCGGACCTCGGCGTGGTTGGTGAACGCCTTGACGCGGCGGGGGGTTGGATAAACGTGGGCGGCCAACGATTCGATCGTCTCCTCGCCCGGGGTCGCGCAGATCAGGACGAGGATGCGGCCGGTGGGGGTGTTCTTTTTGGGTCGGCCAATCAAAGCGACACCTCCGATACTGCGTCGTCAATCACGACGACGCGGGCGGTGACGATGGTTTGCCCGCCCGGCCCGTAGACGGTGAGCGGGAGGATGTGGGGACCATCCGACGCGACCGGCACCCATTCGCCGACGATCGCCGACACCGCTGACGACAGGTCGGCCGCGGGGTAGTCCACGATCAGAGGGCAGTCCGGGTAGCCGGTCGCGAAGATGGTCCACATGGTCAGGGCTTCCCGAACAACGAGAGTTGCGAGTCGTCGGGGCCGACGTCGACCGCCGCGAGGTTCTTCACGGCCTGCGCGAAGTACGACGGCTTCAGTTCGCAGCCGATGCCCTTGCGGCCCAACTTGACCGCTTCGTGGACCTCGGACCCCACGCCCATGAACGGCGTGAACACGACCTCGCCGGGGTTGGACCAGAGGATGATAGAGCGGTCGATCACGTCGAGTTGCAGCGGGTGAACGTGCTTCTCGTCCTCATCCTCGCGCGCTTCGTGGAAGGGCAACACGCGCTCGCCGCGCACGTCATCCCAGAACGAGGACGCGTACTGACGCCAGATCCAGTGAGAGTACCGGTTCTCGATCTGGTTGCCCTTCCAGTTCTTGAAGGGCAGGAGTTCCGCCGGGATCTCGCGCTCGCCGTAGTAGTCGGTCAGTCCGGTCGGGTGCTCGATGGGTACGGCGTTCTCGCCGGGCTTGCGGAACACGAGCATGTAGTCGGCCTGCGCGCACGAGCACCGCGACGAGTCGTCAACGATGGACTTGTGGGCCAGGTCCTTGCGCATGGTCCGGTTCCGCACGCCGAGGGGCTCCTTCCACACGGAGTAGCGCGCAACGTACTTCCACCCTTCCTTCTGGTGGGCGCGGATCACATCGCCGGAGAAGTCGATCAGGTGGTCGCCGCCGGAGTTGCCCGACGGGACGTCGGTGACGTGGACGACCGACATCCGGCCCGGCATGGTGAGGCGCAGGATCTCGCGGATGAAGTACCCGTACTGATCGAAGAATTGTTCGTAGTCCTTGCAGTTGGAGAGATCGCGCTCGTTGGACGAGTAGCAGTAGAGCCCGCCGAACGGGGGCGAGTAGACGGAGAGGCCGACGACGCCCGAAGGCAAGTCGCGCATTACCTCGACAGAGTCCCCGTTGTAGATGGCGTATCGGTCGGTGATGATCTGGTCGGTTACAGCCACGTTGGCACCTTGGTTGCGTTGTTGAAGGTTCGGGAACGGTCGATGGAGTTGGCGCGGTTCATCTCCGCGACGAGTTGAGAAAACATCTTGTCAGCGGCGACGGCCTTCCGCAGATAGTTGTCGAGGACACCGCGCTCCCCTTCGGACGTGACCATGTCGACGTGAACGGGGCGCGTCTGCCCGAAGCGCCAGCACCGCCGGATTCCCTGGTACGTCTGCTCGTACGAGTGCGACGGGAACATGGTGACGTGGGCACAATGCTGAAAATTGAGCCCCCACGCTCCAATGGACGGCTTGGTCACGAGGACGCGGATGTCCCCGCGCACGAACCCCATGAACGCCTCTTCCTTGGCTTCGTCGGAGTCGGCACCGCTGACCTGAACGGCGTCGGGGATCAACTTCGTCAGCAGGTCCCCCTCCGCGTTCAGGTGGCACCACGAAAGCGCGGGTTGACCGGTTCCGTTCACGAGATCCGCCGTCCGTTCGCACCGCTCGGTGATGGTCCGGCGGCGCTCGTCGCGCTGCTCGTCCAACCCGCGGGCCGGCAGCGTGAACAGGAACCCTTCGCGCGGCGTCGCTGTCTTGATGACGTGCTCCGCTTGGGTGAGTGCCGGCAGGATGAACGGCGTGTCATCGCCGCCCACGTCCGACGGCTTGCGCAAGGCCCGCGCCCACGAGCACACCCACTGCCAGAACGGCGCCTCGGCGTGCCCCTTGAACCGCCACATGGACCCCGCATACCGCTTGTCGTGACCGAACGCGACGGGGCGGATTGAGTTGCCGGCGTCGTTCTTGAAGAACCGCGACAGCATGTCCATGTGACCGAGGTAGCCGAGGGCTTCCGACGATGTGCCCAACTCGATGTAGTCGTTGGGTGCCGCCGTCGCCGTGCAGAGTAGGCGATAGGGCGTCTTCCGCATGAACTCGGTGATGGCCGAACGTGTTGAACCGTCGAAGGACTTGAGGATGGACGACTCGTCACACACGACGCCCGCGAAGTCGAGCGGGTCGAAGTGGTGAAGCTTCTCGTAGTTCGTCACCCACACGCACACCGCGCCCGTCTTTCCGTCGAGCGAGCGACGCGCATCGATGCCGAACTTGGCCGCCTCCAACACCGTCTGACCGCCTACCGCCAACGGGGTCAGGAGGAGCACGGGGCGGTTCGTGTGGAGCACGACGTTGTGCGCCCACACCAACTGCATGAGCGTCTTACCGAGCCCGGTATCGGCGAAGATGGCGGCGCGGCCCTTGCGAACCGCCCACTCAACGACCGACCGTTGGAAGTCGAAGAGCGCGGGCGGGAGGTCGATGGGCGCGAACCCCTCGTCGCTCCCGGCCTGCGTCTTCTTGTCGATGAAGTCGAGGTAGTCCATCGCTCAATCCAGCCGCACGGGCATGACGACGAACTGCGCCGCCGAGTTGGTAGGGTCCTCGATCACGACCGGCGACAGCGTGTCACCCATCTTGATCGCGACGTCGGTGCCGGTGCAGACGCCCAGCGCGTTCGCCAGATAGACGACGTTGAACCCCATCACCGTGCGGTCGCCGGTGTAGTTCGCGTCGATCTCGGCGCTCGTCTCGCTGGTGTCCCACGTCCGGCGCATGTGGACCGTGCCGTTGGTGAGCGTGACGGTGACGGCGTTGGACCCCGTCGCGACCGGGAAGCGACGCAACGTGTCGTGCAGGTTGACGCGGTCGACCGTCCACGTCCGCTTGTAGTTCGTCGGCAACACCTGCCGGTAGTCGGGAAAGTCGACCTCGGCGCACCGGATCGTCAGCGTCTCGCCCGGCAACTTGACGGCGAGTGCGCGCGGCTTGGAGCCAGCGCGCGGGCCGGGCTCGATGGCGATCTCAACCGGGCCGGCGATCTTGTCGATCATCGCGCGCATCTCCAGCACGCACGCGCGGGGCACGAGCGTACCGGACGGCGCGTCCCCCGTGGCGTCGCACTCGGACCACGCCAGCCGGTTCCCATCGGTCGACACGGCGCGGACCTTGCCGCCGACGAACTCCAACAGGAGCACCGACAGGCCATACTTGTTGTCGTCCTCGGCGATGCACTTGACGGTCTGGTCGATGATCGTCCGGAGTGCGGGCGCGTCGACGGTGAGCGTGTGGGTGGCCTTGACGTCGACGACGCCGGGATGGTCGGCGGGGTCCAGTGTGCCGATCGTCGTCGTCGACTTGCCGACGGACATCTTGAGGCGCAGGTTCGTGGTCGACACGTCCATCGCGATCGGGCCGGGCGGGAGCGTCTTGATCGCCTTCTGGAGCGCGTCGACGTCGACGGCGATCCGGCCGCGGTCGCTCACGTTCGCCGTGTAGGTGCCGACGTAGCCCATGGACGAGCGGTAGGACGTGGCGGTGACCCCGTCAGGCGTCGCGTCGATGATGACGCACCCGAGGACGGGGTTGCTTGGCTTCGATTCGACGATGCCCCGTGCGCGGGCGGCGAGTTCGTCGAGTTCTTTGCGGGAGATGATGAGGTTCACGGGGTTGCGTCCTTGTTGTTGCGGAGTTCTTCGATCTCGTCTTCGAGGTCCTTGATCTTGTCGTCGGCGGCACTGACCTTCTCGTCGAGTTCTTCGATCTGCGTGGTCAGGTCGGAGCGCGTGGATTCGAGTTCCTGTCGCGCCTCTTCGGCCTCTTCCTTCGCGCGGTCGACGGCGCCGAACAGGAAGTCAGCCTCTTCCTCGGTCAGAAAGCCGGTGTAGTTGGGGGCCTGCTGACGGGCGCGCAGGTTGTCCTTGATGGTCTGGATCTTGTACTCGTCCGACATGTTCCCGTTTGCGAACGGGTCAAGTTCACCGGGGGCTCGTTGAAACATTCTCACCTCGCCCGACACCATTACTACAGTCGCGGGGCGGCGTCAAGGCGAACAATCACAACGCGCCCAACGACGGCATGACCCGCACCCGGATCGCGTACTCCTTCGGCACCCCGCGCTCTTGGGTGTACGCCCACACGATGCCCGGGTGGTTGTCCTTGACCCCAAGCCAGTCCGCGATCTCGTCGCGTATCGCCTTGAACGCGCCCGAGAGGTTGTCGTCGTCCAGTGCCCTTGGCGCGATCCGGGTGAGCGTCACGACCACGGGCAACGTCGGGCGGGGCTTGCCGCCGATGAACATGCGGACGAGGTCGCGTTGTTGCCGGACGCGGCGGGCCTTGACCTGCCACACCTCGCGCAGGTTCGCGGCGGACGGGAGGTTGTAGGGGATGGTCAGGATCACAACGCCACCCACTTCCCTGCGAGTCCCCACACCTCGCGATTCGCCGCACGCCCTTCCCGCGCGAGCAGTAGCAACAGATGCTCAACCCGACGCGGGGGCCACCGCAACGCGTCGGCAAGTTCACGGCGCGTGTGGGGGCCACTGGCGAGGCGTTCGAGGAGTGTCGCCATCCGGTCGGCGCGCTTGGCCCGTTTCGCCTCCAGTGCTCGCGCCCGTGCCGCCGTCTCGCGCGACAACGGGGGCCGGGACGCGGGATCGATGTGGACGCCGACGAGGGCCCACCGGTAGCCGCCGCCCGACACCGCGACGGCGTGAACCTCGCGCATGGTGTCGCGCAGGTAGCAGAGGGCGCGCGATGCCTGTAGCGGCGTGACCTCACACCGGTCGGCGACTTCGCGGGAGGTCGATCCGGCGTGCGCGGTGATGTCGGCGCGAACGCGGTTGACCGTGTCGCCGCGGTGGCGATGGTCTTCGGGGAGCCAGCGGGGGAGGGCGGTCATCCTTCCTCCTTGGCCCACGCCTGTTCCTCGTCCGTCGGCGCGTCGATCCCGATCTCGGCGCAGAACGCGGCCAGGTCGTCCACGTCCACGACGGTCCCGACGACGGCGCACCACCGACCTTCCCACTGATCGAACCAGAGCGAGACGTCGCCCTGTCGCAGCATACGGGGGGCGAAGGGGATGGTTGGGGGCGAGCGGGACCACATCAAAGCACCGGTTTGAAGGGGATCTCTGGGTCACCATCGGTCGGATTCGGGGGAGGGGTCGCGCCACTGCCGCCCCCACCGCCGCCGTATCCACCTCCCCCACCGTACCCGCCGCCGCCCCCGTAGCCACCCGAACCACCGCCGTAGCCGCCACCGCTGGAGGAACCGCCCCCGTACCCGCCGCCGGACGAACCGCCGCCGTCGCGACCACGACCGTAGCCGCCGCCGGAACCGCCACGCGAGGAACCCCCACTTTCGGCCTCGCCCGAAGCACCGCCGAGGAAGCGGATCGTGGTCGCGACGACCTCGGTGGTGTAGCGGTCCTTGCCCTCTTTGTCCTGCCACTTGCGGGTTTGGAGGCGGCCTTCGATGTACAACTGCTTCCCCTTCTTGCAGTGCTTGTTGACGTTCTCGGCGTCCCGACCCCACGCGACGACAGAGTGCCACTCGGTCGACTCTTGGAGATTGCCCTCTTTGTCTTTGTACTTCTCGTTCGTCGCGAGGCGCAGGGACGCGACAGACTGACCGCCGGACGTGCTGCGAAGTTCGGGATCTTGCCCGAGCGACCCGATGAGGATGACCTTGTTGACCATGGCTACTTGACTCCTGACGTTGAAAGGGACCCGTTCCGCACCTTCTGGCAGGTGCGGTCTACCGACGGGTCAGGCGGCAAGCCCGCGGCGCGCGCCACGATCGGACCCCGATCCAAGGCAACATGCGCGTTCGCGGCGGGGCTTTCTTCTGCATGGAGTGCATGTTGCCCTGGCCGAAAGGTTGAACACGGAACGCCCGTAGCGTCGGGGTCCGCGAAGTAGGCGTGTGAGGCCATTAGGACGGCACCCCGAACAACCGCAACAGATCCGCCGTGTCGTTCGCCCGCACGATCGAATCCGCCGCCGTCGCCGCATCCCCACGCCGTAGCGCGCGGTCACGGTCGGCGGTTGCGGCCACCTGTTGCGCGAGCAGGTAGCGCAGGAAGTCGAACGGGGTGCGGACGGGGAGGGCGATCACGAGGTCACCCCCGCCGGCATCTCGATCCGCGCGGGCGGGACAACGACGGCGCCGACCATCCGCACGCGCCAGTCAGGGAGCGTCATCTCGTACGCGTGGACGCCGACGGTGTAGCGCACGGTCACGCCGTCATTCGCGACGACGTAGCGGACGGCGTTTCCGGCGTGGATGTACAGCCGGTCGCCGCGTTGGGGGTTCGTGCGGGGGTCACGAGGCACGGGGCACCTCAACCGCCACCCGCGCCAGCATCGTGTCGAGGTCGCCGTACGTGGTGCGGTCGCCGATCAGGACCGACCACCCGCGCCCGTTGCCGGGGTCGGCGTCGGGGTGGTAGCAGAGTTCGACCGGGAGCCCGCTGCCGGTGACGGCGTGGAGCGGGGACGGGTCGGGGGTTGTGCCGGCGCACGCCCGCAGCAACGTGTTGAGGTCGAGCCCGAGCGCGGACGCCAGCCAGACCCGCACGTCGTCCCGCGGCCGACTCTTGGCGCGGACCCACGCGTCTACCTTCTGCGAGGAGATCGAGCGGGCGTGCTCCGGCTTCGTCTCGTTCATGGCGGCGGCGATCTGCACGGCGGTCTTGCCGGTCGAGCGCAGCAGGCGGGATAGGGCGAGTTCGTCGAACATGGGGAACGTCTACCCGACCGCGGCCCACGGTGCAAGAAGAAATGATTGCAGAATGACCTTGACGCCGCACCACGGGGTGTAGTAAGACGTTCATATGACCACCGACCCCCTCAACCTCGCCGCCTTCGCAGCGTTCGTCTTCATCCTCGCGGGTGTCGTGCGGTTCGCGGCGAAGTCGGTCGTCCCCAAGGAGTCCGCCATGCACGGCGACCTTTCCCGCACCCCCGCTCCCGTCGCGGTCCACATCCACAACGCGCGCGAGGAACGGCGCCTGACCACGCCGATCCGCCCGTCGGTGTCGGTCACGGTCGATGACTTCGCCGACGCGTTGGACTTCAGCTTCAACGAGATCGATACCGCCACCAAGGCCGCCGCCCCGAAGCGGATCGCGTGGGTGGACATGACGTTGGCCGAGATCGAGCGCGTCCACAACGAGATGCCCACGGATCGGTCGCGCAAGGCGTTGTGCAAGCGTCGGGCGCAGGTTGCGCGGCGGGGTGGGCGATGAAACCCAACGAGTTCGACTACGTGCGCAACACCATCGCCGCCGATGCGTTGGGACGGATCGAGGGGCGACGCGTGCGGCCGTTCCTGCTCGTCTCCGAGGCGTTGACGGAGAATCTCCAGACGACAAGCGAGATCGCCAAAGCGGCGGGCGTGCCGGTTCCGGTGGCGTATCGAGTCCTGCGCAAGTTGTTCGTAGTCAACGCCGCCGAATGGTGGAAGCGCGACAAAGGCACCAACAAAGGCGCCGCGTGGATGGTGACCCGTGATTGACCCCGAGATCGAGCGCCTTTGGGCCGAACAGGAGACGGGGCCGCGGCTGTCGCCGGACGCCGGGTTCGATGCGTACTGCCGCTGGGACGCCGTCAACGTGTCCCGCGCGAAGGCGATCGACGTGTCCCCGCTCGCGTACTGGCACCTGGTCACGACCGACAAGGGCCGCGATGACACCGACCCCATGCGCGTTGGGCGGGCCGTCCACACGCGTGTGCTGGAGCCCTCGAAGTGGGGCGCGCATCCCGGCGGCGTGTGGAGCGGCGAGCGGTTCACGTTCTACCAAGGCCGGCGTTCGGGCAAGGCGTGGGAGTCGCACAAGGAGACGTGGCACGACTGTACAACGCTGACCGAGGAAGCATGGAGCAACGTCGAAGCGATGGCGCGCGCGGTATTCGCGCATCCTGTCGCCGCGTGGTACCTCGATGGGTCCGAGAACGAGCGCAACGTGACGTGGACGGACGCGGCCACAAACCTCCCCTGCAAGGCGAGGATCGACGCGGTCACCCGGCGCGGCGCGATCGTGGACCTGAAGACGGCGCGGTCGATCGTGCCCGACCGGTTCGCGCGGGAAGTCGCAACGCGCGGCTACTACGTTCAGGCGGCCCATTACGTCAACGGCGCGATGGCGGCCGGCTTGTTCGCAGTCGAACCGAAGTTCATCATCATCGCCGTCGAGAGCAAGCCGCCGTTCGATGTGGCGGTGTACGAACTCGGAACGCAGAGCATGGACGCCGGGAAGGCGAAGATGGCCGAACTTCTCGGCAAGATCAAGATGCACACGGAGAGCGGCAAGTGGCCGGGCGTGGCACCCGACCTGCGCGTCATCGAGGTCCCGACGTGGGCCCTCGGCGACCTCGACGAACCCTTTGAAGACACGGAGATCGAAGATGAGTGACGAAGAGACGTTCGATGTGGTTGAGTTGACCAAGGCGAACTCCGCGCAGTTGAATGCCGTGGACCTCGTAGGTGGACCCGCAACGGTTCGCATCCTCGGCGTGAAGAACAACAACAGCGCCGACGGGAAGCAGCCGATCAAGGTACTGATCGACGGCGGGTTCAAGCCGTGGTTCCCGTGCCTGACGATGCGCCACATGATGATCGGCAAGTGGGGGAACCCCGCCAAGTGGGTCGGTCGGTCGGTCACGATCTACAACGACCCCGCCGTGACGTACGGGAAGAACAAGACGGGCGGTGTGCGTGTCTCGCACATGAGCAACCTGTCCGAACCGTTCGACGTGACGCTGCCGACGCGGCGCAACGAGTACACGACGTACACGATCCGGCCGCTCGCGACGCCGGGGCCGACGACCGCACCGACGGGCAACCAGCGACCGCCCAACGACGCCCCCGCGTCCCTCTTCACTGGCTGGGCGGTCGACGTGCGCAAGTACCTCAACGTGGACCCCGAGGCAGTAGCAGACTGGTACGAGGCTACCTACGCGATCAACCTCCGCACCGCGACCAGCCGCGACGTGATGGCGACGGCGTACGGCAAGATCGAGAGTCCGGCGGGGATGTCGGCGTTCCGCTCCTCGCCGTTCGGGGGTGCGTCGTGAAAGACGCCAAGGGCAACACCGTCACCGTCGGCGCCCGCTGCGTGTTCGGCGACGATCGCACCGTCGGCACCGTGCGCACGGTCAAGAAGACGAACGCCATCATGCGCAAGTGCATCCGCGGCGACTTCATGGCCCGCTGCGACGACGGCACCCACGACAACGCCGACCTTCGCACGAACGGCCACACCGCGTCCGAGTGGGTGGGTTCCGCGCACATCGAGGTGATCTCGTGACCCCCGAACAGATCGCCATCCTGACGCCGGAGGAGCGAAGGGCGTGGGAGTCGTTGGCCGCATTCGACGCAACCGGACGCGACATCGTGGCGCGCCGGTTGACGGGTGAACGCACGTCCGCGCCAATGAACCGCCACATGCCCGGCGCCGAGGCGCATCTACGCGTCGCCCTCACCACGATCGCCAACCTCCGCGCCCGACTCGTCACCGGCATCGGGCTCCCCCTCGGCGTCAACGACCGCAACGGAAACCCAGTCCACGTCGGCGACACGCTCGCGTTCGATGGGCGGGAGTGGACGCGCACCTGCGACGCGCCCGACCACATCTACACCGTCGAGTTTCGCAACGGGCAAGTGCTCGTTGACGGCACCGTCGGCGACATCCGCCACTACTGCCGCGTCGTCAAGCGTTGGGACGCGCCTACCACGGAGGCGACATGACCGACCTCACGCATTGGGTGTTCAACCGGTTCAGGTCCGAGCGTTCGGGCAAGTACCGCATGACCGTTCGGGGCGACACCCCCGACGGCGACCGCAAGGTGACGTCGGCCCTCGTCTCGGTTGACGCGAACGCCGGCATCGTCACGACGGTGAGCGGGTCAACGTACCGACTCGTGGGGCCGTGGATTTACGCCAACAACGGCGGTGCCCCGCAGACATTGGCCGACATCCTCGCATGGTACGGCGAGTGGACGCCCGCGAATCCGGCCGACTACAGCACATTGAAGGAGCCCGCATGACCCCGCCCTGTCCCCCCGCCCGACTCGCCGCGATTGAGGCGATCCGCGACCTTCTCACACGGGTCGAGTACGCCTACGACCCCGACACCGCGATCGAGCACCTGTCCGGCGTGCCCAACGCGATCCGGGTGCTGACGACGGCGCTCAACGGGGAGCGGGAGACGACCCCCTACGTGATCGGCGTGGACCACGGGAACGGGCCCGATGCGTCCGTCGTGACCGTGTGGGACACCTCGACGGATCCGCCGACACGGGTGGGTGCGCCGCCGACCAACTGCGATTCGTGCGCGCACGACTACCGGACGCGCGACGGGAATCCGGGGTGCAACCTCATCGACACGGAGGAGCATGAGGAGGTCGTTGCGTGGGGGAACGACAACCTTACCCGCAACGGCAGCGTCATCACCGGCGCCACCGGCTGCCCCGGCTGGAAGGCGCGCGAGATGCCCGCCGAGGTGCCGATCGCCGAACTGGTGGAGCGGTTGGGGTTGGTCCGGTTGATCGACGAGGACGACGAAACGGCCGAGTGGCGCGCGGCCGATGGTCAACTCTGGGTGTGGGAGGGGTCATCTTGTTGGTACGCCGACCTGACCTGCAAGTGGGGCCCCGGCACCGAGTTCCCCACCGAAGACGCCGCCCTCCGCGCCTACGCTCGCGCGAAGGGGGTTGCATGATCTTCACCCCTCCCGCCCGCGATTGGTGGGTCGAAGTCCGGCCCGTCGGTGCGCCGTGGACCAACCGGCAACAGGCGCTTGTCCGGATCGTGATGAACCACGGGAACGCACACACAGGGCCGTTCCTCTGGTTCCGCCAACACCCGGACGACCACGACGCGCATCGGTTCGTCGTGCTCGCGGAACAGGTCGGGCCGATCCGTGTGGCCGCGCGACCGTTCGACCGCGACGATCGGCCGTGGCGGGATGACGAGTGGCGGATCGTCGGGACCGGACGTTGCCCCGTCGGCACCGTGCTCCACTTGAACGGCCGCCCTGCCGTCGAACATCGCGCGGACGGGTGGTGGTACGTGGACGGTCGGCGGTTGGGCGTCAACGAGGTCGAGGCGTTGGACGACTACCCGTACACGGTCGGCTTGACGGCTGGCGACGGGTGTAGTAAGGGTAATGTATGATCTCCCTCCCCACCGCTCATCCCTTCTCGCGCAGTCAGTGGTTCGGCCGTCTGATCTCGGTCGACGGCACCGACGCGACCGACTTCAACCCGGACACCGAACCAGAGGAAGTTCTGCACGCAGGCCATTCCGGGTTCGGCTGGGATGGCGAATCCGCCGGAGTCGCGCGGTTGGCCGACGGCCGATTCGTCGCGTGGGACACCGATTGGGGCCCGACCGGCGACGGGTTCAACGCCGACGCATACGGGGGAACCGCCGACATCTTCTTCGGTGCGACCGCCGACGCCGTGATCTGGATGGGCCTTTCCGCGACGGGCCGCAAGTTGTGCGGATTGCCAGAGGAGCGCCCCGAATGAACCCGAACCTCCCGTCGTCCTCGACCAACCACCCGAACGGCCACGTTGTCGAGTGGACCCGCGCGATGGGCCCTAACTGCGTAGAGTGTCGCCAAACCGACCGGCACGTCATGATCACGGGCTACCACAACACCGACGGCCGCGACGTGTTCGTGGACCTGTTCCTGACGCGTGAGCAGGCGGTGGCCCTTCACGAAGAACTCGGGCGACGGATCGCCGAGGAGCGCGAATGAACCCCACAAACCCCCTGACCGTTGCCCGATGGGGTGACTACGGCGAACACGCCACCCTTCCCGAGTCGCCGCTGGGCGGAATGGGCGGGTGGGCCCACGGAAACACATGGGCCGACTACATCGCAGAGACCGGGCCAGAGGTGGCACCGTACGCCGAAGCGTTCCGGGTCGCGGTCCTCGCGCGCGGACTTCGGGAGGGCGGCGACTGGCACCAAGAGGCCGATGACGGTGCGCCCGTGTTCAGCGACGGCACGATCGCGACGTTCTCGTATCGCGCATGGGGGGACGCCCTCGCGTGCATCTACACGACCGAAGACGGCACCCCGTACTCGTACATGGACTTCTACATGTCGTGCATGGTTGACCGTGAGAACGCCAAAGCCGTGGAGGGCGAATGAACCCCGCCCCCGACGCCCCATCCCGCGTGACCTCCGTAGCCGTCCCGGACGCGCTGTATGCCCGGATCCGCGGCCTGCTGATGGACGGTGAGACGGTCGGCGAGTTCATGCGCACGGCAGTCCTTCTGCCGACGCCGCTCCATCACCCCGAACGCGTGCCCGTCGTCGCTCCGTGGCGGCGGGTGAGCTTCCGCCTGCCCGTCAACTGCGACTGCGACTGCGCCGGCTACCTGCCCGCGATCGTCGCCGAGGCCGAACGCCGCGTGAGGGTGCGCCGTGCCGGTGTCGTGGGGCTCGTCGTGGCGCGGGTTGTGGGCACGGATGCGGACGGCCGGCGGATCCTCGATGATGGGGGGCCGTTGATGGTTGAGGGTGGCGAGGTTGAGGTTGTGGAGGTGGATCGTGAGTGATGCTCTGAACGTGGTTGACGCCGCCCAGCGTGCGATCGACGTGGCCGATTCCGTTCGCGATGCGGGTTGCACCCCGATCACGGTGGTCGACATCGGGTATCTTCGGGACCTGTTGGCCGAGGTCCGCCGCCTGACCACGGAGGCCGACACGATGCGCGAGTGGGCCGAACGCGCCGCCGCGGACGAGAACGCCAACGCGGCGGGTCTCGAAAGGCTCGCGCACAACGTCGGTGCCGCCCTCGTGGCCGCGTCCCTCGCACCCGGCGAGTCGTTGGCCGACCCGCCCGCACACGCCATCGTGTCGGCCGTGGACAGGTTGCGCCGCGAGCGTGACGAAGCCCGCAACCGCGAGTCCGCCGCCGCATCCGTGGTGCTGTCACTGGACATCCCCGAGGTTCGACGGCTTCAGGGCGAGGTCACCGCCGTCCGCGCCGTCCACGCGCTGATCGAGGCCCTGCGCGATCGGGATGCGCGGTTGGGGTTTGCGGAGGCCGAGCGCGACGAAGCCCGCGCTGCACTCCAAGCCGCCCGCGTCGACGGGGCACGGGCGATGCGGGACAGCATCGCAGCCATCCTCAACGACGGCGGATTCGACCCGTGGCCCGCCGTCAAGCGTACGACGAATCTCGCGGCGTGGGAGGAGCACCGCGTAATGGGCCTCGACGCCATTCTTGACGCCGTGCTCGTTGACGCCGCCTCTGACGTGCGCCGCCTCGACCCCGCCACCGTGGCCGGCGACCTCCGCGTGCGCGAGTGAGCCCCTACGGTGACCCGCCGATCTGTACTTGCAACATGGGCATGACGACGCACGTAGGCGCGATCGGGCCCTGCCCCACACACGACGGAACGGTCTACTACCCCGGCGCGGCCGATGTCTTCGACGACGCCGACGGAACCACCGACCCGCCACGCCGACGTGGCACCCGGAGCAACATGTCCCCCTTCACCGCCCTCGCCATGATGTCCGCCCTCGCTTCCGGCGTCCCCCCGATGCCCGGTGAGCGCGACCTGTTCCGCGTGCCGACGAAGGCCCCGAAGCCGCCCGACGACATTCAGGCCGCGATCATGGCGAAGGCCGAAGCGCGGCGGGATCGCATCAAAGCGCGGAACCTCAAGAACATGGAGAAGCGATGAACGGCCGATACATCCCCGCCGCCCCCGACTGCATCAAGGCTCGGTCGCTGCGGTACCCCATCAACCGCATCGTGATCCACGCTCAAGACGGCACGCAAGCCGGGACCATGTCGTGGTTCCGCAAGGTCGGACGCTCGCCCCCGACCGCCGCCCACTACCTGATCGGTCGCGACGGCGCCGTGGTCCAGATGGTGCCCGACGACTGCAAGGCGATCCACGCCGGGAGTCCAACGCAAGCCGGCTGGAACGACCGATCGATTGGGTTGGAGTTCGAGGTACGGATCAACCCGTGGAAGGGCCGCACGCACTTCCCGCTGAACGACTGGCCCGCCGCGATGGTTGACGCGGGCGCCGAGGTGACGGCAATCCTCTGCGCGAAGTTCGGGATCCCGGTCGACCGCACGCACATCGTTGGGCACTCCGAGGTCCCCGGCGCAACGCACACCGATCCGGGGCCGGCGTTCCCGTGGGAGGCATTCATGGCCCGGGTGAACGCATGACCCCCACCGACCGCCGCCACGCTCGCCAGGTCCGCAAGCGCGCACGGGTGGCACTGGAGCACGCGCGGAACAAGCGGCCGGACGCCCTCACGGCCATACGGCAGGATGTTGCAATCCTTCGCGCCGACGGCGTGGACGACGACGAGATCGCGCGCACGGTCGCGGTGTGGGTAGACGACCTGTTGCCGCTTGGAGTCTTCGGCCCCGTCGGCATGGTCGCCGAGGTGCTGGACGGGCCGATCGCCTACGCCATCGCGCGGTTGATCCTCGCGTCGGTGAAGAAGGACCCGAAGCCGCTCCCGTGCGGGTGTACGGGCGGCATGGACTGCGAGCGTTGCAAGTTCCCTTGACGTGGTGGGGACGGTGTAGTAATGGTGGGGCGTGAGGTAGAGATGAGCGAACCCGACAAGCCCCCCATCTGCCACCGCTTCACCGCCGCCATGATCACGGGTCGGGCGGTGGTGTCGGCCGGCGTTCAGGCGTACAACCGGAACGAACTCGCGGAGATGTCGCTCCCGTGCATCGGATGTCGGTGCGCGCTTTGGGTGCCGGACCTCCAGTTGCCCGGTCACGGTCAGTGCGCCGACAACATGCACGCTCGCCCGCGGAAGGATCCCGGCCATGAGTGACCCCACCGACGCCGACAAGGCTACCGCGCGCGACATCGTAGAGGACTTCGCGGATCGACTCGGCATGTGGCAAGGCTACCCGCTGATCGACACCATCGCCCGCGCCCTCGCCGACGCCCGCGAGCAAGGTGTGCGTGCCGGGATGCTCGCCGAGATCGCGACCGCGCGCGAGCAAGGCCGCCGCGAAGGCGCGGAGGAGATGCGCGCCGCCATCCTCGCCGCCGATCGCTGGTCTGGCGTCGGGGTCGAGGCGATCCGGGCGGTCACGATTCCGGCGGTAAAGCCATGATCCCCCGCCTACACCCAACCCCCGGCTGCTCGTGGCCGCACCCCAACACCGGGCACGAGGCGATCGAGCGCATCGGCGGCCCCATGAGTCTCGACGACAAAGGCCCGTTCACCATCACCAGCGCCGACTTCTTCGCCCTCCGCGAGATCGTCGGCGCGTACGACCACCTCTTGCGCCACCCCGTCGGCACCGAGCGCGTGATCCGCACGTTGCGGGCGTTGCGGCGGGAAGTGTCCAAGGCGGGCGCCTCAACCTCTGGAGATGACCCCCAATGAAACCCCCCGTCCGCCGCAACGTCGGCACCGATGTCCCGACCATCCTCGCGTTCGTCGCCGAGGCCGCACACCACGGCTACCCGACGATCGCGCTGGCCGCCGACGCCGCCGACGCGCTGATCGTCCACTTTGGCGCGCCGACATCCATGGCGACCACCGTGATCCGGGAGGAGTACCTGCCCGACGGGATGGCCCTCGCGCTGCCGCCGGGGACGAGCAACCTCTGGTCCGCGGCGCCGACGTTCGAGGTGTCCGATGTCTGACCTCCACACCCTCATCCTGATTCCCCCGAATGGCGACGCCACCCTACTCGCGGACGAAGCGGGCGGGGGACGGGTGCCGCAAGCCGAGGGGTTCGCGTGCAACGACATCGCACACGGGTTGTGGTGGACCGTAGGCGACCGCGAACCGGTCGGCGCCCCCGTGTGCAACGCCTGCTCGGCGCGCAAGCGGTGGCGTGAGGCGACCGGGTTGCTCCTCGTGTCCGGCGGCGCCCCGGTGGCGATGGGGTGTGATCGGCTGCTACGGGTCGACCACTCCTTCCGGGATTGGATCTCGCCGACCTACACGAACGAGGCCGCCCTGCGATTCGCTCGCGCCTACGCCGACAGGCACCCCGGATCCAAGGTCGTCGCGCTCTCGGCGGACGGGCGGGAGGTGACCCCGTGAACGGTTCCGACATCGGGGGCGAACTCGCCCGCATCTTCGGGTTCGTTGGTACGATCATCGTCTTCTCGATGCTCGCGCTCTTTGCCGTCGGGTGGTGGCTGGGCGACCGGTACGACTTGCCGTCTGTGTGGGTGTCGTGGGAGGTGACCCCGTGACCCCCGCCCAAGCCCGCGAACACGCCGAGTTCGAGGCCCCCGCCGTGCGCCTCGACGTCGCGTGTGAACCGCACCGGTCGGCCCTCTGGCGTGACGTCCCCTACCGCCGTCAGGTGTGGATCCGCTCGTTGGTTGAGGGCACCGACGTGGTCGTGGTCGACGACTACGGCAACGCGTTTGCGACGACCGTGCGGGCGATCTCGCCGAACAAGCGCGACCGTCGCGGGTCGAAGGAACCGCGGGTCTGGCTGGAAGGGCACATGAGCAGTTACGCGGCGGGTCGCATCTTCCGGCCGGGTGCGCCGTTGCCGGTACGTCCGTGAACCGCCGCCAAGCCCGCAAGATGAGCAAGCAGTGGTCTGCCTACGACCTCGACGAACGCAAGCGGCGGCCCCGGTACACGCGCGATCAACTCGGCCTGACGACCTACGCGTGCGGTTGGCGGTGCTGACGTTGGGGTCCGAGTCGTAACGCAACGGCGCTGTATCGCGCTTGTCCTCGCCTCGGTTCGCGTCGTGTCCGCCCCCGTGCTACCGTGAACGCATGGACTTGCATACCGCCGTTGCCGCTATCGTCGCCAACACGACGGACCTCGCGCAGTGGTGCGAGGGCCAGGCGCAGGCGCTCGACAGGGTCCACGCCGCCACCGAGACGCGCCCGATGTCGCCGCAAGAGTGCCGGCACTCGATCGACGTTCAGCGCGAGATGTTGCGCCGCGTCGGTCAGGCGCACGTGCTCTGGCTGACGCTCCTGCCGGGCGTCGTCGCATCGGCGCCCGCGCCGCCACCCGCGCCGGTGGTCGTCGGTCGGGTGACGTGGGTTCGGCGGCTGCTACGCCGCGTCGTCGGCTAAGGCTGCGGAGGGCTCGGGATGTCGCCCCGGGCCACGTAGTGCCACACCACGCCGCGCCGGATGTTGTCCGTCTCCGTGCCGTTCATGCCGGTCGTGTAGTGGTCGAGCCACGCGCCACGGCCCGCCTCGATGTCGTTGATCTCGGCCTTGATGGCGGTGTAGGCGGCGGACACGTCGGACATCCCGCCCGCGTTCAACCCAGCGGCACGCACGTCGTTGTGCTGCGCGCGGGTCAGGGTGATGTGCGAGCGGAGGGTGAGCGACACGCGAAGTTCGCCCGTGGTTGGCTCGAAGTCGAGTTCGTGGCCCGCGTCAGGTACGCCGTTGCCCATGTCAGTGCTCCGTGTCCGTGGGGGCCGCTGGTTGCGCTTCTGGCGCGTCCGTCGCGGCGGGTGGGGGTGCGGCGGGGGTCGTGGTCGTCACGGTCGTGGTGGGCTCGCCAGCCGCGTCCGTGCCGACGGTGGTGCTCGTGGTCGCGCTCACGATCTCGCGGGTCGCTGCCGCCGTCTCGCGCACGTCCACGCCGAGGAGTTGGGCGAAGATGACGATCTGGACGACCTGGAGGACGAAGAACCCGCCGAGCAGCGCCCACCCGATCTTCTTGAATCCGCCGATCTCGACGCGGACGGCCACGATCTCCTGCCGGATCATGTCGCGCGTGTCGTCCTGCGCTTCGAGGAGTGCGGCGACGGTGGGGTCCAGCGTCGCGCGGTTCACGCGTGGGCGTTCGGTCTTGGTGGGGGGCATGTGCGTCTCAACAGCAGGCATCGGAACTCCGTCAGAGGGCGGCGGCAATACCGGCCGAGATCGGGACTGCGATGGCCGCATACCCCGTGTCGTTCATGTGGGTGTTGTCGGCCATCGCGGCGACCTGCCACGACGCGATGTTCGTGATCGGCGTGCGACCGTCGACAAGTTGAACGTGTGCGGCCCACGGGTGCGTCGCGACCATCGCGAGTACGGCGGCGTCCTGCACCTGAATCGCAGCGTCGTACGTTGGGTCAACGTTCGGCGACAACGGGCAGATGAGCACGACCTCTGCGAAGTTGTTTTGGCAGAGCGTGATCATCGCGCCGATGTTGGCGACCGTTTCCGCGAGCGTGGGCGGCGTCCCGAACCCGGATACCCGGTGGTTGGAGTCGTTGGTCCCGGCGTAGATCGTCACTACGTCCGGCTTGAACAGGGGCACGTCTATGGTCAGGGCGGCGAGGATCACGGGCGTCTCGGCACCCGACACGCCCGACATGTAGTCCTGCCACCCCGTCGCGCCGCCGCCGCTTGTTGCCGAGCTTCCGAGGGGGACGAGGCCGACCTCCAACCACCGGGGGATCGAAGCCATGACGGCCGCACGCCAGCCGTTGCCGTCCGTAGACCCGAAGCCATCCGTGAGGGAGTCGCCCGCTTTCAGGATGGTGCGCGATGGGGAGGGAGTGACCATGTCAGTCCATGCACAAGGCGAAGTCGGGGGTGGTCGTCCCGGTAGATCCGGCGACAACGGATCCCGTCCAGGGTCCCGAACCCGTGAGCGCGCCAGAGGCCGCCGTCCGCAACACGGACCCGTCCGCAAGGTCGTAGCTCAACCCCCGGAACGTCGGCTGCGTGGTGCCCATCGCCGAGCGGAACCCGATCCACACGTTCGTCCCGGCGGGGATCGTGATCGCGAGCGGCGTGTTCTGGTTGTTGGTCCCGGTGAGGTCCGTGACGCTTCCGGTCGCTCCGAGCTTCGTCAACACCTGTGCCGCACCACACGGCGGGAGAGGGGATGATGCGATGGCGAACTCGGCCGTCTGCGTGCCGCCCGCCGCCGTCGCGACGAAGTAGCGGATCCGCGCGTACGTCGTGTCCTGCGTGAGCGTGCCCACGTACAGCCAGTAGGCTGTGCCGCTCGTCGTGAGGATGTTCCCGATCCCGGGCGTCGCCGGGGACCGGAGCACGCGCTGGTTGTACGACGACACCGCACGCGCCGTTGCGCTTACGGCGTTGGCGGTCAGTCGGCCCATCATGTCCGGCACGAAACCTCCTACGACTGGTTGGAGTAGTCGGTGGTGCAGACGAGGCGCGCGCCGTCAACCGGGAAGGTGACCGTCCCGGCGTCGACCTTGACCCAGAGGTAGATCGTACAGGTCGACGTGAGGTCGGTCGCGAGCAACTGCGGGCGCCGGTACCACTTGCCGATCGTGATCGCCCCCCCGTACTTGTTCACCGTCTGACCCGCCACGGGGGTCATGGTACCGACGGTGGTGAGGGGGATGTCGCCCGTCACGTCCCACGTCAGGTACGCGCTCACGACAGTCGGGGGCCCACCCGCCGTGACCGTGTAGTTCAGTTCGAGGTTGTCCATCCATCCGGCCTGCGGGACCGCGGGGACCGTAGCCCCTTCGGTCGCGAGGACGAGCAACGGGACCACCACGAACGTTGTCGTGACGCCGGTTTTCTCGACTGCGTTGGTGACGTATGAAGTCGCCATCTACCCTTCCTTGGGCGGTTCGGGTTCGACGGCAGGCGGCGCCACCATCTGCCCGATCGCGTCGCCCTGCGCGCGGTTGAAGAACGACACGACGTCGAGGAGATTGACGGGCGAACCGTCGGGGCTTTCGGCACTCCAACGGTACGACCCGTCCTCGTGAATCTCGGCGGCTACGGTGAACTTGACGGGCATGGCGGATTCCTCCTGAACCGAGGCTAACCGACTACCCCGCGGCGCGAACGACCGTGAACGCTTCGGTGCCGGTCCCGACGTTCGTAGCGACGAGTTTGAAGATGACCGCCGCCGCCGCCGCGACCACGAGGTTCGTGCCGCCGGCCGCCGTGACGCCCGCGCCGAGGCCGAGGGTGACGGTGTTGGCGGCCTTCAGGTTGCAGATCGTGAGTTCGATCACGCTGCCGACCTGAATGCCGGGGAACGTCGAGATCAGGGCCGACGCCGCCGGGGTGGTCTTGGTTCGGTTCGTCGCGCCAGTCGCCACGGTCCAGATGCCGCTTCGGACATCGGCCGCCGTGACGGTCGCGTCGGTGTCCGCGAGGGCGGCGATGGCCTGGTTCTGGAGGAACGGCATCGGTGCGGTGCCGGCGACGTAGACGACACCCGCCTGCCCCGCGATGCCGCCGGCCGAGGCCCCACCCGGGCCGGGCTGGAGGGGGATCGACCCGCCCGCCCCGCCGTTTGCGGTGCCCGCCGTGGCCGCGCCACCGACACCGCCCGTGAGGCCCGCGTTGCCGCCCGCCCCGCCGACCGCTGTGCCTGCGGTTGCGGCCGTGGCCCCACCCGCGCCGCCGATGTTCGTGGACGAGGCACCCGCACCGCCGTTCGCCGTGCCGGTGCCAGTCTTGGCCCCACCCGCGCCGCCCGTGAAGGTGAGGGCGGACCCTGCGCTGCCGTTGGTGGTGCCGGAACCCGCCGCGCCCGCAGCGCCCGCGATGGCCCCGGCCGCCGCAAACGTCACGGCGCCGGTGAAGGTCATGCCTGTGGACGTGAACTTGACGGAGACACTGTCATCGCGGTTGGCGATGCCCTGCGGCCCGACCCCGTACGGGGCGGCGGCGGCATTGGACTCGAAGCGAATGGTCCAGTCGGTGATCTGACCTTGGCCGAACGACATGTGAAATCTCCTGACTCGGCAGTTGTACCCGTTGGCCCGTTGGCGCGACCGGGCCCGCTGGGGTTAGGGAACCGACTATGGTTCCTGACCAACCCGTCACGATCGCCACCCGCCTACGCCAAGCACGCGAACGGTCGGGCCTGACGCAATCGCAGGTCGCCGCGCGCTTCGGGGTTAGCCGGCGTTGGATCGGGCAACTGGAGACGACCGACAAGCGGCTTACGGCGGAATGGCTCGTGCGTTTGTCGCGCGTCTACGCCTTCGCCCCGGACTGGATCGTCTTCGGCGACCGGCCCGACCCACTGGACCGCGGGCCTTAGTGGTAGGTCCGCTCGCCCTCTTTCTTGAGGGTGCGCATCTTCGCGTTCTGCTCGGACTCGCGACGCTGAATGAGGGGCGCGAGGGCCTGGTCCCGGTCGAGCACCTGAACCGGTTTGAACCCGAGCCACGACCCGAGTTCCTCCGCTTCGGTCAACCCTGACCGCGCCATCTCGGTGTCGGGCTCGTTGCGCAGGGGTTCGCGCCCGTCTGCCCGTGCGACCTCCCGCGACAGGTCGACGCCCTTCTGCACGATGCCGCCCTCAATCAGCGTGTCGCCGAAGTCCGCGCGCTGCATGGCGGTGATCGTGTCGAGCATGGCCCCGCCCATCGTCATCTGCCGGAACACCCACCACGCGCGGGAGTGCGGGCCGTCGGGCTTGACGATCCACTGCGGGGCGCCCGGGTAACCCTCCTGCGACGGGTTGCGGTACTGCGCGGGGATCTTGCCGAAGAGGTCGTTGACGACCATCCCGCCGGTCAGGTTCTCGTCCATCTCGACGAACCAGTTGGGGATCGTGTTGAACCCCTCGATCGACCGCTGCCAGTGAATGTCCTGCCCCGTCGACATCACGAACGACAACTGGATCCACGGGTTCAGCTTCGACGCGAGGTCCCCGGCGGCGGACGGGTCAAGCTCGGTCGTCACCCCAAGGAGCGACTGCCACAACCCGACGGCGTCCGCGATCGACAACCGGGGCGTCAGCGTGACGGCGCCTTGCGTGGCGCGGTCGGCGTGCCCTGCCTCGAACGCCGGGCGGAACCGGAACGGCACCCGGCCCTCCCCCCACGTCGGCGCGAACAACTCCGCGTCCTCGCCGAAGTTCTCCTGTTGCGCCCCCCGAAGCGCGCGCAGTTGGACCATGATGCGCGACGGGTGGTTCAGGAGCGTCCACCAGAACAGGTTTTGATTGTTGCGCTGGAACGAGTAGAACAACACGCCCTTGCGCAGGTAGTTCTTCTCAAACTCGGTGACGTTGTTGTAGTCGAACGCGACACGGCGCGCGAGTTCGGCCGCCTGCTCCTCGGGGACGCCGCGGAGCACCTCACCGATGTAGGTCGACACCCGGTAGTAGTTGTCGATCCCGGTCGCGGCCTCGCGGAAGAAGTCCTGCCACGTCCGCGACAAGGACGCGAACGCCCCCGCACCGACAACGGCACCCCCGAGCCCCGCGACTGCGCCACCGATGACGGCACCCGCGGCGGCCTTCAGCTTCGGCGAGTCCATGAGGCGGTTCCACAACGTCGGTTCGGCCGCCTTGATATCCTCGGCGATGCTCTGCGCGAACTCGGTCTTTACCAAGGACGAGTTGAGCCCCGCTCGCGACGCACCCGACGCGAGCGACTGATCCGAGTGCCACCGCCCGACCACATCGAAGCGCCCGAGTTCGGCCGGCATCATCGCCCCGGTCCCGGTCAACCCCGCGCCGTTGTTCCACATCCTGGCGATGACAGCGCGCGTCATGCGGCCCTCGGCGGTCGGCAACAGCGGACGGGCCATGATCTCCAACGCCTTGATCGCCCCGACGCCCTGGTACAACTGCCCCATGCCGCCGATGAACTGCCCCATGAAGAACGCCGGCCGGATCAACGGACCCATGCCCGTCGTCAGTCCGGTCTTCAGCATCCCGAACGAATACTGGTAGGCGGTCCCGAGCATGGTCAGGGCGGCGTTGACGGCGCGGTAGTGGGCGGCGATCGGTTCGTCGGTGCCGGGCACGATGTTGCCGAGCTTCGGCGGCCCGCTCGTGAATGCACCCCCAAGCGGCGCCGAGTCCGCCAACGCCTTCTCGATCGGTTCGCGGAACATGGTCGGCATCACGATCTGCCCGCCGTCGGGAAGGGTGATCGTCTCCCACTCCGACCCCTTGCCCATCTTCATGCCCCACGACTGGATCATGCGGAGCGCGTCGGAAGCGGCGGCCTTGTTGACCGACCCTGACGCCGCGCGCATCCCTGTGCCCGGGACAAACACCCCCTCCGTCTCCATGGTCGGCAGGCGGTTCGTGGACGTCACCTTCCAACCCGTAAACGCCGCGAGGTAGTGCATCACGTCCTGCTTGTACGCCTCGCCCGTGATTGCCTCCACGTCGTTCGCCGCCGACCCGAACACGTAGGGCCGGTCAAGGCGCACCCCGCCGCGAAGGAACGACGTCGGATCCGCGACCACGCCCACGTCCGCAAGCCTGCGCGCGAGCGATGCCCGCACCTTCGCCGCTTCGAGGCGGGTCAGGACGTTGAGGACCGCCATGCCCTGATCGTAGACGGGGCCGCGTGCAGCCTGCCCAAGTTCGGTGTTGAGCAACAGGTTGTCCGCCCAATCGCCCGTGTACCACGACTCGTACGCACGGTACTTGGCCGCCGCCAACCGTGCGGGATCCATTCCGGCGAACACCTGCGCGTCGTCACTTCCGGCGAACGCGTGCATGATCTCGCTCGCGCGGTTGTCGAACACGGCGACACGGCGCTTGATGCCCTCCTGTACGCGGGCCATCGCGTCGTTGACCTCATCCAGCGTGTAGCCGGCGTCCGAGATCGCGGCGGTGAAGTCCATCCCGTCCTCGCGCACACGCCAGTTCACGCGGTCGATGACGGTCAACCCCGCCCACTCCTGTACGGTCTGCTCGGTGTCGCCCAGCGGCGCGTTCGTGAACAGGCGTTGAATCTCGGGCGCACCCGTCGCCACCTGCTCAAACGTGTCCGCGGTCGCGAGGGGTTCCACGCGCCGAAGCGTGCGGAGTTCTTCGACCGGCACCACTTCGGGGGGAAGCGCGGCGGCCACGTCCTTGAACGCTTCCGCCCACGCCTTCTCGCCGCCGTTCATGGCTTTGATCACGGCGTTCTTCACGCGCGAACCCGACTCGCCAATCTCGCGCGCCACCGACTTCAGCACTTCGCGCGTCGCCGGGTTCAGGTACTCGTCGGCGGCGATCGTGGTGACGAACGCGTCCCGAAGCGCGTTGGCCTCCGCGGACACGGCGCTTTGCTGGTTGCGGGCGGCGTCCATCGCCATCTGCCCGAAGCGCACCCCGGCGGACACGGCGGCCCGTTCGGCGAGACGGTCGCGCCATGCACCCGCACCCGCCCGGACCTCCAACTGACGATCCGCGATGTTCGCCCACTCTTCGCGGGTGATCTGCGAAAGGTCGGCGCGGGGGTCCTGCAACCGCTCGGGAAGGTCGACACTCACGGGTTCGTTGGCGAGGTCCGCGAGCATCCGACGCACGCCGGCCTGCTGGTCGCGGTTGAGCATGAACACTTCGCGCCCGTCCACCAGCGTCGGGACCGGGGCATCTTTGCCTCCGAGGACCGCCTTTCGGTACGCGGCTACCTCGTTGCGGATCCGCTTCGCACGTACCGCCGGAACCGCCGTCCGCGCCGTCAGTCCTTCAAGGTCACCAAACCCCCACCCGCGAAGGGCGTGCGTCGTGGCGGTGTAGGCAAGCGCGCGCCCCAACAGGTCGCCGACCGCGATCGTGTCCATGTCGTTGGTGAGGCCCAACGCCTGCCGCACCTCCTGATTGGCGCGCATCACGTTGGCGGCGTTCTCGGCCTGGCCCGCGGCGCGTTGGGCACCCTCGCGGATCTCCTCGGCCACGTTGCCGCTCGTCGTCACCACGCGCCCCAACGGACCCGTGCCGTGCTGGTCGACAAGGTGCGCGGCCACCATCATCTCGGCGTCGTCGGGCGCAAAGGTCTTGTCCCACAACTTCCGGAACGCGGGCGTCGTCACCGCGGGTTCACGCTTGACCCGCCGCCACACGTCGCCCACGGTGTCGCGCAAGTCCTCCATGACGTTCCCGAGCACGGTTCCGGGCCGCAACGTGCCCCGAAGCGCACGCGTTCCCGCTTCGGCGATGCGCTCCCGAACCTCCGTCGTGATCGGCCCCGTCGGGTCGTAGCCAAGGGCCTCCATCGCTTTGCGCGTCCACTCCTCGCCCATCATCAGGTCGAGGAGGTGCGTGCCCTCGTGAAGCGCGGTCTTGACGTCGCCCGTGCGGAACAACTTGAGCAGCCAGCGAGACACGTCGTCGGGCTTCGTGACCGTCCGTGGCGGTTCGGCGGCACGGGTCGCGGCAAGGTCGGCCTCGCGCGCGGCGATGGCGGGGTCAACAGGCGCGGGTTGCGTCAGCGTCTTCGGCGGGATGTTCGCCCGCAACGCCGCAAGGTCCGCCTCTTTCTGCGCAATCAGGGCGTTGTTGACGTGCTGCGCGGACTTCGGGGGTTGCGCGGCCATGTGCCGACCCAACGCCTCGGGGTCGTTCGCCAGCCGGGGGATCTCGGCTTCCCACGCCGTCCACGCCGGGTTGACGCCGAACGCGCGCGATGCCTGCTGCTTGATGTCGCGGATCTCGGCGTCGGTGGCCTGAACTTGCTTGACCGCATCGGGGTAGGCGGGGTTTGGGACCTCGGCACCCACGGCGGCGGGCGCGTCCCGAAGCGCGTCAACCTCGGCCGAAAGCGCGGCCTCCCTCGCGACCCACGCGGCGTACTCGGGGTTGTCCACGGTGACGGTGCGGGCGTCGGGCGAGATTGCGCCGCGGATCGTGTCGCCCTTGCGCGAGAACAGCGGGGCCGACGGTGTCGCAGTCGCACCGCTCGGTCGTTCCCGGATCACGATCTGCGTGTTCGCCATAACGTGCGCGAACGCGTCGGAACTGGACAACCCAAGCCATTCCGAGATCGTCTCAACGAACGCGTCCCACAACGACCGAGAGCTACCCGCGACCGGAACCGATCGCAACCACGACTGAAATTCGTCGTTACTGTATGCCTCGGCCACGAACTCATCGATGTTGGTAAACCCGTATTCGGCCTTCGGAATACGACCCGATGCCTTGACCTCGTCGTACAACTCGTTCAGCCGGCGAACGGCGGTGCGCCCTGCTTCCGAGAGGGTCGCAGGGTCGGCATGAAGGATGCGGTAGGTCGCGGCGTGGGCGGCCTCATGGAGCGCGACGCGGGGCCCCACGTCCCTCGTGAGAGTGACCATCCCGTCGTAGTACGCCCCCACGTTCTCGCCGTCGTACGGGACGAGTTCGACGGATGTGCGCGCGAACAGGTCGGAATCAGCGTTGTCGAGCAGGTTGCGCGCGAGTTCTGCGGCCAGAATGTCGTCCGTCTCGTCGGCGATGTCCACAACGGCTTTCAGCATCGTGCGGACGTCGACATGGTCCGGTGCGCCGTCTGGGTTGGTGAACAGCCGGGAGATCAGTTCGCCTTCTGGGTGGATTTCGACGTTGTCGCCAGTGCGCTCAAACCGGCGCACCGCGTCGCGGATGTGCGTGCCGACACGCTCCCCAAACTCGGCATCCACGGCATCGGGCCGAACGCGCATGGGCGTGGCCCTGCCATCTGCGGACATCAGTTCCATGCTGATTCCGTCCGTGTCCACGTCCTGAACCGTGATGGAGAGGTAGGGGATCCCCTTCGACGTCTGGTTCAGATCCTCGGGGGTGACGCCGTACTGCGAGGGCAGGACACGGGCGGGGGCATCGCTCGGCACCCTCTCAATCGTCCCGCGAACGACGCCGCCCTCTTCCGACCGAAGCACGGACTTGGCTCGGTCCAACGCGAGCATGTGGCGCGTGTAGGCACGCTCCACCACATCGTCCGCCGCGCGCATCTCGGGCGACGGCGGGAACGACCACGGTTTCTCGCCGCGCGCCAACGCCTCGGCGGCAATGGCCTGACGTGCAGCAGTCGCCGCGTCAAGTTCGCGTTGTGCCGCGACAACGGCGGGATCTGCAAGCGGATCAGGACGAGCGGGACGACGGGGTGCCGTACGCGCCTTCGTGGGGCCGCCGGTGAAGTAGTCGCGGATCCCAAGGTCGCGCTCGGTCATGTCTGCGATCCGACGCGGGAGGGCGTCGCGGACCTTCATCGCGGCGGCGACCTCGGACGACCCTTCGGCGACAAGGCGGGCGATCTCGGCCTTGGCGTAGTCGGTGCCGGCGGCGCGTTCGGGGGACACGCGTTCGATCGACCCGCGGGTGACGCCGGATTCTTGGGAGAGGAGGCGGTCGGGATCGTCCAAGGCGGCGAGAGCGTTTGCGGCGTCGCCGTCGAATGCCTCGGCGCCTACGTCCGGGGTGGGGCCGCCGGGATCGACGCGATCAAGGCGTTCCATGCCTTCGGCGACATCGACGCCTTGGCGCGCGACAGGGGCACCCACATCGGGTGTTCCGGGTCGAACTCCGCGCTTGTAGGCGTCGATGACGTTTCGGGCGATGTCGGAGTAGGCGGCGTCGAGGGAGTTTCGGGCACCAAGTTCTCCATAGAGGCGTTTCTCGTAGTACCACAGGATGGCCTGAATGTCAGCGGCACTGATGGCGTGGCCCTTCTGCCGAAGAAGGCGTTGTGCCTCCCTCACGGTGTCGATCATGAACGTGCGGTCAGGGGCACCGAACGGCGAATCTTCCAGTTCGTTCGCGTTCTTCCACACCGTGTTTGCGGCCACGTTGAGGGGAGTCTTGTCCTTGAACCCGCTCTTGTCGTACGCCTTGACGATCGGCTTGATTGCCGTCATCAGGTCCGCGTCGGACATGTCGGGGTTGCCAAGCATCTCCTTGACCCGCGCCTTCCCGGTTTCGGTGGCATGCGACAGGAGCGTTCCGCGGTAGCGGTTGAACGACCGCGACCACCACCGATCCATGGTCAGGTACCCTTCAGCACCCATGAGGTTCGCGTAGAACGCGCCCAACTTCGCGCCAAGCACCGCGGCGGCACGGGGGATGCGTACGTGGCCCTGATACGTGTCGATGACCTCGTCAGGCTTTCCCGCTGCCCGCATCGCCTTGTTGTAGTCCGCAACGGTAATCTCCTCCATGAGGTACTGACGGACTTCTGCCGGCGTGCGCGACTCGTAGAGGTCTTGAAGCGTTGCCAGATTGTCGGATAGTGCGTCCCTGTACGAAGAATGGCCCATCTCCGTGAACGATCCGGTCACCTTTCGGGCCTCGTACAAGTCCAGTGCTTGCTTGAGGTTGTCGGGTACCGACTTCCCGTCGCTGGTGATGGCGAACAGCACGGTCATCAGATCCCGCGCGTCTTGATCGTCCAGCAGTTCGGGGAACCGCTCACCCACGGTGTCAAGGGCCTTCTGGAACTCGGTTGAGTACCACCCAACCCCGGACTTCTTGGGGTTGTTGATGGAGAACAGCACCTCGTCGCGGATCCACTTCGCGATCTTTGCCCTCGCCTCCGGACTGCGATCCTCGGCGGCGATCGAACCGTACTTTGCGCGTTGGCGCTTCTCCAACGCTTCCGCGACCTGCCGATTCGTGTACTTCTTGCCGGGCTCCAACCCGTACTTCTTCATGGACTCTTCGCCAGAACGCACGGTGGTCGTCTGGTTCAGAGTGCCCGCCGGCAACGCCTCCCCCTCCTTGCCGACCTCCCACGAGTGGCGGGCGAAGTATTCTTCGGGGGACTTGACCACCCCGTCGTCTGCTGCCCGAAACGCCGCCGCTTCGAGGAACCGCAACACGAGGTCACGATCACGCATCGACAGGTTGCCCGTCATCTTCGGCACACGTCCCGCCGCCACGTCCGCCGCAACCGCTGCCTCTTCGTCGGGCGTCATCGAACGGGTGCGCGTGAAGACGTCCAACTGATCTGCAACCGCGCGATACTCGGGCGACGCGCGCAACTTCTGCGTGGCCGGGCCACCGATCGTCTCGAAGTCCGCCGCCGTTTCGAGGATGCGGGCGCGGCGGTCGGCGAGGTCATCCCAAATCTTGGCGTGCGGACGGCCCTTCTCGACGGTGAGCAGATCCTCGGGCATCCCGGCGGCGCGGAGCACGGACTCGATCGCCTTCTTGGTGGCGAGCGGGACCTTGGCGGGGTTCAGGGTGCCGTCGCGGATCCCCTCGATCGACGCGCGGGTGAGCGAATCGGCGACCGCTTGCCGAGGGTCCGAACCGACGAACACCGCTTCCTTTGCAGCCTTTCGCGCGGCCTTTCCGTTCAAGCCGAGTTCGCGGGCGGCGTTTGCGGCACGACGGGCCCGGTTCGTGGCCGCCGTCGCCTTCGCGATCGGGAGCAACGCCAGTTCCTCGGCCGGCATCAGCACGTTCACCGCAAGGTCGGCGGTACCCAACACGCGCGCCGTCGTGGATTCGGGGTCGCCGCCCAATCGTTCGTAGGTGTCGCCGAGGTACTGGCCGGCGGCGTCGGGGTTCGCGATCTCGGTCAGGGTGCGGGACAGCCACGTCGATTCGGGGTCGTAGCGGTTCGCGTACGTGTCGGACGTGAAGAACCCCATGGACTCCAACAGGTCGTCGTACTCGCCCGACTGGATCATGGACTCGACGCCGGCCGTGGTGGGAACCTTGAACGCCTCTACCTTGCCGCGCACGTTCTCGGCACCCGGGACGCCCATGGCCTCGGCGGCGTACAGGGCGGCGCGCGGGAGGGCCAGCGGGAGGTTCAGGACGGGCGTGTCGGTGCCCGCGTCCACGTTCATCAACGCGGCGGGCACAGCGTTGGCGAACCGCAACAACTCCTGAAAGCGACCGGGGGCCACCATCAGCGTCTTGCCATCGCCGGCCGGGCGCAACAGGGCGCTGTTCATCAACCGGGCCGCGCTCATCCCCATGTCGTCGCCGCGCCACGGCTTTGCGGCCTCGCGCTTGGCGAACACGTCCTTGATTCGGAGGTCGTCGGGGACCGCGTCTGGCTGGATCGACCGGATGACGCTGACGGGCAGGAACGACGCCTGCGTGGACAGCACGTCGTCGCGCAGTCCTTCCATGCCGGCCAACCCCTCGAACCCGGGCGTGCCGTTGCGGATGGCCTCGCGCACGCGTTCGGCGTCCACAAGCTCGCCCTTCGCCATCTCGGGGAGCTTGTTGAACGGGACCGCCTCGAACGCGGCACGGTCGCCCTTGGTCACGAGGTCGTACGCGGCGGCGTCAAACTCGGGCTTGGCGTGGACGTTGTCGGCGAACTCGCTCACGGAGTACGAGTCAAACCCCAACGCGTCCATGCCCTCGGCGGTGACGTCGGGCAGTCCGGACGACACGGCCATGGCGCGGATCGTCCGGCTGAACGGGTCTTCGCCGCCAGAAAGCAAGGGGGCGACGCCAGCCGACATCGCGGACCCGGCCATGCCCGTGAGTTTCTGGACATCCTTGTCGGTCGCGTACCCCTTCACGATCTCGGGGGCGTTCGTGATCAACTTGTAGGCAGGGACGAGTCCGCCGCTGAACACCGACGTGAGCACGTCTTCGCCCGAGTTCCATCCGAGACGATCGACCGCCTCAACCCACGGGCGGATCTCCCCCTCCTCGGCCTGACGCTCTCCGGTGCCCTCGCCGTTCCATGCGGCGGCCAACCCCTTCTCGACGGAACGGTTCTCGCGCTCCTGCTCGCGCAACCGGGCCTGACGCTCGATCGTCGTGGGGGCCGCCAACGGGACCTCCATGATCCGCTGACCGAACGCGCGCGTCATCGCCTTGTCGAGCGTGTCGACGCCCACGCGGGCCGCCAACGCCTCACGCACCCGGCCCGAATCCGCGTTGTCGCCGAGGACGAGTGCGGTGTCGGTGATCGCCTTCGCGGCGGCGTCGGCTTCTTCGTCGGATGCGCCCTCGCGTTTGCGTTCGGCGCGGGTCGCGGTCGCGAGCAAGGCACCACCGCGGGCCAGGTCTTCCTTCAACGCATCCACACGGACGGTCGGGGCGCGGTCGCCGACATTTTCGCGACTGGCCCGAACCCGCTCAAGGTACGACGGGGCTGGCGCCGAATCGTCCACCCGCACCGGTTCGGCAGGGGGCGGCACCTCGGCAACCGGAACAGCATTGACGGCCTCGCGACTGGCCCGAACAGCGTCGAGGTACTTGCCCACCGTCTACCTCCGTGCCTTGACGATCTCTTCTTCGTAGACGGCCCTAACATCCTCGTCGGAGGCGTCGTCGAGCCCTTCGGCCAGCCGAGGCACCTTGCGCAACGCCTCGCGCATGGCCTGGACCTCGCGGGGCGCGGTGAACTGCCACCCGCCGCCGTTCGAGTAGTCGCGCACGTCCTCTTCGGCGGCGTACCTCATCACGGAGGGGGCCGTGGGCGCGCTCGCCGCCTCGCGCGCGCGGTCTTTGGCCTGCGCCTTGGCGGCGGCCTCGCGGTCAAGCCAGAGGCCACCACGACCCATGATGTCGATCTCCGGTTCGTCGCGCCGGGTCGGCAGCCGGAGCGGACTGTCGGGCAACGCGCTTTCGTACATCGGGGTTGGCGGCGGTTCTGCCCCGTACGTCTTCGTGCCCACCTTCGGCACCTGCGCCGCAACTACGGGCGACGGCTTCGGCGGTTCCGGGGTCTTCGCGGCGGGGGGTTTCGGGGGCGCCTTGGTTGCGGGTGCGGCCTTGGGGGCGGTCTTCTTCTCGCCCTTGGACTCGTCCTGTCGCGCAATCCACGCGTCGGCGATCTTCGCGGCATCTTCGGGGGTGCGTCCGAGGGCGATGGCCTTCTGGATCAGTTCTTCACGGTTCACTTGAACTCCTTTGCGAAGGACGCGAACAGGTCCTCCTCGGGTGCGGATTCGGTCTTGAACTCGGCGGCGAACGAGGCGAATGGATCGTCTTCCTCGATCTTGACCTCGGACTCGACGACGGGGGCCTTCACGGTGCCAGGGCGCGCGGGAGACACGGTGTCGACCCCACGCTCAACCATCGGCATCTCCTTGGCGGTGCGCCGGTAGTCGTTCTCGTACGCGCTGCGGGCCGCTTCGAGGGCCCCGCGCTTGGTTTCGGAGTCGGCCGCCTTGCTCCACGCCGACCGGATGTCCTCCATCGCCATGCCCTGATCGAGCGCGTCGCGGACGGACTTCGCGCCGGCATCGTACGCCGCCTGGTCCTTGACCTCGATCTGTTCCGCCTCCTCCTTGCGCGCCCGCTTCGCCTTCGACACGCCGGACCCCTCCAACGCGCCCCCCAAGCGGTCCAGGTTCCCGCGCAGCACCTCGTCCGCCCTCGCGCCCACCTTCGGCAACGAACGCGCGTGCTCGTCGATGGCGTTGCGTACGGCCCCGCCCCACTCGCCCGTCACGCTCTCGGGAAGGGCCGCGAGTCCGTTCAGCACCTCGGCCAATGCCTTCGGGTCATCCGACGCGCGGCGCAGGGAGGTCCCGAACGCGGCGCGCACGTCATCGTCGGCAACGGCGCGAGCGGCGGCGATGGCCTCGTCGTACTTGCCGTTCTCCGCGTAGATGACCGACTCACCGAACAGGTCGCGGACCTCCTTGGGGAGCGCCGCGATCATCTTCATGGTGCCGGAAAGTGGGGATTCCGCGCCCTTGCTCGTGGTCGAATGAGGGGCCGCGGACACGGTCAGGTTGTCGGCGATCAGCGCACCCAATCCACCGCCGGCCTCGAACTCGGACGCGGCGTAATCCTTCACGGAGTAGCGGCGTTCGGGGGTGCCGCCCATCTCCTTGTACGCGCGGTCGATGTTGCCGCCGTTGCGGGCCAACGCGGTGTCCCATGCCTCGAACTGCCCGGGGTCCATGTTGCCGACCTTGCGGATCGACCGCTGGACCGCCTCGGGCACGGCGCGGTTCGGGCTCACGGTGTAGGCGTTCGGGCGCGGGTAGAGCGACGGGCGGCCCTTCGCGGCGGCTTCCTTCCGACGTGCGGCCACGTCCGCGATGTACGCCTGTTGCGCCTCCATCGCGGCGAGCATGGCGGCGTACGGGTCGGACCCGCTCGCACTCGCGCTCTGGTACGCACGGATCGCATCGGGCGACATCCCCTCCATGCTCACCGACCCGCCCTCACGAACGGGGGCGGCGGAACCGCCACCGCTCGGGCCCTTGGTCTTCGTGGACGTGGACGCGCTCACGCCGGCCATCTTGCCGATCTCGTTCGGGTCGCCGCCCACCGACCGGATGTCCTCGATCATCGAACCACGAGCACCGGCCCCGCCGGTTTCACGGATGACGCGTTCGGCCTCCTCGTCGACCTGCGAGCGGGTCGGCGGCATGATCTGCATGAGGTAGTCGCCTGCGGTCTGTCCGCGCCGTACGCTGTCGGGGAGCACCTGCTGCTGAACCTGCGCCGCAATCTCGGCGCCGCGGGGCTCGTCCTTGACCGCGTTCAGGGCGCGGACGACCATCGCGACGAACTTCGGGTCGGACTCGCCGCCCGCCTTCTCCGCAGTCGCGAACTGGCGAAGTTGCTGGACGATCTTCTCGGTCACGGTGGACGCGGGTTCGTTCCGGTCGTTGCGCACGATCGCCGCGAACCCGTCGATCGCGGCGTCTGTCTCCGGCTTCGTCGCGGTCTTGCGTCGGAACTCGTCCTGCTCGTCGGCGCTGATCTTCCGGTAGTCCGAACGCAACTGCAAGCGGTTGCCAGCCATCTCGGCGGACACGTCCCGCTGCTTGTTGCGCTCCGACACGCCGCCCTCGATGACCGTGCGCATGAGGTCGTTCGTGCTGCGGAAGTCGCCAGACTTCGCTTCCTGCAACGCCTCGGCCATCTTGGCGAACCGCTCGCGTGCCGCGATCTCCATCTTGTCGAGGTCCGCGGCGTCCGTTCCCTCGCCAGCCTGTTCGTAGGCCAACGCGTCGTCGTTCATCGCCTTGATGGTGCCGAAGTAGTCGGCCATGAAGCGTCCGAGCGTGGGGGCGCCGACGTTCACTTCGGTGTTGTCGCTGTAGAATCGACCGACGGCCATGGTTCACCCGGAGTCGTGGGGACTTTAGCACGTTCCCCCGTGCGTGCGCCCTACGCCATCTGAACGGCACCGTCCGGTCGGTTCTGCTGCTTGCCCATCGCCCGGTACATCCGACGGATCGAGTCGGCACCCGAAGCGCCTTGGAGCCCCGGATAGAGGGGGTTCCCGTTCGCGTCCTTCGCGCTCTGCATCCAGAGCAGTTGAGCGTCCGTGGGCTCGTCCGCGACGATGCCGGCGGCCATCGGCTTGGCGACGGAGAGCACCGCCTCCGAGATCGTCCGCGCGACCAACCCCTTGATCTCGGCCTCACGCTTGCCCTTCTCGCCGATCCGCTCCTGCTCCTCGATCGTGTCTCGCTGGACCTGCGCCCGGTTCTCGCGGATCCCGATGTCGGCCGCGTCAATCGCCGCGTTGTTCAGTGCGGTCTTCTCGGCGATGCGGGCCCGGTTCAGGGCCGCCGCCGAGGTCTGGCCCGACGCCGCGAGCGCGTTGTCCGTGCGGGCCTGCGACTCGCCCGCGAACGCGTTGACCTTCCGCATGGCCTGCTCGTCGATGTCCGCACGTTGGCCTTCAGTCAGACCCTTGTGCTTCTTCAACTCCGCAAGCCGACGATCGTTCTCGATGTCGGTCGCGGTCGGGAGTGCTGCGGCGGCGATCTGCGCGGCCGAACCGAGTCCGCCGATGCCCGCGGCGATGGTGGCCCGCTTGTTGCCGCCCGCCTCCAACCGCTTCATGTCCTCGTACGACATCGCCGAGTAGTCGGGGCCCTGGTCGAACGGGTCGGCGTACAGTGTCGCCGCCTTGGGGGGTTCGCCGAGGTCGTAGGTGCCGAGTTTGTAGTTGTAGCCGGCCATCACGCACCGCCCTTGTACGCATCCCAGCGCGTCACCATGGGGTCGGGGAGTGTGGACCCGTAGCTGTCGCTGGACGCGTACACGGACGCCTTGGGGAGTGTCAGGCGGGGTGCGGCGCGGGCCGAAGCGCGGGCGTCGGCGGCGGCGTCGCGCTCCATCTTCTTCTGCTCCTCCTCGGCCGCCTTGATCGCGTCGTACTCCTCGCCGAGTGCCTTCTTCTCCTCGATCGGCTGGGTGATGCCGGCACGGGCGGCACCCATGACGGCACCGATGACGGCACCGATCGGGCCGCCGACCGAACCGACGGATGCGCCTTGCGCCGCCCCGGTCAGCACGGCGCCCGCGTTGCCGACGCTGTTGTCCGAGACGTATCGCTCTTTGGTGCCTTCTTTCGGCTTGTTCGTCAGATCCAGTCCGATCGCCATGATCTCACCTACACCAGTAAGGGACGTTTAGCCCGCCTTGGAGCACGATGCAGTGCTTCGTGATCCCGTCCGTCGTGGGGGCCTGCGGGTTGATGCCGATCCCGAGGGTGTGGACACCCTCGTTCAAGGCGACGCTCCACAATGCGCTGACCTGCTTTCGCGGGTAGTACGCGCGGTATTGCTCGGTTCCGTCGATGGAACCCTTGTACAGCGGTTTGCCGCCACCAACCGCGACCCCGTTGACCATCACCTTGAACAAGGCTGCGTTCGGCTGGCCGGGGATCACGTCCTCGGGCATCCCTGCGTTCAGGAGGCCGTCATTCCCTCCGTACTCGTACGCGTACAGCGACGCGTGCAACCGTACGCGATGGCCGCCGTTCGTGTTGATGTCCTCGGGAATCTGGATCGTCGCGTTCATGCCGGGGATCGGGAAGTACCCTTCGCCGAGGTAGTGCGAGTAGTACGCCGCCCGCGCCACGTCGTCGTCGCGATTGCGGAAGTACACCTCACCGCTCGTCAGCGTCGTGTGCGGGTTCGTGCCGCCGAAGAAGTCCGGGCGGTAGATGTGGTTCGGCTTGATGAAGAACGCGCCGAGGTCCGCCGCCGCCACCTGCTCGTTCACGTAGAGGCGCACCTCGTCAACCAGCGTCCGGAGTACGGTCGCGTTGATGTTGGAGTTCGCGGTGATCAGCGTCAGGCTCGTGCTCATTCGGTCAGCACCCACATGATGACGGTGACGGGTTGACCCTCGGCACACCGAACGACGACCCACCCGTCATCGACGTAGGCGGTGGCGTCCGATCGGTACAGCGTGCGGCCATCCTCGTACACGATCGACGACTGCAACCCGACCAACTGACCGTCGGGGACGCGCACGTCAAGCTCTTCCTCTGCCCCGCACGCGCCGAGGTCTTCGACGACCGTGACGACCTGCGGGCCTTCGGTGGCCTTGGTGTCGGTGTCCGCGCCGATGATGGGCGTGGTGGTATCGCTGTCGGGGGCGGCGCAGGCGAGAAGCAGGGTGATCATGGCGGGTTCCTCGTGATCGGCCTTACCCGCCGTCAGGGTCACGTCAACTACTTCAGGAACACCTGCGGCGAGATCACGCCGTCGCTGAACGTGAAGATGCCGTCCGTGTTCTCAAAGGCGACGCGGAACAGGTAGTCATCTGCGAGAGAGACGAACCAGTGCGCCCACGTTGCGGTCTGGTCGACGCCAGGGATCGTAGTGGTCAAGTCGAGCGAGCAGAGTTCATCCGTTTCGCGCATCTGATAGCGCCGCCGCGAACCCGGGAACGACGTCCACGTGGCCCCCGCGTTGGTCGAATACTGAAGGTAGAGCACCACTTCCGGCAACGCCGCGGGAGCAATCGCCTCGCTGTACACCCGTACTGACGCGTGGACGATGACGTCGGAGTTCGCGGAGAGGTTTAGGGCCGCGGGGGTCACCATGTCCGAGGTGCCGCCCGCGAGCGAGACAACCGACAGGGCAGTAGATGCGGCGGTGGCGAGCGACGGCGAAGCTTCCTCGTACTCGGCCGCCTCCGTGTCCATCTCCACGACGTTCCCGGCCGGGTTCATCACCCAACGGTCGACGCCCTCCACGCGGACGTTCGTGCCGTCGACCTGGCCGGCGGCGGTTTCGGTGTTCCACGACGTAAGTGTGTCGTTCACCGACGTTGACGTTGCCGGCGTCCCGGGGACCAGATCCGTGACTTCAACGGTGCTCATCGGATCCTCACAACGATCGTGGTCGAACGCTCATCGAACGTACAGACGTTCGTAGTCTGCCCGTCGGTCTGGTCCGTCTGCGCGATCCGGCGCACGGACTCGGCCTGAATCCGGAGCGTGTACGACCCGGCTTGCAACTGGATCGAACCCGTCCCGAACGCCGAACACTCCACCGCGCCGTCCTCGAAGGGTCCGAGCATGAAGATTTCGCGACCGTCGATCGTGCCGCGGATCCGGATCGTGTCGAACGTGTCGGTGTGGTCGGGACGTGCGCCATCCGGAACCCACGAGTAGGTCCCATCCCACGACCACGACCCCGACCAGAACACCATGACGTGTGCGTCTTGTTCGAGGGTGAAGGGGAAGTTTCCGATCCCCGCCGTGTCGTTGCCTTCGCCGCCCTGCCATGCTGTCGTCGTGTTGTCCAACGCGAAGTCGTCGTCGGTGTTGCCGCCGAACACGGACGTGAACGCCTCGGAGTCGACGTTGCCGGCGACGATGCTGGACGGCGGGAGGTTGTCGCGGTCGAGTCCGCTGTTGAACTCGCCCGCGAATACGGCCATGCCCTCGACGAAGAACGCCGGGTTGATGACGTCGCCGTTCTCGTCGTAGGTGGGGGCGTACCGGAGTGCCATCAGTTCGTCCCGTCGGGCTTCAGGGGTTTCGTCTCGGTCGGGTCGGCGGGCTGGATCTCCAACGAGGTCCCTTCAAGCGTCATGTACCGCTTGCCAGCTTCGGGTTCAAACCGGATCGCGGCGGTGAACACGGGTTGACCGTTCTCGCCGGGAAGGTCGAACCGCACCGTGCCCGGGAACCACGACGCCCACAACAGGCCGGCGTCGTAGGTGGCTGCGTTCGACCCTGCGGCACCGTACACGGGCGCGTACTGTTGCGGGTACTTCTGCAACACGCCTTGGACGGGCGCAATCGGCGCCGGGGAGTAGTTGGCGAACACGGAACACCGGAGCTTGTTCTCACCGTGCATCACGACGCGCGGAATCACATGCAGCGGTTTGAACGTCCGGAACGACGCGGCGACGCTGATCTGGTTGGTCTGGTACGCGGGCGTGATCGGCGTCCCATCCTTGTCGGCGCACCCGCGCGAGTAGACGAAGATGCCGGGGTGCGCGATGCCGTCGGGGGATGTGCCCGTGGTCGCCGCGTAGGACGCGAACAGGAGCGACCCCGTGGCGTCGGGCGTTTCGAGGATAGACGCGATCGGGAAGAACGACCGGGTCGTCCACTCGCGGATCTCGTAGTGGAACACGAGCACGAGCGTGTTGTTCGGCGCCCCCAGCATCGGGACCGCGAGCCAATACTCCTTGTCGCGGTGGTAGACGGCGGCGCACGCGTTGGTCAGGGCCGACCGGTTGATCCGCTTGAACGTCTCGCACAAGCCGACGCCCGCGTTGAACGTCTGCGTCTCCACGCCCTCGTTCTGCAAGGTGCCCTTGAGCACCGTGACGCCGTCGTCGGACAGGAACATGATGCCGATCCCGGGGATCTCCCGGATCGTGTTCTGCGAGATGCACCCGGTCTGACGCGTCAACGTCTCGGCCACCGGGTCGTTCACGCCGTCGTCTTTCACGAGGTAGATGCCACGCGCCTTCGTGACCACAAGCGCGTTCCGGGTCGCGTACATGCCGGTGATCGGCCCCAGGTGCGCGTCGCCGACCGACAGGACGTTCAGTGCGGGCCACACCTCGGGGTTGCCCCGGCGCGAGAAGTACACGTCGCCGCCGACCGCCGCGTACATGCGCTCCTTGAACGCGGAGATGATGCCGGCGGACGCGGGCCATGCGCCGAACTGGAGCGGATCCACGAGCGCGCCGAGGTATCCGTCATCCAACGAGTCCTGAATGGTCGCGGTCACGTTGTCGGGGATGTCGCCCCAGAAGAAGTATTGCTCATCCCGGCCTTGAATCAGCGTTCCGGTCGAGTCGTACACGTTCTGCGTCGCGTACACCCGGCGGGCCACACACGACACCGGGCCGACAGGGATCGACACCTGCGCGAAGTGTGCGCCGTCCGCGAACCCCGTCCCGCCCGTGTTGACGAAGTAGACCAACTCGGAGGGCTCGGAAAGCGGAGACTCGGCCCCACGGTCGTTGATGTACGACACCCGGTACCGACGCGCGTACTTGTAGTCGGTGCCCCCCGTGTCGCTGGTTGGTCCAAGGCCGACGTTCGGGATCTTGATCGACGCCGTTCCGCCGTTGTCGGTCGCCTGCGGCTTCGACATCGGGGACGCGGTCGCGACGCCGGCCGGACCCTGCCACCCGGCGATGTCCCACACGTAGCCGTCGAACACCAGCGGCGCGTCGATGCCGTTGACCAGGTAGAGGCGGTCGCCCCACGAAGCCGACTGCGAGCGGATCCACGGGCCTTCAACCACTGACCGCGTGATCGGGTCGCCGTTGCGGTCGTGCGCGCGGTTGCCGGGGGACGCTGACCGGGCCGCCGTCGCCGGGTTGAACGCATACAGGGCGCCGGTGCTGTCGATGTAGAGGAGCCACCGGCGCGCGCCCGTGTGCTGGCTGAACCAGTGGATCGACTCGATCGCGCCCGACGACGCGAACGGGTTGATGTACGTCGGCGGCGTGGGGGCTGGGAACGTCGGGGGCCCACGGACGATCCGCTGGTAGCCGCCAGACGACTGCCACGCCCCACGCGGTTCCCACCATAGATCCTCGGCAACGCCCGCGGTGATGCCTGCGCCCGCAGCAGGATCCCATCGCTCGTCGAGTCCTCGGAAGTCGGTGACGATCGCCGCTGGCTTGCTGGTCGCCATTCAGGTCCCGTAGTTCCCGTAGACCGGGCCGTTGGTGTAGAGGACGCCCGCCGCGCCGCTGCCGTCCGTGCGCATCTGACGTTGCGATGGTGCGTTCGCGACCTGCGTGCAGTTGGCGAGCATGTCGTCAAGCAGCGTCTTGTACCGGTTTCGCCACTCGGCGATCTTCGCGGTCGACTGACCTTGCGACGTGCCGATGTCGATCGCGGCGCCGAGGACAACGAGATCCTGGTACGCCGGGGGCCAGTTGCGCGGCACGTCCGAGTCGGCCACGAGCGGGTCGGGGCGCACGAGGTAGCGGAGGCGCAACGTCATGTCCTGACCGGGGCGCCAGATCGTGCGCATGAACTTGCGGCCGTTCTGGTACGTCAGCGACTTGTTGCTGGACCGCGGGAAGGACGAGATCGTCACCGTGGTCGTCGCCTCGGCCACGTCAGCGGACGCGAGCAACCACCGGCTGTAGAAGTCACCCGCCGGCAAGTCCTGCGAGGACGTGAGGCGCCGGATGTACACGTTCTTGTAGATGCCGGTCGGGAGCAGGCCATCGCGCGTGTCCTCCAAGTCGGCCACGACGATCTCGTGAAAGCCGACCGAACTCGACATCGTGATCCGCACCGGCTTGGACGGCGGCGACTCGCGGCCCTCCTGCGTCGTCGTGTAGCAAACCTCGTAGTCGGACGAGGCGGCGAGCGAACCGGCGGCGGTGCTCTCGGAGAGCGTCATGCCGATGTCGGGCGCGCGGTCATACTCGGCCGTGTTGTCTGCGACGTACACGACGTTGCTGCTGTAGGTCGACCACGGCGAGAAGTTGCGTTCCTCCGTGCGCCGGTCGATGATTGGGATCCACCCCGCCCACTGCTGCTTCACGTCGCGGTTGAGGAACGCGAGGGGGCGCGCGCAGTCCACCGGCATGTAGAAGCGGTAGGGCTTGATCTTCCACACCGTCATCGCGGCGTTGGTGGGCCCGGCGTAGGGCGACGCGAAGTAGCCGGCGGTCGTTGAGGTGAACCGGTTGATCGTGTAGACGTTGCCCTGGTCGTCCTCGAAGTCCTGCCCGCCCGCGTCCGACGTGAACGACGCGCCGAGCGACCCGCTGAACGTGAACGCGTACGACCCGCTCGTCACGGCCACCGTGATCCCGAGGTTCTGCCCGTCGCGCTCGGTCCACACCTTCCAGTCCGTTTCGACCTCCGCGAACAGGAGGTCGGCCATGTCGTTGATCGCCATGTACGCGGCGTTCAACGCGTTGACCCGGAACTCGCGTTCGTCGATCGTCGGCGGCGAGTGTTGGAGCATCTGGCCCAACCGGGTGCGGTACTGGCGGACGTCGTACGGCATGGGGACTCCAAAACAGCGTAGGGGGCGCCGAAGCACCCCCTACAGGAAACGTCAGGTGGTGGCCGGAAGGGAGGAAACCGCAACAGAGGCCACCCCCTGACGCGTACCGATCAGGCCGACAGGCGCGGGTGCTCGAAGATGAACACCGCGGCGAGGTTGCCCGATGCGGCGGCCTGCGTGACCCCGATGACCCGAAGCTCGGGGTTGGTGCCGGCGTAGTCGATCGCGCGCCCACCGGTGCCACCGATGGACAACTGCCCGTCCGCGGCCGTGGTGACGTTGGCGACGGCGCAGTAGCCCTTGACCTGGACCCCGAGCGGACCCGCGGCGGTCGTGGTCTGCGTGGCGACGCCGAACGTGCCGTAGAGCGCGTCCGCGTTGGAGTTGATCGCCTTGCGCACGGAGTAGCCCTTCATCCCGGCGGGATTCGTGGTGTCCGAGTCGTAGAAGGAGATCCAGTCACCGAGGGTGACCGCCTCCGTACACCAGTAGGTCGTGACCTGCGCCGCGTCGGACGCGACGTTGGTTCCGTCGAGAGCGAAACCAGAGAGATTGACTGCGTTCATGGAGACTCCGTAGGATCAGAAGATTTCGCCAGCGTACGCGATGCCGGACGAGCCCATGTCCGCGACGATGGTCTGACCGACCACCGACATCGGGCACCCGAGCACGCTCTGGAGGCCGCCGATGAGGCGCCAGTCGCCCATGCCGAAGTACCCGGACGGGAGTTTGCCGCCGACGTCGGACATCTCGCCGCCCCACGCGAAGAAGATGTCTTCGAGGTCGAGGAGCATGGCGGTGATCGGGTAGGTGGTCGTGTTCACGCCGGAGGTCGGCAGGAACGACTCCTGGTAGATCTTCACGCCGTCGTAGTACTCGATGGGCACGCCGAAGTCGGTGTCCTTCGGGTCGGTCGAGACGAACCGCTGCACGCCCTGGGTGACGCGCTTGAGGAAGGTGACGCCGTTGACGGTCATCAGCCACACCTTCTTCTTCTTGTTCAGCGGCTTGTGGACCTCGGTGTTCGCGATCAGGCCGAACAGCCCGATCTGGTTCGTCCCGAACGCATTGTTCAGATTGGCAACCTGGTTCTGCCAGCCGATGACGCCGGAGTACGTGGCCTTGGACACGCCGCCGATGACGTTGGACTGCGACCCGACGGCGTCCTGCTCGAACACGCCCGCGGTCGAGTCGATGCCGTTGAGGGTGACGAAGTTCGTGAACCCGGTTCCGGTGCCGGTGAGCACGCGGGACTGCCACTGGCGCTGGAGGAAGCCCATGGTGGCCTCGGTCAGCGTCTCGACCTTGTGCCGGAGCGCGCCCTCGGTCGCGCCGAGCAGGCGACGTTCGGCCTCGCCGATCTTCATCATCAGGCCGGAGATCGCGAGCGGGTAGCGGGGGACCTGCTGCGTCTCGTAGGCGGACGCGTCGTAGAGTTCGTAGCCGTCCACGAACTGCGTGATCCCGGTGTGGTTCTGCACCGTGATCTCGGTGGTCATGTACTGCCCACCCTCCCACTTCGGCTTGCCCTTGCCGTTGACCATCTCCTGCGCGTGGAGCAGGGAACAGGCGCGACGGAGGCCGTCACGGGACGTGCTGGCGGCGCGCTGACCGGCGGCGGCCAGTACGCTGATCTCGAAGTTCAGATTGACAGCGGGCATGAGGATTCTCCGTCAGGTCAGGTGAAGGATGCTTGGATGCGGGCTTTGTCGCCCTCGGGCAGGCCGGCGAAGTACCGCCACGCCTCGTTCTCGTCGGCCTTGATCTTGGCGTTGAAGATGGACAGCGGGTCGCCAGCGGGCGAACCACCAGCACGGCGTCCGATCTGCGTTGCGGCCGTCGCGCGGGCACGGTCCTCGGCCTGAACGCGGGCGGCACGATCGGCACGCGCTTGGGCAAGCTCGCGGGCGTTGAAGAACAACTCGGCGCCGACCTTCAGGCTGACGCGGGGAGGGGTGCCGCTCTTGGGGTCCCATCCCTTGTTCTTCTCGTCCATGAACGCCTCGAACTCGCTGTAGACCTTGGGGTCTGCGAGGTCGGGGTACGTCTCCTGCGTGGACTCCCACGCCAGCCGGGTCGCCTCGGCGCGCTCACGCTCGCGCATCGGGGCCGCCGCTTCCCATGCCGCCTTCTTGGCGAGGTACTCCGCGTTCGCGGTCATCCCCTCCTTGGTGAAGACGTCCACTTCGGGGGCGGCACCAGGATCCGGCGCGGCAGCGGCAGCGGCGAACATCGCGCGCTCACGCTGGGCCAACTGCTTCTCCTTGGCCTTGGCGGTCGCAAGGATCTTGTCCGCCTCGGCCTTGGCCTTGGCGACCTTCTCCTCCGCGGCCTTCTCGGCGGCGGCCATCCGGCGCTCGTACTGCGCGCGCACGGCAAGGGCCGTCGTCTGCGCGGCGGGGTCCAACGCGTTGAACGCGTCGACCGTGAACCCGGACGCGAACTCGTCCAGCGTCTTGTCCACACCCTCGGCGCTTGCCGTTCGTTCGGCGTACCACGCATCGAACGCGTCGAAGCCCTTGGGGGCGGCGTCGGCCGGTGCGGCGTCGACCACGGCGGTAGCCGGGGCCTCGGGTTGCGCGACTTCGGAGGCGGGGGCCTCGGAAGTGGGGGGGATGACGGTTTCCTCGATCGGCATGGGGGAGAGACTACCCCGCGCACTTTCTCGATCGTAGAAGTCGGCCGGTTTCACCTATGTGTTTGTCGCAACGTGCGTACAGTGTGCGTGCGGTCTGTTTGCTACGGTCGCGGGTGCGGGGTACGCTCCGGGCATGAACACCCCTGACGACGATCTCCGCGCCGCAACCCGGATCCCCATCTCGCTCGGGAAGGACGCACGCAAGGCCGCCGGACGCGCTGCGACACGCGCCGGCTTGCCGATGGCGACGTGGATCGCCTCCCTCGTGGTGACCGAGCTACATGCGCAGGGCCACCTACAGGACGGGCGACTGACCGAGGGGTGACCCCTACGCGTACTTCGCGACGCCCGGGGGAGGTGCCTTCTCGGTGACCTCCACCTTCTCCTCCATCTCGACCTCCTCGGAGGTGTCGTCGTCCTTGGGCGTCGGTGCGCCCTTGCTCTTGCCCTTGGGAGGTGGGGATTCCGCGCCCGTCGCGGCGGCGATGACGGCCTTGTCCTTCGCGGCGGTGTCGATCAGGGCCGACAACTTGCCCAGGGCCTTGTCGTCCACGAGCGCCGACGCGGCCATCGTGTACTTCGGTTCGATGGTGGCCGCGACCGTGAGGATCACGAGCGCCGGGACCGCGAGTTGCGGGGGCAGCTTGCCTTGGTGGCCGCGCTTCATCTCGGGCGGGATCTCGATCTTCTGCTCGCCCACCTCGGGCGCGAGGACGGGGATCGCGTCGTTGATCGAGTCCGCGAGGCGCTGCATGGCCTTCAGGCTGAAGTCGCCTTCGGGAAGCTCGGCCACGATCGTGTCGGGGTTGAACGCGGGTGCGCCGCCGTCCATCGGGGGAGCGTTGGGGGGAGACGCGGGCATCGGGGGCATGTCAGCCATGGGAACCTCGGGGGTAGGGTATCACCAGTCCGGATGCGCCGCTTTCAGGGCGGTCATCGCGTGCCGGTCGTTCTCGTCGATCACGTCGGGCTTCAACTGGTCCAGCATCTCGAACACGATGCGGTCCTGCGCGTCCGCCTTGGCCTTCGCTTCGGCCTGACGCAAGAGCACCGTCCGATCGTCGCCGCCCTCTTGCACCTGCATCTCGGCCATGACCTCGCGCAGATGGCCGGGCGACGTGATCCACCGGCCCAACTGGCGGTCGTAGTAGCCGCCGGCCGCGTGCCGGCCCTCGCGCGTCCACGTGTCGAGCATCGGCATCCCGCCCACCACGCGCTTCGTCGGCTTGCCGCACGTCTCGCACGGGCACTCGGTCGGGACCTCGCCGCGGTACACCTCGACCGTGACGTGTCCGTCCTCGCACTTCCAGTCGACCATGGTGTCCTGCGCCGCTTCCCGCTGAACGCGGGCCAGATCCTTCAGGACCGTCTTCTGGCCGGGGGTGTCGGAACCCGTGACGATGCCGCGCCCGGGGAGGGACACGCCGATCTTCGTCTCACCGCCGCACGTCTCGCACGGGACCGGGTCATGCGTCTCGGAGATTCGCTTTCGGAACATGGGCGTTCGATGCCCATTCGCGCAATCGTACTCGTACAGCGGCATGGTTTCCTCCTTATGCCTTTCCAACGACTTCCGGCGCACCAACGCCGACATTCATCTCACGGGATTGGGGCAAGGTGTCGGCAGCGATGGCGCGCACGACCTTGGCGACCTCACGACGGGCCACATCTACCCCTTCCGCCTCGATTTCGACCGCCGAAAGGGCCTCGGAAGCGCCCAAAACATGCGGTTTTGCGCCTTCGAGGTCACCCGCCTGAACGGCGTCCAATGCGGCTTTCAGGTGCTGTCCGGCCCCCAAAAGGGCTGCTCGGGCGGCTGGATCTGCATTTGCGACGGTGCGAAGGGCCTCAAACGCCTGAACCAAGGCGTCCAACAGCACCCCTTCGGGTCCTTGCGGGCCCGGTGAGGGTGCAGGAGGGGCTTCGGGAGGTCCGCCGGGGGCCTCTGCGGGGCCTCCGGGCATGTTCTCGGGGGGTGGAGCGGGAGGTTTGGCGCCTTCTTCCTGCATCCGGCGCTTGATCTCTCCGATGTGGAGCGACTTCGGGAGGCCGGCGCGCACCGCCATCTGCGTCGCAACCTCCTCCGCGAAGATGTCCCCACCCAACGCCGCGTCCACGTATTCCTTATAGACCTGCAATCCGGGCCCGGTCAGGAACTGCGTGACGGCCTGGTCGGTGACCGGCGTACGCTCGGACTGCGTGAACACCACATCGCACGCCCCGTCGAGCGCGTCGCGGGTGACGCGGTACACCTCGCCGTCGCACTCGATGTCGTAGTCGGCCCATTCCGCTGGTAGGTCCCGCGCCGCCGTCTCCTGACTGATCGTCGGGCCGTCCGTGGCGAGCGTCGGGTCCGGTTCCACGGTGCCGAGGGGGGCCAGCGCCTGCCCCTCGGACAACTTGCCGCCCTCGGAGTCGGACGCGTCCACGCCCGCGACGATGAACGCGCGCAGGACGGCGCCCAACAGGCGGGTCAGGGTCACTTCGAGGAGCGACGCGTGGTATTTGAATCCTTCCTCCGTGAACAACTGCGTGGTCTGGACCTCGTACGCGGTGGCCCCGGTGATGTCCCCGCGCGCGTTCGCCGACGGACCTTGCTGGCGGGTCAGCATCGCGTCGATGGTGTTGCGGAAGGTGAGGGTGTCGGGCGCGATCGGCTGATGCGGGATGTTGTAGATCATCCGGTCCAGCGGCACGTCGTCGCGCTTCGTCCACGCCACGTTCTTGTCGTTGCCGTCGAAGATGTTGTCGACTTCGTCCTGCTCGAACGCGCCCTTGAGGCCAATCGCCTTGCGCGTGTTCCGCTGGGTGTCGCGCATGATCTGAAAGTTCATGCGGTTCAGGGCGACGTTCAGCGGGAGCAGACGCGCGATCGGCGCCTCCCCGCGGTACGGGTACGGGGCCTCGTGCATGTAGGCGAGCGGGAACAGGTGCCCCACCATCTCGCCGTCGGACCCCGCGAACGGAAGCATGGTCTGCGCGATGGGCTCGAACTCCAACGCGCCGCCTTGATCAAGGATCCACACCTCCAGCCGGCCGCGGTAGGTCCGCCCGTCAGGACCGGTGATCGAGTCGCGGAAGTTGCAGAACTCGAACACGGTCACGTAGCGGTCGTCGATCCCGTCGTCGGGGTTGCTCCCCGTGGCGACGCTCGGCGCGCGCGGGACCTCGGCGCCCGGTTCGCCGTTGAGGGGGTCCACCTTTCGCGTGCCGCAGAGGGTGATGCCCCGCTTGGCGAGCGCGTCCTTGTACCGCGACCGCACGTCCTCTTCGGGCTCTTGGAACAGGTGCCCGATGTAGCGCGCCGACCGGTACGACCGCGCGTCCCGGTCGACCACCAACTCCCACGGAGGAACGCCCTCGATGTAGGTGCGGTCGATCGGCATCCCCGTGCCCTGCTCGATGCCCAACTTGAACGCGGACCCCGGGTAGAGCACGGCCATCTCGGACACGTCGCGGATCGCCATCTTCTGATCGGGGTGCTCGATCCACACGTTGAGCATCGCCGACTTGACCGCCGGGTCGCCGCGCTTCCGGGGGTCGGGCTTCACGTTGCACTTGAGCGACCGGGGGAACAGGGCGGCGTTGTAGGTCTGGACCTCCTTCTGGATCCGGTTGTCCTCCGTCTCCTCCCCGGTGCGCTTCAGCTTCCACTTCGACCCGTGGCGACGTGCGCCCCACGAGTCGAACCACGCCCAGAACTTCGTCAGAAAGAGCGCGTTCGCCAACCCGAAGTCATCCGACCGATTGCGTACCCACTGGCGATGATTCTCGACAATGGCGTGAACCCGCAACGCGTGGCGGCGGGCTTCGGCTTTCTCCGGGGTGGCGGCGGCGTCCATGGACTACTTGTCGCCCGGCTTGCGGGGACCGGCGGCGAGGATCTTCTCGCGTTCGGTCATGGCCGGCGGGTCGACCTTCGGGGGTTCGACCTTCGCGACCTCGGCCACCGGCTTCGCGGCGAGCGCGCTTGCGATGGCCGCCTGACCCTCGGCGATCTTGCCCATGGCCTCGGCGAGTGCCGCGTTGCCGCTGTCCGCGCCCTTGACCACGATGTTCTGGTCCGCGATGACGACGCCGTCGACCACGCGGGGTTCGCGCTGCCGGGCGGTGTCCACCCACAACAGGCGGACGATGACGCACATGCGGTTCATGTTCGCCATCGTGGTCCAGCCGTTCGTGGGCCCTTTGCCCGCCTCGTCGAGCAGGTCGAAGTTCTCGGCCTTGCCCGGCATCCCCTGCCGCGACGGGACGACGCGATCGAGGAAGGGCTTGTTGGCCGTCTCGAACTCGACGAGCGCGGGGCGCCACCGACCCGCCTGCGTGTGCCGGTTCGCGACGAGGGCGTTGTGGAACGACCCGGGCGACTTCGCGGACACGCTGACGTGGATGTTGTTGCGGTGCTGGATCTCGCGGACGAGGTTCACGACGTGCTCGATCGGGACGGGCGCGCGCTCCTCCATGTACCAGCGCGAACAGTGGCCCGGGTCGGACGCCGGATCCCAGCCGCCCCACCCGCCTTCGGGGATGGCCCACCCGCGACCCATGTGGCGCTTGTACTCGGCCTCGTCGAGCAGGCGGACGGGCGCGTAGTCGGCGCGGAGTTCCTTCTCGAACCACGCCTTCCAGTCTTCGATGGACGTGATCGACGGGAACGTCTCGCCCTTCTCTTCGGGCGCGTCCACGACGCGGACGTGGGCCGTGGTGTTGCCCTGTGCGGACAGGGCCTTGAGCAGTTCAGACATGCGGTTGCCTCCGTTGGCACGCTACCCGATTCACGCGCCCGGGGCAACGTCAAGAGGCGACGGGCGGTTCTCCGGTCACGACCGGGAGTCCGGCCATGCGGTCGGTCATCACCTTGCGGCGAACCCTGGCCGTCCACGCGTTCGCCGCCTTGCCCAACGCCTCGATCGCGACATCCAGTGCGTCGGCGTTGGCGAGCAGGAGGTTGCGCGCTTCGTCCAATGCTTCCTGCGACTCGCAGCGGCGAGAGTCGCAGAGCACGTACAGGTGGGCCACGCGGGGCAACAGGTCGTCAACGGCGTTGGTGGCGGTGACGTAGGCGTCGAACTCGGGGTGTGCGCTCATGGTTTCCTCCCCGCTCGCCTATCGCGCGTTCAGGGAGGCGGCGACACCTTCGAGGCGCGCGTTGTCCGCCGCTTGGGGAGGCGCGACCGGCCGGGCATCCGCGACCGACGACACCGCGAGCAGGTAGGCGAGCGTTCGCCCCGTCACCGGCCCGCCGTCGGGCATCTTCGGGATCCCGTCGTCCTCGATGATCGTCTCCAGCCGGGTCAACGTCTCCATGTCGCGGACCTGCGTGAGTCCGCGGTTGGCCTGCCCGATGAACGACGCCCACAACGCCGCCGCTTGCTCGCGCACGCCCGTGTACCCGCTCCTGGCCTCACCGACGTACCGCTGACGCTGGCCGGGCAAGGCGCGGTGTGCGGACATTCCGACGCCCTGCTGCGACAACCCGCGAGCCATTTGCGACGCCGGCATCCCCGGAAGCTCGGCGTACCGCACGCGCTCCACGCCCCAATACAGGGCCTCTTCCGCGAACACGGACACGAACTCGGCGATCCCCCCGTCGTTGACCTCGACCATCGCTACCTGCGTCCCCCGCATGTCGAGGATGACGCCGATCGACGCGGACCCGGCGCGACCCGTACACCACCCGGGGACGATGCCCGCGTAGAACTCGACCGCCGCGTCCGTAGTCTGGCGCCGCTCCGACCGGTTGATCCGCCGGATGACGTCGTCCTTGCGCTCCCATCGCCGCACGTAAGGGGTGATCGCATGGGCGGGCCGGGCATCGCTGATGAGGGCGCGAATGTCGGACGTGAGCCACGAGGAAAACCCCGCGTTCCATCGCTCCATCACTTGCGACGTCATGTCCCCATCATCGTCGTGCGCACCGCCCGCGTCGATGCCGACCATGTTGTCCACGTACTGCTGTTTCCACGGGGCCGACGCCGGGATCCAGACGTTGCCCGCTTCGAGCGCGGCGATGGCGTACCCCAACCGGTCGCGCTTGGACTGCGTCGGGTTCACGGGGACGACGCCGGGGATGCCCAGCCGTTCCGCCGTTTCGAGCAACTGAATACCCGACGACTTGTTCTCCACGAACTTGAACTGCGCTTCGGGCCAGGCGGACACGAGCGACTTGAACTCCTCGATGAGCCCGTACAGGCCCCACTTCCCGAACCGGCGATCAAGCAGGATCCGAACCGAGCCCTTGCGCCCCCACACACCCATCGAGGTGTAGTCCGACCGCTTGTTCGTCGTGGACGCGGAGTCGACGGAGATCGCAACCTCGGAGCACTCGGCGGCGATGGCGTGGGGGTCCTCGTTGTACTCGTTCTTGAACCACGAACGCTGGATCTTCGAGCCTTCTTGCAGCGTAGGCCGCATCAAAAACTTGGTGGCGTACCCAAACGGGTCGATCTCCCGAAGGCGCTTCAACTCCGCGGGCGGGAAGCGGGACGCGTTGTAGGACTGGCCCGGGATCGTGCGCGGGTCCTTCGATGCCGTCTGCGTGATTCCGAACGGGTCGGAGATCAGCGGCACGGTCGGGTCGTACTCCGCGGGGATCGTCACGACACGGGCGCCCTGCTCGGTCATGAACGCGGCAAGGTCGTGAAGGTGGACCCGCTGCATGATCAGGATCGTGATGCCGACCATGCGCAGGTTGTAGCGGTCGTTGATCTTGCTCTTGTAGATGCCCTCGACCTTCGCGACCGCCGCCGCCTTGGACTCGGTCGACCGAAGCGCGCCCATGGCCTCGTCCACGTCATGCGGGTCGTCGATGATGGAGATGTCCACGTTCTTACCCGTGAACCGGCCGCCGATCGGGTGACCCGACCACCGCGCGCCGTTCGACAGGGTCAGGGCGATCGTCGCGTCGCTGTCCTTGCGGCCTTGGACCATCTTCGCGCCGACCTTGGCTTGACCGAGGAACGCCATGAACGCCTGATACCGGTCGCTCCGAAGCACGTCGCGGATCGCAAGGCCGAACTCGGGGATCTTGGACTCCATCGCCGAGAACGCAAGGAACGTGTCCGGCCGGCGTGCCCACCGCCAGAGCACGAACAGCTTGGACAACAGCGTGGACTTCGACCCGCGGGGAGGGATGAGCAGGACCAACCGGAGCGGCGTCGAGTCGACCTCATCGGTGATCCGCTGGTCGCGCAAGGCGTGGTCGTCGCCGCACTCGCGGACGATCGCGTCGTAGATGGCGCGGCGGCGGTCGGCTTCTTCGGAGATGGCTTGGGATTCTTGGCAGATCGTAGTCATATGCCAGGACCAGACAAGCGGCGTTGGATCTGCCAAATCCCAGAACGCGCGTGCGAAGTCACGGAAGTTTTCGTACCAACTCATCATTGTTAGCGCAGACGCGACCTGCTCCACGTCAGCCGGCGTCCACGAGTCAACATCTGATAGCGAGAAAGCCACGCGAACCCCTATCCCAACGTGACGGGCTGGCCGAACGCGTCGAACACAACCTCGTCCGCGCGACTGCCGTGAATCAGCCGCCGCTCCCACGCCGCCGACACGAAGTCCATCGTGTTCGCCATGTGGACGTCCATGAACTCGGCGAGCGTCGCGGTCCCCCGACGCACACGGTCACGGGCCACGGCGAGGTCCGCGGCGCGTTGAGCTCGGGCGCGTGCCTCTTGCTCGCGGCGTTGGGCGTACTCGCGGGCACACTCCTGCGCACGATTCGCCTGCCACTGTTCGAGGGTGAGTCCCTGTTCGGCGGCAAGGGCGGCGAACCGTTCGCGTCGGCGTCGGGTGCGGGCGTTCTTGGACCGGTGGCTCATGACGCGTCGCCCCACGTCCACGTACCGGACCACGACAGGGCGACGGTGTCCCCCGCGACCGGCCAATCGTTGAACCCACCGAACCCTTGGTGAACGGGGGTCGTCTCACGGATCCCGCCCTGCTCACGGATGGCCCGGTGAAGGTTCGACACCGACGCCTCGGACATCAGCATCACGGGCGGCTTGTACGGCGGGAACGGTGACCGGCCCTCCCGTTTCGCACGCTTGCGGGCCAGTCGGTTGCCGCCGCGCATCGCGACCGTGAACGCGCGGAAGTCGTGCATCATCCCGGTCGTGCTCGCATACTGGTTCACCCATGCCGGGTTGACGCCCTTCGCGACGGCGTCCGCACGGAGCGCGGCGTTCATGCGTTCGATGCGCCGCTGTAGGAGCAGGGCCCGCTTGTGGCGCCGTTGCCGTTCGGCGAGCGGGGGAAGGTGGCGGACGGTGGCGCGGGTCATGGCGGGTTCCTCGCACCCATAGTACCCGATCCCCCGTGTCCGCGCTTGACGGGGGCTAACAGGGCGTGGTAGGGACGGGGTGGAGATTGACCATGCACCCCGTTCAGACCTACCTCCGCATTGTGCTTCACGAGAAGTGTGACGACGGCACTACCGCCGAGCAGGCGTTCGCGATCAACAGCATCGGCGACGTACTCACGGACGAGCGTGGGACGGTCGTGGCCGCCGTCGGGAGTAGCGTCGAACCCGGAAGCATCGTCTGCCACGCCCGCTTCGTCGAGTCCCCCGCCGAGATCGCCAACCTCATCAACAACGCGCTCAAGGGTTGGGGATGATCACCCGCACCTTCAGCATCGACCCCGACACCATCCCCCCGCTGCAAGAGATCGCGCACGAGGAGGACCCCCAATGCCCGAACGTGTCCCGCGTCGTGCGCCGGTTCATCGCCGAGGGGTTGGAGCGGGCGGCGAAGAAGCGCGGGAAGCGGGTGCGGGCGTGAAGGCCGTCGCCGGCATCGACACGCGAGACGCGGCCTTCACGCCCACTGCCGACAACGCCGCCGTGTGGCGTTGGACCTCCGCGGTGTGGCCGAGCAAACCCGCCAACCCGTGCCACATCGTCCACTTCGGTTCACCCCGCGCCGTGTGTGGCGCCCGTGCCACCCGGATCGACGGCGAACGCTGGTTCGCTCGCGACTTCACCGACCGATCGAAGTGCTCGAAGTGCGCGGCGTGGGAAGCGAAACAACCGCCGCGGAGTCCCCAATGAGCGAAGCAAAGCCCCGCAACTGCGATACCTGCGCACACGACTACCACGACGCGTTTAGGGCGCGGTGTTGCGTCGTAGTCGACCGGCTGTTCGCATCCGACACGCCCTCCGACGACCTGTTCGTCTGGGTCGAGGCGAACGTGGACGGCGACGGCGCACCCATGCCGGGTGCGGACGGGTGCCCCGACTATGCCGAGGCGCCGACGTCACTCTGGAGGTTGGCATGGAACGGATGACCGATGAAGGCCGGGCACTCGGCGAGCGGTGGATCAAGGCGGGTGGCGGGTGGAAGGTAGCCGCCGCCTCACCCTCGGTCGGCGGCAACACCCTGCGCGTCATCGCCCTCGACAACGAGGGCGTGCCGGTGGAGTGGCTGGTCACGCGCGACAGCGGTGGCCCGTCCGTGGTGACCGCCTACGGACGGCCGGGATGGGCGCGGGTTGTGTGGGATGATCAGGTGCCCGACCCCCGCGACCCCGCCACCCTCGGGACGTGGCTCGCGACGGTGCGGGAGCGGTACAATGATTCGGACCTCCACGTCCTGCCCCTCTTCCGGGACCTCGCGTGTACGGAGCGGGTGTGGGTCGTGGTGAGCGAGCGGGCCGAACCCAAGCGGCTGCGCGTCGCCAGTGGAGCGTCCGAGGCCGATGCGTTGGTCGCGGCGCTTGAATCGGGGCTGGCGGACAAGCGGGTGACCGGATGAGGCGCCACCCCTTCCTCGGCACGTACCGCCGGCTGCGCATCGTCCCACCCGCCGTTGTCCCGGTCCTCTTCGAGCGACGCAAACGGCGCAAGGGTCGGATCTTCGCGCGGTGGCAGCGCACGATCGGGATCCGCACCGGCCGTGCATACGCCCACGTCGTCCGCCTGCAACGGGCGATCGGATGAGTCCGTTCGTTGTCGTCGACGTGAACGGCTGGTGGGACTCCACGCACTACACCGCGCGCGTCATCGCGATCCGCCCCACCGAGGCCGGAGCGATCGAAGCGATGTGGACGCACGCCCGAAGCATCCACGCGGACGGCGGAAGCGCCAAACCCCTCGACATCGACGAGCCCGACGAGTGGGAGCGCGATGCCGTCGGGCTCACCGTGACGCGCGACGGCGGACACGAGGCGTACCGGATCGAGCAACCCGAGGACAAGCGGGTGACGACGTGAACCCCGTCACCGTCGAAGGCCCCGGCGCGGTCGTCGTCTTTCACGAGTGCGCGCCCGGTCAGTGGGTCGCGACGGCGTATCCGGGTCCGTCGGGGTTCGGGGATTCGCCAGAGTTGGCGTTGGCGGCGTTGTTGAAGTCGTGGCCGGATGCGATGGCGCTGGCGGTTGCGGGGAGGCGGGGATGAGCGAGTGTGTATGTGCCCTTTGCGGGTGCCCAACGTGGCCCGACTGCGGATTCGACCTCGTTGCGAAGTGGGGACCGGCCAAGGAACGAACCCACCGCAAAGAGTCGGGCGAGATCCTGCTTTGTCCTGACTGCCTGAACGACCCGCGGGCGTTGACCACCGAGTTGTCCCAACGTGCCGGCGGGTGTTGCCTTCACGTCGTCGTTGAGGATCACAACCTCGGGGACGACTCGATCGCGTGGTGCAAGGCGTGGGCGGTTCGGGAGGAGCACACGTACTGCGAGCACGCGGCGGACCTGTTGGCCGCGATGACGTTCGCGGAACGGTGTGCGCTGTTCGGGGTGGACGTGGACGAGAAGGAGTATGGGGATGCTTGATGCCCTCCTCGCGGTCGCCTACTACGCGGGCGTGCTTTACCTCTGCATCATGACCGGAATCACGGCGTTGGCGTGCGTGATTGCGGGGCGGGTATGATCTCGTGGCTCCTCACACTGGCCTGCATCGGGGCGACGCTGACCCTGATCGCGACCCTCATCCTCGCGCTCGCGGTCCTGTTGCGGTCGTGACCGACCCCGAACGGTTCGCCCGATTCGTGAACCCCAACGGGCCTACTCACAAGCGCCTTGACACCCAGTGCTGGTTGTGGACGGGTGCGAAGAACAGCCGGGGGTATGGCGTGTTCAGCATCGCAGGGCGCCTCTTCCTCGCACACCGACTCGCGATCGGCCTCCACGATCGGGCGTTGATGGCGTGCCACCGGTGCGACGTGAGGGCGTGCGTGAACCCGGCGCACATCTACGCCGGGAACGCGAAAGACAACGCCGCCGACATGTGGCGGAACCGGACCTAAACCCCCCGCTCGGCCATCTCCCGCAGCGCGTCCCGAACGGAGGCCCGGAACATCTCCGGCGCCTCCACCCGTGGCACCCCGACGACGCGCGACAGGTCCCCGACGGTGACGACGATCCGATCGGGGCGCGGGTCCGACGCCCACGCCTCGGCGCATACCCGGTCAGCCTCGGTGTCGAGGTCGAAGGGGTAGGGCCGGGCGGGGCGCCAGGTTGGGCGGGTCACGCGACCGTCCACCCGATCTTCCGCGCGAACTCGGACACCCACTCGCGCGCGGATTCGAGCGTGCCCATCGGCCCCATGCGCTCCTGGTCCTCGCCCGGGTAGTAGATCGGCGCCGCCTGAAGGTGACCGAGTGGGCCGCGGGACACGTTGACGCGCCCGAGCACCTTGCCGCCGGGGGTCAGGAGCACGTCGCCCATCCACGTTGCGACGGGGCGTGCAGGCGGAGGCGGTTCGGTGGGGGCCTTGCGGTACGCGGCAAGTTCGGATTCGAGCGCGGCCACCTTCGCCAGCACCTCCTTGACCAACCGGAGCGGGGTCAACTCGGGGTCGGTGTCGTCGCCGAGGGGGTGGCCGGTGTCGAGGATGGCGCATCGGATGTCGTCGAGGGCGAGGCCGTCGCGGTAGGCCCGGGACTCGCGCCAGCCGGGGGGATCGACCTGCGCTTCCAGTTCGGCGATGCGGGCGGACTGCTCGGCGATGGTGGTGCGGTAGTGGTCGAGGTCAACGGCCGGGATGAGCACCTGCGCTTCACCGGGCGTGACCGGTTCGGGGGTCAACGCCGTGTCGGGCTCCGTGGTCGCGACGTTCACGGGGTCGGGGATGTAGCGACGGGACGTGATGACGTCGCCGATCTCGGTGATGAGCGGGACCTCCAACACCTTGCGCGCGGGTTCGGGCGCGACGTGAGGATTCCCCACTTCGGCGGGGGTGGTCACGGCGGGGATCTCGGTCGGGGTCTTCTTTGCGCGGGGCATGGTTCAGTCCTTCTTCGGGGTGGGGGTGTCGAGGGCGACCTTGATCCGGTGCCACACTTCATCCGGGGTTTCGAGCACAGGTTGGTAGTTGTATCCGGACGCGCGCTCCTTCGGGCCAGCGACCTTGACCACGGTGACGCTGCTCCCGGGCGTGCGGTCGTGGACGTCGATGATGCGGTGAACGGGGAGGGACCAGCGCTCGTTCGCGTCGGTGGTGAGGGTGATCAACGGCGCCCCTTCCCGAACGCCGCCATGAGTTCGTCCATGGGGTCGCGAGGGGCCTTCCGTTCGCGGAGCACGGCGTTCTCGGCGCGTAGGCGAATCACCTCGTCGCGCAGGTCCCGTGCCTTGGCGTTGTTGCGGGAGATCACGCCGGTCAGTCGCTCGATCTCGGCGAGGGCTTCGGGGAGGGTCAACACGGGCGACTCCATGGAACGGGTGCGGTGACCAACGCCCGATCCTCCTCCGTCAGCAGGTCCAACGCGGCGGCTACCTGGTCGGCGGTGCTGGTGGGGTCGGCGTTCGTGCGGAGGTAGGTGCGCAAGTGGTACGAGTCGAGGTCGCATCGGCTGTCGTGCCACCCGTGTTCACCGCACGCCGGGCACTTCTCCGCGGGCGCCTTCGGGTCGGGTCGGTAGACGCTGACGGTCACGTCCGTGTAGCCGTCCATCCGGTAGCGAGCGGCGCGGGCCTCGGCCATCTCGCGCGTGTACCGGTTGGCCTCCCCTGACGCGAGGGTGCGTGGGGGGAGGCCCATGGGCGCGCCCGTGACACGGCGCACGCAGGTTGGGTCGGTCGTGTCGATCGTGATCGGGGGCAATGGCACGTAGGGCGGGACCGGTGGGCAGGTCGCGCATGTGTGCGGGCTCCAGTCCGTGTCCCGCGCGATGACCCCTGACCGGGCGTCGAGTCCTCCCGTCGTGGGGATCCCGGTGCCGGCGAGCATGAAGATCGGCGCCTTGCAGGTTGGGCAGTTGGTGCGGTGGTAGGGATCGCCGTCGAAGCGGACGACGACCCCGTTCGTCTCGTTCGAGAGGTCGGCCATGGGTACAGTCGGCCACCCGATCGACGCCGCGATGACGTTCGCCTCACGGGCGGTGTGTCCGCCTTGGGGCGCGACGGCGGGGAAGTCGAGGAGGCCGGTCACGGGGTCGGTGTCACGCCAGTCCAACGCCGACAGGTTCACCGGCCCAACGAGATCCGGCGGGATGTCGGCGACCTTCGTGCATCCGTCGACCGTGCTGTAGACCCGTCGCTTGGGCGGGGTCCAGTCAGGGGCGCGGGGGTTCACGTCGGTGACGGCGAACGTGACGCCGGGGTAGTCGGGGCGGGTGACGGGTTCGGTGTAGTCCGTCTTCCGGCACAACTCGCGCCACTCGTCCAAGGTGATGGTCTTCGGTTCCGACGGGAACACGCCCGGATCCCCCGGCGGCGACCACGACAGGACCGGCGCGTCTGTCGGGATGGCGACGTGCAGGCGGCCGGCGAAGGGCTCAAGCGCAACCGGCGGCGGTTCGGGGGTGACGTCGTCGATCGTCTGGAAGTCGGTGCCCAACGCGGTGCGGATCGTCCATGAGTCGTGAGCGATCTCGCCCTTCAAGCCAAGCGACCGCCGCCACCCGTCCGCCTCCTTGGTCAACACGTCGCCGTCGCTCGGGTCCACGAACCGGTAGCCGATGGGGAGCGCGTCAAGCTCGGCGACGGTGAAGGAGGAGAGGGGCCGACTCACGCCCGCCTCCAGAGCACTTCGCCGGTCGCGGTGCGGACCT
>Ga0181352_1000006_pt1 | contig 91443 bp, 116 predicted proteins | sample Fa13VDMLBSN_FD_130103 | JGI IMG/M metagenome (GOLD analysis project Ga0181352, IMG submission 130103) | Freshwater viral communities from Lake Michigan, USA - Fa13.VD.MLB.S.N | ecosystem: Environmental > Aquatic > Freshwater > Lake | place: USA: Michigan | collected 2013-09-23 | reverse complement strand
TTCTAAATTTTTATTCTTTACATCTTCAAACTGTTCTTTTAATAACTTATATTCATCAATAAAGATATATTCTAAATCATTTTTAAATATTCTATCTTGACACCATGTAACGTTTTCATGGTCTAAATCATTAAAATTAACTTCATTTAAATCTACTTCATCACCTATTTGAAGATGTATTTTTTTTGGTATTCCGTTTTCCTTATCCATTTTACTTTGTTTTAATGTTATTGAAAAATACAAGCATTCTAGACTGGTTATCCCCTGTATTTAAACTATCTTAGACATTGCTGTTTAACCTAATTATAGACTATCTCACTCTGATAACTTTGATAGTTTTATGTATTGTTAATTTATTTAATCATTGGTTTTTACAAGTAGTGTATATTTTACTAATATAAACTACTGTGCACTTGTTGGCTTTGCAACCACTTCTACACTACTTGCTATCAAATCTACTTATTTTCCGAGTCCTATTTTCTAGGTTATGCTTATAAGTTGTAGTCTTTAGAACTACTAGATTAAATATTAATACATATATGATGTACGTTTAACTATAAATGATTTATTTGTTTTTGTAGTTAATAAAAAAGAACTTGCAAAATCTTGGTTTTTTAAAAGCCAAGGATTACCATATACTAAATTCCAAGGAACTAGAAATGTATAAGTTTGTGTTAAACTATCTGTAGTATAATGAACAAACCATTTACCTGATACAGAACTTAAACTATCTCTATCTCCATAGATTGTATAGTAGAAATTAGATAAAGCAGTATCTTGAACTGTAGGATTTGTTAATACGTATTGACTAGTTAATGCAGAATCATATTGAAATGTGCCTGACCAACAAGCTCCTAATGGTCCACAAGAAGTAGTTTGTTGAATATTATTTACAGGTTCTGGTTCAATTGTTTGTTTTTGACAAGAAGCAAATACCATTGTAATTGCTGCTAAAAGAAATTGTTTTTTCATTTGTTTTAAAATTTGAGGTTTGAATTACGGTGTTAAAAAAGGGAAGCTAGAATAAATCTAGCCTCCTGATTTAATTTTTATACTTTTTAAATGTATTAGATTTCTGATCGTATCTAATAGCTCCTGCAAGTATTCTTTCTTTAGAATTATTTGTTAATGAAATACTTGTTATGATGTACCAATTATCGTACAAAGCCTCTGTATCTACAAGAATTGCTTTAGTATTAGAGTTTTTATAACATATTGATACTTCATATTGATTAGAATAATCTAAATATAATACAAATTTATTAGATACTTGCATTGAAGTTAGCATACCTGTATTGTAATTTACAATACTTAATGTGTATGATGTATCTTCAATTGTTTGGTTATCAACAAAAATAGATAAATCTAATTTGATTTTACCTTTATCTAATTGTTTTAATTGAGATTTAGTTTTGAACATATTAGTGTCAAAACCTTGTTGTCCAAAAGAACATGCTGATACTAAAACTACTATTAATCCTATTAATAATAATTTAATTTGAATTGATTGTTTCATGATTGTTTGATTTTAATTGATTTATTGATTAAATGAATTGTTTAAAAAGAACAGGCTTCTCACCTGATTGTAAGTTTCATGCTGAGATATACACACTGTTTAGATGCTTTTATCATGCCTAGTTAAAGGACAACTTATAAGTTTGTTTAATATGGCCAAGTCTAACCTAATCTTGGCGAGGTTATAATCAGCATCACATGGTACGCAACTTTGATTAATATTTGTGGAGGAATGTCTACAACACACATTCCTTTATCCACTTAAGTATTTTAATAAAATATAATTTATTTACTTTAAAGTTAGTAAGACTTTGTTTCAATAAATTATATAATATTATCTTTTAGTTTTGGACTAACTGGTGGAAAGATATTAAACCACCTCACGTATAGTATGCTGTATAAGAACTACCAAATACATCACCTAACTATCATTTTCTGTAACTAAGTTACAATATTTTAAAGTAAGGTTTAACCAACTAACCTACAAGGAACGTTTTTACAGAACATTTAAACTGTGTTTAGGTAAACTATCAAATAAAACTAAACAAAAGGTGTGGTAGTAGGATTTGAACCTACATACCTTGCGAGTTCGGGAGTAAAGACTCTCTATTCACACGCTCTGACCAACTGAGCTATACCACACACCAATTAACTCTTAAGAGTTTAATGGTTTACTTACTGCTGCTACTGCAGTACCAAAAGAGAACATTGTCTCATCTGGACGAGCTGCTGCAGTTAAGTGAGATACAGTGATTAATACACTGCCATTATCAGTTACTACTGCACGAGCTGAGTATGATTGACCTACAGTCATACCTTTGTTGTAGTTGTTTTCATACACAATACAACTAGTTTGTTGTACTTTTCCACTTGCATCTTTGAATTCAATAGATGCTGGACGGTATTCAGTACCGTTTACATTAGCTAATGGTTTAGCTGCAATAGATAATAATTTAGCTTCAAAAATTACTTCTTCTTGACCTGTTGTTGGATTTACGATTGCTTTCATGATTTCTTGTTTTTAATTGTGATTTTAATTGATTTATTGTGAATTATGATAAATTTAAAGTCTTTTATCATAGACTATTAACAACTAACAAGATGATATAATATTAAAGTGTATAGAACACATTGAGCAAATTAAGCTATGACTTTAAAGTCTAAAATAATATTATATGAGAGCTTGTTAATTATTGAATATTGTTAACTATATAGAATTGATGCGTATAAGTAAGCAAATTCTGCTAAACATATTTGATGAAATCTATAAAAATGTTTTTCTTCTGTTGTTAATTTAGGCATGTCGTTTAGATTGTTTAGATTCTAGATATATAACTAGAGTTAATAATGAATAAATAAAGAAGAGAAATGATATTACAATTAATAATATCATATTAATTTGATAACAGGTAAGGATACATATAATTCCATAACCAACATGTGCGGATAATGGTCTTTCATATGTGAAGTCAGCTATTACATTACCTATATAAAATAGTAATGATATAGCTCCAATAAGTAAGATTAAATTGTTCATTGTAATAGTTTTTAGTTAATAATTTATTAATAATTTAATTGAGGCATTGTGTTTTGAATCATAGCCCAACGTTGATCATGTGTATATTCAGGTATTAATTTACCTTTAACAAATTTAGTTGGAATACCTAATTCTTTACATACAGCTTTCATACGCTGATTAATGTCTCTTGTGAATTCAGGTAATTTAGTAGTTTTATTGATTACTCCTTTACCTGATTTAGTTTGTTGTTGAAATGTGTTTAACATAATGATAGTTTTTAAATGGTTAGTGATTAGTTTTAAAAACACTTTCTACATAAAGTGTTAAAGTGATTCACGCAAACTCCACACTCTCATGCTTCATAGTGGCGTGTTTACTGACAATATCCTTGGTAGGACGGATAATAGCAATTTATATCCTTAACTTGTTGAATATTGAATAGTTATTTAAGGTTTTCTCTATTCCAGCAACCAGACTCTTTAATTTACAGCAGTGATATTGGTGACTATGCAACCCAATCGTTTTTACATTTCTGCATCTTGTTAATAATAGTCAAGATATAACTTGCTTGACTGACAAGTTTATTGTTAAATCTTCAGGCGACCACCGTTAGGAGATTATTAGTTAATTTTGTTTAGCATATGTGATTAATTGAAGATTAACTTGTTCAAATGTTAAACAATTATCTCTTTTAAGGATATCACAAATCCATAAGAACTTTCCCATAATGAGTTTGATTAAGCTATGAATATATAAGAGAATTAGGTATTTGAGGTAATTGAGAAAGTGAGGATTAGATAGGTTGGTGAGGTGTAACTCGTCTTAACTCACCTAAATAGTTCTAAATAACTCTTAATTGTTTGTTAATCAACTAATTAATTGTTAAATAATCCTCCGTTGTTTAAGAACCAAGACTAATACCCCGAAGGGCACTACTAGAACTTAACAGTTCTAATAGCGTCTTTCAAGTTATACAGTAAAAAAGTATCCTCTACTTGCTTACCGTCTACCTCTAAAGGTTTAATACTACAATTCTTTGCAGTGTCAAAATCTTTAGACATAACAATCTTTAACTTACCTATTTCAGCTGTAAGTCTTTTACCTTCAGTATACTGTTTAAATTCAATTTCAGTAACTCCTAATTCTTTTTTAAAATCTGCGTAATTCATAGTGATAGTTTTTAACACAGGAATTCGTTTTCCTGCTAAATTTAAGTGGGGGAGGGTTTGGTGGGCACCCACAAATCTCTACTCACACAAAAATTTTTCAAAAAATTTATAAAAAATTTACCAATTAAGCTATATTCTATGTCACCTAATTTTCAAATAAATTTGGTAGATTTAAACTAAATTCCTACCTTTAGATCATGGAATTACAAATACAATACAGAACTCCAGATGAAAATCATATTACAATTGTAGTAGGATTTATGGAATATGTCCTTACTCAAGAACAATATATTGAGATTATTAAACCAGTTATGAGAGTTGAAGGAGATGGATCTGATTATATCAAAGCTAGAAATAAGCATTTGACTGAATATTTTATTAATGGACCTAAAGAACAATTTTCATGGTAAGAACTTTACAAGAAATAAAAGAATACTGTAGTTGGAATAATATTCCTTACATAGTTATAAAACCTAAAGATATTAATTGGGAAGAATTACCTGATAGTATTGAAGAAAAAATATCCATAGATATATCAAAATGTATTGGTGGAACAAAAGAAGGTTTAATGAAATATTTGAGAAATGAGTAACAATGAATATGAACAACAACAGTTTTGGAATAAATCAAATTTAACTCCTGGAATAACAGGTACTACTTTCAAATTAATTTTAAAAGATGAGTGGTTTAAAAGTTCTATATTTGATGAATTACTATATGGAGAATCTTATACACATATAACCAAGGATTGTGTTAGAAGAATACATCCTTTATCAGAAGAAGCTGAATCAATAAAAAATAAACTAAAATAATGAGAACAAAAAGTAAACATTTCAATGATGATCAGATTAAAGGTATTTTACCTGATGGATCTATCTACCTTAAAATGGGTGTAACTAAGAAACACTATAACGATAAGATAGATTATGAAGATATGGATCAGATTAATGAGAAATTAATCATGGCTGAAAAGATTAATAAGTTTTATTTATTAACCGGAACTAGCCCTATAACTGAAGAATAGATAAAATAAATTTGGATATGTGCTTAGAAATGACTATATTTGTATGTACTTTAACTTAAACAGTTAATCACCAGGGTATCACCCAGTAAGTTAAAACCTGGTTAGAAGTTGGATAGTAATCCGCACTCTTGAAATAATAGAGATTATAGCAGATGAGGTTTCTCCGATAGGTACAAAAAGGGTTATAAATGAAAGTCTATAGCTGCTACATAGGGTATGAAGTATCCCCCTGAATTGACAGGATCAAAGTAAGCAGTGGCCTAGTTATTAGGAACGGTTAAAGACAGATAGATATAAGTTTATAATTAATCCTCTCACTAGAATAAAATCTAGAAGGGGATTACTATATCTATAATCAACTTAGTTATATAATAAATTTGGTTATAATAACTAAATCAGTTATATTTGTAGTATGGAATTCAAACTTAAACTCCCTATAGCTCAAAAAACTAAATATCTTATCCAGATGTTAAATCCTATTATGGGACATCTGACTGAGAAAGAGATTGAGATCTTAGTGATCATTGCTAATAAGCATATCTCTATTTTAGATAAAGATACTAGAACTGATATACGTATGTCTTTAGATATGGAAAAGTTTAACTTTAATAATTACATTAAAAAGTTAAAAGAGAAGAAGATTCTTATTGAAGTAGATAAACATACTTTGAAAGTACATCCTAATATCTTACATGTGTTAAAACATGATTCAATTAATCTAACTTTTGCGTAATGGAAGAATATAAGTGTTATCAAAATACAAGTGGTCATTATACAGTTAGTTTAGAAATAACTACTTCAACTATTTCTGGTGGTCCAGTTATAGGTTATTTTTATAATAAAAAAGATGCAGAAGATTTTTGTTTTTATAAAAATAATACACTATCTAAACCTCTAATTATTGTTAGAGGTGACTTTAGAAATGTTAAAGCTAGCAATACTAATGAATTCAACTAAAAGTAATATCTATGAAGAAATATTGGATGAGATTAAGAGTGAGTTTGGTTTGTCTAAAGTTGAACTGGAAAGAATCTGTGACTCACAATTTAGAGTAATTAGAGATACTATGTCTAATAGAGAAGGTAAAGTAGTTCAATTAATTTACCTAGGTAAATTTAGACCTACTATCCACAATAGAGATTATGTTGAACGTTTAAAATTAAAAGAAGATGAGCAAGCTTAAAGAAATATTAAATGGTTGGACCAATGTAGTTTGGGAGAAACCAGAAGTAGAAAAGATGGCTATGGACAGAGCAGTTATTTGTTCAAGTTGTTTTTACAATGTAAATAATACTTGCTCACAATGTGGTTGCCCTTTAATCGCTAAGACTAGATCTGAATACTCTAAATGTCCTATGGGGCTCTGGAATAAATAATATGATAGTAGAATTAGAATATATATCTCAACTTCCTCTCCAAGAATCAACTAGTATAACTGGTCGTATTCCTATTAGAGTATTTCAAAAGAAGTTATTTGTAATTGAAAGTTTACAGATAGAACAACATATAAATTCTAAAGGAACTGTTAAGCATAAATTTACTACTGGTAAATATGATAATGAATATTATAAAATTAATACTCCTTATCAGACATTAAAAGAAACTTATTACACACCTATAACAATTATAGGATTTGGGAAATAATGCATAAACAAATAATTATACAACCATATGATGCTTTAGTTTCTGTAAGCATAGGTACTATTAATTCTCAAATTAAAATGCTTAAGAAGAAATATGATCTTGTTGAGGAAAGCCATGTTTGTGCAGGACTATGTAATTTACAATATTCTGAAAAATTAAAAAGAAATGTATTTTATATGTTTATTAATTCTAATAACACTGATCAAAAAGATTATTGGAATACTATAACACATGAAATGTTACATCTTACTCAAAAAATATTGGAGCATAGAGGAGTTTATATGCAGAAAGGAAAAGATAATGAACCTTATGCTTATGTAATAGGACACATTATGGGAGAATTATATCCATTCTTTGAAAAAGGGTGGATAAAAATATGGGAAAAACATTATAAAGTAAAATAATTGGAAGGCATCCGGCTGGATGAGGAAGCAGTCTTGAAAACTGTTGGCTGTAAAAGGTTTTGGGGTTCGAGTCCCTAGTCTTCCGCAAAATATTGGAGTGATGGTAAGTTGGGAAATCAGCAGACTGTAAATCTGTCGCTTAGGCTACGTAGGTTCAAATCCTACCACTCCAACTTGGAAAGTTAACTAACTAGCGTTAGCATCCCCTGCTAAGGGATTGGATCTGTAAAAGGATTGGAGATCAGGGCTTCAGCTTTCCGCAAACTAATTAAGGTATGATTAAAATAATTGATTTAAAAGATAGTAAGATTATTATAGCTCCAGAATGTTTAGCTATTGAACCATTTAAATCTATTTGGGAAAAAGATAAAACTAAAGAGAAGACTACTGCTTATAATATGATTTCATATGTATGGTATTTTGCAGCATTCAAGTCACCATTTTTTCAACATAACAATGCAGATAGACATAAACTAATTGTTGATCATATTATTAGAGATGATAAGTTTAAAGTAACTAAAGAATTACAGGATGCTATCCAGGTATTTGAAAAGATTAATACTACACCGGCAATGAAGTTATTCAGAGCTGTTCAAGAATCTATAAATAAGATGGAAGAGTTCTTTAAGAATGTAGAATATAATGAGGATAGTATTACCAAAATTCAAAAAGCTATTATAGATATGCCTAAAATGCAAGAAGCTGTACAGTCAGCTTTAGATAATTGTAATAAAGAACAATCATCTGGAAACAAAGTTAGAGGAGATGCTCAACTTGGAATGTTTGAAGATAAATAAATATGCTGAAAGACAACCCTTATGTAATATGTGTAGACTACTTTAAAAACACTAAAGAGTTTTCATATCTTGCTGAACGATATAATAAAACAGGTTTATACACCAATGCTATTCCAGGTACCATAGAGTATGTGGAATTTTGGCAGGATGTTAAAGATAAATGTTTGAATGGATTTACTAACTCTTGTGGACAAAAGATTACAGGACAGCATTTCTTCTATCTAAACTTCTGTCCTATATTAGGTCTTAATGAGAAGACTGGAAAGAAATCTAAAATCTTTCCTAGGTTTATAGATTTAGATTACGAATTCTTCTGGATGGTAGAATATTGTAGAATAAATCAAAAATCTTTAGTTGCTGTTAAAGGTCGCCGTCAAGGTTGGTCTTATAAAGCAGCGGCAATATGTACACATGAATTCTATTTCTACCCAGATAGTAAAGCAGTAATTGGAGCATTCTTTAGTTCATTTAGTCAGAATACTATGAACATGGTTATTGATAATTCAAACTTTATCAATACTAATACTGAATTTAGGAAACAAAGAAATCCTGATCTTAAAGATTTTATTAAGGCTAGATACCAGGCAACAGTAGGAGGAGTTAAAGTATGGAAAGGTTATAACTCAGAAGTTAGATCTATCAGCTTTAAAGATAATCCTACTGCAGCCGTAGGTTTAAGTGCTTCCTGGTTAATACTAGATGAGGCCGGTGTATTTAATAATATCACAGATACTTATGGATATACAGAACCTTTGATTAAAGATGGTTCTACTTATACTGGAGTATCATTAGTATTTGGTTCTTCTGGAGATATGGATTCAGGTAGTAAGTATTTCTATGAGATGTTTACTAACCCAGATAAGTATAACATGCTTTCTTTTGAAGATCCATTCAATCCAAATGCTAGAATAGGATTCTTCAGTTCAGCTACTAAAGGACGTTTAGGTGTATGTTTAAATCCAGAGTCTAGATGGTATAACCAACCTATGGTTGATAAAGATGGAAACTCTAATCAAGAAGCTGCGTTAGATGATATTGAGTTTTTAAGAGCTAAGGCTAAACATGGTTTAGATCCTAAAGCTATCCATAACATCACTACTCAGTTCCCTACTTCTTGGAAAGAAGCTTTCTTAAGAAATAAAGGTAATGTCTTTGGTTCTCCAGAGATGTTAGAATGGTTAGGTACTTTAGAAAATACTCCTAGTCTTAGAGGTCAGGCTCAAAAGGGTGAATTATACTTTGATGGAGGAGATCTTAAATGGAGACCTAATGATGAATTAGTTCATCTAATAGACTTTCCTTTAAGGAAAGATCCTAAATCAGGAGAAGGATTCACAACTAATGGATGTGCTGTAATTTGGGAGCATCCAGAAAAAGATGTTAATGGACAGGTACCAAACTATTTATACATAGCAGGGTGTGACCCTTATGATCAAGATAAGTCAGAATCTGGTTCCCTAGGTTCTTTCTTTGTCTATAAAAGATTCTATAAAGCTGGCAGTACTCATGATATTATTGTAGCAGAGTATACCTCTAGACCAGATACTGCAGAAGAGTTTTATGAGGTTTGTAGAAAACTTTGTATTTATTATAACTCTAAAGTATTATACGAGAACCAGTTAAAAGGTTTAAAAGTGTACTTTGAACAAAAGAACTCATTAATGTACATGTGTGAACAACCAGGTATTATTAAGGATATGATTAAAGATTCTAGAGTTCAACGTGGTTATGGTATTCATATGAACAGAGGATCTAATGGAGCATCTGGTATTAAAGATCAATGTGAGTTATATCTTAAGAAATGGTTATATGAAGAAATAGATGGCCCAACTGAAGGATCTAAAATTTGTAGATTCCAAACAATTAAGTCAATACCTCTATTAAAAGAGCTTATTGCTTATGATCGTGAAATAAATACAGATAGAGTCATAGCAGTAATGTTATGCGTATTACAAACATACGAATTACATAGAATACATGTAGAAGAGCTATCAAATATGACTAGCTCATCAGGGGCTTACCTTGAGAGAATCTACAAAAAAAGTCTTATATTTAATAGAAAGAATTCTCAATTTAACGCAAGTACAAACTAATGAGTCAAGATATATACGCCAATTTAGGTGGTCAGAATTTACCGCAACAAAAGTTACCCATGTCTCAAAAAGACAAAGAGTGGGGTAAGTCTTGCATTAACTATTATTCAAATTATAGATACACAAATGGTAGTAATTTACGTTCTGATAGATTCAGAAAGTTAATTAACTATGACTTATACAATGGTAAAGTTAACCACAAAGATATTGAAACAATATGTGATCCACTTGGTATCAGTAATTCAAGTACATTTTCAGCTAGATTTCAACATTATGATATTATATCTGAACCAATTAGGTTGCTTATTGGTGAAGAAACTAAAAGACCTGATAACCACATAGTAGTTACTGAATCACCAGATGATATTAACCGCAAAACTGCAGCGATTAAACAAAAGATTTTTGAAGCTTTACAACAAGGTTTGGCTTATCAAATTGATCCTAATGCAGACCCTAACAATCCACCGCCTCCACCGGAGGAAATCGTCAAGCACGAAAAGTATACCCCGTCAGACATAATTGAATCTAAAGCTAATAAGATTCTTAAAGTCCTTAAGAAGAAATGTAATACTAGATTATTATTTTCTCAAGGATGGAAAGATGCTTTAGTTGCTGGTGAAGAGATTTACTGGGTAGGTATTGAGAATGATGAAGTAGCTATGCGTAGAGTTAATCCAGTTAATTTAACTGTGATCCTAGATGGAGATACTACATTTGTAGATGATGCTATAGCTGTAGTAGAAGAGAGGATGTTAGCTATCAATACTATCTTAGATGAGTATGGAGATATTCTATCTAAAGAAGATGTAGAAAAATTAGAAAATTATACTAGAGGGACTTTTGGTTCTTTTAATACTGCAGGTGGTTTTGAACCTCAGTTTGATATAGTTAATAATCAAAATGCTTTTGCAGGAGTAACACCAACTAATGCTTACAATGGAAATAATAGTAATAACTATTCTATCAGAGTAACTAGAGTTGAGTGGAAGTCTATGAAAAAGATTGGTGAATTAACTTGGACAAGTGAAGATGGTGAACCTCAAACAGAAATTGTTGATGAGTTATTTAACTTAAGAGTATTTAGACAAGCTTTCCCTGATGCTGTTGTAGAGTGGTATTGGATTAATGAAGCTTGGGAAGGTGTTAAAATTGGATTAGATATCTTTACAGATATTAAACCTAAAGCTAACCAAAGACGTAGATTAGATAACCCTTATTTCTGTAGATTAGGATATACAGGATTTATCTATGAAGCTACTAACTCTCAATCAGTAAGTTTAATTGATAGATTAAAACCTTACCAATATTTATATGATATTATTTCATACAGATTAGAGATTGCTTTTGCATCTGATCAAGGTAAGAAGTTTATTATGGATTTAGCTCAGATTCCTGAGCAACATGGTATTGACTTAGATAGATGGATGTACTATCTAAAAGAAATGAATATTGCCTTCATCAATAGTTTTGAAGAGGGTAAAAAAGGTATGGCCCAAGGACAATTAGCTAATAAGTTTAATCAGTTCCAGGCTATTGATTTAAGTTTAAGTCAGTCTATCCAACAATACATCAACATGCTTGATTACATTAAGCAACAAGTGGCTTTTGTATCAGGTGTAACTCCTCAACGTTTAGGTGCTATTAATAATTCAGAATTAGTAGGTAATGTAGAAAGATCTGTAAACCAGTCTTCTTTAATTACTGAATATTTATATGAAGCTCATGCTGAAGTTAAGCGTAGAGCTTACACAGCTATGATTGAAGTAGCTAAGATTGCTTATAAAAAAGGATTAACTGCTCAATATGTCTTAGATGATATGGGTATTGAGATGCTTAATTTAGAAGAAAATGAATTTGAATGTTCAGAGTTTAATGTCTTTGTAACTAACAATACTAAAGATCTTGAGTTAAAAGCTAAATTAGATCAATTAGTTCAAGTAGCTTTACAATCTGAAAAAGTAGACTTATCTGCAATTGTAGAAACATTAATGAATGATTCTCCTAGAGATATTGTAAGATTATTACAACGTAAGGAAGAGGAATTCTACCAACGTCAAGCTGAAAGTTCTAAAGCTCAACAAGAGCATGAAATGAAAGTTGAATCTATTCAACAACAAATGCATGCTGAACAAGTTGAGTTAGATCATTTAAAACTTGATCAAGAGAGATATATTGCAGAACTTAATAACGAGACTAAGATTCAAGTAGCTGAGATTGGTGTTTTTGCTAGACAAGAGAACTTAGATCAAAATGCTAATGGTATCCCTGATCCTTCAGAGATTGCTGCTAATGCTTTAAAACAACAAGAGCTATCTTCTAAAGCTTTCTTAGAACAGTCTAAGTTAGGCCATGATAAGAAAAAGCATGATGAAGTATTAGCTCAAAAGGATAAAGAGATTAGAATGAAGCAGGAACTTGAGAATAAGAAAATTAGAGCTATTGAAGTTCAAAATAAATCTCAAGAGTTAATGCAGAAGAGAGACCATGCTCTTAAGGAAAAAGAGATGAAAAATAAAATAGAAGTTGAAAAAATGAAAATTGCTGCAGCTAAAGCTAAAGCAGCTAAAACTAAGAAATAATGGAAGTACCTAAAGTAAAACTAGGAGGGGTTAAAAATCCTTTTGCCTCAAAAGAGTGTATAGATATTTTAAACTATAGAATTGAACAGGAAGAGTATTCTAGTAGATTCTATCAAATAATGTCTCTATGGTTAAATGACCATGGATATACTGGAGCAGCTTCTGCCTGGTTAAAAGATTCTGAAGATGAAATGAAACATGCTCAATGGGCTAAAGATTTCTTATTGGATATGGGAGTAACTCCTAAGTTACCAGCATTAAAAGAACCTCCTCAAGTATTTACAGGATTACCTGATATTATTAAGCAATCATATGCTCATGAGATTATGGTTACTCAACAATGCAATGAGTTAGCATCACATGCTTTGAAATATAGTAATCATTTACTATACCAATTAGCATTAAAATACTTAACTGAACAGCAAGAAGAGTTAGGAAAAGTACAAACTTATATGGATAAATTAGAAGCTTTTGGTGAAGATAAGATCGCTATGAGACTTTTTGATGAGGAATTAAAAGGTTAATAAAGCTATAGAAAGTTAGTTGATTATCTAACTTTTTGTATTTGCATACAATAATCAAATCAGTTATATTTATAGTATATTAATAAGGCAAAAAATGAGTAAGGAAACAAAAAATGAAGCTCCATTAAAAGAGTTTAATATTCTTGACACACCATTTGGTGAAGGTTTAGAAATGCAATTTACAGATGATTTTAAGGAAGATAATTCTGTAAACAAAACAACTTTAGATTCTGATTTAACTGATGAGGTTGATGAAACTGAAACTACACAAACTGAAACTAAAGAAGTTAAAAAAGAAATTAAGGAAACACCTAAAGAAACAACAGAGGAAGAAATTGAAAAAACTACTCCAGTTGAATCTACAGAAACAACTACTGCGGAAGATTCTTCTCTCAAAGTATTTGCAAGCTGGTTAGGTGAAAAAGGTTTAGTTGACTATGATGAAGAATCTTTCGAGGATTCTGAGGAAGGTCTAAAAAAACTAATGAGTTCTACAGTTGAACGTGAAGTCGAAAAGTATAAGCAAAGCTTACCTGAAGATATTCATAAATTAGTAGAATTTGTTGAAGCTGGTGGAGATCCTAAACAATTTATGGATATCTACTACAACCAATCTTCTTGGGCAGAATTTAAATTAGAAGATGAAGCTGATCATAAAGCTGTATTGAAAGAATACTTAAAAGCTCAAGGTGAGGATGATGAAGATATTAATGAAACTATTGATACATATGAAGTTTCTGGTATTTTGGAAAAGAAAGCTAAAACAGCTTTAACTAAATTACAAAATGCTGAAAAATCTTATCAAGAGCAATTAGTTGAACAACAAAGAAAATATGATGCTCAACAAAAGGAATTGGCTAAAAAACAATATGAAGAATTCAAAGAGCGTTTATACGCTAAAGATGAGATTCAAGGGTTTAAGCTAACACCAAAAATGAAAGATAATCTTTGGGATTTCATTATGAAACCTGATAAGACTGGTAAAACAGGATTACAAAAACATAATGAGACTAATGAGAATGCTCAATTCATGTATGCTTATTTAGCAATGAATGATTGGGATTTGAGTAAATTAGAAACTAAAGTTAAGAACAAAGTAAGTTCTGATTTAGCTAATAAACTTTCTAATTTCAAAGATGGAAGAAGTAAGATTAAATCTGGACAGTCTGATTCATTCAGTCAAGAGAAGTCTTCAGGAAACTTCAGTGCTTTTAAGCAGGCATTAAATAACGGCTTATTATAAACTAGAACAATTATTAACAATATAATAAATTAACAAATGCAAATTAGTCCATTACAAATAACTAACATGAACTGGCACGCAGGTCTTACTCAAGACTCTCACTTGTCAACGTTCTTTTTAACTGAGCCAGCTATTGCTAGTCAAGTTATTACTCGTATTTATAACAAACAAAATGGTTATAAAAATGCTCTTTCTTTCTTAACAGGTGGAATGGGTAAATCTAAAGAAATTGATGGTATCCAATACCGTTGGAACATCATTGGAGATTCTCGTAAAGCAATCTCTATCACTCGTGCAGTATTTGATGCAGCTTCTAGCGTAGGTATCAATGCTACTACTTTCAAATTTGGAGTAGGTGAGAAATGGTTCTCAGAAGGTGACGTTTTATTATTTGATAATCCAGATTATAAAGCTCGTGTAATTTCTGAACCAATTTATGATGGTATGGATTATATCTTAGTATGTCAATTGGTAACAGCTGATACTACTAAATCTATCCCTTCAGCTTTAATTGCTGTTGGTAAAGAGGTATCTAAAGAATACAACATCGTAGAACATGACCACTCTCGTACATCTGGTGAAACTCATTATGCTACACCAATGATGTTAGAAAACTACATGTCTACATTACGTAAGAAATATTCAGTTACTGGTGCTGCTCATAGCCGTGTAATGGTTATTTCAATGTTAAATCCTGAAACTAATGAGAAAACTAACACTTGGGTAAAATATGCTGAGTGGGAATTCTGGAAACAATTCATGGATGAGATTGAAATTATGTTAATGTTTGGTGAATCTAACATTAAAGCTAATGGTACAACTGATTTAAAAGGTGCTTCTGGTAATACTATTTATTCAGGTGCTGGATTAGAGAATCAAATTGCTCCAGGTAATAAACGTTTGTATACTACTTTAAATGAGAAAACTATTCGTGATTTCATGGGAGATTTAGCATACAATGGTACTGAAGATGGTCCTCGTGAATATGTAGCATTATGTGGTCGTGAATTCATGAATTTATTTGATCAAGCTATGAAACGTTCAGCTTCTGCTTTTAACTTAGTAGATAGTAAGTTTATTGCTGGTCAAGGACAAAACTTAGAATTACATGGTCAGTTTATGACTTATACAGGTTTAAATGGTGATAAGATCACTTTAAAAGAGTATAAGCCTTATAATGATACAGTAAGAAATCGTTTGTTACATCCTCAAACTGGTAAACCAGCTGAGTCTTACAAAGCAACTTTCTTAAACTTTAAATCTTATAACAAAGGAGAACCAAATATCCAAAAAGTATACTCTAAAGATCGTGAGATGGTAACAACTTACATCGAGGGAATGTACGGACCTTATGGACCTAAGAAGAATGGTTCATCTGCAAGTTCAGTAGATGGTTACACATTTGAAGCAATGACAGAATGTGGTATCATGTTACGTGACCCATCAGATGCTGCTCAATTAATTTTAGATGCATCTAGCATTAGCTAGTCAACAATAAAGAGTTTCTTAGGAGTGTACTCTACCCAAACACTCCTTTTTTTTAAAACTAATAAAGGCAATTATTAAAAAACAATGGAAATTACTAACAGACAGTATGTTATTCGACCTATCATACGTAACAAATTCTCAGGTCAGTCTTACTATAATAAGACATTAACTGTAATCATGGGAGCTCAATTAAGTAGCACCGGATTATATAAAACAGGATTAACTCCTGCAGATGAAGCAGCTTTTGAAGCTGAACTTAACTTACCTAAAGGAACCTTAAGTAAGCGTAATGCTGAATTTTGGGGAGATATGGAAGTTAGATTGAGAAATGATAAATTAACAATTTTCAATATTGTTAATGCATATGATGAATTAAAATTCAGAATGTTGCAAGAGCATGATTGGATTGCTAGAACAGAACATGCAGTTGAAGGAAACTCTACAGCTAAGTTCTATATCTATGATCCTGAAGCAGCTAGTAAAATTGAAGATGCTAAAATCAACTTTGAATTTGAAGCTATGGAAGCATTTACTAAGCTTACTGTAGAAGAGAGAAAAGGTATTTTAAGAATCTATGGTAAGAAGGGTGTAGACAATATGTCTGAGACTATGGTTAAGACAGAGTTATACAAAAATGTTAAATCTGATCCTAAAGAGTTTATCCGTTTAACTAGTGCTAAAGATACTCCAGTTAGAGCTTTATTAGCAGCATTAATTGAGAAAGATATCATTAAGAAGAAAGGAACTTACTTCTACAATGGTGAGGATCTTTTAGGTAGTTCTACAGATGAAGTAGTAGGTTACTTATCAGACTTAAAAAACCAATCAGTTAAATTAGCCTTAGAAGGAAAGTTGAAACCTAAAAAATCAAAAGTTGAATAATGACTATTGCAGAAGCACATCAAGAATTTAAATTTAGACTGGATAAGTTGGATGCTTTAAACTATCCTAACTTCTTACCAGAAGAGATAGATTTAATTCTTAATAACGCTCAACAAAGAATTATTAAACAAAGGTATGGTTTTAACAATGTTAAAAGACAATCTTTTGAAGAAACTGAAAAAAGAACTAATGACTTAAAAAATGTTACAGTTAATGCGGTATTAACACCTCTAGCTTACGCTTCAGATAATATTGACACATCTGCAAGATTTTTAACTTTACCAACAGACCACTGGTTCACTGTACAAGAAAGATGCAATATCACATGTACAATATGTGGATCACCGGTAACTCAATTAGTAGAAGTTATTCCGATCAGCCATTCAGAGTTTTCAAAAGTAATTAAAGATCCTTTTAAACAACCTACTGAAACTAAAGTTCTTAGATTAATGGAGAATGGCAGAGTTGAATTAATATCATCTTGTACTATAGTAGATTACAGAATGAGATATATTATGCAGCCACCTAAAGTTAGTATAACAACAGGTATTACATTTATCCTCTCTGAACATATGCATTCAGAAATAATTGATCAAGCAGTATCTATAGCTTTAGAAGGAATAGAAGGTAAGAGAACTCAATCATTCAATCCTTTGATTAATAATACAAACGAATAATAAATTTAAATTAAATGGCAATAGAATTAATTTCAAACAAGTATTTTTTAGGAGCTAAAATCCCAAATGTTAAAATACTATCTAGTACAATTGACGCTATAATTAATGTAGTTAATGGTTTTTCAACATCATTTACATCTGACTTAGTTACAGCTGATAAAGTAACTGTTACTAAAGGTACAGTAACACAAGCAACTAATATTACAACAGGAGTAACTGTTAATGCTGCTTCAGGTGTAATTACAACTGTAAGTTTAACAACTGCAGGTGGTTCTACAAGTGGTCCTTTTACAGTAACTAATAGTTATGTAACAACAAGTTCAGTTATATTACTTACACCAGAATACGCTTCTGGTAAAACAGGTAATCCAATTGTAATGACTGAGGGTACTCCTGGTTCAGGATCTTTTAAAATCAAGATTGGTAATGGTGCTCCTGCAGCTACAGTATTAAACGATGTAGTTAAAATTCATTTCGTAGTACTTTAATCAAATAATATCTTAAATAATAAATTATAAAATTTAAAACAAATGTCAATTCATAAAGTAACAAACATTTTTGTGGGTAATGGTTCAGCATTAGAAGCTGATGTAAACACACTAACAGTAGGTAAATTAGGATTATTTAATTCTAACCAAGCTATCTTAGCTTCAGCTTATTCAGCTGGTGGAGCTGCTGATTCTATTCAATTTTCAGAAACTTATTCTGATGGAACATTCAAAAAATCTATGTGGATTAATGGTCGCTCAGTGGTATCTGCTCGTGCAGAAGCTTACAAACCAGCAACTCGTGAAGTATGGGCTTTAGGATATAATCGTAAAACTGCTACAGGTTCTATTGAAGTAAATAATGATTCAGATTATACAGCAAGTATTCGTTTTAAGAATGATAAATCTTTATATTCTGAAAGACCTGAAGTATTAAGAATTAACTTTATTTCTTCTGCAACAGCTAGTCAATTAAGTATCGCTACTCAAGCAGCTGCTATTATTAATAATGGTGGATTTAAAACATTAATTTCTGCAATTGTTGTAGGTGATGGTACTGGTGTTTATGGTTTAACAGGCGCAACTAATTATGGTGTTGAAATCACTGCTAAAGACATTGAACAATTCCAATCTAGTACTTACAAAGAAAATCGTGTATATTTCTCAGTTCATGTTGATGACTCAACAGGGTTTGGAACTACTACTACTTGTACTCAAATTGTAGCTAATTCTTATGGAACTGGTACTTATAATCAAGTGTATAATAAAGAGAACTTTGAATACCAATACGAAGGTTTATCTAACCGTAGACTATGGCCTGCTCAAACACCTAAATTAAAAGTAAGCTCTACAGCTATTTTATCTGGTGCTACAGGTGTAAACGTGTCAGGAACTATTTCAGAAGATAAAGTAACTTTTGCTGCTGATATCTCAGGATTTATCCGCGTAGGTGAATTAGTAGAATTAGATGGTGCTAATTATGAAGTTAAATATATGAATGCTGCTGGTACTTCTGTATGGTTAACTACTCCATTATCTGCTACTATTACTGCTGGTGATAAAGCTAAAGTACGTTGTTTCTACTCAGTAATTGTATTAACATTTGCTGATAATACTTTTACATCTGGTGCAGATGTTCAAGCATTAGCTCAAAAATCTATTTACGTTGCTACTCCAGCAATTAATACTGCTGCTGCATGGACTACTTCAGCTGCCGCTTCTTTAACTACAAGTTCAACTGAAGGTGCTTCATTGATCTCTAAGTTAAATACTTGGTTAGCTAGCACTCCAGCTGCTCCTGCAACATTAGCATTCTAGTCCTTAGAAAGCTAACTTATTATACCAAAGACTGGTATATCAAACTTTTAAAGCCTTAATTAGTATAATAAGCCCCTGGTTTTTCTTTCCTTAAAGTTTCCAGGGGCTTTATTTTTTACTTAAAATTTAACAAAACAATGGCATTACAACTTAATTTTTCAACCTGTGTAATTAACTCTTGTTCTCAAATAAGATTTACTGAAACTACAGGTGTTTATAACTCAAGTAATACTACAGGTTATGGTACCCCTAACCCTTTAGATAGTGCTATGACTAGTGCTACATTAACTATAACTAATCCTGATGGAGTTACTTATACTTTAGATTTATTTGTTACATCTTTATTCCCTACTTATAATACATCACAATACTATGATATTCCATTATCTAGTATAGGTAGTCCTACATCTATTGAAGATGGAGAATGGTTATTTGTATATACAGTAAGTGATGGTGTAGATACTTACACTAAAACAATCTATAAATATTTCTACTGTAATTCAGAATGTTGTATTAAACAAATGCAACCTAATGTAGAAACATGTGATTGTTGTAAAGAAACTCAATCCTATAAGGATTATATCCTTGCTTGGACTCAATTAGAATCTCTTAAAAAAGCAGCAGCTTGTGGAGATGTGGATAATTTTAACGCTATTAAGAAAATAGTAGATAAATTATGCTTAAATAATGGGTGTAAAACTTGCAAATAACAAATAAAAACACTATATTAAATATATAACTTATGTGTACAGATTGTAATGAAATAACAATACCTGTAGGTCCAACAGGAGCTACTGGAGCCACAGGAGCAACTGGTGCTGCTGGCTCTAATGGTAGTAATGGAACAAATGGAGCAAATGGTGTAGTAATACTTGGTTCATATAATAACTTAACAGGTGTAGGTACTGATGCAGATCTATTAGAAAAAACTTTATATACTTATAATTTAAGTGCAGGAGAGTTAAGTACTAACGGAGATGAATTAGAAGCTTATATCTATTATGCTTATACAGCTAATGATGCTACAACATTAAGAATTAAATTAGGGGTTAAAATTGTTACTTTAGCTATAACAGGTGCTGAAAATACTTTAAACTTTATAACAGTTAAAATATCTAGAATTGATGCAACTAATCAATTATGGACTATTGAACAAAAAACTATTAATGCTTTAGGAGCTATGTCTATTAGTTTACTTTCAGTAACAAGTTCTACTTTAAATTTAACATCAGCTCATACTTTTGAAGTAACAGGTCAAAATGATGCTTCAGCTAGTGCTAATCAATTAGTATTAAGAAAATGCAGTTTATATAAATATAATCTATAATGACTAGTACAAACTTAAATATAGTATTAACTAATGCACTTTGTTGTGTGTCAGAATTATCTGCAAAATTATCTAAGATGTATTCTATAGGTAATACTTGTGCTGATTCTGAGTTAGTTAAACTTAAATTACTTAATGATTATATAGATACATTACGTTGCTATAAGATTGATGCTACAAATAGTAAATTTAGATATAAATCATTATATGATGCTGCTATATTTAGAGCGATATCTAATCCTAATAGATTATATGTAATCACTGTTAATGGTGTAGAATATAGTGCAGTAGGAGATGGAGTTAAAACTAGATTTGAAATTATAGGAGATATATTAGATACTATACCAAATATTATAGACTATTACTATTGGGAAGATCCTGATACTAGTAATCCTAGATATTCTTATTTAGAATTAGAAGCATCTTGTGATGTTACTGAAATTAACTACTCAGTTTATATATATCCTATAGGGATTTTAAATAGTAGTCTAGATATAGCAATATATCAAACAGGTGTTTGTACACCAACAAATTGTATAACAGAAGATCAATTTAATCAAATGGTAGCATATGTAATGAATGCATGTGATATCTGTGAATGTCAATTAAACCAATAAAATTTAAATAAAATGAGTGAATTTGGAAATCAATCCAAGAGTTACTTATCAGAACTGGTAAGACTCAATAAATATAATTTAATAGCTTGTGGTTATGAGCAATTAACTGTAGCTGGAACAGCTGTATCATTAGCTTCAATTCCTGCAGATGCAAAATATGCATTAATTGAAGTAGAATCTAGTATTACTACTCCTGCAGTAAGATATTTGGAATTAGGTGAAGGTACATTACCAACAGCTAGTACAGGTATTAGAAGAAGTAATTTAGATGCTTTTGATGTAACTGGTAGACCTAACTTAATTAACTTTAGAGCTATTCAAGTTGGTGCTGGTACACATAAATTAAATGTACAATATTATAAATAATAACTATAATGAGTAATAACTTATTAAAAAGATTCAAACTATTCACTAGTACAATTGCTAGTGGTGGAGGAGCTGCAGCTGCTTGGGGAGCTATTACTGGTACATTATCTGATCAAACTGATTTACAAACAGCTTTAGATGGTAAACTAGATGATACAGCAACTACTGCAGATGTTGATCCTAGTACTGATAGAAATTATGTAACTGATGCAGAATTAGTTGTTATTCAAAACACTAGCGGGACTAATACTGGTGATGAAACTAAAACTAGTATTATAACTAAATTAGAATTAATATCAGGTACAATAAATATTGATTTTGGTAAAGATGGTATACTTAGTGAGAATGATTTAGTAGTAACTACTGTACCAAACTTAAATGTATTATCTACAACTAAATTTGTATGTACAGTAGAAAATGATGGTACTGATCATGATGGAGAAGATGTTTATTTAGAAAATATAATAGCTTCAGTATATAACATAGTTCCTAATACAAGTTTTGATATTATAGCAGTTGCTCATAATTTAACTTGGGGAAGATATAAAATAACTTATAAAGAAATAATATAATGAGTATAAGAGTTAAAGGTTCAACGTATGAACAAGAAGTAAATAGTTTTAATGCAGCTAAAGTAGTTTTAGAAACTGATGCTGCGACAAATCCTACTAATGTAGGTGTTGTAAGAGCATTTCAAGAAAATGATCCTGGTACAAAAACAGGTACTCCTTATTTAAAATCAGGTGAAATTTCTCAAGATTATAGAACTAGAGTTGGTGTAGATACTGTGTTATTTACACATACTTTCAATGCTACTACACAGAATACAGGTTTATGGAAACACGCATTTACTACTATGACCATGACTCAGTCAGCTGGTTTTTTAAATGTAAATGCTGCTGGTACATCAACTGTTTCAGGTAACTATGCTTTTTTACAATCTTGGAGATACTTTCCATTAATAGGTACAGCTCCTGTATGTGTTGAATTAACAGGTTCATTTACAATGTTACCTACAGTTAATGAAGTATTTTTAGCAGGATTAGGTGTAGCTGTAGCTGCTGCTGAACCTGCAGATGGAGTATGGTTTGAATTAACTTCAGATGGATTAAAAGGGTGTATTAGATATAATAGTGGTGTAGTTGCTAAAACAACACTAATAGCTACTGTTGCAGATATTCCTTTAAATAGTAATGCTAAATATGCAATGGTGATTGGTGAAAGAGAAGTTGAATATTGGATTGATGATGTATTATATGGTGAACAAATTTTACCTGTAGCTCAAGGACAAGCATTCTTATCTACAACATTACCATTATTTATTACTAAATACAATGCTGCTTTAGTAGGTTCTTCTCCAAATATGATTGTTAAAGTGAGTGATGTTACAGTTACTTTAATGGATATTGCAACTAATAAAACTTGGGCTAGTCAAATGGCAGGTTCTGGTTTAGGATTACAAACATTGGATGGTGGTACTTATACCAATGGTGCTCAACAAATACAATGGGCTAATACAACTTTACCAACTGCGGCTGCTGGTACAAATACTACTGCTGCATTAGGAGCTTTCTTAGGAGGTATATTTCAATTAAATGCTGCTGCTACATCTGCTACAGATATTGTTATCTCAAGCTACCAAAACCCATTAGGTGGTGTTAACCAAACTGCTAGAACAATGTTTGTTAGAGGTATTGCAGTTGATTTAGTAAATGCTGGTGCAGCTAACTCTGCAACTGTTCCTACAACGTATGCAGTAGCTCTTGCATGGGGTTCAACAGCAGCTTCTTTAGCTACTACAGAATCAGCTTCATTTGCTACAGGTACTACTAAGATTAGACGTGTACAACCTTTAGGTGTATTAACAATACCTGTTTCAGCTGTAATTGGACAAGCAGCTCCTATGACTTGTAACTTTGATTTTGAAGCACCTGTTGTAGTTAATCCAGGTGAATTTGTTGGTGTTATTGTAAAGATATTATCTGGTGCTGCTACAGCTTCACAAGTATTACAATTTGTAGTTTCACCTAACTTATACCACGAGTAATGATAGTAAAAGACGATATTTGTCCTAAATCAGGACTTAAAAGAGAAATAGAATTTGTTAAGTTTGTAGATAATAAAGTAGATAAAACTATTTTATTAGATTGTAATTTAAATTACTATAATAAAGAAACTAATGATTTTATTGCTACAAATATTTTGACAAAAGATATTTTTTTAATAACTTTGGATAATTCTAACATACTAGAAGGAATTGGAGAATATGATTATTGGAAAGGTTTGTTAAATGATTTTAACGCAATGAGAGAAAAAAATATAAATTCATTTGATTCTTATTGTGCTTACATTATAATGAAAGCATATTTAGATGGTAAATTTAACTAATAATGAGTTCAACATTAAAACAAAATAAAAGAATATTTACAAGTGGTGGTGCAGGAGATCCTTCTATACCAGCACGAGTAACAGTTTTAGAAGACAATGAATACAAGGTTACATATTATGAGATTATCTCAGGAGCAAGCGGAAGCCTCACGCTTCCAACAGGAGCAACTATCAATGCAGGGGAATTTGGGTTATCGGGTAACTGCGTTCTTTCAAAGATTGATGGCTCAAATAAACCGACTTTTGAAAGCCCTCAAACATCTGGTGGTACAATAGTAACTGCTAGTTTAAATGAAACTACAGGAGCTTGGGTAGCATCAGGAACTTATACAGATACTAATGTAGCATTAATATATTCTATTAAGATTAAAGCTATTAATTATAGTAATTTAACTTATGATAATATTATTGAAACTGTAGCAGAAGGATCTGCTTATATTAAGAATTTAACAAGTGATGCTCAAGCGCAGTTAGATAATAGAGTTGAAATTTTATTTAAAACAGCAACAGATACAGCAACACATACAGGTACTCTTACTAATACAATAGTATTTAGTGAAGATATTTCTAATAAATTATATAGTGGCGATATTGCAGAAATTATTTCCGACGTTGTTCGTGTTAGTGGCTCAACAGCTGCCACTGTTAGGTATTATTTAAACTCTTCAAACTCTCTTTCAGGAGCAACAGTTATTGGTGTTTATACTTACGGATTTAGCGGACTTAATATAGCAGATTTTAGAAGACAATTAATAGTTAAATCTAGCACATCAATTAGAGTAAAAGGTGCAGCAAGTTCTTTACTTAATGATTATGGTGTGTTTTCAAATTATACAGATGCTACAGTTAACCTTGGTTCGCTTTGGATAATTTTTGCAATTACTTTAGGAAATACAGGAGATCAATTTTTGGTTTCATCAAGAAAAATGACAAAATAAAATGGAGATTTTAATTAAAATTAATAATTTAATCATGTTCAAAGGTAATGAATATAATTATTTGTCAAGTGAAAAAATAGATAATAATACAGTACACGTTAATATGGAAAACAATATTTGCTTTTGTTTTTTGGCGGATGATACTGAATTAAATAGTATTGTATATAAAAATAGTGATGAGCTTTTATTAGCTATAAATGAGTAATAGTAGTAGAAAAATAGAATTATAAAATATTATATAAATGAAACATTTTTTAGACATCTTACATCAAAAATTATCAAAAGCATTAGACCTATTTGACTCAGCACTTATGTTATTAGGAAGTTACACATTAGCACAATATAAAGATTTCCTAGGTATTATAGGTCTTGGGATTACTATGGCTTATACTATTTGGAAGTGGAGAAAAGAGTGGATTGATCTTAAAACTAAGAAGTAATGGCTTATACATCACAGGAAATAAGTAGTATAAATTCTAGTAGAAGTGCTAGACAAGGTGAACTATATATTCAGGATAATGGATTAGTATGGGTAGGAACCTATGCTAAAACTTTAACACTGCGTAGTGGTAATCCTGCTCTACCTGTAGGTGCAAGTAAAGATGCTACATTAGCTGAAAGGACTAAACCTTCAGATACTCAATTAGTAGATGGTAGTGCTCATACACAGCCAATTAGTGCTGTTGATTTACCATTACCTACAGGAGCTAGTTCTGAAACTAAACAAGATATTTCAAATCTTAATTTGTATACTCAAATAGAATTACTTAATTTGATTTATGAGGAATTACAACAAATAAATAAAACACTTAAAAAAATATACCAATGATATTAGAAGATGGCACAGGCTCAGGTAATAAAGCTAAGGTAAATGATCATAATCAATTATACACTTCGGCTGTTATTAGAACTGAAATTTCAGAAGTTTCACTTGATGAAGGAGAAGCTTATGTATTAGCTACAGGATTTATTTCAATAACTACAACTGCTGGATTCAGTGGTATTTTATATATTAAAAACACTGATTCTCAAGGTAGAGATATGTTTATTGAACATATTAGATTATGTGGTACACTATCAGGGACTATGGATATGCATGATATTCAGTGTAAAGTAATTAAAAATCCTACTACAGGAACTTTGATTAGTGGAGCTTCAGCAGGATATTCTGAAAACTCTAACTTTGGATCTGCAAACTCTTTTCATGGAATATGTTATAAAGGAGCAGATTCTACAACTGTCACCGATGGTAGTTGGTTTACTCAATTTACAACACATATACCAGGACATACAATAGCTGATTATAATGATGCAATTATTTTACCTAAAAATAAAAGTGTTGCATTTTTAGTAAAACCTACTATAGCTTCAGAAGTATGTATGGAGGTTAATGTTCACTTTAAATAATAAATAATATGGCAGAGATAATACAAGATGGTACAGGTAAATCCTATGGAATGAAAGTTGACGTTGCTGGTAGAGCACATGTTGATTCAATAAGTACTGATAGAGAATCATATAGTTCACAAGGTGGGACTTCATTTAATTTAAATACAGGATTATTTGAATTAACTAATGCTGCAACAACTAACGCTGCAATGTATGTTAAAAACAATGAAGATTATCCTTTAGTAATTACTAATATATTTTATCAAACAGGAGCTAGTACTGGCGGTAGTGGTAATATCATCGTTTCAGTATTGAGAAATCCAACAGCAGGAACTATTGTAAGTGGGGCTACAGCAGTTGAAATCAATGCTAATAGAAACTTCGGTTCATCAAGAACGTTAGATGTTACTGCTTATAAAGGAGCTAACGGATTAACTTTTACAGATGGAACTAAAGCTTTAGAAAGTATATTAGCTACAGCTACTCAAAGAATAGCTATCAGTGCAGGTTCAATTACTTTACCTAAAGGATCTAGTATTGGAATTAATTTTAAAACTCCGACAGGTAATACTTCAATGCAAGTTGAGTTTGCAATAGCTTGTTATTTAGAAACTGAAGAAGGTCAAGTATAATGTTAAAAACTAGTCTACACGATCAGAAGCAAGGACATACTTTATCTATCCAAGATGATGGGTCTATTAATGTCTATGTAATTCCTCAACCTCCAAAAGAAGCTGAGCAGATTACTCTACCTATAGCTGAGTATATGAAACTAAATGGTTCAGGTACTACAAGTATGGTAATTAATGGTAGTGTAAATCAACAAGATTTTTATATAGCAGCTAGAGAATATGATGTTTATATTAATACAATAGTATTTGAAATTGCTGATGCAGGAGCTGCACTTAATCAATTTGGAGCTTTAGCAGCTTTAGCTAATGGATTAGAATTTTATTATTTTAATCAAACTCAAGGTAAATATACTATTGAAAGCGGGTTAAAGACTAATTATGATTTTATTAAATTAGCAAACTTTACACCAGCTTTTGGTACAGCAGCAAATGCTTTTCAATTAACTAATGCTATTACAGCTTCAGAAGCTTATGTAGGGGTTATTGATTTAGAAGATGTATTTGGGTTACAATGGGGATTGAAATTAAAAGCTAATACAACAGATAGAATTGGTTTTATAGTTAAAGATAATATCACAGGCTTAGATGCTATGACAATTAAAGTTTACGGAATTAGAGTATAATTATGAAAAAACTAACAATAGAAGAACTTAAAGCAGAGTTTGCTAGATTAGGTTATAAATGGTTACCATTTCAAATAGTAGGTATTAGATCTAAAGCAGATGAAGTAAATAAGTTTGATGACCTTATAGGTCTTATAGAAAATGATACAGTTACTTGGTTTACAGGTACAACTAATCCTGGTGTACATTGGTTAAAGAACTTACTTAATCCTAAAGGTGCAGCATTACTCAAACCTAATCAATATTTAGATACTTGGAAATTAGATTTACACCAAGGTAAATATTTAGCATTATGTCAGAGAAAGAATGTTGTAGTTTATAGAGATGGGGATAAAGATAACTTTGCTGAAGAAACAGGAATTACTGAAACAGGTCTATTTGGTATTAATATACACAGAGCTAATCCTTCAGTATTATCAGTGTTAAATGATAAGTGGAGTGCAGGCTGCATGGTGCTTAATAACCCAAGTGATTTCAAATATTTAATTGAACGTTGTCAAAAAAGTGGTTTGAAAGATTTTACATTTACTTTATTGAAAGAATGGTAACTTATATTTATTGTTTAATTGATCCTATAGATAATCAAGTTAAATATATTGGTAAATCAAACAATATTAATAGTAGATTAAATACTCATACTACAAATTCTAGATTAACTAAAAATACTCCTAAAATTCAATGGATTAAATCTTTAAAAGATAAAGGATTAAAACCAATTATAGAAGAAATAGATTGTGTTTTAATTACTGAATGGGAGTTTTGGGAAAAACATTATATATCATTAACTAAAATATAAAATTATATGACAAAACAATTAAAAAATAGATTAGCAGATTTATCTGCAACAATATCTGGTATAGCTGTAGCAATAGCTTTAGCATGGATAGATATTGATTGGGCTACATTTGATGTTAAGAAAGAATGGCCTAGATTAGTATTATTAGCAGTAGTAGCTGTTGGTGGTATAGTTAGTAAAGTAAAATTAAAACAATCTTAATTATGAGTTTAAATAAATTAAAGAATGTATATTTCTTAGGAAGTTTAGTAAAGAACATCAAAGGAATGTATGATAAGATTAATGAGATAATTGATTACTTAAATGGTGATGGTAAATCAGGTGATGGAAGTTATAAATCATATGTAGCTTTATTAACTCAAAGTGGTACTTCTGCACCTACTGTTACTATATTAGAAAATACTTTAGGTACTATCGTATGGACTAGGTTAAGTGCAGGTAATTATTATGGTACTTTATCAGATGCTTTTGTAGCTGGTAAAACAATAATAGTTGGAAATTCTAATGCTGAATATGGCGATTATTATAGTTATAATCCGTTAGGTGGTGCTGGAAATGTTGCGGGGTATTATGGATTTGCTAGAGATTCAAAAGATGTTATTTTATTTCAAACAATAAGTAGTTCTACTAATAATGCAGTTGAAGCAAGTGTTCTTTTAACTGGTTCTACTACAGTACCATTAGAAATAAGAGTATATAACTAATTAAAAAATAAAATGAGTATAGATAAATTAAAACAAAAATTCTCAACTGGTGCATTTATATCAGATGTTAAACATTATTTTAGTAAAATTAATGAAATTATAGATTATCTAAATAATCAAGAGTCTAAAATATTAAAAGGATTATTAACAAATACTCCTGAAATTATAGAATTGAAAAACAATTTAGGTGTTTGTACCATTACAAAAGTTGGTACAGGACATTATACAGTAACATCATCATCATTATTTACATTAGGTAAAACATTAATAAATGTATCTTCTGTAAATATTATAAATTCTCAAAATATTACATATTATCAAACAGATGATAGTAATATTGAAATTTATACTTTTGATAATACTAATAGTTTAACAGATGATATATTAAGTGAAGATAATTCTTATTGTAATATTATAATTGAAGTTTTTAATTAATATGTTGTCTAAGATAAAAGAAAATTGGGAAACTATAGCTATAGTCCTTATGGTCTGTGGTGTATTCCTATGGGGTAAATCTTGTGGTTCTAAAACAATTGAACCTCAAGAACCTAAAGTAACTACTATAACTAAGTATAGAGATACTATATTTCCTCCTGATACTGTTATTAATCTACCTACTAAATTAGTACCTTATCCTGTATATGTAAAAGATACTACAGGTTTAAAACCTCAACCAGTAGATAGTCTAGAATTACATAGATTCTTTGTATATAATGATAGTATTGAAGATTCTAATGTAAAAATCTATTCTAAAATAGTAACTCAAGGTAAGACTTTAAATTCATTTAAACCTTCTTACAAACTTAAAGTACCTTTAATTATTAAAGACAGTACTGTGGTTAAACAGGATAGTTTAGTATATAGACCTTATAAGTATGAGATACATGCAGGAGGTATTGTAGGATTTAAAACTTTAGCTCCTATAGTTGAAATGAGTATCAATAAAGCTACTTATGGAGCTGGTTATGATATATTAAATAAAAGTATTATATTTACAGTTAAATATAGATTATTTGGTTGGACACCTAAAGAAAGAAAGAAACATGTTAAGTCTTAGAAAAATTGTAGCAGATGTTAGAAATATTGCTGATTCAGGTGAAAATAATTATTCATTTAGAATTAGTGATGAACAGTTTGCATTTTGGGTACATGAAATAAGAGCAATGCTTATTTCTCAAGCTATTGGAAAACGCCAGGATATTTCAGATATTTGGGTACAATCTTTACCTTGTATGGAATTAGAATTAGTAGATAGTTCTGATTGTTGTATCATTACAACAGATTGTTATATTTTAAGAACTAAAGTAAGATTACCAATGAGTATCGAAACTAGTTCTGATAACTTTATTTTAAGAGTAACTACTCCTACAGGAAATATTATTTCTAAATCTAATCCTTTTGAAGTTAAATATAATAAATATAATAAATACACTTCTAGTAAACCTCAATGGTATTTACAAGATGGTTATTTATACATTACTTCAAATTTACTTTTGGAATATATAAATATATTTGCTATATTTGAAAACCCGGAAGAATTAGCTGGATATTCTACTTGTGGAGGATCTGCTTGTTTTAATTGGGATAGTACTTATCCATGCTCATTAAAAATGGCCAATGATATTACTAATATTATTATGCAAACTAAAGTAATGCCTTTCTTACAAATGCCACATGATACTAGTAATGATGCATTATCTCAAAACCAACTAGGTACTAAAAAATGATAGAATTTAAAGTAACTAAAAGAAGTAATGGAAAATTTAAAAAAGACTTATCAACAAAAGACTTTTACAAAGATTATTGTAGAGCCTCTTTCAACAATAAAAGAATTCCTGTTGACTATGCTTTATATTATAGGGTAATAAGAGCTTTTAATAAAACCTTACAAAGTAAGGTAGTTGAAGAAGCTGCTTCATTTAAAATGCCATATAACTTAGGTTATTTAGGAATTATTAAATATGATGTAAACTTTGATATAAATAAAATCAAAAATTGGAAAGTCAATTATGGTGAGTCTAAAAAACAAGGTATGTTAGTTTATTATGATCAACCATTTAGATATAAATGGAAATGGGATAAAAGTAAACTTAAATTAACAGGTAAAAAATATTATAAGTTTTCTCCATGTAGAGAAGCTTCAAGAGCTATACCTGCACATATTAAAGCCAATCCAGGTTTTGATTATTATGAACAATTAACTAGAAAACAATGATTGTAAATTTTAAATCTTCTAAAGCTATTATAGCTGGTCTATATAGAGATTTAGGAAATAATACTGAGATTAATGAATCTGATGTAATAGAGTGGATTTCTGAAGCTTTATCTATGATAGGCTCTTATGCTCAAATGAAAGAAGTATCTACTATTCTTACAGTAGCTAATCATACAGTATCATTACCTTGTGACTTTGTATATCCAAAAGATATTACGTATAATGGAAGACCTTTATCTTGGTCTACTAAATCTGCAGCTAATAACTATAAATGTGAAGATTGTAATACTATTCCAACTTGTTGTACAGAATATAATTTCTATATAGCTGATGGTTGTTTAAATACTTCATTAGAAGCAGGAGATCTTTGTATTGTGTATCAAGCAGTACCTGTGGATGCAGAGGGGTTTCCTCTAGTACCAGATAATGTTTATTTTGATAAAGCTTTAAAAGCTTATGTTACTTATATGCTTGATAGAATACAATTTAGAAGAGGATTAATTCCAGAAGTTGTATTTAGAATGTCAGAAAAAGATTGGTATTTTTATGTTAACTCAGCTAGAGGATCAGCTTACATGCCTGATAGTGCTCAAATGGATAGGTTAGCTAAAGTTTGGGTACGTTTAATTCCTAAACCACATGAATTCTCTAATGGCTTTAGAGGTTTAGAAAATCATGAAAAAAGAAATTTACGTTAATGGGATACTCGAAAAATAATATTATAGGAGTTTACTGTATTACAAATACAATAAACAATAAGAAATATATAGGTAAATCTATTTCTGTAAAAGAAAGATTTAATTGCCATTTAAAAGAATTAGAGCATAATAAACACCATAGTTTTCATTTACAATATTCTTATAATAAATATGGTAAAGAGAATTTTAAATTTGAAATATTAGCAACATGTCCTGAAGAATACTTAACTAAAATAGAATCTAAATTTATAAGAATATTTAAAAGTGATAATCGAGATTTTGGTTATAATATAATAAATAGAGAAAATAAAAAATCTTTAGAATCTAGAATTAAATTAAGTAACTCTTTAAAAAATTCAGATAAAGTAAAACAAGCAAGAATTGATATGTGGAAAACTAGAACTAGACAAAAAATAAATCAATATTCTATTGATGGTACATTTATAAAAACTTGGGATAGTAGACCTATAGCAGCTAAAGCTTTGGAAATTAATCAAAGTTGTATTGGAAAAATATGTGCTCAAAAATATAGTTTAAAATCAGTTAAAGGATTTATCTTCCGTTATTATAACGGTGAAACTACTAATTTACCACCTTACGTAAAAGCAAGATAATATGGAAAGCATAAATACATTTTCAAATGGACAAAATTCAGATTTGTCTAAACAAATACCTGCAAAGGATTCTTATTTACAGGCCTTGAATTTTAGAGCTCAGACAGAACTAGGTGGTTCTAATGGAGCTTTAGTTAATATTAAAGGTAATGAATGTAAAATTACATTTCCTGATTTACAACCTGTATTTAAATTGTATTTAAAAAAAGGTACTAATGATTTAGCATCTTCTGGAAATACAGTAACTTTTACAATTAATAGTACTACTTACGCTACAGCATTAGATATAGATAATGCTACTACAGGATTTTTAATATATACTTATATTACAGAAAATTTTCCTAACTGTTATCAATACACAGGAACTACTGTAGCTACTAAAACATTTAGTATAGCTTATGAAGATGATTACGTAGTATTCTATATGCAACCTGAATATTCAGGATGTACTCCTGTAGCATCAATTCCTACAGTAATAACTACATCTTATTCAGGCTCTACTACAGGAGACTTAGCTACACTTTATTTTAAAAATAGTAATAATGTAGCAGATTCTTTGACACAAGAGACTGTAGATGCTTATGTAGTAGGTGTACCTAGTGCTTTAATAATTCCTATTGGTTCTACTTTTATTTTAAATGATATTTATATTTTAACTGCTACAGATAATCCTACTTATGGCCCTGCTGGTATAAATAATGAGATACCCGCACATGATCAGTTTGTATTTGGTGGAGCTGTGTGGAAATTAAATATTGATGATATTACTAAAAATGTTACACTTACATTAGTATATTCTAGTAATATAGATTTTACTAAATATCATCCTGTAGCACCTAGTGCTATTACTGGAAGATATGAGTCTGCTGGTATTCAACGTATTTATTGGACTGATTTTTATAATAAAATTAGAACTATTAATGTAGTTAGACCACAGTTAATGGCTATGAGTCCTGTTTTAATAAATGTATTTCCTTCAGTATCTTTTGAAATACCTATTTTAGCTAATATAGGTTCCGGTAGTTTAACTGCTGGTACATATGAGCTGGCTTATAGATTAAAAAATGCAGCTGGAGCAATTACAAATTACTCACAGTCTTCTAATATGGTTCACTTAGTTAATGAGGATCCTAATGATACTACAAATGCTAATTTCATGGCTTATGAAGGAGGTGGTAATGTTTCTTTAAGAAGTATTACATGGAATGTATCTAACTTGGATACACAATATGATACTGTAGAATATATTATTATCTATAGAGCTTCTAAAACAGACATTCCTACAATTTATGTTAAACCTGCTATAAACATCGGTAATCAAACAAATACTATAGTAACTATTACTGATCTTTCTACTTATGATACATTAGATATAGAAGATTACTTAAGTATTAATTCAGGATTTACACATGCTAAAACTGTAGATACTAAAGATAATAGATTATTTTGGGGTAATGTTAAATATGAAGCTCAATCTGATATCAGCGGATTATTTGATGCTAGAGCTTTTAGAGCTAAAACATCCAGTGATGACGATATTTATTTGACAAATAATGGAGTTAATGCTCCTCTAACCTTAGCTCAAGCAATAGCTTCTCCACAAACTGATGACAATATTAATGAATATTATGATTCTAATGGTGATGAATCTGCTAATGCTTGTTTTTATAAACCTAACACTACTAAATTAGGGGGAGCTGGTAAGTTTATTAGTTATGAGTTTGGTACAGAGACTGTTAAAATATCTGATTTAAATGTAAGTAAAGGTGCCGCAGACTCGTGGTTAATTAACCCTGCAACAATACCTCCGTTTAGTTATCAACCAGGTAGTAGTGGTGGAGCTTCAGGTATGACTAATCCTGAACAATTAATTACTACAACTATTTCAGATTCTCTTAATCAAGTATATCCTATTCAAGGTGTTCCTGGATTTAAAAATCCATATATTACTTCTGTAATAAAAGGATTTCAACATGAAGAGATTTATAGAAAAGGTATTCAGTTTTTTGATTTACAAGGTAATCCTTTTTTTACAGAATGGATAGGTGATATTAAAATGCCTTCAGCTGGAGATTATAATGATAATCCTTCTACTATAGCACAAGCTGCAGGTATTACTGATTTTAGAAATTCATTTGAATACAATGATAGTATTTATGGTCAAATACTTTATATTAAATTTACTGTAGATATTTCCACAATTAAAGATTTTATTGGTGGTTATCAGATAGTTAGAGTTGAAAGAACTGAAGCTGATAAAACAATATTAGGATGTGGTATTATTACTCAACCTAGACAAGCTACTGCTGGTGATATTGTTTTAGGTGGAGGATTTAATTATAAACAAGTACCTAACTTTATTAGAGTTAGTGGTACTGTAGTAAATGCTGCAGTATATATGCCTAATCCTAGCCAAAGAGCTATTGAGACTTTATGCCCTGATACTACTATAAATTCAGGAGATGGTGAAACAGGTATAGGTCAAAAAGTAATGACTTTTGATTCATTTGATTTATTGTTAAATGGATATAACTATAAATCAGGAGATAAATTATTAATACGTTCTAGAGTTATTCCTATTAATAGAGAAAATGCTCAAAATAGAACTACTGATCCTAGATATAGATTAGGATTTAATAATACAGATTGGTTAGATAATCAAGGAGTTAATGGTCCTAATGGTGGTGGTCTTTATAAAACTAGAGAGACATTACCTCCTTCTGATAATGGGACTCCTGGTAGTCCTCATGGATTAGCTCCAGGTAATGGATCTACAGGAGCTATTTCTTGTTTTAATGCAGCTGCAGGCATAGGAGGTAAATGGCAAACAGCTTACGACTCTGATGAAATGCCTTATTATATATTATTTTATTTAGAAGAAGCTGTACATACGTCTACTAGTTTGACTAATTATGATATATCTGAAGGTAATTTAGTAGCTGGAGGTAACACTTCTACTACTGTAGGAGGTTATACTTTAAAAAATCACATGATTTCTTATGGTTCTACTTCAGGTGTAGTTTATCCTTCTGGAATAAGTGTTAATGATATTCCTGCTTGGGGATGTAAAACTGTAGCTGTATGTTTATCTAGTAATTTAGATAGTTCTATATCTGGATCAGGTAAAACTTATGCAGATACTGGTGGTAAATTAATAGCTTTATATTATAGACCTAATATTAATCAATATGGAGGAAATACTTATGCAGCTAGAACAGCTAATGAGTATATAGCTTCTGGTAGTTTTATTCCATTAAAAAGAGTTAACAACACTTTAGTAAATAATTTAATTTTAGATATTAATTGTTTTGGTGGAGATGTACATATGAATTATTGGGATTTACAAAAAGTCTCTAAAAATGGTGGAGGTGGAGGAGTAGCTGCTCCAAGATTTGCTTTTTATCCATACAGTTCAGCAGGTTTAGGTGATAACGATCCTGGATCTCCTGATAATCCATTAATACCAGGTTCTCCTATAGCTGATAATACAGCAACATTTAATATCAGTGTAAGTTATTTATTCCCTTGCACTAATAATCATAATCAGGCTATGCGTTATGGTAATCATATTGATACTCAACTTACAACAAATGTTTATGATGCTGAAGATGAGTATAATTATGCTAACTATCATAGTAATGAAAAAGATGTAATTAAATTTTTTCCTAAACCATTAAATTTTCAAACCAATGATGAATGGAGAAATAGAATATTCTTTTCAGAAATTAAATTTGATAATGAAATAGAAGATTCATGGTCTAAATATTTACCTAATAGTTTTTATGATGTAGAAGGTAATTATGGTCAAATTATGGCTTTAGTTTCTCTTAAAGAGAATATGTATTTCTTACAAGAACGCGGTGTAGGGTTATTAATGATTAATCCTGTATCTATGGTAAATGACTCAATGGGACAAAATGTTAAATTAGGAGCTAGTACAGAGACTATTCAAAAACATTTTTATAGAGCTATAGATGCTGGTACTTCTCATCAATGGTCTGTATATAGATCTCAAAGTGCTATATCATTTGTTGATGCTAGACATAAAAAGATTTATATGTTTAATGGTGAGTCAGTTGCTCCTATATCTGATGTAAAAGGTCAACGTAATTTTGTTATTAAAAGATTACATAATGAATTATTAAAATATGATAATCCTATTATTGATAAAGGAGTATTAACTACTTATGATTATTATCATAATGAATTTTTATATACTTTTAATAATAACTTAACAGGAGATACTACTAATAATGAGAATCTTACATTAGCTTATTCAGAAGTATTAAATACTTTTACAGGAATGTACAACTTTACTCCTAATTTTTATATCAATAGCAATAAATATTTATTAAGTACTAATAGAAATAATAAAATCTGGTTCCATAATTACGGACCTTATGGTAATTTCTATAATGTACAATACCCTAGTACATTAAAAGTATTGTTTAATGAGCAGCCTTTATATACGAAAGTATTAGATAATTTAACTTGGATGACAGAGTCTATTGATGATAATGTAGAGTGGAATGATGATTTAAATATCTACCCAGGATCACCAACTAATCCTACTTATCCGGATGATATAAATAAACCTTTTGAAACTTTCAGTAAGGTTAGAGTTTATAATCAGTACCAAAATACAGATTGGACTACTTTAACTTTAAGCTCTCCTGCTAATTTAAGAAAAGTAGAGCAAGGATTTAATTTACAAGTACCTAGAAATAAATTTAACTATGACACAACTACAGCCTCTAGTACTTCTTTATTTGATCCTAGTAAATTAACTAAAACTACATTTGGAGAAAGACTTAGAGATAAATGGATGATTATAGATCTCTACTATAATAATAGCCCTAATTTAAGATTTGTAGTACACAATCTCAAGTCTATATTTAGAGTATCAGACAGATAATTAAAATAATTATATAATTTCCCCAGTTATTAGATTCTCTAAAATACTGGGGTTTTTATTTGCATATTACAAAAAAATACACTATATTATATAATACAATATAACTAAATTCGTTATACCATGAAAAAATCTAAAAAAATCCCTAAGACATATTTACCTAAATTTCCAGAAGGAGGTACAGGTGGAGATGCTACTTCTAATCTATACAGTGATAAAAGATTGACTAATACTCAAAAAAATAGTATGTATCAAGCTTTAGGGGCTGCTGGGACATCTTATGCTACTGCTAATAATCAAGCAGCTTATTCTGATCCTAACTATAAAATAAATAATTCTTCTAAAGGTTCTTGGCAAAGTCAAGGAGGTTCTGAAGGGACAGCTGATGTTGTACAATCTGGTGTAGCTAGTGCTATCCCAATGGCTAGTTTATTTCACGGTATTTCAGAAGCTGGACAATCTGCTGTAGGTACTAAAGGAGCTAATGCTGGTTCTCAATATTTCTTTGAACCACATAAACTTATAACTCATGCTATTGATGGTGAAGGTCTATTTAATAATAAAGATAGGGAAGAACATGGATTAGGTAGTCTAAATAATTTAGGAAGTAATATATTTTCTCATGGAGGATTATCTCAAGCTCCTAATGCTGAGATTGAGAAAGAAGAAAATGTAGTTGCTCCTAATGGAGGTTTTTTACAAGCAGATGGACCTAGCCATGATCAAGGTGGGGTACCAGTAGCTTTACCAGGAAACTCAATGATATTTTCAGATAGACTAAAATTAGGTAAAAAAACTTTTGCTGATTTAAATAAAGCTAATAATACTAATAAAGAAGATAAGATTTTAGAATCTAATAAATATGGTAGTACTTCTAAGTCTACTGCTGAATTAATGAAGATGGCTAAAAATAAAAACTCTGAAGCATTGTTTAATATTCAAGAATCTTTAAAGAAAGCTAAAGTAGAAGCTTATGCTAAAAAGATGGGAGTAACATTACCTCAAGAAGAGCAATCTACTGAGTTTCCAATGGGTGGTGTTAAATTACCTATGTATCCTTTAGGAGGTCCTACAGATAATACTAAGTATACACCTGCTCAAAGACAACAAGCTTACAATGATAGTTTAACTTTATATAAATCAGGATTCAATAAGAATGTACCTAACTGGCAACAAGAACCTGGATTCAATGATGCTATTTTAAGATTACATAAATTAAATGGAGAAACTCCTCAATCTACTGATAAGCGTCAAATTACATATGATTCTAATTATTTACAAAGTCATTCAGTACCTTACGCTAAACCTACAGTCCCTGTAATTAATACAGATGCTAAAAAACCTATGGCTTCAACATATTCTAATGTTAATATGCCTATGAAAGGTCTTGAAAGATCTGATGATTTTAATCCTCAATTACAACAAGTTCCTGCTAATAGTCCTAGTACTATTAAAACTAATATTGTTACAGGTCCTAATATGAGTTATAAGGAATATAAACAAGGTAATGAGGTATTAGATAGAATGTACTTTAATCCTGAAACTAAAAAGGAAATTGAATTAACTGGATTTAAATATGGAGGTAAATTACCTAAATATGAATTTGGTAAACTTACTCCTGAAGAAGAAGGTGGAGATATTGAATCTGTATGGAATAATTCATCAGCTAAAATTGATGCTAATCATGGTTGGAATAGTAAAGGATCTAATATAAATCAAACTTTATATGATCAAGAATTAGCTAGAATGAATGCTCAGGCTAATGAAAAAAATTCTTTTGATTGGAAAGGATTAGGTTCTAATATTGCTATGGGATTAGCTAATAATGCTGGTAACATTTATAATTTATCAAGATATAATAAACCAGAAGTTGAGAAGTATGAAAGAATGAAAGCTACTTTATTAGATCCTACAGCTGCTTTAAGAGATGCTGAAATGCAAAATCGTAGAGCTGAGTACAATGTTAGAGGAGCTAGTGGTGGAAATGCCGGAACTTATTTATCTAATAGAGTTGCTTTAAATGCACAGAATACTATGAACAAAGCTAGAATTCATAATGAATTTCAAAATGCTAATGCTGGTATTTCTAACTCTGTTAATCAATATAATAATGAATTAGCTAGACAAGAAGTTATTGCTAATGCTATGAATAGAGCTAGAAATAGATCTGGTAAAGGAGAGGCTATTGGTTCAATGGGTTCTAATATTGCTAATCAGATGATGGATAATAAAAAGACTAATATGGATCAAGAGACTTTAGGGTTACTTATGAAATATTACGATACTCCTGAATTCCAAAGAATAATGAAAGAATATAAAGGTAAAAAATAATTTGTTTTTATCTAATTAAATTAATACATTTGTAACATGCCTTCAAATAGATTTGATACATCCCAGGAACACCAATATGTAAGTTCATATGTTCCATTACCTTTTGAAACCATTGCTGCTCTAGGAGAGAAAGCTAATAAAAATTTTGCTGCAGGTAAACAAGCTGAAGCTGATTTAGGAGCATTAGGTGCTGCTATTAAAGCTGCTCCTATGTATCAAGATGATAGAAATACTTTTATAAATAATTATAATGCTAAATTAAAAGCTTTAGTTGATGAGCATAAGGGAGATTATGGTTCTAAAGATTTCCAAGCTAAAGCGCAAGCTTTAACTAATGAATTTAAGAATGATCCTAAACTACACGCTTTTAAAGGAACTTTAGATGCTTATGAGGAATATGTTAAGCGTAAAGGGAAAGAAGGAGCTGAAAGAGATTTAGATTATACTTATGAGAGAGATGCTGCTGGAAATTTTATTCAAAAAGATGTTTTAAAAGATGGTAAGTATGGTTCTCAATTTACTAAATATGAAGATTATGACGAAGCTTCTAAAAAAGTAATGGGAAATATTGCTAAAGATGCTAAAGCTTGGGAGGGTAAATATGATTTAACTAATACTCAAACAGGTAATAATGGAGAAACTATGGTTTATAATAGACATACAGGAAGTTATGAAGGAGTTTCTGTAGATAAATTAAAAGGATTAGCAACAACAGTTTTACCTAATTATAGAAATACTAATGCCGGTAAACACCAATTTGAAAGTATATTAAAAAGTATTCCTGAAATAGGGAATAAAGCATATAACGCTTCTTACGATGATTTATCATATGCAGCTTCTAAAGGAGATGCAAGAGCTAAAAAAATTAAAGATTATGTAGATAATAAAATGTTATCTACTATTATTGCAGGTAATGCTCATCAAGTAGGCATGAGTACTACTCAAGGATTAGATTCACATTTTGATACTAATGCTAAAGTAGCTGCAGCTAATAGAAAGAAAGAAGAGTTTGATGGGCCAATGCCTACTTATCAAAATCCAGTAACTGGTGTTAATGAGCCTATTACAGCTAAATCAGGGTTAGCTTGGTTAGGATTAAATACTAATGTATTAAATGATAATGGAGAAATTAATTATCGTGGAGGATTTGATTCTAAGTATATAGTTAAAAAAACAGATGGCTCTGTTGAGACTTATTATAATAGTACAGACGCACATAAAGCAGCAGGATCTACTGGTGTAATTACACAACAAAAAACTTCTAGTGGTGAAGAAAGTAATAATAGAGTTGCTTTTTATACAGATTTAATAAAAACAGCTAGAGGGTTAGGATTAGAAATTCCAAAATTAGCTAGTGATAAATCTAAAACAGATTTTACTAAATTACAAGACCAACTTTCTAAATATGGTCAAAATATGCAAATGCAAGGAAACACTTCAGCTGGACTTCAATCTAGATTTGGTAATAATCTATCTGATGAATTATTAGGTAAAGTTATGATTGATTCTGATGGAAATACTTTATTTAAAAAATCTCCAATACTAGAAACAGCTAAAATTACAGACCCTACTACAGGTGAAGTTATATCTTCCAATAAAGAAGAATTAGCTAAAGATGGAGCTATTAGAGGTATAAATTACTTTGCTCCAAAAGAAGGTACTTATAGAATGGATTCTAAAAATAAAGCTTATGACTATAATCCAGGGGATGCTACTTTAAATGCTATGACTAAGAATACACATAGTTTAACTCAAGATATTTTAAAAGCTAGACAAGGTAAACAATCTGCTAATACTCCTATAGATAATGAAGGAAATACTGTAGGTATGTATGCTAATAATATTGTAAATAATTTAAAAGAAAACTTTAAAACTATTCCTGCTAATAACCCTGTTGGAGTTTTACTTGTTAATCATTTAAATGAAAATTTAAATAAATTAAAAGGATATGAACCTGTTAGTGTAAACAGTAGTGATATAAGAATAACCGAAGGGCCTAGAAAAGGAATGCCTAAATATAATTATGTAGCATATCAGCATAAAGGTTTTGGTACTACAAATGATGCTGATGATAAAATATTAAGAATAGAAACTGAGAGTGGTCAGACAGAAGTTATATCATTAGGTGATATGCATGCTGATGAGAGAAATTACTTGCAAAAAAATTATGCAGGAGCTTTTGAACAATCAAAATAATAAAATATGCCAGAAAATCCTATAATTACCCCTATAACATTTGATCCAAATAAACAGTTAACCTCTTTACAAAAAGGGCAAACTAATCATTTAAATATTGAAGCTAGTGAATCTTTTGGATTAAAAGCTTCTGATTTTGGTGTTTCTCAATATGATAAACCACAAGAAACTTCTTGGGATGAATTAAGAACTGGAGATTATAGCTATCTTCGTGGTGAAAGACAAGGTCTTTGGGATAAAGCAGGTAATGGTTTAGTTAATATGCTTGGTAAAACTTTAAGCACTGCTGCTGAAGGTATTGCTAACCCATTCTATGGAACTATCGCTGCATTAACACATACTGATAAAAATGGTAAATGGGATCCTTCTTTAAATTCATATTATAATAATGATTTAACTCAACAGTTAGATAAGTTCAATGAAGCTGTTGATAAAAATAATCCTTTCTATTCTGATAAAGAAGAATCTACTGATAAAGGATTAGCTAAACTTTGGCATGCTAATACTTTATTTAGAGATATTCTAGGTGGAGCTGGTACTACTATTGGAGCCGGTTTAACAGGAGGTGCTTGGTCTAAAGCTTTTTCAATATTTGGTAAAGCTATGGGAGCAGCTCAGACTGCTGAAGAAGCTACAATGATTGCTAATGCGGTTAAAGAAGGAGCTACTGAAAGTTTAAAATCTGTAGCCAATGCTGCTACTAAAAAGCAAATTAAAGATGGTATTAGACAAGGTACTATAGCTGCAATGTCAGCTACAGGAGAAGCTGGTGCTGAAGCTCGTGAAGCTCAAAAAAGTATTTATTTAAAGTTAACTACCAATCCTGATGGTTCTCCTAAGTCTATGACAGAAGGAGAATTAGCTTATGCTAAGATGATGTCTGAGCAAGCAGGAGATATGGCCTTTGGTATGAACTTACCAGTTATTATGGCTGACAACTGGTTAACTTTTGGTAAAGCTTTATTTGGAAATAAAACTAATGATTTTGCTAAAATAGCTAATAAAACCACTTTTTTTGATGAAGCTACTAAAACTTGGAAAGCTGTTGAAAAAGGTAAGTATGCTAATTTAGGATATAGAGCTGGTAAGATAGGTGTACCTATGTTATCAGAAGGTAATCAAGAGATTTTACAATTTGGTATTGGTAAAGCAGCTGAAGATTACTATGTAAATAAATATTATAATCCCAATGCAGCTAACTTCTTAGATTCTTTTACTAAAGGTATGGCTGAAGCTTATACTACACAAGAAGGTATTCATGCTGGTATTATTGGAGCATTATCTGCAGGAATTGCTTCTCCAGGTATGGTATTAGTTGGTAAAGGTAGAAAAGCTTTTAAAGATGAATTTATCACTAATCCGGAAGATAAACTTACAGCACAAGCTGTTGAGTCTTTAAATAAATATAAAGTAGAGGATTTAAGAAAAAAGTTTGTAGATAATTTTGTAAGATCTGCTAATCTTACTGAAATTAAAGATCAAGCTATTGATGAGAATAATGATTTTAATTATCATAATGCTAATGAAGATATGTTATTTTCATATGCTTATAACAGATTACAAAATGGTAAATTAAATGATACTAAAGAAGAATTAAATAATTTCAAAGATCTTACTGTAGAAGAATTAAAAAATGTCTATGGTATTGATGTTAATGTAGAAAATAAAGCTAGTATCGAACAACTTACTGGTAAAGGTGCTGTACAAAAGTATGTACAAGATAGACTAGATAAACTAGCTAAAATAGAAGAAACGTATAATCAAGTAACTAAATTATTTCCTGAAGCACATCCTGATGTTAAAGAATTATTAATCTATTCTGCACAAGGTTTAGAAAATGCTAAACAGCGTAAGACTGAAGTTGCAGCTAAGGTTACTAAAATATTACAAGAGAACTCAGAAGCTTTTACTTCAATAGGTTTTGCTGAAGCTCTTTTAAATAAAGAGTCTAAAGATCATAATATGTTGATGTATAGTGCAATGGATCCTAAATCTTTTGCTAAAGCTTATAATGAACTAGATGCTGCAGGTAAAAAACTATTTAAAAAACAAATTACTGAAGCTGATGGTATTTCACCATTACATCAAGAAGAAATATTAAAAGCATTAGATGATGTTGAAAATTTAAAATCTAGAGAAATTGATTTTACTTTAACTTATAATGCATTAAAAGATCCTAAAAATCAAGCTATATTTTTAAATGCTTCAGATAATTTATGGGGTAAATTTTATGATTTAGCTAAAGCTAAAGATTTACAAGATGTTCAAGAAGTTATAGAAAATGAAGAACAAAAACCTACAGAAAATCCTACACCAGCTGAAGAAACTCAAACTTCTCCTGTTACATCTACTACAACAGAACCTGTAGAGACTACTCCTACGGAAACTCCTGTAGATAATACAAATATTCCTCCAGTAGATGCTTCAGATGTTACAAGTAATATTCCGGCAGCTACTTTTGGATTTACTCAACCTGTTCAACAAAAACCTAAGGAAGAAGTTAAAACTACTAATGATAAACACTTGATGTTAAATACTCCTGCAGAAGCTAGAGATACTCAAGTATTGTATACTGATAAAGAAGGTAAACAACATTTAGTTGGTGAATATAGAACTAATGAAGAAAATCAATTAGATTCTTTTGATGATGTTAGACAAGCTTTAGAATATTTTAAATCTACAAAAGAAGATAAATCTCTTGTACATTTTATAGAAGTTAATGGGTTTGTAATGTTACAAATTGCAAATGTTAACATTTCTACTATTTCTAAATATGGTGGGTCTCCTGAACAAAAAGCAATCTCTGCTCTATTTTATAATCCCGATGGTTCTATTAAATCTTTAGAAGAGATTAATAATTTATATCAAGCTGGTGTTATTCAATTAGATTTAACTAAACATTTAAATACTTTATTAAAAGATGATACTAAACCTACTTTAGGTGAAGCTTATGATATGTTAGTATCTACAGCAGATACTGTTAAATTAAAGCAAGGTATTACTGATATTAATTTAGAAGGTGAGACTGAAGTTAGAGAATACGATCCTTCTATAGAAGAAGCTATAGATCAAATGTCTGAATTACAATCAGATATTGCTCAAGGTTTACATGTTGAAGTTACTGTTGATGGTAGAACAGATGTTATTAAAGTTAAAACTAAAACTAATCCTAATGCACAAGAATCATTTGATGAAGTAGTTAATACAATTACTAATTCTCAAGGTGACTCTAAAGTTATTAAAGATGCTATTGATAAATTTAATGAGACTATTTTCTTTGCACTAGAACCTGTTAAAGGAGTAGTTAGAAAGTTTCAATTAAACTATTCAGTAAAAACAAATACTTTTTATTTTACTTTACAAACTAAAGATAAAAATTCAGGATCTTATTCAGCTCCTGTACAAATGAAAAATAGTAAAGGAATAAATATTTTAAATAATATCCACCCTTCATTATTATCTGCAGATTATGTAATTGATCAATTAGCCGATAGTAATGTAAATAAAACTGTTAAATTCTCTGCTAAGAATATTAGATATTCATCTTTCTTAACACCTGAGGGTGAAGTAGATATGAATAAGTTAGAAGTTTATGTGGATCCTAAAGGTTTATTTAAATATGGAGTACAGTTTTCAATTAATGCTGAAGCTAAACCTTTACCTAATAATACACCAACTTCTGTGGCTAACACACCTGTTGAAACTATTACAGATGTTAAAGTTGATATAGAAAGAAGAAGACAAGAAGATAAAAATGTACCTGTTAGACAATCTGTAAAGTACAAACTTCAAAATAAAATAGCAGGTATAGATAATCCTACTCCAGAAAATGAAATACCTACTTTATCAGAAGCTATAAAAATTGCAGGTGCTCAACTATCTACTCCTATAAAAATTAATGAAGGAGAAATTACTCATGTAGTTTTTGACCAAGAGGAATCTATGTTTAGATTTACTTATAAAGGAAAACAGTTTGCTGCTTTTTATATAGCTAATGCTAGAGGAAATATTAGATGGGAGATAACAAAACTTAATGATAAAACAGGTACTTATCAAAATATTAGTTTAGATGAACTAAAAAATATTAATGAAAAGTATGGTTCTCAAAAAGATTTGTTACTTAGTTTAGGAGCTAAAAACTTAGTTGAGGATATTGAAAACTTTGAAAAGGTAGAATATTCTAAAGAAGATAAATCTTCTGGAAATGGTATTATTCCTTTAGAGAATACAGTATCAGCAGAACAAGTAAGACTTGGAAAAAAATATGGAGTAACGTATACTCTTGAAGATTTTTTAAAACAATATGATGCAGAACTAGCTGCTTTAGAAGAAGATACTAAAGAGCAAGAGCAAGCTACTAGTATTCTTGCTAAATTAAAGCAAGCTCAAAAAGAAGCTACTTCTTTTAAGGATTTATTAAATCAACAACAACAAAACACTAATGAAGAATCTGATCCTGATCCAGTATTTTCTATTGGATTAGAAGAGTCTACTGGTATAACTCAAGCAGAGCTTGATGAAATTCAAAAAATTCTTCCTAGATTTATATCTATTGAAGACATTAAAACTATTGCAAATAACTTAAAAGTTAAAGGTATTCCTTATGGAGCATTTAAAAACAAAGTTATTTACTTAAATAAAACTAAAGGTAAGCCAGGTACAGCTTATCATGAGGCTTTCCATGCTGTATTCAGAACAATGTTAACTGATGCTCAAATTGAAAAGTATTATGCTGCGGCTTATTCAGAATTTACAAAATCTGGTAAAAACTTACAAGAAGAGGTTGATAAATTAAGAGGTACTGTTGCTAACTATACTAATAAATCTAAAGAGGAATTAGAGAGTTTAGTATTAGAAGAATTTATGGCTGATAAATTCATGGATTACTCTATGAATAAAAATCAAGAAAAGACTAGTAATATTTTAAAACAATTATTCTTTAAGATTAAAAATTTCTTTAAAGAGTTATTTAATATTGGGACTGAATTAGATATGTTATTTGATAACATTCTAAAGGGTAAATTTGCTAATGCTGAACAAATTACCAATACTTATTTTGGAGAGAATGATACTGTATTTAAATTATTACCTAAGAAGAATAATTCTCAAGAGAATGGATTTTTCAATGCTTCAGATTCTAGAAAAATTATTAACTTCTTTGCTATTCAAATCTATAAAGCTAAAACAGGAGATCCTACTTTACATGAATATGCTTATTCAGAAGAAAAAGATTCTGCCGGTAAACGTCAATTAAAATCTGATGAAGAATTATTAGATTATTTTATTAATAAAAGAATTGAAGATTTAGATACTAAAGGAGTAGCTTATGGTGAAAGTTTATTTACATCTAATCCTGAGTTAGCTAAAGAACTAGCTAATAAAATAGCTTCTGAAAAATATTTATATGATAAGAATAATATGAACAATGTTAAGCTTAGACCATATGAAGTATTAAGAAGTGCTGTTAGTGATAAGTTATCAATCTTTAATTTCAAAGCTTCAGAAGAAGTTAATGAAGAGACTGAAGGTGGGTTAGAAGCTGTTCATATGAAAGATACTTTTGGATCACAAGATTCATTCTTATCTGGAGGACATGACTCTTTATCACAAACTATTAAAAAATATGTAGCTTTCACAACTAGAATTGAGAGAGATGAAATTACTAATGAAGATAGAGAGGTTGGAGTTGACGAAGTTGCTTTATATAATGGATTGACTAGTGTATTAGCTGATACATCTGAAGAAAGAATGATTGCTAAATTATATGATGCTTCAGAAAGTAACTCTAATATTAAAGCTTTCTATGAGCAAATTATTAAAGATTTAGGAATTACTTTTGATCCTGAAACTAGAACAACTACTTATCCTACTACACCAGAAGCTAGTAACATTACTAGAGCTTTATTAACTAATTTTAAAAACTCTAAAGCTACACAAATTGATGTGTTAATTGGAGAGTCTTGGATTAAAGATAAAGATGGTAAACCTACTAAAGTAAAAGCTAATACTTGGAATAATGCTAATAAAAATGATGCTAAGAAAATCTCTTTAGAGAGATGGAAGAATAGAGTAACATTTATTAGTAGAGAAAAGTCTATAAAAGAATTCCAACATAATTTTTCTAATGTAGATAAAATAGTTAATAATTATTATAAAGGTAGAGTATCTTTAGATAAAGCTTCTAATGAAATTAAAAAAGCATTAGATGCTAATGGTATTACTTTAACTTCTATTTACATTAAAATATCTTTAGCTAAACAAAAGGCTATTTTAAAGCCTGATGATTTAATTGCTAAAGATAAAGCATTTATTAGTATCTATGATACTACTGAACCTATGGATTTTAAAATGTTTGGAGCAGCTGCTTTAAATGATGGCTTTAGTATTATTGATGTTATTAATAAAGATTTAAAAGCTTTATTTGATGAGGAGAATGGTGTATTAGGTAGATTAGGAAAATTAGCTGAGAATAATGCTAAATTTGATGAGTCTATTGCTAACTTCTCATTTACTAATGCTGAAGGTAAAAAAGTATATGAAATTATTAAACCTTCATATGTGTTATCTAGAGCTGAACTTTATAAGAAAGATTCTTATTGGGAGTCTGTAGAAAAAGGTGAAGGCTTGACTGAAGTTGAAAAGAAAAATACTTTCTTTTTAAGAAATAACTTTTTGGTTACTAACCATAAAGAATTATTAAAAGATTTAAAAATTAATATTTTAAGTGGTTTTAGAGATACTACTGTTAAGAATGGTAAAACTAAAGATGGTGTTACTTTTGGTAGTTTTGATGCTAGAACTTATTTATTAAGTGCTCTTACACTATATCACAATAAAGGAAATACTGAAACTGGTAAATACTTATTCAGACAAAATGAGGCTTCTTCTACAGGATATGTAGCTGAATTACCTAAAATAGATGTTAAATCTGTTGCCGGTCAAGCTAAGATTAAAGAATATTTCTTAACTCAAGTAACTAAAGAGTGGGAAAGAATTAAGAGAGAGAAGAAAGCTTTTGATAAAAAACCTGGAGATTTAAAAGGGTATAATAATTCTTTAAAAGGAAGAGCTTTTAATTTTACAGAGTTTCAGTATTTAAGAGACACTATGGGTAATGAAGCTTATGAAAATTTAGTTAAGTCTGCTTTAGATCCAGATATTAAAGAATTAACTTCTGAACAAATCAATGCTATTAATAATGGTGTACAAAAGTATTTACAAATTTCATTTAAAGAATTTAAAAACACTTTAAAAGATGCTAAGATACATTTATTCTTAACTACTGAATTAAAAGGTGGAGAAGAAACTTATGACCCATTCTTATATTCATTTTATATAAATGATTATATTATGTCTAATTCATTAAATGAATTAATGGATGGTGATTATGCCTTATCTAGAAAAGATAAAGTAGATATTTCTAAACGTAATAAAGGAGCTATGGCTTCTGGTCCAGATTATGGAAGAGGTACGCATAACTCTGCTATTATTAAAGATATTAATTTATATACTTCTACTGTAATAATTAATAATAAGTTAGTTAGAGTAAAACCTGAATTTGATGCTTCTGGTAAATTAACTAAAGTTACTGATGAAGATGGTAAAGTATTAAATTTAACTGAAGATCAAATAGCTAGTTATACATCAAATGACGCTATGTCCTATTCTTCACAGTACCATTTAATGATGGGTGCTTTTAGATTAGGTAGAGTTGATGGTGCGACTAGAAAGACTTATAAAGATATTATTCAATTTACTAAGAAAGTAGATGGTAAAGTTGTTAGAAATGTTAATATTGGAGATAAAGCTCAAAAAGCATTATCTGAAGCATTAGCTTCTTTAAACTCTAAAAAGACTATTGTATTTGATGGTATCAATGGACAATATTTAAAAATGTCTGAATTAGGACTTATTAGAAGTGCTATTTCATACATTGAAGATAAAGATGTAGATAAGTTTACAGAACTTACAGATAAAATATTTGATTTAATGATTAAGGATGATTATGAATCTGTAGAATATAGAAACACTGTAAGAGAATTAACTAAATTATATAAACCTGTACCAGGTATGAAGTATTGGCATAATTTAGCCAATAATATGGATTTACATGAAGTAGATCATTTAGCTGTAGAATCTGCATCTAAAGGAGCTACAAGAAGTCCTCAAGATAGTCAAGCTGATGATTTAGATTTAAGTAAATCTAGATTCAAAGTATATAATTCTAATAAACGTTTACAAGTAGAAACTCCTACTGGTAAAAAAGAAATTGTTACTGGTAGTCAGATTTTAACTTTAATTGCTTCTGAATTAAAAGATAATGAAGTAGTTAATGGAGTTAAATTAGGAGATATTAGAAAGAAGTATAATGAAGCTATTGCTGATACTAGAGATACTTCTTTTAAACGTGCTATGCGTGTAATTAAAGAAGTTGGTACAGATGGTAATATTGATAAAACTCAATTAGATGAAGTTGTTAAAAGATCTTTAGCAGCTAGTGGAGCTGATGAACAATTATTAGAGTTTTTTGATACTCCTTTAAACTACAACATGGTTCAAATGATTACTAAAGCTGAACAAGTTATTTTGTCTTATTTTAGTAAAGGTGTATTAAATCAAAAAGTAAATGGAGATAAAGTATCTTTAGCTAGTGATGCTGGTGTTAAAGTTGTTAGAGATAAAGTAACTGGTGAAGTTATTTCTCACCATACTTTAATTAAAGATCCTGCTAAATATAATGATACTACTAAATACGAAGAGTCTTCATTAAGATATAATGTAGAAGAAGGTGATTTAAAATATAGTGAGTGTATGTTATCACAAACTATATTAACTAGACATGGATTAAAAATAGGAGATACTATTACTCCTGAAATGACTGAGGTTTTAAAAATGTTAGGATACCGTATTCCTACAGGTGATAAACAATCAGCAATGTCTTTAAAAGTAGTTAGTTTATTACCAGATTATTACAACGGTATAGGTATTTTTCCATCAGAAATTGTTCACTTATCAGGAGCCGATTTTGATATTGACTCTGAGTTTATTCAAATGTCATATTTCTGGTATAGAAAAGAAGCTCCTACTGTTCCTATTAAATATGGTACAGAAAAAACTCTTCAAGAAGCTTTTGAGGCTTTTAAATTTTATAATTTAAATTATGATAAAGATTTTAGTAGAGACTATAATCAATTATTAAAAAATGACTTTAGATATAACTCTATTAAAAAAGCTGTTAAGCAAATAGATAAAGAAATTGATGAAGTTGGTAAGAAAGAAAAACAACCTTTAATCTTAGCTAGTCAAGGATTAAAAGGAGAGTTAGCTATAATTGAAAAAACTTATTACGAGCAAGTATCTAAAAAATATGATTTACCTTATACAGAAAAATCTTTTGTTGATAAAGGTAAAAAACCTAATGCTGTTAATAGTAATATAGCATTAGATAATATGATTAAGATGTTAGCTAATAATCATACCGCTGAGATTGCTAATAATACTACATCTACAGATGTATTAAAAGCTTTAGTTCCTAAATTGAAATCTGAAGGTTTTATTAAATCTACACAATCTACTATTTCTCAAAAAAATAAGTCAGCTTCTGATATTAATGGTAAGTATGATGCTAATAGTAAAAACTCTGCAGGTAAAGACGGTATTGGTATTGCAGCTAATAAGATCCAACAGTTTGCCTTTTTAATGTCTAAAGTTGGAGATAAAGTAGTTAAATTTAATGAAGATGCTTTTAGATTTGAGATAGCTGGTGAGACTGGTGGTTCATATTCTGCCACAAATAAACAAAATGAGCGTATAGCTAATAACTTAAATATTTTATTAAACGTATTTACAGATAATGCTAAAGATCCTATTGCTGGTGAATTAAATATTCAGTTTGAATTATTAGGAGGATTTACAGAACTTATCATGCAAGGTATGAGTTTTGAAAATGCTGTTAAGTTTATTAACTTACCTATTATTCAAGAGTATGGTAAAATTCAAAAAGCTTTAGTATCTAAAGTTAAAACTGAGATTGAAGAATCTTTTAACAAGGCTAATGCTCAAGCTTCTGCTATTGTTTCTTTAGAAAATAATGGAGAGATTACTAAAGATAAAATTGAAGCTGTAAATAGAACAATATCTAAAATTGATCCTGAATTAACAGAAGTTACTTTAGAACAAATTGAAAATATTTTATTAGGTAAAGAGTTTACTAAAAATGAATTAGGAGATAGTAATAATTCTACAGCTTTAGAAGTACAATATCAAGCTTTAAATCAATTTGTTAAAATCCAAGAGCAGTATAATGTAATGGCTACATTAAATACTTTCTTAACTTTAAATCAAGGTTTAGAAACTTCATTTACTGTAATGAATCAAAAATTACATAAAGCTATTGACACTTTTGAATTAAATAAAGCGTTAAATACTGCTGACAGAGGATTAGCTGTAGGTCAAGCGCATATCGACATTTTACCAATACTAAAAGATGATGCTAATACTTTAGGAAATATTAAACGTGCTTTACAAGTTAGTACTGATGTAGGTCAAAAAATATTTATTGAACAAACTGAATTATTCACTAAAGAGTTTAGTAAGTTATTTGATAGTTTACAAGATAGATTTACTAATGTGGTGGATAATGTTGCTGAGTTAAGTAGAGAATTTTTAGGTTACCTATCTGTGAAATCTTATGTTAATGACTTAGAGAAACTTAGAGATGATGTAAATACTAAAGAAGTTAATAAGCAAGCTATTCAAAAGAGATTAGACTCTTTAAATTTAGGTTTAATTTTTAATGAATTAAATAAAGAAGGACAAGTTAACTTAGTTAGTCAATTAGAATTATTAAAATCAAATCCTACTACTAAAGATAACTATATTGTAAAATACTTTACTATTAAAGAAAATATTATTGATACAAAATCTTTTGTAAAAGAAAGTAATGAAACTATTTCTTTATTAATAGATTCTGTCAAATCTTTATGGTATGATAACCAAACTCAATTAAATGAAGCTGGATTAACTCCTAGAAACTTTGTAGATAATATGCTTAGCTATTTAATGGTTAAAGATAACATGACTTTTAAGAATAACAGTGTAGCTAAATATTTACCGGTGAATATGTTTAATAAGTATTCAGAAACTTTAGATGATTTAGTTAAAGGTTTAGTTGCTAAAAATCCAAGTATTGATTTTGGTCAAGCTGCTTATAATTTTAGAAAAATGTATATCACAGATGTAAATACTACATATGCTGCTATGCATACTCATAAGATTAATGTTACTGAGAAAGGACCTATTAGAATGAATGGAGATAGATTAGTATTTGAAGTTAGTACTAATTCTGAGCAAGAATTTAAAGATAGTAAGGGTAAATTAAAAGAAGTTTTCCCTGTAATGCTGAAAACTAAGAATGAAAATTCAGCACAACCTACTTTTAAATTCCCACAATTTATTAAAGTGAGAATAGGTGAAGAGTATCAATTCTTTGAATTAGAGTCTTTTACAAATAAAGCTACAGGTTTTGTTAGTAAGCAAGATGATTTTTTAAATTATATTGATGCTACTAATGGTCATACGCATAATACAATACATCCTTATGGTGTTGGTGAAAAAGCTACTTACAAACCTTTAGAACAAATAGGTATGAAAGGAGTTAGTGTGTATTTCCCAGGAACTTATGATACAGCTAAAGCTTTATTTGATCAAGTAACTCCTGAAGAAGTTGATAAAACTGAAGAATCTACACCTATAAATTTAGGGGAAAAAGCTAAAAGTGGTAAATCTGCTTCTGATATTATGAGCATGTTTAAAAAAGCTTTAGGAACTGAAGATACTAATGTACCTAATGCTACAAAAGCTGAAATTATTGATGATAATTCTTTGGAATCTGAAGAAAAAGAAGTATCTTTGGAGGAAGAAAAAGCTACTCTTGCTAAAATGAAAGCTCTTATGGGTAATACAACTAAAGCACAGCCGGTAGCTGATCCTAAAACTAATCTAATGAAAGTAGTAGTTACAGAATTGGTTAAAAATAATAAAGAGAAAATTGATGCAATTCTTTCTCCAGAAGAAAGATCTATTATGAATACAAGATTTAAAAATGCAACTACTTTTGAAGATTTTAAATCTTTAAGAGATGATGTTAATAAAATAGTTAATGATGGTAAAAATCCATTTAAATGTTAACCTATGGGATGTAATGTATTAGATAATGCTATTAGAGACATGTACTATAAAGGTATTATATCTGAAAGTAGAGCGATTGTTCCAACTAAATTAGATGCTTTTAATAAAGCTAACTTAGAATTAAAAGAACAAGCTAAAAATTTATATGGAGTTAATTCTGAAGAATTACCATTTAATGTAGTAAAAGAGGATCCTGTTAAAGAAATTATAGGATCTACTTATCGTAGAGATAATATTACTTCTATTCTTAGAGCTGAGCCAAATAAAGAATTTTTTAATCAACTTCAAACTAATTTTGATATATTAGAGAATGAAGGTGCTAAAGAAACTTTAAATGAAGAAGTAGAAGAAGTTATAGATGATTATACAGGGATAGAAGATTTTGAAAGATTGTTAAAATCCGGTGAAATAACTCAATTTTGTAGTAGATAATTAAATTAAATAATATGGCATGTTTATATACCCATAATGGGAAGACTTACTCTAAAGAAGAGTTAATCGAATATTTAAAGAATAATCAGAATAGATATAATGTTAAACCTGATTTTAGTAATATAGAAGAAATTATCTCTACTGTACCTAGTAATCAAAAAACTTTTGAAGAGCCTATTGAAAGCACTGAAAAAAAAGAATTAAGTAACCGAGTAATCACTCGTTTAAATAATTTATTAAAAGATCAAGCTGATAAATTAAAAGCTAGGATATTAGTATTTGAGTCTGCTAAAGAAAGAAAAGGATATTTACCTAAAGAGGAAACTATTAATAGATTAAAGGATTTAAAAGAACAATTATCTACTTTAGAAAATACTGAAGCTTTTTTAAAGACTGCAGAATTTATGCACCATGAATTAACTACAACTAGAGAATTCTTGGAAAATAAATTTGATATGAATAATCCTGATCATATTAACTTCTTATTACAAATAAGTAATCAACTAGATTCTTATAATGATTTAAGAACATTCTTACCTCAAATGGTAGGATACAATGATGATATTAAAAAGATAGGTGGAGAAATTGACTCTATGTATGCTGATATTAATGATGATATTAATAATATCTTAGAAACTTATATGGTTAATTTTGTTAAAACAAATTCTAAAAGAGATTTAACAGAAGAAGATATTAAAAATATGTTAAAAGAAGCTAAAGATATATCTATCCAAGAATTAAAAATGGGAGGTATGTCTAATAGTGTTAGTCCTTTGTTACAGTTATTACAGAAAGAGGTTGAAAAAACTAGAGAAGCTGTTTATGAAAATACTAATACTTGGGTTGATAAAATTGTTAGAGCCGGTGAAAAGTTAAAGAAAGCTGGAGTAGAAGGATTTGATTGGATGTATCAAAAGAATAAAGATAGTAAGTTAACAGGTAGATTATTACAAAAAGTATCTCAAGCTTATTATGATGCTGAAAAGAAAGTTTATGAACTTTTAGAGGATAAACATGGTAATAAAAGAGAGTATATTTATAAACCAGGAGAAACTCTTTCTAAAGAAGAAAAAGAGCATAATATTAAATTAGCTGAAGATAAAGCTCAATTGGCTAGTTTCTTAAAAGCTGAAACTTTAGGAGAGCAGGGTTTACAAGATGGTGAGAATAAAAAGTATACTGATGAGTTTAAACAAGCAAGAAGTGAATTTGAATTTCTATCTATTGGAGAGAATGGATTTTTTTCATGGGTTAAAAAACCTTATGTGCCCGGATCTAAATTAGCTAGCGGTGAAGAAGTTACTCCAGAAATGTATGATAAATTATATAAACAGTATAGACGTAAGTATTATCAAGATGAAAGAGAGACTTTTGCTATGGTTAAAGTTAAAGTAGGTAATACTTATAAACCTACAGGTGAGGTAAAAAGAGTTTTAGTAACACATGTTAAACCTGAATTTACAGAAGTAGTTACTGAAAGAAATGGTAAAGTTACTAAGTTTGGTAATCCAGAGTATTATAAATTAATGAATGATCAAACTCCTCAAGGAAAAGCTAAAAAAGAATACTTTGAGTTTGTAATGAAAGCTAATTCTGAATTATTAGATAAATTACCTTTAGCTGTAAAAAATAAAATGCAAGGTAAAATGTTTAGAGTAAAAAACTCTTTATTAACAGATGCTAAGAAATTAGGTATATTTAATGCTGCTAAAAAAGGATTTAGACAATTTGTAAATCCAGATGTTGTATTTAGTTCTAGACAATTAGATGAGAATGGACAAATAGTAGAAGATGTTCCTATTATGTATACAGCAGATCTAAAGAATGTTGAAAAGCTTAAAAAGCTTGAAGCAAAATTAGAGTCTTTACAAAAAGAATTAATATCAGATCCTTCAAATAAAGAATTATTAAATAAAATTAAAATAGCTAAAAATGTTATTTTAATTGAAGAGAATAAATTAACACCGGAAGAATTAGAAGTTGATATGACTAAATCATTAATTAAAGTGGCCCATATGGCTGAAAATTATGATTTAATGAAACAAACAGAATCTACTTTAATGATTGCTAGAAAAATAATGAAGAATACTCAATTCTTTAAATTAAATAGTGCCGGACAAAAAGAGTATATTCAAGGAGTTTCTAAAACACAAGAACGTATGGAAACTTACATGCGTATGATATTTTATTCTAATTCTACAGCTAATCAAACTAAAACAGCTAAACTATTACAAAACTTTAACACTTTTGTAGCTTATAAATCATTAGGTTTAAATCCATTTTCAGCTATTAATAACACTATTATGGCTAATATTAATAATAGGATAGAAGGATTTGGTCAACAATTTGGATTCACTAATAAACATTTAAATAAAGCTATTGCAGATACTACTAGACAAATAAGTACTATGAACTTTATGAAACATGTTGGTAAAGATCCTCATACTATTAAACCTACTAATAAATTTGAAGCAATGCTTGAAAAATTTAATTGGATTGATAGAAATCAAATTATAGAAGATCATTCTGTATTAAGTACAATAATGTTTGGAGGTATTACTGCTGGAGAATTTGTTGCTCAATCTAATACAGCTATTGCTAAATTAAGATCTGAATTATTAACTAATAGTAAAACAGGTGAAAAACTTTCTATTTGGGAAGCTCATGAATTTGTTAATGGAGAATTGAAACTAAAAGAAGGATTTGAATATTCTCCTGTTCAAAGGAGAGCAATGTCTGTGGAAATTAAAAATATGAATAAGATTATTCATGGTAACTACAGTGAAGGAGATAAAGTAGCTTTACAAGAATATGCTTTAGGTCAAACAGCTATGCAATTTAAAAAATGGATATACAATTTTGGTAAATCTAGATATGGAGCTACGTACTTTGATGAGACTACAGGTAATTATCAAGAGGGAAGATATAGAACTTTTGCTAGATTTATATCTGTAATTAAAGCAGGAGCTATGTATGATTTTAATTCTATTAGAACAGCTTTTAATTCCTTACAAGATTATGAAAAATCTAATTTAAAGAAATTACAAGTAGAAAGTATCTATTGGATGACTACTGCTGTATTAATGTTAATGTTAGAGTCTATTGCTAAAGGTATTGATGATGATGATGAAGAATTAAAAATGTTTGTAAACTTTTTAAGAAAACAATCAGATAGAGTTGGTGGTGAGTTAGATGCTGCTATCAATCCTAAATCATTATATGCAAATTTAAAAAACCCTGTATCAGGATTAAGAACAGCTAATGATTTTGGTGAGTTATTAGTACAGTTAGTAAAGACTCCAGTTAATGCTTCTTTAGGAAATACTAAAGATGTATATATTTCCAAAGGACCTAATAAAGGGATGACTAAATTAAGTAAAGAATTTAGAGATATTGTACCTGTGGCTAACTTAGAATCACAATTTGATAATTTAATGAACTCAGGAAACTTCTACTTCAAATAAGCACTGAATAAAGACAATAAAGCCTTCCTGTTCATTGTGTTATAGCCGACAGCTACTCTCTGGTTTACGATAGTTTTCATATACGATAGTTTAGTTTTGTTTATAAGAAACCCTCTTAGATTTCTCTAGGAGGGTTTTTAATTTGTATTAATTTTTAAATAAATTGTAAAAAGCTTTATAAAAATACCTAAATGGTATAATTAAATCTAGAATAAATTCTTTTTTAGAATATTTTTCTTTATTGAAATTTCTTTGAATACATATAAACATTATACTTAGTATCCAAATAATAAATATAAGTGTTCCTACTGTATTCCATAATAATGTTGTTAAAAAAGCTTGTATCATTTTTCTTCTAATTTTAATCCCCAAGTTGTATCTATTGAATAGATTACATCTTCAAGTTTGTGTGGTTTATAATTTACTTTTGTTTTTAGAAATGTTTTAAGCCAATCTAAAAATTCTTTTTTACTCTTTGGAGAATCCCAATAATATTGACACCAAACAACTCCTTTAATTTTAGGATGTTTAACTACATAATCATAGTCTACTCCATATTCTCTAAGCATGTAAGTTATTACAGGTCTAAGAAATTCTTCTGAATCAAGTTTTATTTTAGTCATAGTTTATTTTTAAAACCAGCCGACTTTAGCTTAACTGGATTAATATAAGCATTGCTGGAAAATCAATCTTATATAGCTACTTAGAATCAAGGGATCCTCTTGTCTAAGGGACTCAACTTTCATTTAACAGAGATGTTCTAAGAACAGGTCATAGACTGGGACACATATTAAAGAGGAAGAAGTTGGTACAATAAGAACAAATAACTACAATACTAGGTGTAAAAATTTAAATTACTAAAGGTTATTAGTTATTAAAGAACTAGTATGTAGTTATTTGGTATTTTAGTATTTATAAATTTTATTCCCAAATACAAAGCTATTGTTATAGCAAACTATTTGTTGAATATGATAAAATCCTTGTTCATCTACATGAACAGCATTAAAACCATTAAGCCAACTATTCTTCATAGCTCTTGATGCATATCCAAATACTGGAGCATTAAAATCAGCCATAGATCCTCCATTATACCCTCCTACAGCACCTTCAATGTACTGCTGTACTCTATGAGTATGATAATATAATACAGATTTTCTATAAGTGTCTATATGCTTCTTCGCTGAATGGACGTTGAAGAATTCTCCGTGAGATACTTGTAAATGATGGCCTAATGTAATATAGTCCTCTTTCCAATTCTCATAGATATGAAATCCTTTATCTACTAATTTTAAACCTGAAATAGGGCCTTCTAATGAAGATCCAAGTTTAGAATTATCAATATCAGACATATATCTATGGTATCTATCTTCATGATTTCCAAATATATAGACTTTTTCAATGTTAGAAGCTAATGGATCTAACAAACTACTTAATAATACTTCAGATTCTGCATATTCCCAATCTAATGTAACTCCAGGTAATGGTTTTCTACCTTTATCATGACTACTTAAACTGTTCATATCTAAGAAATCCCCTGCTAGAACTAATCCAACTATTTGAGATTTATTATCATGTAGTAGTTGTTGAACAGCTTTAAATGCCGGAGCTAGATGAAATGGTGCATGAGCACACCCTATTGAAATGTATAATCCAGGTTGAAGGTAATGTTGACCTCTTACTGATTTAGATGTTTTTAATTGATTAATAACTTTAACTTCTTTTTCTGGTTTAATTACCTCAACACTTTTTTCTTTTAGATATTTTTTATACATAGTCCCTAAGTGTGATATGTCATAATCTCCAGGATAAGGTGTGGGTTTTGCTGATTTTTGAGATTTTACTAAAATTCTAGCTTGTTCTAATGCTATTTGAATATCTTTAGAGGTTGCTTTATTAGGATAATACTTAGCAATTACTTTAGGACTACATTTTAGATAACTATCTTTGATTAGTAACCAATTATAAATTGATTTTTGTATTTTACTTAACTTCATGAGATTTTTTGTATACAGGATTCCTGTTATCAGTACCTGTGTTTAAGTGAATATTTTCTCTCAACATTAATAGACTAGCTATTGCATGATCAAGATGATTTTCTTTACTTTCAGCATCTATATCATCACTAATCATCCACGAATTTAAATGTCTTTGTGCAGCATCATAATATCTTAACCAATTTGTTCCTCCACTATAATTAAATTTACTGTATTTTTTAGCTCCGTAATTAAATACTCTAGCTACTGACATTAAACTAAGATGAGGGATATCACTCATACAAGGCTTACCCTCATCAAATTTTAATGTTTCTTTTATTTCAACTAATTTCTTAGTTTGCTCTAATAACTCTGTTTTATCAGATAGCATATTTTTTAACCTTTTGATTAATTCTATAAATCTCTTGATTGATTTGATTAAAAGGTTTTCCTAATTGTTTAGCTATGTCTTTATTAGACACACCTTGTAAATATAAAGAATACATTTTAATCTTTCTATCATTTTCAAGAGTTTTGATGTTTCTAGTTTTCTTAAATATCTTATCAAAATTAGGCAATTTTTTTCTCACAAACACCAAGTCATTATAAACAATTTCTTTTTTAGGTTTTTCTTTAATTAAAGGTTTACTAAGTTTATCCATTAGTACATTAGTTTCAATTTTTTTAACAATTGACGTAATAAATACATAATTCTTATTAAACATTTTAGCAACTTCTGTTTTAGAATAACCTTTTAAAAAGTAATTTATAGCTAATCTTTCAGAAAATTTTAAACCTTTCATAACAAAATTATAATCAGGATTATCTTCTATATTTTCAAAATAGGTAGGATATTCAAATAAGTTTTCTGAAAAATGAAACTCTGTTTCCCTTGATTGTTGGAAGTAATGAGCATCATTAATCACTTTATTATTTTTCTTTGTATACTTTCTATGATAAGTCCAATATGTACAATTTTTCATTATTTGTATAAATTTAGCTTCAGTTATTTTTTCTTTAGGTAAATTAAAATAATTATCATGTACATACAAATATACATCTTGGTATAGATCATTTGCATCTTCAAAATCTCTATCCCAAGATGATATAGTTCTTTTCTGAGTTAAGTTAACACAATATTCATAAATTATTGGTTTTAGTTTTAAAAAATCCTCTATTGTATAATTATTTAATGTTGTGTTCATCTATGTATTCATCTAATTTTTGTGTAAATTCTATATCATTTTTACTATCTAACACAATTAATTTTGCTAGTTCACAAAATTGTAAAGTTGGATTAGCCATCCAAATTCTATCAATCTTATTTAAAATAGGAAACATTCTCTCGTGGTCTTTCAACCTTGCTTTCCAAACTTCGTCAATTCTTTCTTCTTGTGTCATAATATTTCTTTTAATTGTTCAATTGATTTAAATATTTCATACTCTTTTCTAGGTCTAGAAGATACTTCATCTATTAAATGAGTTTCTACTCCTAAATAATTAGCATAAGCTTCTCTTTTTTCTTTTGTTGGAAATAAACAGTCAAAGACTGTAGGTCTATGATCTGTAGTATTTCTACCATTTCCATATATTTTAATTAGGACATCTTTATAACTTGGTGAAGTTTGAGAATATTGTCCTTTAAGTATTTTCATTACATCATCTTTAAAATGATCTGGAATATTGTAATATAACATGTATTCTTCCTCATTTTCATCACATCTTTCAAAATGTTCATTTAAGTGTTCAGTAGTTATAAAATCTTTAGACTCTTCTTCAAAATCTAATTTATTTAAAACTATTACAATCTTACTATCCACAAAATCTTCAACGTAAGCATTTATAAATATTTTAGGATGGAATTCCATCAATTTTTCTTCTGTAATACCAACTAAAGGCATTAAGAATGTTGTAGTTCTAGTCCTAGTGACTGAACCGTGTTCATCGGTATAACCGTTATTAATTAACCAGACCAAGCGTCCTTGCATAAACTTCTGTGCTTTTTATAGGGTTTACAAACTCAACACCTTCGTGAGAGTCTTTAATTTTTAGGCACTTATAGTTTTTGTAAAATTCTTCAATTCCAACTTCTTCACCAAAATGATTTATATATTCACAAATCACTTTACTTTTAAATAAATTTATATTATTACATTCATTCCATAGCTTTTTAATAAAAGCTGGTCCTCTTCCGGGTACTCCTTTAATATTATCAGCAGTATCACCTGTGATAATTGAACCCCAAAAATATTGTTCTGCAAATTCTGTATCAACTAATTTTGCAACATCGTTTTTAATATCATAATGTAATCCAAATAAGTTATTAATATCCTTATCTGTAGACATTACAATATAACTAGTTTGTTCAGCAATATATTTATTTTTATATATTACTAACAAATCATCAGCTTCTAGTCCATAACCATGAATACCATTATATTCATTAATTAAATAATCTCTTACTTCATTAAAGAATGGTGGTTTCTCATTATTTTTTCTATTAGCTTTATACTCCGGATATATATCATATCTAAAGTTTTTTCCTATTGTGAAGAATAAATGAAATTCTTCTACATTTGTACCATTAATTAACCCTTGAAGATAGCTATTAGCAGATTTAATAGCTTCTTCTAAGGTTTTTTCAGGTTCACCTATCTTATTGTAACATACAATATAAGGTATATGATCAGCGTCTATTAAACCTATCATTTTTCGTAATCTGGTTTTATTTCAGTGTATTTATCTTTGATTTTTTGAGATAAAGCTTTAGAAGTACCTTGAAATTTAACAAGTTCATTTGTACCTTTAAAATAACATTCTACTTTACTAATCTTATCTAAAAATTTTGTGATCTCTTCAAGATCTTTGTATTCTACTTTACAAGCCATTTAATATTGTTTTAATTTTTTAACATAATTAGTATCAGCAGCATATTTAACTCTAACTAAAAACTTATAATAATCTTCACCATCTTTAAGTCTTTTCATTTGCCAAGCTTTATATGCAATTACTGATTCTTTCCAAGATTTATATTTAATAATATCTGAATCTGATGTTTGAAAACCAAATAAAGCATTATGTTTTATAAATCTTGGAGCCTTAAAATTACCGGTTTCATGTTTAGCTTGAGCTAATACAATCTTAGGATATTTCATTTCTATAATATCCATAAATTCTATTAGTTTAGCTTCACTAAATCCTTCTATTTTAACTGTATCAGCAACTACAGTAGGTTTAGGTATTAGTAATTTTTCACTACGTTCTTTAAATATAAAGGCACCTAGATTCCAACCACCAATTATTCCTAAGACAGCACATACAGCAATAAATGCTATTTTAGTTTTTTTAAATTTAGTTCTATAATCCATAGTATTTGTTTTTAATTAGTTTAACACACTTATTTACATTAGTTAAATTATTAGGAGCAAAATAATCTATTGTCCATCCATTTATAGTCCACCAATATTTAAACAATCTTAACTTTAGAAGATACTCATTTGTGTAATCTCCCTTAGTCTCAATTATCCAACCAGTTTTAGTATCTTTATCTAGACAGCTAAAATCAGGTTTAATAGTGATTGCTCTAATATTATTAGTAACTTCTCCAAATTGATAGACATATTTAGGTTTACTTTTATTCTTAAATCTTGCATTTATTCCTTCAGCTTTAGCTTCTTCATAAGTCATCATACGCTTATAAAGCTGATAACTGACTCCTGAGGCTGTATATTTAGGTTGAAGCTCAAATACATCATCTTCATAGTTAAAATGCGTTATACCTGCTTTAGTTAAAGCTTCATAACATATTTTCTCTAATCCAGATCTTAATTGAACTCCATCGTGAACTACAGGGATTCCATGAGGAACAGCTTTTTTCTTTGGTTTAGAGCTAGCTTTAAACCTTTTATTAGCAAGGCTTGGTCTTCTCCCCATCTCTGTCTCTTAAAATTGCCATTGTCCAAGTATCTAAGTTCTTAATATACTTAAGTCCCATACCTGGATAATCTATTTTTCTATCTACTAAAATACCTACAGCTGTTGTAGGATTTAATGCTGTAATAATAGTTTGCTCTCCATCAAAATGAATATCTGTATGTAATGTAATAATACCTACTTTAGTAGAATCATTTAAACACATCTGAACATTACTTTGAGGAATATTAAACTGACTAGCTATAGCATTAATATATGGTAAACTATCATTAGTAGTAATGATCCATAATTCATATTCAAACCCTAAGTGTGAATAATCTTTCTCTTTGATACCTTTAATTAATTGTCTGAAATCTTCATGATTCCATGATTCCGTGGGCTCGAAGCTCACTTTAATTTTTTCTAATCCCATAATTAATCTTCTTTTTTAATATCAGATTCTTCTAATCTAACTTCAATAGTTTCTTCTTTATCCCAAGATTCTCTAGTAACTAACCAACCATGAGCATTAATCATTCTAACTCCATTAGTAATGTACATATCATCTTCTAATGGATTTTCAATTAATGACCATAATCTTTCTAAAGGAACATCTCTTAATTGCTCTTTATCTAAAAATAGAAATCCATCACATGGAGTATTTAATTCTAATGTATTCTTTATTGGAGAATACTTATCACAGAATTGTGTCCAATTTAAATTTATTTTTTCCATTTTTGATATACAAAATAAAAATTACCAATTGCACTTATAATATTTATAATAATATAGAATATATCAAAATGTTTATATAATAAAAATAAAGCAACAAATGTACTACTGATACCAACCAGTAAATTTAATATCCATACATATTTTAAATATTTCATAATAATTTTTTTTTAATTAATTTTTTAGCTTTCTCTAAGCCGTAATCTTTACTGTAATCACTTATATCTTTAGTCTTATCAATAAAGAAAAATTCTACATCATATTCTAATAAGAAATCTCCTGTTGATGTATAACCTTGATCATCTCTATCAAGCACTAAGATAACTCTTTTAAATCTTTTAGACAACTCATCCCAAGACTTTTTACTAAGTTTATTAGTTTCAGCTTGTAATCCTACTGCAGAATATCCCATCTCATAGAATACCATAACATCTTTTAAACTCTTGGTAATGAATAAGATATCACCAGATTCTGGTAATTGATCATATCCTTGAAGACAATCTGAACCTACATTAGTTAACCATTTACCTTCTTTAGTAGCAGAATAAGGATTATAGATTTTAAGATATTCAGTTTCATTTTTATAAAATCTATAAGAATACAGAGGATTACTATTTCTATATTCAAATACATAATGTTTATCGCCTTTATTTAAATAAACATGACTACAAGCTTTAACATTAAAAAATTGTAATGTTTGTAAAGATATACCATATTGCATCCAATACTCATAATCTATTAAACTAAATGGTTTAACAATTACTTTAATATTAGATTTCTTTTTAACAGGCTTAGGTGCATCATTAACTAACAATAGCTGAGGAGTAACATTCAAGTTAGTTCTTTTTAAACCAAAGTCATTAGCTATGACATTACAAGTTTCATGATAAGTGGTTCCAAACTTTCTACTTACATAATCAAATGCTAGAAAATAATCTCCATTACCATAATCTTTATAATAAGGTATACCAGAAGCACTTATTTGTATTCTACAACTTCCATTTTTATCTGAATAAAATTCTGATTTAAAACTAGAATCTAACGATTTATAATTACTACAATATCTTTCAAGTATCTGTAATTCAGTTATATACTTAAGTATTTCTTCTTTTGTTATTTGTAAACTAGCATTATCAAAATTGAACATACTTAAACTTCTTTTAAAATAACTTTATAAATTTTACCATCTTTTGTCTTAATAAAATTAGAATTCATATTTCTAATTGTTTTATAAACATCAGAATAAGGTATTTTTAAACTTGCAGCAATACCTTCCATTAAAACAGATCTAGCAGTACTATTAAATTTCCAACTTTGCATAATTAATGATTTTAAAAATAAGAACAGGCTGAGAATACTACTTCCATTTACTCCCTTTGGCCGTGGGTACCTGTTATTACTTAGTGGTTACTATCCAAAGTTAACTTCACTAGCTGGGCTAGAGAATGCTGATTGGGCATCTGAGTTACCAGCTGGTTCAACTGCTAACTTTTTAATATTCTTTTCAGCATTAAAGAATAACTTGCTGTCTGTTTCAGAAACTGATTTAGACTCACAGAATACTCCATTACCAAATGAAGAAGCTACATATTTAGTACCTTTTTGAGAGATTTTCTCCTCACCTACTACTTTTAAACGGAACTCTTTACCTGCTAATAAAATAGATAATTTTTGAGCTAATTCCTCAGCTGATTTAGCATTAGGCATTTTAGCTTTAGCAGAAGTCTCATCTAAAGAATGAGCAGCAGCTACTATTGATAAAATAGCATTTTTAGTTACATCCCATCCAGACATTTTTTTACCTGGACTTACAATAGTATTTAATGAATAGATATTTGCTAATTCAGCTCCTGAATTGTCTTCTACTGTAATAGTAATTTGTGGTGCTCCAGCTTTAGAGCTTACACCATTCTCAATTTTAGAAACTTTAACAATATGAATTCCTGGTTTAATAGTTTCTTTATAGTTACCTTTTGATACCTCAGCATTTTGAAAATCGAACATAATTTTTTGTATATTTAATGATTTAATTTATTAGGGAAATTACTCTCCTAATTGATATTTGTGTATTTTACTCAAGATTAACGCATAATCATTTGGTTCAAACTTATCTAAACACCCTTCAGGAGATTTAGCTAATCTAAGACCATCACTATTTGTTAAAAATGAATATTCCATCTTTCCATTCACTTCTTTTACATCAGAATGTAATACATAGGTGAAATACGAAGGTATTTTAATTTGGTTATCCAATAATTTACCAACTGTTTGTAAAGTGATAATACTATTACCATTTACATCTGTATTTCTTTCTGTATGACCAATAACAATTACATTTAAATCATCTCTTAATTTCTCTTCAATTTTAATTAATCCTTGAAATACATCAACTGCTAAATCAGACCATTTCTGAAATCCTGAGATCTTAGCATCTGCCATAACTCTACTAGTTAGGAAATGTGTGAACATTTTGTTATCTATAAGGCTCTTTATCCCTATATTCTGCAATTTAGTCTATTTATATTTGCAGTTCAGACTATCTCATCATCTAATATTAGATGTTCTTATTTCGTGGTAGATTTGGTTAGGTTCCTATCTACTAGTCGTTGAACCTTTCTAGCTACTATTACACCATTCACTAGCTTGGTAACTGATTATCTTAGTTAAAAGACTTTCCAGTTTTAAAAGAATTTAAAGAGGACTTACACTATTATTTTATATTGCATGTTTTTAACAGGATATTTTTGTAGTATTTTAGTTATAATTTCTGTAGCTTGTCTACTAAAATATAAAACACTATTTTGATGTACTGTTGATTTAATATTAAATTTTTCATAAAGAAATTTGGAAAATTCTAAAACATTTTCTCTTTCAAAACAATAAGTTGATAATTTATAATTCAAATTATCTTTACACCCATCATCATAAATTAAAAGAGCTAAACTTAATTCAGAAAATTTATCTTTTATAAAATCAATGGGTATAATCTTTTTATTATTTGGATAAAATATTTTTCTATATTTAAGTAAAGATGGTATATTATAACTTTGAATTCCATATACTAAAACACCTTCTTCTGAGGTAAATTTAGATTTTAAAAGATGTATTTTAGGTTTACCCATAAGAGTTTTAAAAAGATTCACTTTATAATTAAAGTATTCTTTTTGTTTTTCTGTATGAGAAAATTGAAATGATGGGTATCTAGAACCTTTTGTTTTAAAGACTAAAGTAGCATCTCCTAATAATGTACCAATAAATGCTTCTTCTTGTTGAGAAGACATATAAAGATTTTCATGTTTATAATTTACAGATAATTGTAATTTTTTTCTAATTCTACCTATTTTATAGTAAGGTAAATTTAGAATATTTGAAATTTCTACATCTGTTTTTCCTTCTTTATTTAATTTTTTAATTTTATTTTCCATATTTATATATTCGAGTTATTAACTCATTAAATATACAAATAATTTTAATACTATGCAAATTTATTTTTAATATTATTTTCTTAATCCTCTATCACGATTGTACTAAATTTAGTACCTTCATTAGCTTTAGTTAATATAACTTTCAAATCTGGAAATGTAGAACAATTTACTACATTACCTTTTTCTTTACTGTATTTCACAGCACCTCCTCTAAAAGGAAGCTCTTTATTATTAGGTTTAACTAATAATGTCTTATTCTCATCTAAATTTAAAATAGCTCTTGATTTACCAGTACCTGGCTCTCCGATCGCTAATATAATTCTTCCCATATTATTTATTTTGGTACATTACGTAATCCTCTGATGTCATCTCTTTAGGTAATTCTTCAAAATATCCTGCTTCTGGTTTAGTGTATAAACCAATAGAGATATTATCGGCCCCTAATCTATTTTTAATAGCTTTAAGTAACCTATATTTACCTTTAAGATTGTAAGGACTACCTTCAACATTAATATTGTAGGTCAAACTTGTTTCCAACTGCATTTTATAAGGATTTAATAATCCTAATACTATATCTGCATCAATATACAAGTTACCTGAGTCTCTAAAATCATTTTGCTCTGGAGAAAGGTCTACACCTCTATATTTTACTCTCTCAATGTTAGATAAAGACTGATTAAATTGTTGTACTATAAAAAATGTCATATTAAACATATTTCTACAAGCTACAATATATTCAGACATTTTATCCATATTTTGTTTAAGAGTAAATCCACGCTCAAACTTTAGAAGACTAGCATGATCTAAGACAACAATATTGTATTCTTCTTTATTATCAGGTGTCCAACTAATAATTCTTTCCTTAGATTCTCCATTCTCATCAATATAAGGTTCTTTCTTAAAAGTCCCTTTAGCTGACATTGTAGACCACCACTCATGATATAATCCTGTAGGATTGAGTGGTGTCCAATGCCATTTAATTTTAGAGAATATTTCTTCTAATTCAGGTAACTCAGATTGAACTATTTCTAATTCCTCTGGAGTCATCCTTAAGTCACCCATACCTTTAATAAGTTGTGGAGATATTACTCTACCATACTTATTATAAATCATAATGGATAACCAATTTGCTCTTTTGCTAGTTTCATCAATTTCCCAAGAGTAATAAGTAATATTAATAGGGATTCCTTTTGCTTTAGCATCTTGAATACCATTTAATACTATAAAATCACACAGTGTAGTTTTAGAACTACCTGATAAACCACCTAATAAGGTGTAACAGCCTCTCTGTGTGTTATAGATATACTTATTAATTCTATTGAAACCATTCTTCAACCCTTGATAAGCGCCTTCTAATCCCTGTAAAATCCTTTTCTCAAATGGCGTCATTATTTCCTAGATTTTTAGTGACTTCTGTAAAATTGTTAATATCTTCTAGATATTGTTCCCAAGTTCTTTGAGATAGAAATGTAACTAAAAGTTGCATAAATTCCTCTTTATTATCCCTACGATGATCATTGTAGTATTTTTGCACACATAATAAAATGTTTTGGTGTAAAGTTGTGTTTAACGAAGACGACACTCTATCAAATATAGTTATTTTATAAAGTTTTTTACATCTAGCCAAGTCATTATGTAATGGTCTTCTACCACCTGTTAATCTTTTTACTGATTTTGGATAAGTAGACAGCAGTTCTTTAAATAATTCTTCAAACTTTGCATTGTCTTGAATATTAAATAAATTTTTAGCCTGTTCTGTTACTTTAATCTCATTAAAAAGAATATTGTTATCATCTGTAAGGATAATAAATCCAGAATCTCTTAATCTGTGGAATATGCTAGTTTCTATACGACCACAAGTGTCTATATATTTCATCAGCATATCCTCATCATTGTGGACTAAACAAAATAATATGAAATAATCTTCAATCTTGAGTTTATTAGTATATAATTTGTTCAAGTCTACACTAATTTGTTCAATCATAATTTCAAATATAAGTTATTTTGTTTTGGTTAAATCCAGATAACGCAGATTTCACCCATTCTTCATCTATAGTATTTCTATAGCATAGGATATATACTGTAGCACAATCATCAGGACTTAATCTAAGAAATCTAAATATCTTCTGACTAGCTTTTCTCTCATTGCCGTAAGAGTGCATAATCACACCATATTTAAGATTTGGTATATTAATTCCTTCATTTAATTGTTCTACTGCACATAATTTTAGTAATTTACCTGTTTTAAAAGACTCTAAATTTGATTCTGAAAACTTATTCTTTGAATGATAAGTTATTGTGCAGATTCTAGCAGCTTGCTCTTGAGTACTTGCAAAACAAAGACATTTACTATGCATTCCTATACTATTCAATAAATAAGTAGCTACTTTTTCTTTAGATTTGAAACCTTGCATTGCTTTCATCCGCTGTATAGCGGCTATTTGTTTCATCTTACCAAAAGAAGAGGCTACTCTATTTGACCAATAATTATACATAGCTAGTTCACTAGTCATCCAAGTAGCATTAGGTTTTTCAACCTTAATGTTTTTCTCAGTATCTATGTCTACATATTGGACAATTATTCTATAGTCATTTAAAATTGAATGATCAATGGCTTCATCTGTATTATATGAATATACTATAGGACAATACTTGTCTACCATAAACCATTTCTCTGATCTCTCATTAGTGGGTGGTGTTCCTGTAAGTCCTATAATTTTACCTTTAAATCTACTTAACCATGCATTATGACTTAATGTAAGTGAATGACATTCATCCAAATATATTATATCATAATCATCAGGATTAAGTTTATCTAAAGATAAATATGTGCTAAAAGTAATATCACTAAGAAGATATTCAAGATTAAATTTTTTAGCTTCATCTTTCCAAGATTGAAAAATAGATTTCTTTGGAGCTGCTACTAAAAATTTTAAATGACCATGTTGATTCATGTCCATATGCTTTAATCCTATTAGTGTTTTACCTCCACTCCCTGAAAGAGCTACTGTACCTCTATCGACATTTTCTAATATCTTAAGTACTTTTTCTTGAATATCATCTCTAGTCATATTAGTCTACTAATTCAAATGCAGGTGCATGAAATTTACGAATTTTCAATCCTGCTGATTTTAATAATTTAGTTGTTTGAGTATTATTTAACCCATAATATTGAGCAATTTGCTCTTTCTTTACTCCAGAATCTACCATTGCTGTTAATTCTGCTTTAGATACAGGCTTAGCTGTTTTTACTGTTTTTGAAGTTGTTGTTTCCATAATTTAATTTATTTGTTGTTGTTTTAAAAAGTCTATCAGATACGATAGATCTTCTGGTTTTGATTTTACTCTTTTTTTAAGATGTTCTTTATCTAAAATAAAAAATTTAAATTCTTCATAAGTAATTTCTAAAAATCCAATAGGAGCTATTTCTTGAAATATACTACCAGTATCTTTTAAAGGTACTTTACATAAATAAGTATACCCTCCTTCTAAAAATGAACTTATTCCATACTTTGCATTAAACCAATCACAAACATCTTGATGTGCATCTTGTCTGATACACCAATTTTTAGGTAATCTGTCTATCATAATGTTTTAATTAAAGGGATTAGATAAGAATAATCTTCTGATTTATCAGATACAGGATTTATATTTAATACATATTCTTGAAACTGTTCAAATGTAATTTCTGTATATCCTGCAAGTAAAGGTTCTCCCCAATGTGCTGTATCGCTATAAAAGTAACCACCATCTACAATAGAAGTAGCGTGATGTCTACGCTGTTCTTTAAATAAAGGATGATTGTTATTCCAATCATTTACAGCTTTAGAATTATACATTGTTCTTTTAATGGCCCATTTTTCAGGTAATTCAAATTTTTCTTTCATATTTCCATGATTTATACGCCTACTACTTCTCATTGCTTTACGGTGAGCTCTTTTTAAAAGTCTTTCTTCAACTAATTCTTTTTTCATATGTTTTAACTCCTTGAAATAATGATTCTAACCACACATTTAATTCCATAGAAGATTTATTAATTAAAGGAATACATTGTCTAATGTCTACATTATGAGGATATTTAACATATCCCATAGCATAAGAACCTTTAGCAACTCTTAAATCTAATCCATACTTAGTAGCTTTATTTAAAAGAGTTTTATCACCTGTATAATTAATCCAATAATGCTCACCTCCAGATTTAGTTGAATAATGAAATGTTTTACCTAATTCATCAATAATTCCTTTAGTTTCTAGTATATGAATAAATCCATTTTTACCATTTTTAACATCAACATCTAATATAACATAATTATCTGATGGAGCTACAGCTAATGCATAACCTTCAGGCACTTTACCTTCAAAGAATGTATTATCTGGTATCATAGACCATTTTACAATAGGTTTATTATCTTTTAATAAAAAGCTTTTCATTATAAATTATTTAATAGTGAGACTAATTGAGAAGTATCTTCATAGTTTAATTCTCTTATATAAGGTTTTATTTCATTATATGTTCTAAACTTTTTAGATAAATCAGAATTGTATTTATCACTTTTTACAACCTTTACAACCCATAACTTACCATCTTTAGTTTTTTCTCTAGTAATTTCTATAACACCATTATTAATTGCTACATAACCAATAAGTTTAGGATTTTTACTACTACACACATTTGCATATTTTTTAAAATCTAAAAAAAGAGTTGAATGTCTAGGTTCTATTATCATAATTTAAAATGTGTATTGTAATTTAGCTTCTTGTTTTTTCCAAAAGTTTTTATACTTTTTAGTTACACAATAATCCCAAAGTCTTTCAATCTCTTCTCCAATAAACATATCATCTTTAATTTCTTGTGCTAACTCTCCTCTAAATTCAGATTTAGTTAGTTTCAAATGTTGTGCATAACCAATTAAAGTTACAACTGATGTATTTCTTTCACCTTCAGCAAAAGAAATATTATTTTCTTCTATAAAATTTTTAATATCTGACATAATTTAAATATTAAAGGTTAGCATATGGGTTATCTGAAATCCATTGTTCAAATTCTTCCAATGATGTAAATCCCATTTCTGAGAAATCTTTTCTTTGTGCAATCCCTTCCCAAACTGTTTTAGCATTAAAATTAGGGACATCTCTTTTCATTCTTCTTAATTCCTCAAGGAGGTTATCTAGTTCATTACCCATTATATTAAGGTTTTTAACGTTAGTAATTGGACAGGAGTTATTTTTTGTTCTTTCTTCCACTCCTGTAATATTTTTAATACTACTTCAAAGGTTTCAATATTATCTTCAAAGTATTTTGTTCCTTTTTCTGTTTTATAAAAGTTCTCTGATTGAATGATTTCTTCTACAATAGATATATATTTATCTGTTACAGAGCTTAAATCATAACCTCTTTCTGTGTATTTAATTACACGTTCAAACTGTCTTAATAGTCTTTTAGTAGACCAGAACTCATTCTGATAAAATGTTGGATTCCACTTATTCCAAGTACCTACTAATCCTGTTGATTCTCTAAGAGAGATTGTTTTACCTGTTTTAATATCATAAGCAGTAGCTATTAGATCTAAATCAAAATTACTGATTACATCAAAACATGTTTTATTAAACTTTTTATAAATAACATTTACATCAATTAGTAAATTATATTTAAATTTTATTGTGATTAAGCCAAGTTGTTCTAATGATGATTTATCATTATCAACAAAATCCTTAAATTTATGATTCTCTAGTGGATCTAAAATAGTAAACATTGGATTATAATACATAAACCAAAGTATTTTAGTAAAACTAGCTTTGTCATATACAAATAAATCTATGTCTTGATTCCAACTTTCATTGAACTCAAGCATACAGGAACCTGTAATACAACCATTAATTTGTTGTTTTTTTAATAATTCAATCGAATTCTCAAAATGTTCTTTCATTTAATTAAATTTAAAATAAATAATAGGCTGAATTCCACAATTCCTTCATTTAACTCCCAACGCTGATTATGCCGAGCACCTATTATTTATTTAATTTACTATTTTAAAGTTTCAGCAGTTGCTTGAACAGCAGCTAAAATTTCAGCACAAGAATAAATCTTGTTTAATTTTACTAAACCTTCAGAGAAATAATCTCCAACTGTTTCTACACCATCAATAGTAGAGAATTCTGCCATGATAGAGTTGATTTTAGCTACTTCAGATTTTTGATCATTGTATTTATCAAAATCTAATGCAAATTTAACTAACTCATCGTTAACTTTGCTTACTGGTTTTTCTGGAGTTGCTACAAACTCCTTAATAGATTTAGCATTGATTGCAGCCATTACTTCTTTCTTAATAGCATCTAAATCATCAGTTTTACCGCATTTAAAAGTTTTACCTTTAATAGCCTTAGCTAATTCTACAGTGTAGTGAGCATTATTTTGCTCAGCAACAAATGCTGCATGTGTTACTGGTTTTTTTGAAGCTTTACTTACTAAGTATCCTGCTTTGTTTAATTCTAAATCTTTTAATTCTAAAAATTCCATGTTAATTGTTTTTTAATTGTTTATTGTTTATTGATATTTATTTGTTAATTGTCGAAACCCAGTCCTTCACAATATGTGTAGTTGTAGGTTTGAAACATCTTGCATAACCAGTAACATTACTAGTGCGATTACCTTCAGTATGTAATGAATAAAGTGTCTGTACTTTAAAATTACATTTATCTCCTTTGTCAAAATAGTACTCTGGACTATCATTATCTCCAAAAGAAATTACTGTATTGTACTCACGAGGTTCCTTAATGATTTTAACATACATTTCACCTTCATTACCTCCACCGTATTCACTTACAGCTCCAACAATGTCAGTTTTAGGTACATCTTCATAATCAATTAAGTAACTTCTTACCCCTGTTAATATTACGTCAGCATAGAATTTCTTCGACATTAACTTAGCTAAGTTAGTAATTGTTAAAACTACTGATTTTGGCATTGAACTAGAAATATCTAAAATTAATAGATTTTTCAAATTGTGTTTCACACCAGACGCTCCTACATTCATTCCTAATTGCTTATTAAAAGCTGTGGGGTCAAAGGTTACTTCATCAATAATGTTTGTCTCAATAGCAGTTTTTAAATCATCTAACCAAACTGGTAATATTTTTAATTCTGCTAACTTATCAAAATCAACAAAATATTGATCTGTGACAAAGTCATCAATTGCTAGGTTATAATTAGAAGAACCTGTACTACTAGCATGGTACGTTCCTCCTGATTTTAATTGATAAGTTTTAACTTGACTAGTACCAAAACCTATTCTAGTTAGACAATCTAACCATTTAATAGGTAATAAGGTTTTTTGACAAGATTTTAATAAAACTTGAAATTCTAAGAACGTAGTGATAAATCCTAGTTCTGCTTGCGTACCAATAATATACGGTAGACCCTTAGGAAGCTGTTCAAAGTCTTCTTGAGTTTCTACTAAGTATACCACTGGCAACTCTACTCTTTTACTTGTGATTTTTTGAATCATTTGTTAGGGTTTTGGTTGTTATGCTTCAACTAGCTTTTTACCAGTTGATTTTTGGGGTTTTACTTTTGATTTAGCTTCTTCAGCTTCTTTCTCTATAATATCCTTATTATTCTTTTGAACAAAAAGTTTTAATAGTTTAAGATATTCTACATTTTCACCTTTTTTCACATTTAAAGCAGCAATATCAATTGGAGCTTCGATTTCTTTAGTTAAGAAAGGCATTAATAATGTATCATGTGGATTCTCTAGACCACATCCAATTTGGTTAATTGCTTTTTCCATACTTCTAGGAGTAACATATTCCCAATGCTCTTGTTCAAATTTCTCTTTATTGATAGCAATAGAGATATTTTTTGAAATAGATTCAGGCATACCAAACTTATACTTTAAATAATCTTCAAATTCAACTGGACTGAATTTTAAATCATATCTAATAAAACGTTGTTTAATCTGTGGAGTAATGTTAATTAATCCTTGAGGATTACTAGCAGCAACAATTAGCACATCTGCTAATTTTTTACCTGAAAGTAACATTCTATCTTCTAAGAAATTTAAGAAAGCATCTAAAGTTTGCTTTAAAGTACCATTAAATACCTCATCAATAAATAAAATATCACCATCTTCTAATGCTGTTAACTGATGACTGTCTAATAAGACTAATCTATCATTAACTAAATCAGGCATTGTCATACCAGTTACTTCATTAGGCATTCTAGTACTAAGAGTCATCTTAACCATTTTAACACCTCTGCTAGCAGCAAATTCTTTAATAATAGTAGATTTACCTAAGCCAGGATTAGACATAAATAAAGGAACTGTTGTTCTTCTTAAAATTGGATTATCATAAGTCACACTTAAGACATTTTTTAATTGTTCAATCATACTTGTTTGTTTATTTGTTATTTGATTTATATTATTTATTTTACACCATTCTTCAAAAGTAAATATTATATCTTTTGTTTTTAAAGCACTATCATAAGATCCATGACAATTATCTTTCCAATAAATACATTCATATCTACCTTTTTCAAATCTAGCATGAAAAGTATAATTAATATGTTTTTCTACAATAAGATACTCTTCTTCAGAAGTACAATACACACATTCCATTATCATATTACCTCCTTATCTTGCATAAATTTAATTAAATAGGACATATCTTCAGGAGAGTTATAAAGGTTTTTAATTATATGATCTTCAGTAATTCTACGATAATGTGTAAAACCTTTATACTCAAATTTAACAATATACATATTTTCATGCATATCATCTATTAAACCTGATGTACTTCGATGCTTATTAAATTCATCGTAATCTACTATTTCTGCTTCTTGATTATCTTGAGATATACCATTACCCATACCTCCTTGTTTTCCAGATTTAACAATTACAATGTCCCCTGGTTTATAACATGTTCCTTTAGCCATAATTGTTTAATTTATTAATAAAAGGTATTAAATATTTCAAATCTTCTTTAATTACTTGTTCATAAGGAATCTCTTCTTTAAAACAAGGTCTATAGCAAGCATTAAAATCAATAATATTTAAGTAAGTACTTTCATTATTAATATATATTTGAGTATTTCCATGATGTGTAATTCTAGTAATTTGTGTAATTTTAGGACTACCACAGGAAAATTTATCATTTATACAATAAATCCAATCTCCTAATTGATAGGGATATTCAACTAATTTTAAATCACTAGATTTAAAATCTTTTACCCAAGATTCACTGTCATAATCACAACAATGTGAGTAATCCTCTTCAAATATCGCATAAAAATGATTTAAATTTTCTTTTGATTGATGAATTCTTGCAAATTTATTATGGTTATATTGATATCTTATACCTTCTCTAATTTCCATTGTCTAGTTCTTTAATTAAAGGAATTAAATAATCATAATTTTCAGGTTTATTAGGTGTATAAACTCTTTGGTTTAAAACATATTCTATAAATTGTTCGGTAGTAATAGTTGTAAACATAGGATCAAAGCCTAAAAAAGACTGTGAACTTCCTTTTTCTACTGGTTCATAAAGATTATTATGAGATCTTATAATATGACCAATACAATCATTATCCTTATAACAAGGATCTACTATAGAATAGTATTTTGAAATAATATCAAAATTTTCTTTAGTTATTTTTATTTGCCATTTTTCAGGAAATACATATTCTTCTTTCATGTTATACCATGTTTAGTTAGTAGATTAATAAGATATGAAGTGTCTTCTTTATATAAATTCCAATATACCTCATATTCTTTTTTGTCAATTAATTCACAAAAATTAAAATCAATAAATACATAATCATAATTATTGCAAGTATATCCTATAACTCTATATACTTTAGATGATTTTGGTTTTAAATTTACTTTAAGACATAATCCTATTTTATCGTTAAACCAAGCCCCAGGAGAACCTGAATTTCTTGTAACTTTTACATATTGGCATTTTTCTTCCATAGTTAGTTATTTAGTTTTTCAATCATAGGTATTAAATATGAATAATTATCTGCAACTTCAGGTTGATTTAACACATATTTAAGAAATTGAGAATAGGTTATTTCAGTAAATGATTCATCAGCTCTATTCTCTCCAACAGTCCAACATAAGTGTCCTATTTTCTCACTATAATAAAAAATAGGTTGAGTTAATCTACTACCTATAGGTCCTGTTTGAGTACTAAATTTTTGATTACAATAGTCAGTTAATACAGTATCTTGTTCATTTGTAGTAATTTTAAGCCACCATTTCTTAGGTAATACAAATTGATTTAATGTAGTTACATCATATGGTTTACCTAATCTTTCATATTCTTCAATTTCTTCGGGAGTAGCATAACGCCAGTCTTTCAATCTTCTTGATTTATCAAATGTTAAAACTGAATGTCCATTAGAGATTCCTTCTAAATCTACGTACATAGTTAAATAATCATCTTCTCTTTCTACTTTAAAACAATAGTTTTCTTTAGCACAAACATCTGTATAACTATCTAATTCTAGTGTAATTATATATTCATCTTTTCTAAACATTTTTTAATAATTTTATAAGTGCTTTATTGTGGGATTTATTAGATTTAATAGTTGGTTTATACAATTTAAAATGTTTATTAGCAGTAGTCCATTGCCAACCACCATCATTATCAAATCTTATATTATATTCCCCATCACTATATTCATCATCTTCAACTGCAGTAATAATTACAATAGGAGTCTGTTCTAAAATAGCATCCATAGATATTTCACCATCTCCACATTCTTCATCTGTAGCCCAGTTAACCTTAGATTTAAGTAATTTAACAGTATCACCTACTTTAGGTATATATTTTTCTTTCATATTAATTGATGTTTAGTTAATATTGGTATTAAGTAAGATGTGTCTTCTTTATAATCATCATCCATAAATAAAAATTCTCTTATTTCATGTTCTAAAGCACGTCTAGCTTCAAAAATATTACCTATACGCCAAATACGTTTAGATGGATATACTTGAACACAAAGACCATGTTCGCAACCTGAAACATTTGATAAAGTATTTTCAACAATTTTAGCATACTCATTATTAGCACCATAAGCTCCACCCTGAGCTCTAATTATATAAATCCAATCTCCTATATTATATTCTTCATTCATATTAAAATAATGTTAATTGATTTTTATTATTTAGTCCAACAATCACTGATAGTTATATCAGATAATACTGGTACATTAGTAATTATTTCTCTACCAGAAGATTCCATTATTTCTTTTTGAATTAAAGACCATTCATTTACAAATGATTCTTCAACCTCACAATCTATTTGATCATGAACAGTCATAACTATATAAACCTTTTCTTGTAAGTTATTAGCTTTAATATAATTTCTTAATCTAACTAAAGCTCTTTTAGTCATTTGACCACCGCTAGCCTGAATAGGAGTATTCATTGAAGCACGTTCTATTGAACCTATTTCTTTGAAATCCATAGCCTCTTTAACAGGCTTCCATTTAGGGAAATATCTAATGATTTTATATGGAGCAAAGCTTCTTATATAGCCATATTTCATACCATAAGCTCTACAACCTGCTAAGAAGTTATTAAGTTGTACAGTAGCTTTAAAATAGTTTTTAATAATCATATCAGCAGCATCTACTTCAATAGATAATGTATCAGCTAATTTAAATTTTGACATACCATAAACTAATCCAAAGTTTACAGTTTTAGCAGCATCTCTATAAGATTTACCTCTAAGAAATTCTGGTTTATCTCTAACATTGTCTAAAGGTACATGAAATACCATTGAAGCTACATTAGAATGTAAATCCTCTCCTTTGTTAAAGGCATCTACCCATAAAGGTTCTTTGCTACCAAATGCTGTTAATCTTAATTCCTGACCACTAAAATCACAAGAAACCATTTTATACCCTTTTCTAGGAATAAAGCAATTTCTATATTCTATTTTAGCTGGAATATTTTGCATATTAGGAGAATACTTATCTCCTGAAGATACTCTTGTAGTATCTAATATTTGCCAAAAACTAGTATGAATTCTTTGTGTTGTGGGGTTTATATAACTTAAAAATTTCTTACCATAAGTAGTAACTAATTTAGCCTGCTTCTTATAGTCAATAAATTTTTTAACTAAAGGATAATCATTTTGATACTTAGTCAAAAATCTTTCACCTGTTTTTTCAATATCTAGACCTAAAGCTTTGAATACTTTATCCATTTGTGTAGGACTAGACCATTTAATGTCTACAGCTCTACCATGGCTAAAAGATTCATCTATATCAGCAAATAAGTTACCTTGAACTTCTTGTCTGACAAATTTAGCTAATTTAGGTTCTTGTTTAGTTAACTCATCTAATTCCTCAGTGTAATTAACTACATTTAATTCTGCTTTATTTGCAAGTTTTAACCAAGCTTCTTTATCAAAGCCCATTCCATTATACTCTATATCAGCTAATGGTAAGCAAGCTTGCATTTCATTATTCACCCATTCTACTATATCTAATTGTTTAATTAATTCTAATTGTTTAGTTTTAATTTCAGTTAAACAAGTAACATCTCCTACACCATACACAATTTGTGCTTCAGTAAATGGTTGTCCATTTAAGTTAACAAATTGATTTCTAACATCTTTATTTAATTCAATTTTACAATATTTATAAGCTAAAGCTTTTAGATTTAATTCTCTATCTTCTTTACCATTTGTTATACAACATTCTGCTAACAATGTATCATAAATATTATCTAATTCAATTCCATGTAATTTTAAAAATTTATAATCAAACTTTAAGTTTTGACCTACTACTAATATCTTTTCTAATCTCTTTTTAAGAGGAGAAATATCTATAGTTCTTACATCTATAACATAGCTAGTATTTCCCCAATTTAATTGAAGCATTACTATCTTATTAGAATGATTAAACATTCCCTCAGTCTCTGTATCTAAGTTAACTTCAGGTATTTTATCTAACCAATCTGAACATTGTGTTATATCTGCTTTTTCATATAAAGTACTTTCAAATACTTCAGAATTACCTACAAAGTATAATTTCTTATACCCTGTAGATTGTAATTCTTTAAATAATATGTCAACTTCATTTCTCTCCATTTCCATAATATTGTTTGGCAACTTGGTACATCTGTAACATAACATTAAACATACCATAATCTTGTGGTGGATTAATACTTATACCTGTTATATCTTCTCCAGTTTTATCAAAGATATATCTAGAGATAACATGTATTTGTTCTAATTCACCTGGATCTCTTTTAGAGATAATTTCTAATACTCTATCTTTTGTTATCATCTAGTTAAAAGTTTAATAAGTATTTCATTTAATTCAGGATCTTCTTTTACTTCTACATTTGGAGCTATACCTACGACATACTCTAAGAAATCATCAAGTGTTATTTCAATATAATCATCAGGTAATTTTCCTGTAGTATATTCTTTGTTACCTGTTAGATCTAAAAAATAAAAGCATCCTTTATAAAAAGCATAATTGTCTGACTCTCCTTTGTCTACATTCAAGCTATTCCATGCTTCTCTAGCATCTTTACGATGAGAATCTCCTTCAATGTACCATTTTTCTGGCAATATAAATCTTTCTTTCATCCTAATAATTTTTTATAAATTTCAGTTAAATCTGAATCTTCTTTATTACTTATACCTAATACATATTCTTCAAATTGTTCATATGTGATTTCTGTAATACCTGGAGTTTCAAATTCATTATAAGAATAATGTTTATCTCCTATTAACTCTTTATTAGACCAATAAACACAATTATTATGTCCTATGCCTTTATAATATTTTTTTCTTGATACACCTAACGAATTTATATAATCTGTTAAAACACTATCTTGAGATTCATCACACTTTACTTTCCAATATTGAGGTAGTTTAAACTCTTCCATATTAAGCTTCTCCTTCAGGTATTTCTTCAGTTTGTTTAGATTTTAAATCAGCTACAAACTTTTCTTTCATTACTGATAAACATACTTCACGATACCCACCACCTAAGATAGGTAATAGTTCTTCTAATTCTTGAATAGTCTTTTCAGAATACTCTTTGTATTTAGCATGTAATTTAGCATGCTGTTTAATTGCTTGAGACAAAGGTTGTCTCTTGTTTAATCTGTGCCCTCTCATAAGTTTAATAGTTTTTTGTAAATAGGTACTAATTCTTTAGATTCATTTTTATAAGATTTATGATTTTTATTAAAAGTAAGCATTGCTTCATCATAAGGAATAAATTTACTATGAATCATACATTCTTCTAAGTAGTGTTTTTCTTCAGCTGTTGCTAATCTAGTTACTTTATTGCTAAAGCCTCCTTTTAAATAAAATGTATTTTTATGCATATCATTATCTTCACTAGCTATATGCGGACATTCGTCAATATCACCTAAGTATTTGAGAATGTAACTATTATTTTTATGTCCTCCATAATCTTTACAAAAATAACATTCTCCAATAATTAAATTTTCATTTTTTATCATTATATATTTAATAAACGTTTATAAATAGGTTCTAATTCTTTAATCTCTTCAAGATTTGGTTCTCTAATTGGTGTAAATGATAGTAAAGCATCTTCAAAACTAATATATGCAACAGCTTTTACACAGCAAAGTAACCAATGTTTCTCTTCTGGTGTAGCTAATCTAATATTTTGAGGATTTGTATTTCTAGCAGAATTAAAAGAAAAATTAGTTCTATCTATTGATATATAACATTTAATATTTAAGTCTGAAGGATATTCTGGTTTTTTATACCAATTGATATACCTAAACCTTGTAGACTCCCAATAATATATTTCACCATCTATACAGTCTTGTAGTTTCATACATTTAATAATTTTTTATAAATAATATCTAAATCTTTATCTGCATCAGGCTTTGGTGTTCTAAATGTTCCCATAGCCCTTTCAAATTCAATATAATCTCCTATTGTTATACATGTCTCTAGCCACCAACACTCTTCTATTGTTGCTAATCTTTGAGCACCATCAAAAAAACCACCACCTTTATGATATTCTGTAGCACTATTACCTAAATAATGTGTTGAATCTCCTATACCCCATATAAAAATATTTCCATAAGAGTTTACATAACATTCTCCTGTAATTAGTTCTTCTTTTTTTAACATACTAATCTCTTATTATATTGTTGTTCAGTTTTAAGCATTGCTAATAGTATTGCATCAGCTAATTTATTAGCTTTATCTAATGCATTATTAGCATGCCTAGTTTCAATAATTTTCATTCTTTCTGATTTAGAATTAGCTCTACATTGAAGAATATAATCTACAGCATTAATGTATTCTTGTTTATCATATCCATTTAAAATACCTTTAGGGTATTTATCAATATGTAATAGAATACCTTCTAATTCCCAATTACTCATTTGACCTAATGTAGTAGGTTTTCCTTTACAGAAGTAAAGCATACGGTAGTATTTGTCTAATAATTTGTTCATAGTAATTAGTTTATGTTTAATAATTTTTTATAGATAGGTTCCAATGATGAATCTGATTTATGAGTATAGAATAATAAAGCCTCTTCAAATGGAATATATTTATCTTGTTCAATACAAAGATTCAACCATTGAATTTCTTCTGGTGTAGCTAATTTAGATTTTGACCAAGCATGACTATCATTTTTATTAAAACAAGAATCGTCATTAACATTAAATCTATTAGTAGAACCTTTTTCTATTACTCTAAAAGAGTAATGACTTTTATTATTTTCATTACAAATCCAAATATATTTCCCAAGCTGATCTTCTGGAAGTTCTTTACTAAAATCTACACTATAATATTTTCCTTTTCTGTATTTCATAATTTAGTGATTAGTTTTTATAATAAACCACCTAGATTTCTCTAAGTGGTTATTTGCTATCGACAGCAATAATTAAATTTTAAGCTTATACAATAATACTTTGATTATAGGTTCATAAATTAACTCCCCACCTGTATTCGAGGTACTTAATCTTTAATTAATAGTCGTCTCTCGTGGGCTCGAACCACAATTTCTTCCATGTATATAAGGGGAAGTGTCCTACCATTAGACGAAGAGATGTTGTCAGGAAGAGTGGAATCGAACCACTGAACCCCCAGGTTATGAATCTGGTGCTCTACTCCTGAACTACTTCCTAATATGACCTTACTTACGTAATTTTTCTAAATCTTCAATAGTCATTTCTTCTAATTGAGATTCTTGTTTTTTAAGAATTAAAGCATCAATTTTCTCATTATGAGCTTTAGTAGTCGCTGCATCTTTTAATGCATCAGCTTCTGCTTTCTTAGTTAAATAAACATCTTTTAAAATGTTAAAACGTAATTCTTCAATTTTATCAACTTTAGAATTAGTTTCTAAGAACCCTAAATCATCATCATCATTTTTCTTTAATGCTTTTTTAGATACTTTGATTGCAGCAGCTAAATCAGTTTGAGAAATATGAAATAATTGTTCAGTTGATAATAATCCTTTGTTTGTTTGGAATCTAAGTCCAATTCTTGTTGCTTCTTTATACATAAATTTTAAAATTTAATTTTAATTGTTCTTTTATGGCTTCCACTTAATTTAACTATTAATTCATCTTTAACAGTTGCATTAAATCCAAGTCCTGATAATTGTTTGTCAGTTGAATCAATCATATTAGTAGTAGCTAATACTTCTAATACTTTACGATGTTCAGCTAATTCAGGTAATAAGTTCTCATTGTGAAAACTTCTAATTGATACTGGTGATTTACATTTATCTAACATAAACATATAATGTTTGTTACCTATATTATTAGTTCCCCAATGATTAGGTGATAAACAAATTAAGTTTACTTTATGGAATTGATTAGTTTCTAAACCATAAATATCTTTAGACATTGAAGATTCAGGTAAATGATGTGCAATTTCCATTACACCATTTTTAACAGTAATTGTAGCTACACTAATATCTCCTTGAAATGGTTGATTATATTGATAATTAAATACATTACCACCAAATTCTATTTCAAATTTAAATCCTTTATGATTTTTATGACCACTAAAGTTTCTAACAAAGAATTTATAAATACCATCTTTCAATATTTCTTGCCAAGTAATGTTTTCAATTCCAATTGAAGTAGGACAAATCATGTCTACATCTAACCATCCTTTACTAGTTCTATCTAATTTGTTAGAATAATAGATTTCTGAAAAAGGTGTTCTGCAATGTAAATCAAAATCAATACTACCTTTAGTATCTTCATCATTCCATTGTAAAGAACTTCTTAAAATACCTGTAATTTTACCACCAGCAGCTTTAACATTTGCTTTAATTTGAGATTTACCAGCTAAATTACCATTGAAAGTCCATGAATAGTTGTTATCCCATTTCATAATAGGTTTACTATTTTCTACATTTGCAGTAGTTAAACTAACCATATTTCCATCATGGCTATTTAATAATAAAGCTTCAACGGATGTACAACCTGGTAAAATATCTTTCATGAATTTATCAATAGGTACTTCTTCTATCCCATCAAACTCATTACGTTTATGTCTAGTAGATGTAGATTTAACTCCATCAAAGATAGATACTGATTTAACTTCTGCTTTACCTACATTAGAATGTAAGATTTCAGAAGCTTTAATATCATCTATTGTAGCAAATCTTCTATCAAATGACTCTACATAACCATTTTCTTCAACAAACTTTCTAGCTTCATCAATTTGTTTCTTAGTAATAGGAGCTGTAGTTTTCATGTAATTTACAGGATCTACTCTTTTATTCCAAGATTGACAAGCTTTATTAAGTTCTTCACCTTCAGATAACTCTGAACATAAAACACCAATAAGCTCATTTCTAAATTTAGCAAATGGTAATTTGTAAGATGTTAACCAACACCAGTTTTCTTTTTGAGTAGAAGACAATGTTTCAAACTCTTTTTTAAATGGGATAATTTGCTCAATTTTATACAAATGAGTTTGTCCATCTAATAAAGAACCTTGATTAATTAAATCTTTAACTAACTCTAAAGTATCTAAAGAGATTGTTTCCATAGCTCTTTGAAATACTTCTTTAGCAGATCTATAATCAGCCATTAAAGATTCTACTGATTTACCTGTCATATCTACAAATACTGTAGGTACATTTAAATGTAAATGGTTAAATTCTTTAATCTCATTAGGTTTAACTACACCAAACTTTTCAGCCTCTTCTTTAGTATATCTTTTAACATTCTTATTAATACCTAATCTAAATGTAGGATTTGTTTTACTACATTTTTCATAGTTTAATTTATTTAATTCTGTGAATGTTTCAAAGAATACTTCAGATATTTTAGCTGATTTTAATGCTTTAGATAATGCTTTAACAACAGGAGTAAACTCTCCAGTAGCTTCTATATCAAACATTGAAACAATTTGATAATTTGCATCAATAGTAACAATGTTACCATATCTTCTAATGAAGTTGTTACATAAATTACAATTGTGTTCAGAGCTTTCAGGATCTCTAAATTGAGGATCATGTTCAAATGAATTTATGTATAAATCCCAAACTTGTTGACCAGTTAAACTACTTCTAAATAATTTACCAGTTTTACACATTTCATTAAATTGTGCTTGAATTTTTTCATTAAATTGTTTCATATTTTATTTTTTGTTAAAAAGCATTTTTAATTGTTGAATTACAGCACTTCTATTCCAGAAATTTATTTCCTGATCTAAAATATCTTGTACTGCAGGTATTTTATTAGAAAAAGCTTCATATTCTTTTAGTTTAATTTCTTGTTCAGAGATTTTATCATTTAAAGTTTTATTTTCTTCTAATAACTTATTATTTTGCTCAATAATATTATTATTATTACTTTGTAAATTAGTATAATCATCTGATAAAGATTTGAAATAGTTTTCAATATGTATAAGATTTTGTTGAATAATCTCTGAATCTTTTAACTTTCTTTGAATATCCGCATCAATCTTAGATTTAATATCTTCTCTTAATTGGATTTTAATTTCATCTAATCCGATTACTTCAGTTTCAATATTAGATTCAGATATAGATTTAGTTTTAGTAAACAGCATATCACATAATCTATTAAGATCATAAGAATGTACAGATCTAATATATCGGCTATCTATACCAAAAAGATGAGCTATTTCTCTAATTACACTAGAATTCTGTTCTCTAGTTAAAGCATGCTCTTCAATTACTTTTTTATTAATTTTAACAACTTTCATTTTAGCATCTTCTAAAGCTTGAATCTTCTCTTTTTGAGTATCTTCAATCTTTTTAAAAAGCTCTTGTTCTCGCTTTAGAGACTCTTCTAAAAGTTTTTTATTTTCTCTCATTGAATCATATTCAGAGATATCCATTTCAATTTTTGCCATTTTATTTAGTTTTTAATTGTTTAAGTGGACCCGCCGGGCAAGATTTATTTTAAATTATTTTCAGTTAAATATTTAACATAAGCATTATGGGCATCTATTTCTGTTAAATAATGCCCTAAATTAATACGTTTATTATTAACTATAATTATACTTTTCCATCTATTAGTTTCTTTAATATAAAAAGCACCTCGAAGTTTATTACTTTTATTTGAATAATAGTGAGAAGTATTTTCTCTATTAGTACACCATTCTAAGTTTAGAATATCGTTATTTTGTTTATTACCATCAATGTGATTTATCATTGGTAATTTATGAGGGTTAGGTATAAATATTAAAGCAATTAATCTATGTATATAAAATGTTTTTTGTTTACCGTTTTTATATAAACTTACATTTAAATACTTTTCTTTTTTATTATTTACTTTTAATATTTTATTAGTTTTAATATTTTTTAAATTTCCTAAGTTACTTATTTGATAAATACCCTCATAATCTATTACATTTTTCCATATTTCATTCATATTTTTTTAATATTAAGGAGGCTAGGAGGGAGTCGAACCCTCGTTTCCTCTAATTCACATAATTAATTTTCTACAAGTTTAGTTAATCTTTTTCTTCTATAACAGAATATTACATTTACTCCTAGCGTATAAAATGTACAAAACATCGCTCCGTAGTTTTAAGACTTTTTACGCACCGTCTTTCCAATATTAGGCTGCTAACTCTAATTTTTCTGCAATTGGCGCAGATGTCAATTTAATGACTTTTGCTGAGCTTCCTTTTACAACAGCAAGAACATCAGCGATGCCTCCTACTTCGTTGGTTATTACAACATTGCCTATTAAAGCTTGAAAACATAGATTAAAGTGATAGTTAACATCTCACTACTTGCTTATTAGTTATTAATTAAAGGAGCAAAAACCTGGCTAGCCCCATATAAAATCCATTTATTATTACCGTAAACATTTAGTATGGATTAGACTATTCAGGTAAGCAGAAAAATATTTTTTAGAGTATTTTATGAATCACCCTCTAGTAATATATCTTGGAGATTTTCCTGGCGAAGGAAAGATTATTTAGTTTTAAGATCTAATGATAAGTCTTTAGCTGCTCTAGCACTCATTAATTCCATAAAACTAACTCCACCATTACCAGAAGTTGTACCTCCTGTTTGATACATAGGTACTATATTACCTTGGTATTTACCAAAAGCATCAGCCCAATATTTATTAATGGTGATTACAGCTTCAATTTTTTGTTCTAATGCTCCATTGGCTTGAATAGCACGTTGTTTTTCATAAGCATCAGCATCAGCTAAGATTTTAATCTTATTAGCTTCTTTAATAGCTGCTTTCTCTTGAATAGCTTGTTTTTCTAAATCCTGTTGAGCTAATTGAACTTGAGTCTGAGCAGCTACAACTTGTTTAGTTTGAGCTTGCTTTTGTTCATATTCAATTTTAACTAATTGTGCTTTACCTTGAGCTTCAATTGTTAAAGCCTGTTGTTGAGCAGTCATTAATTCTTGTTTAGAAACAGATGCTTTAGTACTAGCTTCAATCTTTTTAGCTAACATATTATCAACTTGTTCTTGATAATCTACATCAGTAATTTGAGCATCACCTACACTAATTTCATATTCTTTAATAGAACTAAATTTACGCTTAGGTTGACCATTCTTATCTACTTGGGTTACAACAGTATAGATCTTTTTATTAGCTTTTTCTAAAGTATCATAAGTATTATTCTCTTGTACTTTTAATAAGAAAGCTCCATTTTTTAATTGATCTAAATAGTCTTGAACCATTTGAGCTCTACCTCCTGAATAATGTGCTTCAGAACTTAATAATTGAGCTGATGATTGTAAACACTCTTGAGTATAAGGTGATAATCTACGTTTAACTAATGATTCAGGTGTTCTATGTGTATTATGAATTTCCAACATTTCTTTTTCACCGGATGGTAAAACATATTGAGTAATTCCTGATACTTTAGCAGTTGTTGCATCATTAAAACGAATGTTAATCTTTCCAATTTCTACAGTATTATCTACTAAATCATAATCTGCTTCATCAGCTACATATGATACTGAAATTTGATTACTCCATTCTGTTTCTTTAGCAAAGAATCCTGCCCAAAATACACCTGTTTGAAACTGTACAAACTGATTACCTGATGCTTGAGTTACACAAGTTCTAGATCCAGCTGGATTGTAGCTGAAAGGATTAAAACTGATTAATAAAATTAGAGCTAATACAGCTCCACCTAACATAAATACTTTTTTTAAATTCATTTTTTTTTAGTTTTTAATTATACTTTTTTAATAGTTCTTCAGCTTGTTGTAATTCTAACTCATACTGAGTCATTCTGCTAACTGCATCAGCTTTACCTGCAATAGCATCTTCATGAGCTTCTTTAAGCTTCATTTTTAATTGTCTAACAAGAATTTCAACATCCTCTTTAGGTGTTCTTGTTCTTCTAATTGCTTCTTCTTCCTTAGGAATTTTAAACATTGTAGACAATAAATAAATAATCAATCCTATTAGGAATAGGATGATTGTAAAATCAATGATTTTTGCCATTATATTGTAATATTTAATTTAACACCGTCAATTAGAATTTTAATACCATTGATATTAATTTCTCTAATTGTTGAATTATTAACTGTAGATGTTGTAACAGCTTTAGTAGATTTAGTTGCTTTAGCTAAATGATTTCTTTTCATATAAATAGATTGCATTGATCTACCTGTCATTCTAGAAATAGCTCTAGCTGTTAAATTAGGATCATTAACTAATTTTAATTCTCCTGTTGTGTAAGGTTTCCATTTTCCCATAATTACTTCTTTTTAACTGATTTTTTATATTCACTAATTCTTTTCTTTAGCTCTAATTTCTCTACTGTAGATTTCTTGAAGCATTCTTTATCAATTGCTACTTTATCTTCATTAATCTCTTTTTGAATTTGAGCTCTACGTTGTTGATACTCTAAAGTATCTTGTACTCTAACTTGTTGTGCCATAGTTAATCAATTAATTTGTTTTTAACTTCAAAAATTTGTTTTTGTACTTTGTTAAACTTTTCCTTATCAGGATTAGTTGGAACAGCTAAGTTTTTACCATTTGAGTAGAACTCAGCCCAGGCAAAAAGGCTTTCTAGTTTTTTAAACTTTGATTCTTGCATATATATTATTTAGGGGTTTTTATTTCAATACTTTTTTTACGTTCTTTTAATTGCTCGAGTTTATACATTTCAGCATCTATTTTTACTTGTAGCCATTCTATGTATTTTTCACTTGATTGAATATCATCATCTAATTCAGTTGTATCTACTAAATCTTCGGGTTCATCATCCAATTGCTTTACTGTTTCCATATTTATTCCAATTATTATGTGTTGGTTATTTGACCAGTCTACTGTTTCCATTTTATTTATTTGTTTTATGAATAGATTAATAATATCCAAATGAATAAAAATAGTAATAATACTGCAATTACAAATCTATCAAAATGTTCACTCATCTTTTATTTATTGGTTGTTAATTAATAATAGGGCTGTTCAATTATTTGAGCGAACACTTAGCTAACGGAGTCAATCTCTCTAGTTTAAACTATAATCGTTTGCACCCTATTTTTATTTATTGGTTGTTAATTGGTTGGGTTAATCGTTTTGTAATTTTCTATTTAATCGTTCAATCTCCTTTTCCTTTTCCGCTAGTTGCTCTTTTAATATTGTTAATTCTTTATAATGCTCCGACAATGCTATAAATTGACGTTCTAATTTATCTTCATAGTAATCAGTTTTCATTTTAATTTCGCTTTTAGCTTCCGCTAGTTGCTTTTCAAAC